>Ga0196972_1000004_pt1 | contig 322778 bp, 314 predicted proteins | sample S1v_2013CmetaG_FD_148618 | JGI IMG/M metagenome (GOLD analysis project Ga0196972, IMG submission 148618) | Soil microbial communities from Anza Borrego desert, Southern California, United States - S1+v_20-13C | ecosystem: Environmental > Terrestrial > Soil > Desert | place: USA: California...
TTCAGCGACCGCGACGTGTTCATCCGCACGCCGAACCGCAGCTTCAGCGGCGACTGGACCTCGGACATGCTGTTCGTGCGCGACGACGGCCTCCTGGTCAGCTGGAGCCTCAACGGCACGGCGATCAGCTCGTCGGCGATCCTCGCCACCGTCGGCCCGGAATGGACCGCGCTCGGCACCGGCGATTTCGACGGCGACACGCGCGACGACATCCTGTTCCAGCGCAATGACGGGCTCGTCTTCACCTGGGAGATGGAAGGAGCGACCATCGCCTCGGCCGGCGCCGTCACCGCGCTCGGGGCCGAATGGTCCTATTTGACCACCGCCGATTTCAACGGCGACCGCCGCGACGACATCGCCTGGCAGAACAGCGACGGCCTCATCGTCGTCTGGCAGATGGACGGGCGCAGCATTTCCGGCGGCGGCGCGGTGACCGCGCTCGGGACCGAGTGGAGCCTTGCCGGCGCCGGCGACTTCAACAGCGACGGGCGCGACGATTTCCTCTGGCGGCGCGACGACGGCCTCAGCTTCATCTGGAACATGGACGGGGCGGCGATCGCCGGCGCTTCGACCACCTCCGCCTTCGCCGACAATAGCTGGAGCCTCGGCGCCGTCGCCGACATCAACGGCGACGGCTATTCCGACCTCATCTGGCAGCGCAATGACGGCCTCATCGTCAGCTGGCAGATGCAAGGTGCGACCGTGACCAGTTCGGGCGTGCTCGCCAGCATCGATCCGAGCGAATGGACGCTGCAGACTGTCGGCGATTATAACGGCGACGGCCGCGACGACATCGCCTGGCAGAACAACAATTCCGGCACCGTCTTCATCTGGCTGTTGAACGGCAATTCAATCCAATCCGCCGGCGCCGCCGCAAGCCTCGGCGACGAATGGGGATGGATCTGAGCGCTGCGCCTCCGGGCGGCGCTCAGCCGCCCGGATCGTAGAACATGATGCCTTGCAGATCGTCGCTGATGCGGAAGCCGAAATGCTCCACGATCAGCTGATCCTGCATCAGCTCGAAGCCCGGCAGCTCCAGCGTCACGTCGATCTCCTGGGCGAGATCGCGGCCGGTGGCGCTATTGATGATGATGTTCTGCAGCGCGCCTTCGGTGACGTTGTGCACCAAAGCAGTGACGCCGTTCTCGTCCTCGATCACGACGCCGCCGGCGTTCTCCAGTTCGCCGAGGCCGAGCGCGTCGAGCTCTTCGGGCGTCATGTCGTTGATGCTCTCGCCGATGTCGCCGACCGTCTCTTCGATGAAGGTGCCGGCGTCAGTCCAGGTGAGCGTCGTCGTCAGCGCCGGCACGCCGTTCACCAAGGTGGTCACCACGGCGCCGAAATTGATGTCGACGCCGCCGATGGAGATGCCGCCGCGTTCAGCCGCCATTTCCTCCTCGGCCATGACTTCGACGCCGTCGCCCCAGCCCGACTCGCCGGCAAACGCCGGCGCCGCCAGCGCGACGAACGCGACGGCCGAGAGCAGGGCGATGCGCAGCGGCCGGGTCATGGCGTCGTCACCGGGGTGATCTGGTAGAGTTCGCGGAAGTTCAGCGTGAGATCCGTCGCCGAGACCGGCCCGCGCGCGTCGCCGAGCGGCGCGACCGACCACGGGCGCCATTCGGCGGCGCGGTTGTAGGCGGGCTCCGGCCAGTTCGCCGGCGGCGTGCGGATCGCCAGCACGACGCCGTTCCAGACCGCGGCGAATTCCTCGCGCGTATAGGTCTGCAGCCCGAAGGTGGGATCGCCGACCAGCACGCGATGTTCGTCGACGCCCTTGATGACGACGAAGTGGCGATAATTGTTGTGCGTGATGAGCGCGATCGACGGCGTGTTCAGCGTCGCCAGCCGATCGAGCGGCAGCCGCAGGCCGTCGGCCTCGAAGCCGCGCGCCACGAGATAATTGCGCATGTCCAGCATCGAGAAGCCGACCGCGCGGATGCGCTCCTGGTCGCCGCGCTCGAACATGTGCTCGAAGACTTCGGATTCGCCGACCTGCAAGCCGTAATGGAAGCGCAGCAAGGTCGCGACCGCGGCCGAGCCGCAGCTGTAATCGTATTGCTGGCGCACGACGGTGCGGAACGGAATGTCGCGCCAGCTGGTGACGGCGATGTTGAACGAGCCGCCAAATTCGCCGTGCGTGCGCACCTGCGCCGCTGCCGGTTGTGCGGCCGAGATCCAGGCCGCGGCGGCCGCGGCAAGGAGAACGCCGCTCCGCTTGGAGCGGAACGGCGCAAGATCGAAAGTGAAGCCGCGGAAGCGCATGCGCCTCAGGAGCCTGGCGTCGGCGGCGGCGGGGCCAACACGACCGAAACGCTCATGTTGGACTGCAGATTGTTGTTGTGGCCGGTGTTGATGACGAAGTTGCCGAGGCCGCCATAGCCCGAGAACGCGTTCGACCCGATATTGACTTGGCCGGAATTGACCGTGTCGCCCGAGACCGTGTTGCCCGTGTTGATGGCGGTCAGCGTGCCCTCCGTGATCACCGAAACATCGACGCCCGTGCCCCCGGCGAGGGCGTCCATGTCGTCCATGCTGAGCAGCTCGGGTTCGCCGGCGGATTGCTCGAGAACCGAAGCTGCGGAAGGGCCTTCTTCCGCCGCCGCGAAACTGGCGCTGGCCAGGCCCGCGGCGAGGATCGCTCCCCTCATAGTCTTGGTCACGCTCTTCATGGATGCGCGCCTTTTCTAGCTGAAGCCGGCGAACCGGGCCGGCGGAGAAGATCCGCCGGCCCGGCCCGTTTCGACTTACGGGGTGCCCGAGCCGTTGCCGAACTGGATGTTGGCGTTGGCGCCGACGGCCGTGGCCGCCTGGTTCGCCGAGCCAATGCCCGAGTTCATGCTCGAGGTGTTGATGCCGCCGAAGTTGGCCATCGCGCCGTTGTCGATCGTGACCGACCCGGTTTCGATTTCGCCTTCCTTGAAGCCGTGCGCATCAACTTCGATGTCGGTGACCAGCGCGTTCAACTCCATCGCAGTGATGACCTGCGTGGTGGTCGAGCTGTCGCTGTTGTAGCTGTCATCGACGTCGGTGTTGTTGGAGTCCTTGATCTCCGTGTTGAACGAGTCTTCGTTCTCGACCGAGTTGTCGGTGTTGTTCGAAGCGATCGTGTTGAACGATTCTTCGTTTTCGACCGAGTTGTCGGTGTTGAAGGAGTCTTCGTTCTCAACCGAGTTATCGGTGTTGTAGCTGTCTTCCGTGACCGCGACGTTCAGCGTGTCGTTGTCCTGGTTGTAGCTATCCTCGTGCTCCACCGAGTTATCGGTGTTGTACGAGCCGATGTCGTTGTTCGACGCCGCGGTGTTCACCGAGTTGTCGTTGCCCGAGTCCGCCACGGAGACGTTGGTCGAGTTGTTCGAGTTGTCGGTGTTGTACGAGCCGATATCGTTGTTCGAAGCAACCGTGTTGTAGCTGTCTTCGTGCTCGATCGAGTTGTCGGTCGAGTTGTCGATATCGTCACCGGCGAGGTTGCCCGTGTTTTGGGTCAGGTCGTCGCCAGCATACGTGCCCGAGTTCTGGTTCAGATCGTCGCCAGCCAGGTTGCCCGTGTTCTGGGTCTGATCGTCGCCAGCCACGTTCGAACCCGTATTTTGGGTCAGATCGTCGCCCGCGAGCGTGCCGTTGTTCTGGGTGAGGTCGTCACCCGCGACGTTCGAACCATAGTTCATGTCGTCTTCAGCAACGATCGAACCGTAGTTCATATCGTCTTCGGCAACGATCGAACCTTGGTACTGGTCGTCGCCGGCCACGTTCGAACCCGAGTTTTGGGTCAGATCGTCGGCAGCCACGTTCGAGTTGTTGGCTTGCGTCAGGTCGTCGCCAGCCACGTTCGAGCCTTCGGCCACGACTTGGTCGTCGCCCGCTTGGATCGAGCCGTTGTCGGCGACCGATTGATCGTCGCCCGCAACGTTCGAGTCGGCGGAGAGGACTTGATCGTCGCCGGCGAGGTTCGAGCCGGTCGCAACCGTTTGGTCGTCGCCCGCAACGTTCGAGTCGGCCGCGAGCACCTGATCGTCGCCGGCCAGGTTGGAGCTGGTGGCTTGGGTCAGGTCATCGCCGGCTTGGTTCGAGCCGTTGTCGGCGAGCGTCATGTCGTCGCCCGCGAGGTTCGAATCCGCCGCCAGCGTTTGGTCGTCGCCCGCGAGGTTCGAGCTCGTGGCTTGCGTCATGTCGTCGCCAGCCATGTTCGCGCCGTTGTCGGCAACCGTTTGGTTGTCGCCGGCAACGTTCGAGTTCTGGGCCATGTCGTCGCCAGCTTGGTTCGAGCCGTTGTCGGCGACCGATTGGTCGTCGCCCGCAACGTTCGATTCGGCCGCTACGACTTGGTCGTCGCCCGCAACGTTCGAGTTGTTGGCTTGGTCGTCGCCAGCATACGTGCCCGAGTTCTGGTTCAGGTCGTCGCCCGCGTAGTTGCCGGCGTTCTGGTTCAGATCGTCGCCAGCGTAGTTGCCGCTGTTGTTGTTCTGATCCAGGTCGTCGCCCGCCAACAGCGAACCGCCATCGGCGACCGTTTGGTCGTCGCCGGCGATGTTCGAGTTGTTGTCCGCGTTGTCGACGCCATTGCCCGAGAAGTTGCCGTTGCCCGAGTCGGCCACGTCAACGTCGGTCAGGTCGCCGCCGGCGTTGTTCGAAGCGCCGCTGACGTTGTCGACGCCGTTGCCCGAGAAGTTGCCGTTGCCCGAGTCGGCCACGTCAACGTCGGTCACGTCGTCGCCGGCGATGTTCGAGTTGTTGTCGGCGTTCACCGAGTTGTCGTTCGCCGAGTTGTCGTTGCCCGAGTCGGCCACGGCCACGTTCGTCGAATTGTTCGAATTGTCGGTGTTAACCGAGTTGTCGGCGCCATTGCCCGAGAAGTTGCCGTTGCCGGAATCGGCGACGTCGACGTTCGTCGAGTTGTTCGAGTTGTCGGTGTTGACCGAGTTGTCAGCGCCGTTGCCCGAGAAGTTGCCGTTGCCCGAATCCGCGACCGTGGTCACGTCGTCGCCGGCGATGTTGGAGCCGCCGTCGGCGTTGATCGAGTTGTTCGAGTTGTCGGTGTTGGTCGAGTTGTCGACACCGTTGCCCGAGAAGTTGCCGTTGCCGCTGTCGGCCACATCGACGTTGGTCGAGTTGTCCGAATTGTCGGCGCCGTTGCCCGAGAAGTTGCCATTGCCCGAGTCGGCAATGTCGGTGTTGGTCGAGTTGTTCGAGTTGTCGGTGTTGACCGAGTTGTCGTTGCCCGAGTCGGCGACCGCGACGTCCGTGTTGATCGAGTTGTTGGTGTTGTCGGTGTTCGTCGAGTTGTCGACGCCGTTGCCCGAGAAGTTGCCGTTGCCAGAGTCGGCCACGTCGACGTTCGTCGAGCTGTCGTTGGTCGAATTGTCGACGCCGTTGCCCGAGAAGTTGCCGTTGCCGGAATCGGCCACGTCGACGTTCGTCGAGGAATCGGAGTTACCGTTATTCGAGAAGTTGCCGTTGCCGCTGTCGGCGACATCGGTGTTGATCGAGTTGTCGTTGGTCGAGTTGTCGTTGCCGCTGTCCGCAACCGCGACATTCGTCGAATTGTCGGAATTGTCGGTGTTGGTCGAGTTGTCGACGCCGTTGCCCGAGAAGTTGCCGTTGCCCGAGTCCTCAACGTCGACATTGGTCGAGTTGTCGGTGGCGGTGTCGGCCGACTGGAACGAGGCGCTGTTGCCGTTGTTCGAGAAGTTGCCGTTGCCGCTGTCGTCAACGTCGGTGTTGGTCGAGTTGTCGTTGCCCGAGAAGTTGCCGTTCAGGCTGTCGGCGACGGCGAGATCGGTGTTGGTCGACGAATCCGTGTTCGTCGTGCTGTTGCCGTTGTCCGAGAAGTTGCCGTTGCCGCTGTCGTCAACGTCGACGTTCGTCGAAGAATCGGTGTTGCCGTTGTCAGAGAAGTTGCCGTTGCCACTGTCGTCGATGTTCGTGGTGTTGGCGGTGCTGCTTTCATTGGCGACGGCGTTGCCGTCGTCCATGCTCACGTCCGCATCGGTCGCCCAGGCTGCCGGCGCGAACGCCAGACCCAGGGCGACGAGGCAAACCGAGCTCAAGAGCTTCAGTTGCATTTTCCCGTTACCTCCGTACGCAAAGATGCCGGCATGTCCCCCAGCTAGAGTTCGGGATGATGCAGCCAGCCTGGCGATGAGTACGGAGCGCCGCAGGACAATCTTGGTTAAACAATCGCCCTGGGAATATTAACCAATAACTTGTGGTTAACTTTCGTGTTCTGCGCGTGTATTATCAAAATGCGACGTCACGGGCTGAATAGTGGCTTTTGCTTGTGTCGGTTCTTAGGCCGCGCGCAAGCACGCGCCGTCAGCCCCTGCGAAGGGACTTTCGACTCGGCGCAGTGATGGGAAGTCAGCCGGCGTCTGGACGCCGGATGCATTCGGCGGCGGTCAATCCGAATGAGGACGTGAGCGGCCCTGGCCGTTTCTGCATGCTTGCGACCATCACCGTCGGCGTGATCGCGCGAGTCCGCAGCAACTGAACTTCGCGCTCCCAGAGCGTGTCGACGAACGCCAAGTCTTCGGGCCGGTTCGGATCGAGATTGTGGCCGTAGCCGCGGTCGATGAACTGATCCAGGATGCCGCCCCACACGCAGAGCTTGGTGAAATGGAAGCGTTCCACCAGGCACGGCATGATGTCCTGCGCGCGAATGCCTTCGAAGCTCTCACCCGAACAATCCCAATTGTCGTACGGATCGACTTCGCGCCCCCAGATGTGATGATATTTGTATCGCCGCGGGATCTGCGCCCAGAGCTCGTTGACGACGCTCAACGCCTCCGGCCAACGCATGTGGCCGTTCCGGCCGATCATATCGGCCGTCACGAATGAGCCGTAATCGGCCAGGTGATCGCGCACCTGATCGAACACGTGCTCGAGGGCCACGATATGGTGCAGCGAATGATGCGCAAACGCGGCGCCGTAAATCTGGGTCGCCCGCCAGCTCGACAGATCGGCGACATGAAACTCGAAATGCTCGCGCAATCCCTCGTCTCGGGCGGAGGCCTCCGCGCGCGCGACCAGGTGCGGATTCAGCTCCACGCAATGGAATCTGAAGCCGCTGAATCCGCCGGCCAGCAAGCGTTTGGCGACGGCGATCTCGATGCAGGCGTCGCCCGAACCGACGCTCAGAATGTGTGGATTTCCACTGGCGCTCAGAATGGAGGTGCGTAGCTCCGTCGCGAAAATCTCATGCATGTTGTCCAGGCCGAACACCTCTTTGAGGTGCGGACCGAGATACTTGTGAGACCAGTAGTGGAAGATTTGGGGCAGGTCGTGAATATTGACCTGCGCTCGGTAGTGCTCGATCTCGGCAGCTACGCGAGAGGCGTGATCTGACATTTGGAAACCCCGAAAGCGGCCCTGTTGAGCCGCGACCTCAGCGCTTGTGTGCTGAAATTATCGCCCGGTTGCGGCGCGACCTTAACTGCTGCGCTGCGGCAGCAAAAGTCTGAAGCTCAGCCCGGACCGGTTATCCACCGTCCCGGTTAAGCGCGACGAGCCAGCGGACGAACCGGCCCATGCCCAGCCCCGTGAACCCCGCGCCCCCGAACAGCAGCGCCACCAGCGCCGGATTCTGCGGCGCGGGCCCTTCGCTCACCGCCGCCAGGGCGATGGTGATCACCACCGGCACGCCGCCCAGCACCAACGCCGTCGCGATGCGCCCGGAAAAGGCGCAGGCGAGGAAAACCAAGGCGGCCAGAACGACGATCATCGGCACTCCGAAAAGGACGGGCGGCGCCAGGGTTTAGCCGCCGCGCCTGCGAAACGGAACGGGCGTCTTGCCGCCGTTAGTAACCTGTTGACCCGAAGCGCCGAGCCTCCGGCGGCGATTCTGCAGCGTGCCCGAATCGCCACAATGCAGTTGCGGGCGCCCGAGCGCGGTAGCGGCGCCGCGCGAGGCTTGCTAAGCAACCGGCGGGCGAGTCAGGAGTCGGGGGAGACCAGCGGAATGATTGCATACTCCCTGGGCCGGCCGGAGGCGCGGTTCGACGAGGCGGCTCAGCGCGCTTTCTACGCCAACAAGCGGGTGCTCATTACCGGCGCGGCGGGCAGCGTCGGCTCGGCCCTGGCGCTGCGCTTGGCCCAGTTCGGCTGCGCCCATCTCGCCATGCTGGATCAGTTCGATCACGGTTTGATCGAGGTGGTGGAAGCCGTGCGCCGGGCCGCGCCGAAGCTGCAGGTCACCGAAGCCCTCTGCGACATCCGCGATAGCGGCCGGCTCGACGCCTGGATGCGCCGGATCGAGCCCGATGTCGTCATCCATTCCGCGGCGCTGAAGCACGTCCATCTGGGCGAGCGGCACGCGGCCGAATGCGTGCTGACCAACCTGGTCGGCGTCCGCAACGCGCTCGCTGCCGCAGCCAACGCCGGGGCCTCGCATTTCATGCTGGTCTCGTCCGACAAGGCCGCTGCGCCGGTCTGCGTCATGGGCGCGACCAAGCGCTTGGCGGAGCTGCACCTGATCGGCTTTCAGATGGAGCGCAACCCGGCGATGCGGCTGCGCTCGGTCAGGTTCGGCAACGTGCTGGGCTCGCAAGGTTCGGTGCTGCCGCGCTTTGCCGCGCAGATCGAAGCCGGCGGCCCGCTCGAAGTCACCCATCCGGACATGCGCCGCTTCTTCATGACGCCGAACGAAGCCGTCGGCCTCATCCTCAGCGTCGCCGCCGTCGACGAGCGCGGCGCGTCGGGCGCGGGCGCCTATTTCATGGAGATGGGCGAGAAGATCTCGATCATGGACATCGGCCGCGAGCTGATCCGCCGCTCCGGCCGCGACATCGCCATCGAGATCACTGGCCTGCGTCCCGGCGAGAAGCTCGAGGAGCAGCTGGCTGACGAGCACGAGACCGTCTCGCCGAGCCAGCTTGCCGGCGTCTTCCGCGTGTCGCCGCTCGCCGCCGACGCCTACATGACCTCCGCCGATGTGGCGCATCTCGAAACCGTCGCCCGCACGCACGAGAACGCCATCGTGCGCCAGCGCGTGTTCGCCCAGCTCGACCAGCGCCTGCGCCGCAGCGAGCGCGCCGCGGGCTAATGCCCCGCGAACGCGCAGATCGCGTCGACATGCACGCTCAGCGCGCGCAATTTGTCGGCGCCGCCTAGCTCCGGCAGGTCCACCACGAAGCTCGCGCCGGCGACGCGCGCGCCGAGCTTCTCGATCAGCTTCACCGCCGCCATCGCCGTGCCGCCCGTGGCGATGAGATCGTCGACGATCAGCACCTGCTCGCCGGCTTTGAGCGCATCGGCGTGCATCTCCATCGCGTCGGTCCCGTACTCCAGCGCATAGTCCTGCGCGATCGTGCGCCAGGGCAGCTTGCCCTTCTTTCGCACCGGCGCAAAGCCGACCGAAAGCTGGTGCGCCACCGCGCCGCCGAGAATGAAGCCGCGCGCCTCGATGCCCACCACCTTGTCGATCCTGAGCCCGGCATAAGGCTGCACCAGGCGGTCCACCGTCGTCCTGAACGCGCGCGCATCGCCGAGCAGGGTGGTGATGTCGCGAAACATGATGCCGGGCTTCGGGTGATCGGGGATCGTGCGGATCATGCTGCGCAGGTCCATGCGCTCAATCCTTGCGATAGGCGCCGACTCCGGCGTCGAGGAACTGGTTGTTGCGCTCTCTGAGTTCGGCGGCCGCGTCGTCATAGAGGAACGGCAGGAACGCGTAGCGCCGCCCGCGCGTCACCTTGGTGACCGCATGCAGCAGCGAGCAGGAGAACACCACCGCCGCTCCGGGCGCCGGCTTGAATGTGCGCGGCCCGTATTCGGGAAAGCAAAGCTCGCCGCCCTCGAACTCGGCGTTGAGATTGATCGACACGGCGAAGCGCCGGTGCGCCGTGCCTTTGGTGGTGTTGTCGCGGTGCGGGCGGAAGTGGCCGCCGTCCTCGGCCGTGTAGCAGCCGATCAGATAGCGCTCCATCCGCGTGGCCTGAAACTGGTGAACCTTGGCGATCTCCGGAACGATCCGCCGCCGCACCCGCTCCTGCAGCGCAGCGATCAATTTGCCGTCCGAGACGATGCAATCGCGCCGGCGCTTGTGCGCGGCGTCGGTGACGAGCACTGTCTTGCCGTTCACCTCGCGCATGAAGCCGGAGTCTTCGCCGCCCTCGGTTTCGTATAGGTCGATCAACTGTCGGCAGAGTTCGGGCTCGAACACGTTGGCGAGCTGCAGCACTGGCGCCATCGCCTCCGCGCCGCCATGGCGCCCCGGCGGCGGCAAGCCGCGCACGAACGCGACGATCTCCTCCGCCGCAACGCTGTCGAACGGCGCGACGCGGACGATCCGCAACGCCGGATCGAGCACGAACCAGAGTCGGCGGAAGACATCGCCGTCCTCGGCCTTGGCGCCATAGAGCAGCGCTACGACGGCGTCGAAATCGAGGAAATAGCGATAGCCCGGATAGCGCTCGCTCAGGCGCGCTTCGTCGGCCGGATCGTTGGAGACGCCGAAGAAGCTCGCATGGACGTCGTCGAACACATCGCCGGCGCTGGCCAGCGCGGCGAGCGCCGCCCGCGTGCGCGCCTCGACGGCGGACGCAAAGAAGGCGAGCACGATGTAGCGCCCGGCCGCGGTGTCGAAGGTGTAGCTCGGCTGCGCCGCCGAGCGCTGCCGGAACCAGGGCGCCGGATCGCCGACCTGCAGATTCCTGAACCGCGCCACGAGCGCCTATTCCTTCACCCCGATCGTGCTGACGGTAAGCGCGCCGGTGGCCGCAAGCAATGCGAAGGCGGCGAAGGTTTCGTCCGCCTCGGCGCGGGCGAGCGCGACTTGCGCCTCGCGCCGCTCTTCCTCGGCGTTCAGCACGTCGAGTGTGGTGCGCAGGCCAAGCCCGCGCTCGCGCTCGGCGCCGGCGACCGCCTGCTCGGCGGCGGCGACCTGTTCTTCCGCCGCGGCGACGATGTCCCGGCCAGCAACCAGATCGTTCCAGGAGGCGATCGTGCTCGCCACCACTTCGCGCCGCAGTCCTTCGATCCGCGCTTCGGCGCGGCCGACATTGAGCCGGCTCTGCCGCACGCGCGAGCGGTTGAAGCCGCCTTCGAACAGCGGCATCGAGAATTGCGCCACCGCGCTCGCGCTGTCGCTGCGATCGTCCGCGATCGAGCTGTCTTCGGCATGATCGTAGCGCGTCACGATCGAGACCTGCGGCCTCAGCGCCGAGCGCTCCACTTCCACCTGCGCGCGCGCGCCGCGCCGCTCCGCCATCGCCCGCAGCACGTCGGGGTGGCGCGCTTCGGCTTGCGCCACCGCGTCGTCGAGATTGGCGGGCGTCGGCGGCGCTTCCGCCGGCTCCAGCCCCTCCGGCATTTGTCCGACCACCAGCTGATAGCGCGCGCGCGAGCTTTCGAGATCGGCTTCAGCGCGAGCGAGCGAAGCGCGCGCGCCGGCCAGCCGCGTCTGCGCCTGCGCCACGTCGGTGCGGCTGACTTCGCCGACTTCGAGCCGCCGCCGCGCGCCGGCAAGCTGGCGCGTTAGCCCTTCGACGTGCTCATGCCGCAGACGCACGATCTCCTGGTCGCGCATCACGCTCACATAAGCGTCCACCGCCGCCAGCAGCACGTCCTGTTCGGTCGAGCGCAGCCCATGGCGCGCGCTCTCGATCCCCGCGCGTGCGCGGCGCACCTGTCCGTCGCGCCGCCCGCCGGTATAGAGCTGCTGTTGCAGCACGACGCTGGCCGCGCCCGGATCGAGCTCGGTCTCGCTCTCGCTCGGCCCGAAAATGCCCGTGGTCTCGGTTTCGGCGGTGCGCGCGCCGTAGCTGCCGGTGACGCCGAGCGAGGGCAGATAGTCGGCGAACGCCTGCACGCTGTCTTCGCGCGCGGCGCGGACGGCGAGGCGCGCATCCTCCAGATTGGGATTGTTGCGATAAGCCGCGCTCAGCGCGTCCTGCAGCGTGTCGGCGCAGGCCGCGCCCGGAGCGAGCAGCAGCGGCGCCAGCGATAGCGATGCGAGCAGCCGTCTCATCATCGGAAGCGTCATTCCTCTCTGAGCGAGCGCCAGAGCGTCTGGTCGAGCGGCTCGAGCAGGTATTGAAGGGCGGTGCGCTTGCGCGTCGGCACGATGACTTGCGCGGAGAGGCCCGCGCGCAGCTCGCGGCCGGCGCTTTCGGTCAGGCGGTCGATCTCCGCGTGCGGGACGGCGATCTGAGTCAGGAAGTAGGCGCGGCCGTCGCGTTCGTCGGTGAACCGGTCGGCGGAGACTTGGCGCACCTCGCCGTGCACGATCGGCAGATTGCGCCCGCCGAACGAAGTGATGCGCACCTCGGTGCGCTGGCCGGCGGCGAGATCGTCGGCATCTTCCGGCCGCACTTGCGCTTCGATGATCAGCTCCTGGCCTTCCGGCACGATGTCGAGCACGCGCTGGCCCGGCGAGATCACCCCGCCGACCGTATGCACCTGCAGCCCGACCACCTGGCCGTCGGCGGGCGCGCGCAGGCGCGTCAGCTCCAGACGTTCGCGCGCGCCGGCGAGTTGCGGCGTAAGCTCCGCCAAGCGCGCGTCGACCGTGCGCAGATCCTGGTGCCGTTCCTGTTGCGTCGAGGCGATCATCGCCGTCAGCTCGGAGCGTCGCCCCTGCAGCTCGGCGAGGCCGCGCTCCAGCTGGCGCACCCGCGTCATCGGCACGAGCTGCTCGGCGGCGAGTTCGCGCATGCCGGCGAGTTCTTCCTGCAGCAGCGATTCCTGGCGGTTGATCGAGGCGATCTCGCCGCGATAGCCGACGATGCGCGCGTCGAACGGGCTCCACGATCCGCGCCCGCCGCCGGCCACTTCGCGCTGATGCCGCTCGTACGCCGCTTCGGCGACGGCGAGGTCCTCCGGCGAGAGCGCCGCCCATTCCGGCGGCCGCTCCAGCGCCCGCGATCCGGTGCGCTCGGCGGTGAGGCGCGCGCGCTGCATCTGCAGGTCGACGACTTGCGAGAGCAGGGCGCGCTCCTGCGCCACCAGTTCCGGCGAGCCGAGCTCGATCAGCACCTGGCCGTGATTGACGCGGTCGCCTTCCTTGACCAGCAGCGCCGTGACGATGCCGCCGTCGCGGTGCTGCACGGTCTGGCGGTTGCCGGAGACTACGACAACGCCCGGCGCGACCACGGCGGCGTCGAGCGGGGCGAACGCGGCCCAGCCGCCGAAGCCGAAAAAGAATACGAGCAGCGTGAGGATGCCGGCGCGGATTTCGCCGCGCCCGGAATCGTCCTCCGCGTTCGCCGGCGAGAGCGGCGGCTCATTCCGGCGTGCGGCCGCGTTCGACCGCTGCAGCAAGTCTACGCTCATGATCTGCGTCCTGTGGCTTCGCCGTCCGAGGCGACGACGACCGGCCGCTGTTGCGCCGGCCCGGCGAGCTTCGCCATCACTTGCTCGCGCGGGCCGTACATCTCGATGCGGCCGTCGCGCACCACCATCAGCGCGTCCGCCGCGTTCATCATGCTGGAGCGGTGCGCCACCACGAGCGCGGCGGCGCCGCGCTCCCGCGCGGCTTTCAGCGCCTCGATCAACGCCGCTTCGCCCTCCTGGTCGAGGTGCGCGTTCGGTTCGTCGAGCACCAGCAGCACCGGATCGCGGTAGAGCGCGCGCGCGAGGCCGACGCGCTGCGCCTGGCCGGCGGAGAGCCCGCGCCCGTTGGGGCCGATCTCGGTGTCGTAGCCTTTCGGCAGCGTCAGGATCAGGTCATGCACGCCGGCGCCCTGGGCAGCGGCGACGACCGCGCCATCGATGTCGCCGGGATCGCCTGCTTCGAAGCGCGAGATGTTCTGCGCGATTGTGCCGGCGAACAGGCCCACATCCTGCGGCAGATAACCGATGTGTCGGCCGATCGTCTCCGGCCGCCAATCGGTGAGCTTGGCGCCGTCGATCCGGACAGCGCCCTGGTCCGGCTGCAGCGCGCCGGCGACCGTGCGCACCAGTGTCGTCTTGCCGGCCCCGCTCGGGCCGATGACGCCGACGATCATGCCCGGCTGCATGCGGAAACTCGCGCCCATCAGCAGCACCCGCTCCCCGCCGGGCGCGCGCACGCCGACATTCTCGACCGAGATATTCGCGGTCGGCGACGGCAGCTCGGTGAATTCGCGCTTCTGCTCTTGCGTTTGCAGCACCTTGGTCAGCACGCCATAGGCTTGCCGGCCTTGCTCGAATTGGCGCCACGCGCCGACGATGAGCTCCAGCGGCGCGAACGCGCGCGAAGCCAGGATCGAGGCGGCGATGATGCCGCCGGCGGAAATCTCCTGCTGCAAGGCGAGATAGGCGCCGAGGCCCAAGGCCGCCGATTGCAGGAACAGCCGCACGAACTTGGTCGACGCGGAGAATACCGCGCCGCTGCGGCCCGCCGTGTGCGAGGCGCCCGACATCTCCGCGCGCGTCGCCAGCTGGCGGCGCACCAGCGCCTCTTCCATGCCGAGCGCGCGCGCCGTGTCGCCTTGGGCGCTGTCGGAGGCGTGGAGGTTGTACATCGCCCCGGTGGTCTGCTCGTTCTCGCGCAGCGCCCGGTGCATCGCGACCTGATTGATGTAGGCGATCAGCACCAGCAGCACGCCGCCGAACAGGGCGAGCGAGCCGATCCAGGGATGGATCAGGAAGCAGACGGCGATGTAGATCGGCGTCCATGGCGCATCGACGGCGGCGAGCGCCGGCGGCCCGGTCATCGCCGCGCGCAGCGTGTCGAACTCGCGCAGCGGCTGCGCGTTGCCGGCGGCCTGCCGGCCGTCGCGCTGCAGCGCCGCCATCAGCACGTGCGGCGCGACGATGCGATCGAGGCGCTTGGCCATCGCCGTGAGCAGCCGCACGCGCGTGGCGTCGAGGAACGAGAGCGCCGCCAAGCTCGCGAGCAGCACGGCCGAAAGATAGAGCAGCGTCAGCAGCCCGCCCGAGGTCAGCACCCGGTCATAGACCTGGAGCATGTAGAGCGAGGGGGCGAGGTAGAGCAGGTTCAGCGCCGCGCTGAACAGCAGCACGTAACCGATATGGGTGCGGCACGCTCTGAGGGCGTCGCGGAGAATGGCGGAGCCCGCCTGCACCGCGCCGGATTTGCTACTCATAGACCGCATCCCCGCCGCACCCGTCGCGGCCCATCGTTTCTATAGAGCATCGATCCGGCCGCGTCAGGGCGCGGCAACAGCCGCGCGAGTGAGCCGGCTCGCTTGAACCGCGAGTTCCCCGTCTTCACAGCGCCTGGAGGGCCAGATCCGCCGCCGCTTGGGCCAGCGCGGGCGAAGAGGTGAGCCCGGGGCTCTCGATGCCGAACAGGTTCACCAGCCCGGGCAGGCCATGCCGTTCGGCCCCGTCGAGCCGGAAATCCGCCGCCGGCTGGCCGCGGCCCGAGAGCTTTGGCCGGCAGCCGGCGTAATCGGGCGTCAGCACGCCGTCCGGCATCGCCGGCCAATAGCGGCGGATCACGGCGTAAAAGCTGTCCGCCCGCCGCGGATCGACGCTGTAATCGACCTTGGCCGGATCGTGCTCGTCGAGCCACTCGACATCCGGCCCGAACCGCATCCGCCCGGCGAGATCGAGCGTCAGGTGCACACCGAGGCCGCCCTCGACCGGCGCAGGGTAGATCAGCCGCGTGAACGCCGGCCGCCCGGCGCAGCCGAAATACGACCCCTTCGCCAAAATGAGCGGCGGAATGGTTTCGGCCGGCACGCCCTCGATCACGCTCGCCACATGCTGTGCGCCAAGGCCTGCCGCATTGATCAGCACGCGGCATCGCAGCGTCGCCGGCGCCGCGCCGCCGATATCGAGCTCGAACCCGCCGCCCTGCAGCGCCCGCCCGCGCAGCACCGGCGCGCCCAGCACCAGAGCGCCGCCGCTGCCTTCGATCTCGCCCAGCAGCGCCAGCATATAGCCGTGGCTGTCGATGATGCCGGTCTCCGCCGAAAGCAGCGCCGAGACGCAGGCGATATTCGGCTCGATCGCCATCGCCGCCGCGCCCGTCAGCAGCGTGACGTTTTCTACGTCATTCTCGAGCGCGCGCCGATGCAGCGCCGCGATCTGCGCTTCTTCCGCTGCATCGGTGGCGACGATCAACTTGCCGCACTTGCGATGCGCCACCCCGCGCGCGGCGAGATAATCGTAGAGCATGCGCCGCCCGCGCACGCACATCGTGTGCTTCAGGCTGCCGGTTGGATAATACATCCCGGCATGGATCACCTCGCTGTTGCGCGATGACGTGCCCGAGCCGATGCAGTCCGCCGCTTCGACCACCAGCACCTCGCGCCCGCGCCGCGCAAGCTCCGCCGCGCACGCCAGCCCCACCGCGCCCGCGCCGATCACCGCCGCATCGATCTGGTAAACGTCCCCGCTCATGCGCGCGGGAGATTAGCGCAAGCGCCACGCGCGCCGCATCCCATTCCCCTCGCCCCGCGCAGCGGGGGAGGGGCCAGGGGAGGGGGACAGTGTGTTTCCCCCTCCCTGCGGCTTCGCCGCTTTCCCTCCCCCGCTCCGCGGGGCGAGGGATTAACCACCCGCCTTCACGAACTCCCGCACCGCATTCGCGATTTTCGTTTGCGTCTGGCCGTCCAGATAGGGGTGCATCGGCAGCGCCAGCACGCGCTTGCAGATGTCTTCGCTCACCTTCATCCCGCCCGCGCCCACCGGGAAGCTCTCGTACGCCGTCTGCTTGTGCAGCGGCTTCGGATAATACTGCGCCGTCGGCACGCCGTTCTCGCGCAGATGCGCCGCCAGCGCATCGCGCGCTTCGTGCTCGACTACGTACTGCGCCCAGGTGGAAATGCCGCCTTCGATCACCGTCGGCGTCCGCACCAAGCCTTCCAGCAGCTGCGCATAGCGATCCGCTACTTCGTTCCGCGCACGAATCTCGTCGGCGAAGATCGCCAGCTTCTCGATCAGGATCGCCGCCTGGATCGTGTCGAGCCGCGAATTCATGCCGATGCGCGCGCAATTGTACTTGTCGTCGCCGCTCGCGCCATGAAACGCGATCGAGCGCATCAGCGCCGTTTCGGCATCATCGTTCGACAGTGTCGCGCCGCCATCGCCGTAGCAGCCGAGGGGCTTCGCCGGAAAGAACGACGTCGTCGCCACGTCGGCCCAATGCATCGGGTGCTGGCCATTGAGCGTGCAGCCATAGCCCTGCGCGCTGTCGGCGATCAGCTTCAGCCCTTCGCGCTTGCAGATCGCCGCGATCGCCGGATAGTCCGCCGGCTGGCCGAACAGATCGACGGCGATCACCACTTTCGGCGTCAGCTTGCCTTCTCTCTTCACCCCCGCGATCGCCGCTTCGAGCGAAGCAGGGTCCATGTTGTACGTATCCGCCAGCACATCGACGAACACCGGCGTCGCCCCGACCCAGGGTGCGATCTCCGCCGTCGCCGCGAACGTGAACGACGGGCAGAACACCGCATCGCCTTCGCCGACGCCCCAGGCCCAAAGCGGCAGCACCAACGCATCGGTGCCGTTGGCGTTCGCCACGCAATGCTTGGCGCCGCCGAACGCCGCCAGCTGGCCTTCGAGCGCCTTCACTTCCGGTCCGAAGATAAATTGACCGTGCGCCAGCACACGCGCAATCGCAGCGTCGATCTTGTCGGCAATACGCGCGCGCTGCGCCTGCAGGTCGATGAAAGGGATCATGGTGTTTCTCTAGGTTTCGAACGATCAAATTCAATGGCGCTCATGAGTGCGACGGCAGCCCGGACGCGGCGTCCACCGCCAGCGCCAGCTCCAGCACCGCCAGCGCCTCTTCGCCGGTCACCACCGGCCGCGGCGCGACGCCCAGCACCGCGTCCACGAACGCGGCGACATTGGCGCCGAGCGGATCGGCGCCAATCCGCGTCTCCGCGAACGCGGCGTTGAGCGGAAACGACGTCGTGTTCTCGAACGTGCGCGCCAGAAAATCGATCTTCACTTCGCCCGAGGGATAAACCGCGCGCATGGTCCGGCGGCGATCATCAGCGATACGGCTCGACCTGAACACTGCCTGCGTCGCGCCAAAGCCGATCCGCGCCTCGATCTCGTCCGCCGCCTTGCCGTGCTCGGCGCGCGCGGTCGCTTCGACGCGATCCGCCCTCGCACCCATCAGCTTCAGCGCCAGATCGAGATCGTGCACCATGAGATCGAGCGTCACCGAAACGTCGGCGCTGCGGCCCGTCCACGGCCCTTCGCGCACGCTTTCGATCAGCACCGGCTTCTCCGGCGTCTCGAACAGGCCCATCGCCTCGAACACCAAGCGCTCCTGGTGCCCGCACGCTAGCACCCGCTGTTTCTCCGCCGCGACCCGCACCAGTTCGGCGCCCGCCGCCAAATCCGTAGCTAGCGGCTTCTCGATCAGCACGTGCTTTCCGGCTTGCAGCGCCGGCAGCGCATTGCCGGCATGGAAGGAGGGCGGCGAAGCGATGGTGATCACATCGGTCTGCGCCAGCATCGCGTCCAAACTCGCAAACGCTTCGGCGCCGTGCGTGTCGGCCAGCATCTGCGCCCGTTCGAGATCGGGATCCCACACGCCCATGAAGATGACGCGCGCGTCCTCGGCGTATTTGCGCGCATGATGGCGGCCGAAGGCGCCCGCGCCGATGACGCCCGCGCGCGGACGGCGTTCTTGCTTCGTCATTCCACCGTCACCGATTTGGCCAGATTGCGCGGCTGATCGACGTCGGTGCCTTTGTGCACGGCGGTGAAGTACGCCAGCAGCTGGATCGGCACGGAATACACCAGAGGCGCCACGAACGGATCGCACGCCGGCGCGAGGATAATGTGCGAAGCGATGTCGCCCACCTCCGCCGCGCCCTTCGCATCGGTGATCACGATCAGCTTGCCGCCGCGCGCCCGCACTTCCTGCATGTTCGACAGCGTCTTCTCGAACAGCGCATCGTGCGGCGCCACTACCACCACCGGCGTCGCCTCGTCGATCAAAGCGATCGGCCCGTGCTTCAGCTCGCCCGCAGCGTAGCCTTCGGCGTGAATGTAGGAGATTTCCTTCAGCTTCAGCGCGCCTTCGAGCGCAATCGGATAATGCACGCCGCGCCCCAGATAGAGCACGTCGCGCGCATGGGCGAGCTCCAGCGCGATCTTCTCGATCTCCGGCTCGGCGTTCTGCGCATCGGCGATGAGGCGCGGCGTCTCCATCAGAGCGCGCACCAGCCGGCGCTCTTCCGCCGCATCGATCGCGCCGCGCGCCCGCCCGACCGCGATCGCGAACGCCGCCAGCGCCGAAAGCTGCGCCGTGAACGCCTTGGTCGACGCGACGCCGATCTCCGGCCCCGCCAAGGTCGGCAGCCGCGCATCGGCTTCGCGCCAGATCGTCGATTCCGGCACGTTGACGACGGCGAGCGTCTTCATGCCGTTGTCTTTGCAATAGCGCAGCGCCGCCAACGTGTCGGCGGTCTCGCCCGATTGCGACACGAACACGCCGAAGCTCGTCTTGCCGAACGCCGGTTTGCGATAGCGGAATTCCGAAGCGATGTCGGTCTCGACCGCCAGCCCCGCGATCTGCTCCAGCCAATACTCGGCGACGCGCCCGGCATAATGCGCCGTGCCGCAGCCGATCAGCACCGCGCTGTCGGCCGAAAGATCGAGCCCATCGAGATCGGGCATTTCCACGCGCTCTTCGTACGCATTGACGTAGCGCGTGATGGTGCGGCCGGTGGTTTCCGGCTGCTCGTAGATTTCCTTCTGCATGAAGTGGCGGTGATTGCCTTTCTCCACCGCCGCCGCGCCGCCGGCGAAGATGTGCACGCGCCGCTCCGTCTCCGCGCCGTTCGCATCGAGCACCTTCACGTGTCTGCGCGAAAGCACGGCGATGTCGCCTTCGTCCAGAAACATCACCCGCGTCGTGAACGGCGACACCGCGATCGCGTCCGAGCCCAGATACATCTCGCCGTCGCCGACCCCGACCGCGAGCGGGCTGCCCTTGCGTGCGCCGATCAGCACGTCCTCTTCGCCCGCGAACAGCACCGCGATGCCGAACGCGCCTTCGAGCCGCCGCACCGCCGCGATCGCGGCCTCTTCGGGCGATTTCCCCTTGTCGAGATAATCGGTGATCAGGTGCGCGATCACCTCGCTGTCCGTTTCGGAGGCGAACTTGTGGCCCGCCTTGATCAGCTCTTCGCGCAGCGGCCGGAAGTTCTCGATGATGCCGTTATGGACAATCGCCACTTTGTCTGTCGCGTGCGGGTGGGCGTTGTCGGTGGTCGGCGCGCCGTGCGTGGCCCAGCGCGTGTGACCGATCCCGGTGACCCCCGCCAGCGGCTGCTCGGCCAGTTCGCGCTCCAGATTGCCGAGCTTGCCGGCCGCACGCCGGCGCTTGATCCGGCCGTCTTCCAAAGTGGCGACGCCGGCCGAGTCATAGCCCCGGTATTCGAGCCGCTTCAGCGCCTCCACCAGCCGCGGCGCGGCCGGCGCATTGCCGAGAATGCCGATAATTCCACACATGCAGTCGTACGCTCCGTCCGTCATCCCGGGGCTCGCGAAGCGAGAACCCGGGACCCAGGGGCAAACGCACAGCCCTTTGACCCCTGGGTCCCGGATCGCGCTGCGCGTCCGGGATGACGGTGAAAGAGGTTGAGCGGTTGATTGAATGTCCCGGCGCCCTCATGCACGCCAGGCCATTGATTTGCACCTCAATTAGTCTTTCAACATGCGACGGAACAGGAGCTTCCGCGAGAGGAACGCGCGGAAGCGCCCACCATTGATTTGTCCGCCTCCTGAAGGGGCGGCTGGGAGCGAGCATGACGCGAGCCTATTTCGGCACGGACGGCATTCGGGGCACAGCCAACCGCCATCCGATGACGCCCGAAGTCGCCCTGCGCGTCGGCCTCGCCGCCGGCAAGCGCTTCATGAGCGCCGACGACCGCCGCCACCTTGTCGTCATCGGCAAGGACACGCGCCTCTCGGGCTATATGCTTGAACCGGCGCTCACCGCCGGCTTCACCGCCGCCGGCATGGACGTCGTTCTGTTCGGCCCGCTGCCGACGCCCGCGGTCGCCATGCTGACGCGCTCCCTGCGCGCCGATCTCGGCGTCATGCTCTCGGCCTCGCACAACAAGTTCGCCGACAACGGCATCAAGCTGTTCGGCCCGGACGGCTACAAACTCTCCGATGAAGCCGAGATCGAGATCGAGCAGCTGATGGACTCAAAGCTCGACGAGCACTTGGCCGCGCCCGACCAGCTCGGCCGCGCCCGCCGCATCGACGATGCGCAAGCGCGTTATGTCGAGATCGTCAAGGCGACGTTCCCGAAAGGCCTCACGCTCAAGGGCCTTCGCATCGTCATCGACGCCGCCAACGGCGCCGCCTACAAGGTCGCGCCGGTGGCGCTCTACGAACTCGGCGCCGAGATCATCAAGATCGGCGTCGATCCGGACGGATTCAACATCAACGAGGAAGTCGGCTCCACCGATACGCGCGCGCTGAAGGAAGCGGTGCTGAAATATCGCGCCGATCTCGGCATCGCCCTCGATGGCGACGCCGACCGCGTCGCCATCGTCGACGAGAAGGGCCACCTGATCGACGGCGACCAGCTGATGGCCTTGATCGCCAAGAATTGGAAAGAGCAGGGGATTCTCAAAAAGCCCGGCATCGTCGCCACGGTGATGAGCAATCTGGGGCTCGAGCGTTTCCTCGAAGGCATGAAGCTGAAGCTCGAGCGCACCAATGTGGGCGACCGCTACGTGGTCGAGTCGATGCGCGCCAAGGGCTACAATGTCGGCGGCGAACAATCCGGCCACATCATCTTGAGCGATTTCTCCACCACCGGCGACGGCCTCCTCGCCGCGCTGCAGGTGCTCGCCGTCATCGTGCAGAGCGGCAAGCCTGCCAGCGAAGTGCTGCAGCTGTTCGAACCGGCGCCGCAAATTCTCGAAAACGTGCGCTACGAAAAAGGCAAGCCCGATCCGATGCAGGCCGCCGCCGTCAAAGATGCGATCAAAGCCGCAGAAGCCGCGCTCGTCGGCAAGGGCCGACTGCTCGTCCGCAAAAGCGGCACCGAGCCTCTGGTCCGCATCATGGCCGAAGGCGACGACGAAGCCCTCGTGCGCAAGACCGTGACCGAAGTGAAAAACGCCGTCGTCGCAGCGGCGCGGGCGGCTTAGCGCTCTGGTGGGGCAGCATGAGTAAGCTGGGCGTTCTTCTGGCATTTGTCGTGGGGCTTTGCCCAATCAGCGCGCAGGCGCAGGATGTCTACCGCACGCTGGAGCAGGTGGCGGATACGTTCGCGCGCCTGGAAAACGAGTGCCCCGCAAACATCCGGAGCGCAATGCTTGGCGCCACGAACCGTGTGAACGAAATGCAGAGCCGCACGAGTTCGACGCTCATGAGCGGGCGAGAGCATGCGGATGCGTACGCATTTCTCGAAGCCTACGCGGATGTCGCGGCGACCGTGGACAGCCGGCGCTTGAATTCGCTCTCGTTGGCCGCAATGGACGGCATGCTAAGGAACTGGATTCCGCGATCATATTTTGTAGGTCCGCACCCCTCGCGGGTGGAGCACGTGCCGATCACGTTGCGGGCAGACGGCGAGCGAGTGTTGGTCGATACTGTCCTCTCGGATATTGCATTGTCGTCGGGCGACGTCATCCTTTCGATAGATACGCAATCGGTCGCCGGCCGGTCATTGCACGATGCGACTGCGATGCTGCTCGGCGCGCCCGATACCTCCGTCGTCATCGTCTACTCACGCGGAGATGACGAGCCAAGAACAGTGCTGATTGAGCGAGAATCGCGTCAGAGGGCGCAAGATTTCGAAGGCTTCGAAGCGACCAGAGACGGAAACGTCGCAATACTAACATTGCGCGAATTCAGCGAACGAACACCGGCCGAAATTCGCCGCGCCGTGCGCGAACTTCGGCGTAACGCCGCCCCAGCTGGCTACGTGATCGATCTGCGGGAGAACGGCGGCGGTCGGATTGATGACGTCGTTCGAACGGCTGACCTGTTTCTCGATGGCGGCGTCATAGGCGGCGTCAAGGCGGCGTGCGATGACGAGACGCAGCTGTATAGAGCGACCGAGGGCGATGTTGCCGACGGTCTTCCGATCGTTTTGGTGATTGATGAAGGCACGTCTTCAGGCGCTGAATGGTTCGCTGCGGCGCTGATAGAAAACCGGCGGGCTCGGGCCGTCGGCGAACGGACGTTCGGCAGGGGCGACGTGCAGACGCTCATGCCGATGCGGCGGTACAATGTCTGGATATCGATGGCGCTTGGGCGCTTGGTTACGCCGTCAGGGCTGGAGATTGACGGGGCGGGCGTAACGCCAAGCGACGTCATGCCTGACGCGCACGCCGAAGGACACGAGCCCTTGGAGCGCGCCCTGCTAATGATCGGGCAGACCGCGGAATAGGGGATAGACGCCCGATCTATCCAACACTTTTTCGCGCCAAGCCGCTGAAAACTAAGCAGATCGCAGAAATCAATCCGACTGGGCCAGAACTGGGTGATAATGCTGCTTATGAACGCAGCAACAACAGCCCTGACACTCACCGCCGAACCGCTCTGGCGCCGCGCCCGCGACGCTTTCGCCCGCGCCGTCGACTCGTTCGGCGCGCCGGTGGTGATCGCCGTTCTCCGCCGGCTGACGCGTCCGTTGCGGCGCGCCATCGTCGCGCGGCTCTGTCTGCTCGAACACGTCGGTCGCAAATTGCTGCTTGCCGAAGCCGCCGCGATCCGCAGCGCCGAACTCGCCGCCGCCGCGTGCGGCGCACAGGCGATCGCCGCGCCGCCCGCAGCGTCGCCGAGGCTGCCAGCGCAGCCGTTCGCCGCGCGCCGCGAACGCGCGGTCATGAAGCCCGATCTCTACCATCCGCAAAGCTGGCGCGCGCCCTTCGCCTGCGGCGTGCCGGCCGATCCGCCGCCGCAGCCGCTGGAGCGCAAGCCGCGCGTCCTTCGCAACGAAGACGAAACCGCCTTCCGTCTCGCCCGCCGCCTCGAAGCTTTGCGCCGCGTGCTGAAGGACCCGCTGCCGCACGCCGCGCGTCTCGCCAACAGGCTCGCGCGCGAAGCCCAGCGCGTCCCCGAGCTGGCGTGGCGCTTCGTGCTGGCGAGCGCGCGCGGCAACGGCTGCGACCACCAGGATCCGCTGCTCGGCTTGCACGCCACCAACGCCGCCTTCACCGGCTGCGTCGCCACCCCTGCGCCATTTCCGGATTCAAGTTGAGCTCAAGCCCAGCCTCGGACGGCCCAAGCCCCGCTTGCAGCAGGCAACGCGGGAACGCCCACGCGCGCCGATCAGGCGGCGATCTCGCCGCGCCGGCCGACCAGCGCGCGCAAATGCGCAAGCGCTTCCGCTTGCGAGGCAAACCACCGGTTCACGGCCGCCGGCGCGCGCAGCTGCATATGCACGCGGTCGCCGAAAATGCGGATCACGCCAAAACCGGGGAAGCGCCCATTGCCGGCTGCGCGGTTGTTCCAGCGCGTGCGGCGGCGGAACGGAAACGGGCGGTAATCGTGTTCGGCGCCGAGCAGCTCGGCGCAAGCTTGGTAGAACCCCTGTTCCACCACCAATTTTTCGTCGTTCATGTCGAGGATGCATATAGGCGTTCGCCGCCGCCGCCGCGAGAGCCTCCTTTAGAGCCCGAACGGATAGGTCTCATCCGCGCCGGCTTTGCGCTGCGTCGGCAGCGGCGTCACCGCACGGGTTTCGTCGAACCAGACGTAAGCGTCGAACTGTTCCGACAGCGCGCAGCTCGAATAATGGCTCCAGCGCTCCGTTTCGGGACGGTAGATCACGCCGATGAAGCGCTCCAGCATCGGTTCGGCCAGTTCCTCGCGCAGCCGATCGTTCTTGCCGCGGCGCAGATCGAGCAGGAAGCGCCTCTTGCCGCTGTCGTGCGCCACCTTCTCGTAGCTGTCGGCCAGCGCCGGACGCACCTGTTTCACCTGCATCGGCTCGTCCCAATCGTCGGCGCAGGCGACCGTGCCGCTATGGGTGCCGAAGCCGATCAAAGCCGCCTTCTCGCCGAAGCGCTCGCGGCAGAGCTGGCCAAGATTGAGTTCGTCCCGCACTTGGCCCATGTCCGTCTTCGAGGCGTCGCCGATGTGCGAATTGTGCGCCCAGACCACGGCTTTCGCGCCCGCGCCCCTGGCGTCGAGCAGCGCCTGCAGCGTCTCGAACATGTGCGTGTCGCGCAAATTCCAGCTCTCCGCCGCGCCGTAATACATCGCCCGGTAATACGCCTCGGCGTTCTTCACCAGCCGCGCATTGGCCGCCGCATCGAGGAAGCTCTCGCCGTCCTGCGCCTCGTACTGGAGCCGCTTCTCCATCAACTCGCGCAGCATCTTCACCACGCCCGCCTCGCACTGCGAGTAGCCGCGCGAAAGCGCCATGCGGCCGTAGGTCTGCGGCTCGTTGGCGTAGGGCGTGAGGCAGCCGTAACGTTTGCGCGCGACGGCGGCCGCTTCCGGATCGACTTTGTCGAGATAATCGAGCACGGCCCGGATCGAGGACGAGAGCGAATAGAGATCGAGGCCGTAAAGGCCCGCCCGCTGTTCGGCCGGGCGGTTGGCGTTGAGTTCGCGCAAGCCTTCGGTGAACGCCTCGAAATCGGTGTTGCGCCACATCCAGGTCGGGAAGCGGCGGAACGGCGGCTCGGCGTGCGCCGGGGCAGGGCGCTGGCGCACATAGCGGTCGATGCTGGCCGCATCCGGCCAATCCGCTTCGAGCGCCACGATCGAGAAGCCGTGCCGCTCGATCAAACGCCGCGTGATCGCCGCCCGCGCGCGATAGAATTCGGACGTGCCGTGCGTTGCTTCGCCCAGCAGCACGACGCGCGCCGAGGCGAAGCGGTCGAACGCCTCCGCGAAGGCGGGATCGTTCAGGTCGGCCAGGTCTTCCGCCGCTTCCGCCATCCGACTCGCCAGCGTCGATGGCGGTCCGGGCTGTCGCGTCGGCAATTCCTCAGTCTCGGTCCAGCCATGCGCGCCGATCAGCGGCACGAACATCACCGCGCCAAGGTCCTCCTCTTCGAAGTGCCGCGCATCCTGCCGCGTCACCTTGATCAGGCGCTGGCTGCGCGGGCTGTCGCCTACCGGCATCACCAGGCGCCCGCCGAGATCGAGCTGTTCTTTCAGAACCTGCGGAACCGCCGGCCCGCCCGCGGAGGCGATGATCGCGTCGAACGGCGCCCGGTCCGGGCAGCCTTTGGTGCCGTCGCCGTGCAGGATTTCGGCATTGTCGTAGCCGGCTTGCTTCAGCCGCCGCCGCGCCAAGTCCGCAAGTTCGCCGTGCCGCTCGATCGCGATCACTTCGCCAGCGATGCGGCTCATCACCGCCGCCGCATAGCCGGAGCCCGCGCCGATCTCGAGCACGCGGTCGCCGCTCTCGACTTCGGCGGCCTCGATCATCATGGCGACGATGAACGGCTGCGAGATCGTCTGCGCCGCCTCGATCGGCAGCGGCGTGTCCTCGTAGGCGAATTCGCGCATGGCTTCGGGCACGAACAGCTCGCGCGGCACCTCGCGCATCGCGGCCAGCACGGCGTCGTCGCTGATTCCGCGATGCGCAATTTGGCGTTCCACCATGCGCTCGCGCGCATAAGCGTAGTCGAGCATCACATGTACCGGTTCAGGTTTCCCGCAGCGCTGAGCATGTTCGGCGGCGGCACGACGGATTCCTCCACCGACATCCACAGGTCGCGCAGATCCCTCGGCAACGCGTCCTGCACGTTCTCGATCTCGCCGACCGGAATGTGCCGCGACAGCGTCTGGAGCACCGCGATCACCGCTTCGCGCGGATCGGTCGGACGCGCATCGGCCAGCCATTCGTCGACTTCGGCGATGAATTCCTCGCGGTCGCAATCGGTGGGCTGCCGCGCCGGGGTGAACTGGTCGTAGAACACGCCGCGGACCAGCAGCGGCAATTGCGCGCCGAGATGGGCGGCGACATCCACCGGCAGGCGGTCGCGCAATTTGTGCAGCACCACCGACAGCACTTTCCAGGCGTGCTGACGGTCAGGCCCCAACGCGTCCATGATCTCGTTCAGCCAGATGTGCGTGGTCTGCAGTGTCTTGTCGAACACCGGCAAGCCCGAACGCGAGGCGCGGCGGTTGTTGCGGTTCGGCCCGCGCTGCTGGTCGCGAGAACCGCGCCCGCGCCGCTCCTCGTCGAAGCGCCGCTCGCCGAAACGCTGGCGATATTCGCCGCGTCCGCCGAAGCGTTCCGCGTCGAAGTCGCGCTCGGCACCGCCGCGACCCCGGCGCGGCTGATCCGGGTAGGGTTCGCCATAGCCGCCGAAATCGGCCCCGCCGCCGCGGCCCCACTCACGGAAATTCGCTGCGCGCTGATCCTCGTAGGAGCCGCCGCGCCGCTCGTTGTCGTCGCGCCAGTACCGCCCGCCGCCCTGCGGGCCGCCCGGGCCGCCGCGGAACGCGCGGTCGTCGCCGCGTCCATAGCGGTCGGCGTCGTAGTATCGAGCCATGAAGGGACCTCCATCCAGATCCCCCGCCGCAGACTTCATCTAGCGCCGCCGGGCGCGCGGTCCAGCGTGCGAACGCCTCGAGCCCACCATTCTGAGGCCGTCATTCAAGTACCGCTCAGGATCGCGGCGCTAGCGTCTTGCTCATCGGGGCGTCGAGGGCCGCACCCGCAGAGTTAACGGAGCACACCACCATGAAACGCATTCTTATGGCTGTCAGCGCGGTCGCCCTCATGACCTCGATGAGCGTCACCAGCGCGGCCGCCCAGAACCGCACCGTCATCAGCCAGTTCGGCCGCGACAACGGCGTCGCCGCGGCGCAGCAAGGTTCGCGCAACGAGGGCCGCATCGAACAACGGGGCCGCTCGCACTATTCGCGCGCCGTCCAGAATGGCCGCGACAATTTCCTGCGCATGAATCAGGGCGGCACCCGCAACGAAGCGGTCACCGAGCAGAACGGCAATAACAATCTCGCCGTCACCGGCCAGGAAGGCCGCCGTCTCGACGCCGCCATCTATCAACGCGGCAACGGCAACATTTCCGGCATCGCCCAGATCGGCAACGGCTCCATCGCCACCACCGATCAGGCCGGCCGCAACAACACCACCGGCGTGATCCAGGTCGGCGACAATCAGGATGCGAGCGTGGTCCAGCGCGGCAGCAACAACATCACGGTCGTGATCCAAGGCGGCCCGTAAGCCGCGATGGATCGGTCGAAGGGCGGAAGGGCGTCAACGCGTCCTTCCGCATCGTCCGGAGGAGCAACAATGTCACGTCATGCGATGCTTGCGGCGCTCTTGCTGAGCGTAGCGGCGTGCGCGGCGGCGAGCGAGCCGCCTGAGACAGCCGCCGAACTCGATGCGCCAGCCATTGCGTACGAACCGGCCGAGTCGGGTGGTGCGGCGCCAGCCTATCGCACAATGCCGGCCGAGCTCGGCTGCGAGATCGACGTCACGCGCATCAGCGGCGGCGTCCGGCTCGAAGCCCGGGCGATCAACTATTCGATCGCCTCGGATTCGCTCGAATACGATTTCGTCGTCACCAAGAGCGGCGCGGCCGGTTCGTCCGACATCGTCCAGGGCGGCGAAGTCACGGAAGAAGCCGTCGGCGAAGTCGAACTCAGCCTCGAACGCGGCGCGCGCTATCGCGCCCGGCTGACGCTTAGCGATACCGAAGGCGAAGTTTGCACAACACGGGTGCGGTCATGAACAAGAAATCCATCCTCATCGCCGCGTCGGCGCTGATGCTCAGCGTCAGCGCATTCGCGGAACCAGCCTCCGCGCGCGGCTTCGGCTGGCGCGCGAACCAAGTCACGGTCGAGCAGAACGGCGCCAACAACGGCGCTGCGGTCGCCCAGAACGGCCGCGCCAACAACGCCTCCGTCCTTCAGAACGGCGACGGCCACACCGGCATCGTCCGTCAGGGCGGCGACTTCAATGGCGGCCACGTCGCCCAGCGCGGCGCCGGCAACACCGCCAATGTGACGCAGACCGGCGGCGACAACGCGCTCTGCATGCTGCAGCGCGGCAACAATCTCTCCGCCAACATCACCCAGTCCGGCGGCGAGAGCGCGGTCTACATCCAGACCAATCGCGGCGAGATTTATGCGCCGTCGCGCAGCATCCTGGTCCGCAACTGCGCCCGAGGCGGCGGCTAGGCCGGCTGGAACGTTTCCGGAGCTGGGTCCGTTTCTGAGCACGCCAAGCTCGAACCGATCCAGCTCCAAGGAAACGCCATGCCCGACACTCTCACCGCCGCTCGAGGCCCGTCCAGCGACGCGTTCGCCATGGCGCTCGCGCGCGGTCTCGGCGCCTTTTCGATCGCGCTCGGCCTCGCCGAGCTGCTCGCGCCGCGCCGGCTGAACGATGCGATCGGCGCCGATGCGCCCAACCTCACCCGCGCCTACGGCGCGCGCGAGATCATCACCGGCGCCGGCCTGCTGGCGGCAAAGGATCCGACGCCCTGGATCTGGGCCCGCCTCGCCGGCGATGTGCTGGACCTCGCGACGCTTGCCGCCGCCGGTCGCGGCGCGAACAGCAAGGGGGCGAGCATCGGAACCGCCATTGCCCTCGTCGCCGGCGTCACCGCGCTCGACCTTCTCTCGGCGCAAAGACTGCACAACCGCACCGGCACCAAGTCCTGGTTCGCGCATCAGCGCGATGAAAGCCTAATCGGCGCCCTGGAGGAAACCGATCCGTACGATCCGAACGGCATGCTGCATCGTCCGCCCGAGGAGGGCCTGCGCGTGCAGTGATCACTTTAGGCGGTCCAGCCAGAACGCGGTGCTGGCGTCCACGTCCGCCGGCGCCGTCCCGCCTTCGAGCGCGGGCAGGAGCGCGTTCGCCATCTCCTTGCCGAGCTCGACGCCCCACTGATCGAACGGATTGACGCAGGCCAGCACGGCTTGGGTGAAGGTCCGATGCTCGTAGAACGCCAGCAATGCGCCGACGGCTTCCGGGCTCAGCGCGTCGATCGCCATCATTGTTGAAGCCCGGTTGCCCGGAAAAGTCCGATGCGGCGCGAGCGCTTCGGCGTTCGCCACGCCTTTGGCTTTCATTTCGCTCAGCACTTGCTGTTGCGATTTGCCGACCATCAGCGCGCGCGCTTGCGCCAGCGCATTGGCGTAAACCTTGGCGCGATGCGCCGGCGGTCCTTCCTGCGGCCCCGCATTGACGATGAACTCGACCGGAATTTCCTCGACGCCCTGGTGCAAGAGCTGGAAGAACGAATGCTGCGCATTGGTGCCGGCCGCGCCCCACGTGACGGCGCAGGCTGAGCGCGTCAGCGGCTCGCCGTCGCGCGTCACCCGCTTGCCGTTCGACTCCATCTCCAGCTGCTGCAGCCACGCCGGCAACAGCCGCAGCCGCTCCGCATAGGGGATCACCGCGTAGGAGCCATGTCCCAACGCCTCGCGATTCCACATCTGCACCGCGGCCGAGATCGCCGGCAGATTTTGCGCGAACGGCGCATCGCGGAAGTGCGCATCCATCTCCTCCGCGCCTTCGAGCATGCGGAAGAAGACGCCGTGTTTCAGCGCGATCTCGCAGACGAGCGAAACCGACGACCACAACGAATAGCGCCCGCCGACCCAGTCCCAGAACGGAAACACATCCGACTCGGCCACGCCCCAGGCCACTGCTTTCTCCGGCGCAGCGGTCGCAGCCGCGATCCGCGCCGGCCCCCAGGCGCGCACGAATTCGGCGTTGGCGAGCGTCTCCTGCGTCGTGAACGTCTTCGAGACGACGATCAGCAGCGTGCGTTTGGGATCCAGCCCTTCGATCGCGTCGGCGACGTCGGCGCCGTCCACATTGGCGGCAAAGCGCACTTCGATGTTTGACCGCCGCTCCGCTTTGACCGCATCGAGCACCAGTCGCGGCCCCAAGTCCGAGCCGCCGATGCCGAGATGGACGACGGCGTCGAATTTTCCGCCTTCGGCGATCTCGTGTGCAAAATCGTGCATGCGGTCGAGCACGGCCGTCACTTCATTGTCGCCGCCCGGGGGATCGGTGATGCGCAGCTTCCAATGCATGGCCGCGCGTCCCTCGGTGTTGTTCACCACTTCGCCGGCGAACAGCTTCCCGCGCCAGGCGTCGAACTCTGCCGCCGCCGCAAACTTATCCAACAGCGCCAGAGCCGTGGTATCTATGCGTTGTTTCGAGAAGTCGGCGGTGAGGTGAGGGGCGGCATAGGTTAGTGACGCGACGCGGTCAGGGTCGGAGAGGAGGTCCGTCAGCGTCGCGTTCGCCAATTGCGCGGCGTGCGCTGCGATGTCGGCCCAGGCTTGCTTCGGTGCGGCGAAAACATTGGCGCTCATGGGGGCAAGCCTCTAACAGGACGAGGGCATGGCGACAATTCTGATCACGGGCGGCGCGGGCTATGTCGGCGCACATTGCTGCTTGGCGCTGAAACGAGCCGGGCACGATGTCGTCGTTTACGACAATCTGTTCAACGGCCACGAACAATTCGTGAAATGGGGTCCGTTCGAACGCGGCGACATCCGCGACAAGGCGCGGTTAGTCGACGTCTTCGCACGCCACAAGCCCGCCGCCGTCGTCCATTGCGCGGCTTTGATCGAGGTCGGCGAGTCGGTGAAAGCCCCCGACCGCTTTTACGACAACAACGTCACCGGCGCGCTCGTGCTGCTCGATGTCATGCGCGAAGCCGGCGTGAAGCCGTTCGTGTTCTCCTCCACCTGCGCCACCTACGGCGCGCCGCAGCGCCTGCCGATGGACGAGACCCACCCGCAGAACCCGGTCAGCCCCTATGGCTGGACCAAGCTGATGATCGAGCGCGCGAGCGCCGACATCGCCGCCGCTTACGGTCTCAAGTTCGCGCACCTGCGTTATTTCAACGCCGCCGGCGCTGCGCCGGAAGAGGGCATTGGCGAACGTCACGAGCCGGAAACGCACGCGATCCCGCTTGCGCTGATGACACTGCTCGGCCGGCGCGAAAGTTTCAAGATTTTCGGCACGGATTGGGAGACGCGCGATGGCTCGTGCCTCCGCGATTACGTCCACGTGCTCGATCTCGCCGACGCGCACGTGCGCGCCGTGGAGCGCTTGCTCGCCGGCGGCGAAAGCCTCGCTGCCAATCTCGGCACGGGCGATGGCGTCACCGTGCTGGAATTGCTGGCTGCTATCGAACGCGTCGCCGGCAAACGCGTGCCCGCCTCGCCAGCGCCGCGCCGCGAAGGCGATGCGCCGGCGTTGGTGGCGGACATCACTCTTGCGCGCAGAGACCTAGGTTGGACGGCCATGCGCAACATCGACGTCGTCATCGCGGACGCATGGCGCTGGCATTTCGAAATCGAGCCGAAGCTGTTCGGCCCGTGACCGCCGGCGCATGACGCCGGCGGTCCGCGTTGTGTTTTGGAGATTGTATTTTTAGGAGCTCGTGCCTTCCGCCGGCTGGTGCGTCGAGGCGATCGCATCCTTGAGGCCTTCCGACATGCTCACTTTAGTGGCGAAGTCGGTCAGCGCCCCATTCATGATCCGGGTCCAGGTTTGGCTGAGGCCGCCGCCGGTGCGCTCGGAGTAATAGCCTTCGAACGCCTCGGTGTAGATCGTCTGACCCGTCGTGCGGTCCACCAGCGCCACATCGCCTTGAACGCTGCCGAAGAATTCGACCGTCACCAGGCCGGTGCGATAATCGAACCAGAAATTGCGCAGCGTCGTGTCAAGCACATAGCGATCCTCCTGGCCGCCGAGGATGTGGCTGTTGGCGGTGAGCACTTGTTCGAGCGCATGCTCGATCGTCTCCGCCGGCGGCTCAGTCGTGCCGACCGCACCCATGACCATGCCGTAGCCGTTGCGCTTGTCGCCGATGCGGTCTTGCCGCTGACGCTGGTCGGCGACCGGGCCGACATCGATCCGGGTCGGCGGCGCTTCGGAAAGCACGCCGGGCCGCGCTGCGGCCGGCGCCAGCGTCAAATTGGTGGTGCCGGTCGCGCAGGCCGAAGCCGTGAACGCGAGCGCCAAGGCTGCGAGCAGTCGTTTCATTGGATTCCCCCCGTTCAAAAACAGATCAACGATAGATGACGGTGTTGGCCACTTGCTGCCCGGCGCGGACCGCAAGCGCCTCCATCTCGGCGCGGAAGGCTTCGGGCGTGAAGTCGGACAATTCGGCCGTCATCTGGCCGATGGAGTGCTGCCGCTCTGGTCCGAACACGCGCCGGCCTCGGGCGTCGAGCACGCTGACGTTGAGTTTCAAAAAGGCGCGCATGGTCGTGTCCGGCCGCTGCGAGCGGCGGATCAAGCCCCATTCGCCGATCTCGACCAGCAGTGTGTTCGAAGCGCCGTCCGCACTCTCGGCCAGCGGCACTGCGTTGCGCGAGGCCAAGCGTTCCGTCAGCGCCTGCGTGATCAGCGTGTCGAGATCGATCGACTCTGCGGTCGGGACCAGCGGCTCGGCCTTTTGCTGATCCTCGATGTTGTTGTCGGCCGAGTTCACGACCGCGCCAATCATGCCGAAGAACACGGCCGCGGTCGCGGTCTCGTCCATCCGGGCGTCGATCACCTCGAATTCGCTGTGTTCGGGGCTGACGTCGATCGCCAGAGACGTAATCTGGATATCGCCGAGTCTGGCCGCGTTGCGCTGGGCGTTGGCTTCGCCCACGCCAATGAGCGCAGCGCAGGCCATCGCCGCGGCAAGTGTCAGAAGTCGCATTCTTGTCCCCCCACGGCCTCGAAGGCTATGCGGGAACAATCGCAGACACAAGACCGCTCGCAATCAATCCTTCTCGGCCCGGCCGACGCTCACGTACTTGAAGCCCTTGGCCCGCATTTCTTCCGGCCGATAGATGTTGCGGAGGTCGACGACGACCGGCGTCTTCAGGGCGTCCTTGATCCGGTCGAGATCGAGCGCGCGGAATTGGTCCCACTCGGTGATGAACACCACCGCGTCGGCGTTCTGCAGGCAATCGTAAGGCCCGGTGGCGAACTGCACGTCCTTCAGCATGTGCTTGGCTTCGTGCATGCCTTCGGGATCGAAGGCGCGGATCTTGGCGCCCTCGGCCTGCAGTGTCGGCACGATGTCGAGCGCCGGCGCATCGCGCATGTCGTCCGTGTTCGGCTTGAAGGTGAGGCCCAAGACGGCGATGGTCTTGCCGGCGACGTTGCCGTCGAGCGCCGCGATGATCTTCTGCGCCATCTTCTGCTTGCGCGCCGTGTTCACGCGGACGGTCGTTTCGATCAGCTCGATCGGCGCCCGATAGTCGCGCGCCGTCTTCATCAGCGCCAGCGTGTCCTTCGGGAAGCACGAGCCGCCATAGCCGGGGCCGGCGTTCAGGAATTTGCGGCCGATGCGATTGTCGAGGCCGATGCCCTTGGCGACTTCCTGCACGTTGGCGCCGACTTCTTCGCAGAGGTCGGCAATCTCGTTGATGAAGGTGATCTTCATCGCCAGGAACGCGTTGGCTGCGTACTTGATCAGTTCAGAGGTGCGCCGCGCAGTGAAGATCATCGGCGTTTCATTGAGGAAGAGCGGGCGATAAAGTTCGCGCATCACCTCGCGAGCACGCTCGTCGTCGGTGCCGACGACGACGCGATCCGGCCGCTTGAAGTCGTTGATCGCCGCGCCTTCGCGCAGGAATTCCGGGTTGGAGACGACCGCGAAATCGGCGCTAGGGTTGGCTTTTTTGATGATCGCTTCGACCTCGTCGCCGGTGCCGACCGGCACGGTCGATTTGGTGACGACGACGGTGTAGCCGTCCATCAGGCCCGCGATTTCTTCGGCGGCCGCGTAGACATAGGAAAGGTCAGCATGGCCGTCGCCGCGGCGTGACGGCGTGCCGACGGCGATGAACACCGCGTCCGCATCGCGGATCGCCGCGCTCGGGTCGGTGGTGAAGAAGAGCCGCCCTTGCTCGACATTGTCCTTCACCAGCTCGTCGAGTCCCGGCTCGAAGATCGGGATCTCGCCCTTTTGCAGGCGCTGGATCTTGCCGGCGTCCTTGTCGACGCAAGTGACGGTGTGGCCGAAATCCGCAAAGCATGCGCCGGACACAAGGCCCACATAGCCAGTGCCGATCATGGTTACGCGCATTGGTGTCTTCCCTCAGAATTTCCCGGCAGCCATCGGCTGCCTGGAATAAAATATCAAGCGGCGGAGCGGCGCATAGCTTCCTCAATGGCAGCGTACGCGAGCTTAGCATCGTTCAGATTGGGCGCGGTGTAGATCGCTCGACGCGCGCCCTCCACCTCCACGGTCAGGACAATCGCGCGGCGTTTGACATTGGCCAACGGCGCGAATGCGCACACCAGACCGCCGATGATCCAGAGCAGCGGAAACTGCACCAACAGGCCTCCGAGCAGCAAAATCGCGCCGATGCTTATAACTGTCACCCGCGCTGATCCCTGCACAACGCTCTCTTGAATCTGCGGCGCGCTCACCGCGCCGACGGCAATTTCGTCGTCGCCGCAGATGATGCGCTTGTCGGTGACCGTGAAGTCGTGCCCTTTGACGATCTGGACCTCGCCGGGGTCCACTTGCATGCGGATCAAATCTCCTGATTGTACGCGCCCACTTCAGCGAAGCGGGCGAGGCGCGGCTTCACTTCTTGGCGGAAGAGCGCCTTCATGTCGTCGTCGCTGGTCATGCTTTCAACCACGACCACCAGTTCGGGCTTATTGGAGGAGGCGCGCACCAGCACCCAGGCGCCGTCCTCGAGCGTGACACGCACGCCGTTCACCGTGTTCACGTCGCGGATGGCGCGGCCAAGGATTTTGCCGCCTTCGGCCGCGAACTTCCGATAATCCGCCACGACCTGTTCGACGACGCCATACTTCTTTTCGTCGTCGCAATGCGGGCTCATGGTCAGCGAGGTGTAGCTCTTGGGCAGCGCCTTCTTCAGCTCCGAAAGCTTCTTGCCCGGATTGCGCTCCAGCATCGCCAGCACGGCCGCGGCGGCGACGATGCCATCGTCGTAGCCGAGCCCAAGCGGTTCGCGGAAGAAGAAGTGTCCGCTCTTTTCGAAGCCGGCGAGGGCGCCGAGTTCGGTGGTGCGGCGCTTGATGTAAGAGTGGCCGGTTTTCCAATAATCCACCTTGGCGCCGTTCGCCTTCAACACCGGATCGACGGCGTAGAGCCCGGTCGATTTCACGTCGGCGATGAACGTCGCGTTCTTGAACTCGGCGCTCAAATCGCGCGCGAGCATCAACCCGACCTTGTCGGCGAAAATCTCTTCGCCTTCGTCATCGACCACCCCGCAGCGGTCGCCGTCGCCATCGAAACCGAGCGCGACATCGGCGCCGTGCTTCTTCACCGCCGCCGCCATGTCGTGCAGCATTTCGCTGTCTTCGGGATTGGCGTTGTAGTGCGGGAAGGTCCAGTCGAGCGCGGTGTGGAGGTCGATCACCTCAGCCCCCATGCGCCGCAGCGCTTCCGGCGCGAACGCGCCCGCCGTGCCGTTGCCGCACGCCGCGATCACCTTCAGCGGCCGCTTAAGCTTCACCCGCGAAGCCACGTCGGCGATGTAGCGCTCACGCACGCCCTCGATACGATTGTAACCGCCGCCGGCGCGCTCCTTGAACTTGCCGCCGAGCACAATTTCCTTCAGCGCGCCCATCTCTTCCGGACCGAACGTGAGCGGCTTGTTCGCGCCCATCTTCACCCCGGTCCAGCCGTTCTCGTTGTGCGAGGCCGTCACCATGGCGACGCACGGAATGTCGAGCGCGAATTGAGCGAAGTAAGCGGTCGGCGAGAGCGCGAGGCCGATGTCGTTCACTTCCATCCCGGCCTGCATCAAGCCCAGAGTCAGCGCCTGCTTGATCGATTGCGAATAGAAGCGGAAGTCATGCCCGACGACGATCCGCGGCGCGACGCCGAACTCATGCACCAGCGTGCCGAGGCCCAGCCCCAGCGCCTGCACGCCCAAGAGGTTCAGCTCCGGCGGCTTCTCCGCGCCCGGAATGCCGAACCACCAGCGCGCGTCGTATTCGCGAAAGCCGGTCGGCTTCACCAGCGGGAAGCTCTCGAACTCGGCGGTATTGGGCGCGAGGCTTGCGCGGGGCGCAGGCAGCATGGTGTTCAAATCCGTGGGCGGCCGGGGGGAGGGAGCCGGCGTGATGGGCGAAAAGCCCGAAAATGGCAATTGCCGGCAGCCCGTCAGGGGTGCGGCGTAACGCGAACTCGTGTGATTTCCAGGCCGTAGGACTGGTCGGTTCCGTTCGACAGCGCGCGCAGGCCGATGGCGTTTACGGCGAACTGGGGGGGCAGTTCGAAGCGGAGCGTGGCGGGCTGGGCCGGCGCCTCCTGGCTCACCCATTCGGCCGGGCCGATGCCTTGCAGGCTGACGGCGAGGGCGCTGGCGGCGTTGACCGGCAGCGGGTTGTAGCTGACCTCGACCGTCACCGGCTTGTCGTCGATCAGCGCGGCCTGCTCGGGAGTCAGCAGCAGGCGCGCGCCTTGTTCGGCCGGCGTCGGCGGCGGCTGGTTCGGCAGCTGGGCGATGCGCAGCGTCTGCGCCCGGCCGAGAAAATCGCGCGTCACCGCCATGTCCTGCTCGGCGCCCACGGCGGGGGAGTTGAACGCTTCGCCCTCGAACACCAGCGCGCCGTTCTCCACCTGCGCCGCGACCGGCGCAGGCTCGCGCGGCCAGGACTGCGGCCGCACGCTGATGGCAATCACCAGGACCGCGAACAGGATCGCCAGCGGGTAGAAGACGAGCGGGTGGAACAGCCAGTGACGCATTGCTCTCCCTGTAGCCGCTGGGCTGCGGCCCTCCAAGGACTTGACGCTCGCCGCCCATGCTGAAACTCAGGCGCCCATGCCTTTCCTCGCCCTTCTTCGCCACGGCCAGAGCCAGTGGAATCTGGAAAACCGCTTCACCGGCTGGGTCGACGTCGACTTGACCGCCGAAGGCGAGGCGCAGGCGCGCCGGTCGGGCGAATTGCTGGCGCAAAGCGGCGTGCCGTTCGACAAGCTGTTCACCTCGGTGCAGACGCGGGCGATCCGCACCGGCAATCTGGCGCTGGACAAGGCGGGGCTCGCCTGGCTTCCGGTCGAGCGCTCCTGGCGCTTGAACGAGCGCCATTACGGGGCGCTGACCGGGCTCGACAAGGCCGAGACCGCGGCCAAGCACGGCGAGGCGCAGGTGAAAGTCTGGCGCCGCTCCTACGATACGCCGCCGCCGCCGCTCGAAGCCGGGGGCGCGTTCGATCTCTCCAAGGACCGCCGCTACGCAGGCGTGGAAGTGCCGCAAACGGAGTCGCTGAAACTCACGTTGGAGCGCGTGCTGCCGTACTGGAACGAGAAGGTCGCCCCCGACCTCCAGGCCGGCAAGAACCTGATCATCGCCGCCCACGGCAATTCCCTGCGCGCTATCGTGAAACATCTGTTCAACGTCCCGGACGATCAGATCGTCGGCGTCGAGATGCCGACCGGCAATCCACTGCTGATCGAACTCGACCGCGACCTGCGCCCCAAGAGCGCGCGCTATCTCGACGCCGCGCGCGCCGAGAAGCTGCCGCCTTAGGATTAAGCACTCCCAATATCCCTAACTCGTGTTAGCCTCCCGCAGGGAGGGTGAACAATGTTAAAGGCTGTCATTCAGCAGCCGCTTGAGATCCTGATTGGTTTGATCCTCGCGGCGATCACAATTGCGGTCCCTTACGCTGTAGAAACAGGTCAGTTGGAGCTCTCGACGGTTTGGTCTCAGGTGATCACGGGCGTATGCGGCACCATCACGGGAATATGGTTCGCCCAAATTTTCGCCGAGGTCGACCAGTTCGAAAAGGCGGCGAATCTGCTCCGTCCCCAAATTGCGCAGGCAAACCTGTCGCTTCTCAGTGCGACCAATGAACTCGTGCAAATACTCCGCCGACATGAGGCTAGCGAAGTCAGCGCTGATGTTGTCGTGCAAGTAGTAGACGCGCAGACCCGTACCTTTCAAACGGCCCTTACGCACTATCAGGAGATTGTCGGTTCGCCTGACATGTCTGGTCGTTTGTCTGGAATACTCATGGCCATAGACAGTTTTGAAGGGGCAATCGAGAAGTTCGAGCGAAGGACGGGGAATGGTTCGGCGATGTCGGAACCTTCGGACGTTGCTGACCTCAAGCAAGAGCTTTCTGAGTTGCGTTTGCACTTGGACGCTGTCGGAGGTCGCTTCTCCAATCGCGAAGCAGTCACGATCAAGTGCCCCAAGTGTCCAGAGATGGTTGGGGTCTATATCGGCCGGTTGAAAGGCAATACTGCCCACGCCCGTTGCCCCAATCGGCACAAATTTCCGGTCCACCGCGCCTATGACGGATCAGTGTTCGTAGGTGGTGTCTGACCTCACCTTCATGCAACGGGCGCTGGCTTTGGCCGCGCCGGGCGTGGGCCGGACCGGCGAAAATCCGAGCGTCGGTTGCGTGATCGTGCGCGACGGCATGATCGTCGGCGAGGGCGCGACGGCGATCGGCGGGCGCCCGCACGCGGAGCATGTGGCGCTGGCGCGCTCGGGCGACGAGGCGATCGGCGCCGATGTCTACGTGACGCTGGAGCCGTGTGCGTCGCGCTCGGTGCCGGGCACCGCATGCGCCGATCTGCTGATCCAGGCGCGTGTGGCGCGGGTGATCGTCGGCGCACGCGATCCGCATCCGCATGCGAACGGGGCGGGACTTGAACGGCTGCGCGCGGCCGGGATCGCGATCGAGACCGGCGTGATGGCGGAAGAAGCCCGCGCGCAGAATGCGGGCTTCTTCGCCAAGTGGGACGTGCGCTAACGCTGCTGCAAAGACTCCTCTTTCTGGGGCAATGCCCAGCGTTGAACCTCGACGCCAGCGGCAAACGACACTGCTGTTGCCCCTGGGTTCCGGGTTCTCGCTTCGCGAGCCCCGGAATGACGAAAAGTAAGCACGCAACGCTTCAGCCCTTCAGCCACTCCCGCGCTTCTTCGCGTGTGCTGAAGAAGCCGACTTCGACGCGCTCGCGATCCAGCTTTTGCGCGACGCTGTCGACGGCGACGCGGTTGAAATAGAAGTTCGGCTGCACCAGCGCGACCTTTCGTAGCCCCGCATGCATGGCGCGCGGAATCCAGACTTCGTTGAGCCAGGCCTGGTCCTCGGCGCCGATCAGCACGAAGTCGGTGACATCGCCCAAGAGCTTGCTGGCTTTGCGGGCGTTGATTTCCGAGAGCACTTGCGCGTTGCCGTCACGAAACGCGGCGCTGGTGGCGTAGCCCTTCCAGATCATGACGACGCAAGGAATCTCTGCGTCATATTCGATCGCGAGTTCGAGGTCGCCGTGCATCTCAGCGCCTCACCATCAGCGGATCGCCTTCTTTCAGCAGGCCGTCGAAATAGGCGATTGTCTTCGTCAAGCCGTCACGCAACTGCACTTTCGGCTGCCAGCCCAGCACTTCCTGCGCTTTGGCGATGTTCGGCTGCCGCTGTTTCGGGTCGTCGCTCGGCAGCGGGCGATAGATCAGTTGTGATTTGGAGCCGGTGAGATCGACGACGGCCTCGGCGAGCTGCTTGATCGTGAATTCGGTCGGGTTGCCGAGATTGACCGGCCCAGGCCAATCGCCGTCCTTGTCCATATAGGCGAGGAAGGCGTCGATCAGATCGTCGACATAGCAGAACGAGCGCGTTTGCGAGCCGTCGCCATAGAGGGTGATGTCTTCGCCCTTGAGCGCCTGAACGATGAAGTTGGAGACGACGCGCCCGTCGTTCGGGTGCATGCGCGGGCCATAGGTGTTGAAGATGCGGCCGACGCGAATGTCGAGATGATGCTGGCGATAATAGTCGAAGAAGAGCGTCTCGGCGCAGCGTTTGCCTTCGTCATAGCAGGAGCGGATGCCGATCGGGTTGACGCGGCCCCAATATTCTTCCGGCTGCGGATGAATGTCGGGATCGCCGTACACTTCCGAGGTCGAGGCCTGGAAGATCCGCGCCTTGAGGCGCTTGGCGAGGCCCAGCATGTTGATGGCGCCGTGGACGCTCGTCTTCGTCGTCTGCACCGGATCGTGCTGGTAGTGCACGGGCGAAGCCGGGCAGGCGAGATTGTAGATCTGGTCGACTTCGACATAGAGCGGAAACGTCACGTCGTGGCGCAGGAACTCGAAGTTCGGCTGGCCCAGGAGGTGGGCGATGTTGCGCTTCCTGCCGGTGAAGAGGTTGTCGGCGCAGACGACGTCGTCGCCGCGGGCGACGAGCCGGTCGCAGAGGTGAGAGCCGAGGAAGCCGGAGCCGCCGGTGACGAGGATGCGTCGTTCGAACATGGCTTCTCCTTTGGATGAGGCAGTAGGCAGTAGGCAATAGGCAGTAGGGTGTCGCAGGCCTATCAAACTTGGAGCGCGCGCCTTCAGGCGCGCAAAAAAGGGCGTGCGCCGGCGCCATGCGGGCCTGAAGGCCCGCGGTCCAACTTTCAACGTTCGCTCCCGAGCGGGAGACGGGGCGCGTGGTGCGCGCCGGAGGTCGTTCTAGTGCTGCTCTTGCGAGCAGCCGTGCGCGTTGCACGCGCCCCGTAATCGGCCGTTATTCCCGGATTGGCGAGCCAGGAGTTTTTGGCTCACCTGCATGGTTTCGCACGCAGGAGCCTTAGCTCCTTATGACCACGAGCCGGTTCAACGCGTCAGGACTCTCCGATGAATCCTGGGCCCTGCGGTTTCATGCCCCGCAGGCAATGCAAGCGTCGTTCGTTTCGCCGCCAGGAGCGGACCTCTGCCGAGCGTCCGTTTCCCGCGTACTTCCTCAACGATGATGGAGATGTTCGTTCGCACGTCCTCCTCCTTCCATCGAAGCGACGTCTGCCGCGCCGGTCGACGTCTGCACATTCCAAAGTTTCGGACGTCTTCGAAATCTCCCGTGTGCGGACAAGAGGCATTCTACGGCTGTTTGGGCGCGGTCGGATAAGTTTTGAGAAAGCCGCCGAATTGGAGTGCGGGCCTTGATGCCCGCATCTGGCGCTAAGGCTTGATAGATAAGCGCAAAGCGCGCCTGAAGGCGCGTGGTCCAAGCTCCGGGCCGCCGGCGCGAACTCGGAGGATAGAGCGCGCATCTATCCGCGCCGGGCGCGGCTCTTCACAGCGCGCTGTCGCCGCCCTAGCCTTTCCGGGGAGGTGGAGCCGATGCGGGCTTGGGCGTGGGCGTTTGCGGTGCTGTTCGCGGTCTGCTCGGCGGCGGTCGCGCAGCCGAGGGAGGACGACCCGTTCGAAATATGCTCGGATCGGGCGGCGACGCCGGCGGACCGTATCGCCGCCTGCACTGAGATCGTCGATTCCAATCCGGCTGACCCGACGCTGTTGTCGCTCGTCCGTCTGTTTCGCGGCATCACGTATTTGAACGAAAGCGATCCCGAGCGCGCCCGCGCTGATTTCGCCGAGGCGGTGCGGCTCGATCCGAGCAACGCGCTGGCGCACTTCTATCTCGGCAACGCCGCTTACGATCTGCGCGATTATCCCGCCGCGCTCGCCGCCTACAGCGAAGCCATCGGGCTCAGTCCCGAGAATGCGGGCTGGTACAACAATCGCGGCAACACGCATTCGCGGCTGCGCGACAATCGCGCCGCGATCGCGGATTTCGATCGGGCGATCGAACTCGATCCGAGCTATCCGCAAGCTTACAACAACCGGGCGATCGCGCATTCGCGGCTCGATCAGGATGAACTTGCCCTGGCCGATCTCAATCGGGCGCTCGAACTGCAGCCGGATTGGCCCGAGGCGCTCAGCAATCGGGGCGATGTCTATCTCAGTATGAATGACGAGAAGCTGGCGCTGGCCGATTTTCAAGCTTCACTCGCGCTCAATCCGCGGTCGCCGCCGGCGCTGGTGGGGCAGGGCCGCGCGCACAGCCGCGCCGGCGATCTGCGCCAGGCGGTGCGCAGTTTCGATGCGGCGCTGGAGATCGATCCCACGTCTGAAGAAGCGCTCATGCATCGCGGCAACACGCATTATGCGGGCAGGGACCGGGATCTGGCGTTGGCTGATTTCAACCGGCTGATCGAACTCTATCCGCGGACCCCGGCCGGTTACCTTGGGCGCGCGTTCGTCCGGCGTGAAAGCCAGGATTACGAAGGCGCGGCAGCCGATTTCAGCGAAGTCATCCGGCTTCGGCCGACAGTGGCTGCACCGCATTATGAGCGCGCCGAGACCTATGTGGAGGCCGGCGATCTTGCGCGCGCGATTCCGGACTATGACGAAGCGCTGCGGCTCTCGCCCGAGGAAAGCGAATGGGCGACGCGGCGTTGCCGCGCCTATGCGGAGTGGGGCCGGCAGCTGGACGCGGCGCTCGCGCACTGCGAGGCCGCGCACGCTGCGGCGCCGGACGCCGTGACGCTTGCCTCGCGCGCGCTCGTGCATCTGCGCCGCGGGAATTTCGAGGCGGCGCAGGCCGATTACACCTCCGCGCTGGAGCTCGCGCCGAAAGATCCAGACGCCCTCTATGGCCGCGGCTTGGCCCGCAGAGGTCTGGGCTGGCCAGACGCGCCTGCCGACTTCGAAGCGGCGGTCGAGCAGGACGAAGCCGTCGCCGCGCGCTATGCTGCGCGCGGCTTTGCTCAGGAGTGAGGCGGATACGCCGGCGCCGCGGCGTTTTTCTCTGCCGGCCCGTCCACAGAGCGAAGATGGGAACCGTTTGCGTGCCCTGGCGTTGAGCCGCTCGGCTTATGGCCATGCGCGCGCAAAAAGGGGGGTGGACGTGTCGGCTCTGGCTCTTGGGTTTGCCGGTTTGGCGATCGGCCTCTTAGGCTTCTTTGTCGGGGTGCTGTTCGAGGGCGCGTCTTGCCGCCGGCGGCTGAAGGAGGCCGACGCCCGGCTCGAAGCGCTGCGGCGCGACTTCGACACAGTGTCGACCGTCAATCTGCAGCTGCTGCACAAGCCTTCCGCCAAGCCCGCGGCCGCGCCGGTCGAGGAGGGCGCGCTGCACCGCTTTCTCGATCTCTACGACGAGGCCAAACGCTGCCTGCACCGTGCGCTCGACCGACACAATGCGAAAGCGCCGCGCCCGATCGTCATCAACCGGGACGGCGCCAACATTCTCCAGGCGCTGACCGAGCTGCCGCCGCTGAGCTTCTGCGAGGATTCGCGCAAGGACGCCGGGCTGCGCTCCTGGCTCTATCGCGTGCTGGAGCTCGACGTGGAGCGGCGCAAGCTGCGTCAGCCCCCGGGCGCGGACAAGGTGAGCGCGTTGGAGTGCGAACGGGAGCTGTGGGGCGCGGTGATCAAGCAGTGCGCTTGAGCTACTCCGCCGCGATCGCGGTTTGCTTGGCCAGTTTGTCGAACGCGACGAGGTCGCGGACAAGGTCTTCGAGCTGATCGAACGGGACCATGTTGGGGCCGTCGCTGGGGGCGTTGTCCGGATCGGGGTGGGCTTCGAGGAAGACGGTGGCGACGCCGATGGCGACGGCCGCGCGCGCCAGCACCGGCACGAACTGGCGTTCGCCGCCGCTGGTCTCGCCGCGCCCGCCCGGCTGCTGCACCGAGTGGGTGGCGTCGAACACGACGGGGGCGCCGAAGCTCTTCATGATCGGGATCGAGCGCATGTCGGAGACGAGCGTGTTGTAGCCGAAGCTGGCGCCGCGCTCGCAGGCCATGACGTTGGGATTGCCGCTGCCGGTGATCTTGGCGATCACGTTCTTCATGTCCCAGGGGGCCAGGAACTGGCCCTTCTTGACGTTGATGGCTTTGCCGGTTTCGGCGGCGGCCACGAGCAAGTCGGTCTGGCGGCAGAGGAAGGCCGGGATCTGCAGCACGTCGACCACTTCGGCGACTTCGGCGCATTGCTCGGGCAGGTGCACGTCGGTCAGCACCGGCACGCCGATCTTCTTGCGGATCTCTTCGAAGATGGGCGCGGACTTCTCGAAGCCGGCGCCGCGCTTGGTGCCGAGGCTGGAGCGGTTGGCCTTGTCGAAGCTGGTCTTGTAGATGAAGCCGGCGCCGACGCGCTTGAACACATCGCGCAGGAATTCGGCGGTTTCGAGCGCGTGGCTGCGGCTCTCCAGCTGGCACGGGCCGCAGATGAAGGTGAGCGGCAGGTTGTTGCCGATTTCGAGCGGGGTGGATTCCACGCGCGGAATGCGGATCACGGAAGCGGGTTGCATCAAGGTCCTCGGGGCGACGGGAGCCCAGACATAAGCCTGGGGCGGCGGGTGCTCAACAGCGCGGACGCGCCGGACAGCCATGAATTAGCGGTCACGTCAGCGCAATGTGGACGTTCCTATCGCCGCTATTGGGCGGGGTTATGGCTTCAGGCTGCGGCGCCGGCGACCGGCAGCGGGCAGGGCGCGTCCTCGGCGGCGGCGCGGGCTTCGAGCCAATCGCGGAAACGGGCCGCTTCGGGCGCGAGCGCGCGGGCGGTGGGCCAGACGATCCAGTAGGCGAAATCGTCGCGCACGGCGAACTCGAACGGGGCGACGAGGCGGCCGGCGCGCAGTTCGTCGATGGCGAGCCATTGGCGCCCGAGGGCGACGCCATCGCCCTGCAGCGCGGCGCGCAGCAGCAGCGGGCCGTCGTCGAACATCGGCCCGCGCTGCGGCTCGGGCCAGTCGAGCCCGGCGGCGCGGAACCAGAGCGCCCACGGCGTCCACGGATTGCGCAACAGCGTGGCGCGTTCGAGATCGGCGGGCGTGCTGAGTTTGAGCTGATCGCGATAAGCGGGCGTGCAGACCGGCGTCAGCGCTTCGTCGAACAATTTGTGTGCGTGCATGCCGGCCCAGCCGCCGCGGCCGAGGCGGACGCCGATGTCGATGCCCTCTTTCTTGTAATCGCTGACGCGCTCAGAGACGCGCAGTTCGAAATCGGTCTCCGGATGCTCGGCGCGATATTCGGCGAGGCGGGCGAACAGCCAGGTGGAGGCAAGGCTCGGCACCGAGCTGACGACGATGTGGGTGCGGGCCTTGGCTTGCTTGGGCGGCGCGAACGCCTGTTCGAGCACGGAGAGACCCTGGCGGACCTGGGCGTCGAGCTTCTGGCCGGCTTCGGTCAAGTGCATGGCGTTGCCGACGCGCTTGAACAGGGTGACGCCGAGGCGCTGCTCCAATTCGCGGATGCGATGACTGACGGCGCCGTGGGTGAGGTTCAGCTCTTCGGCCGCCTTGGAATAGGATTTGAGGCGCCCGGCCGCCTCGAAGGCGCGCAGCGTCTGCAGCGAGGGCAGGTGGCTCATGGCGGCGGCCCAAAAAGGTTGTGAATTCCGCTCACAACCAAGTCGTCAAACCCTCGTTCGGATTCAAGGGGTGGGCTCCCCACTTCGGGTCTGTCGCCGGCGAAATCCTCGCCAAAGCCGGCTCCAGATCACGGAGAAGTCCCATGCGCGCCCAAGGTTTTTATCTCGACGTTCTCGAACACGGCTCGCCGCTGGCGGTGAAGGTGGCGTCGCTGGCGGTGTCGGCGGTGCTGTTTCTGATCGTGGCGCTGCCGGTGCTGGCGGTCGGCGCGGCGGTGGTGGCCTGACGCTTTGCCCAACTGGCGGGGCCGCTCTGCCCGCCCTGATCCCCCCACGCGGCCCCGCCGATTTTTTCAGACGCGCAGCAGGCTGTCGAGCGCGTCGGCGGGCTTGGCGCCTTCGGTGTGGATGCGCCCCCATAGTCCCAAGAACAGGAGCGGCCAGCGCAAGGCGGCGTGCGCGTCGTCGGTGAAGATGGCGCGGATGGTCTGCGCATCGGCCGCGGCGCGGACGGCTTCGACGTGCGCCAGGCTCTGCGCCAGCTCGCTTGCGCGCGGCGCGATCCAGGACGCGACCGGGACGGTGAAGCCTTTTTTTTTCGCCCACGGTTCGGCGGCGGGGCAGTTTTTCTCGAGCCACGCGCGCAGCAGGTATTTGCCGAAGCGGCCGCGGACTTTGAGATGGTCCGGCAGGTTGAAGGCGAAGGCGGCCACTTCCGGATCGAGAAACGGCGTGCGGCCTTCGAGGCCATGCGCCATCAGCATGCGGTCGAGCTTCAAGAGCAGGTCGTTCGGCAGCCATGTGGCGATATCGGCGGCTTGCGACTGCTGCAGTTGGGTAAGTGGGAGCGCGGCGCTCCGCGCCGCATGCGCGGCGGGAGCCGCGCGGTCCGACTTTGACACGTCGCGCCACTTGGCCAGCGCTTCACCGCCAAACATCTCCGCCACCTGCGGCTCGGCCGGACGGCCGCCGAGCCAAGCTGGCCGCAGCGCGCGGCGGTAGCGGCTATAGCCGGCGAAGAGTTCGTCGCCGCCTTCGCCGGTGAGCACCACGGTGAGGCGCGCCTTCGCCGCTTCGGCCAATTTGTACGTTGGCAGGCACGCATAGTCGGCGACCGGATCGTCCATCGCCCAAACGACGTGCGGAGCGATGCGCCAGAAATCCTCTTCGCCGAAACTGACATCGTTCCAATCGAGATTGAGCGCGCGCGCGACGCGTTCGGCTTGGCCGCGTTCGTCGCGCGCTTCCGGCACATCGAAGCCGCAGGTGTAGGCGACGACAGGACGCTGGTTGAGCCGCGCCATCATGGTGGCGACCGCGGCGCTGTCGATGCCGCCGGAGAGAAAGAGGCCGTAGGGCACGTCCGAGCGCTGGTGGACGCGGATGGAGTCTTCGAGCACGCGGTCGAGTTGGTGGATTGCAAGCTCGAGCGAACCTTCCCCCGCTTTGCGACGGGGCGTGGGTATTCTAGCGCGCACGCGATGCAGCTTCACATCGCCGCCGATGATTTCGACGATCTCGCCCGGCTCGATCCGCCGTACGCCAGGCCAGGCGGTTTCGTTCTCGAGCGTGTAGTTGAGCGCGGCGACTTGCTTGCTGATGGCGGGGGCAACGCGCGCTGCGCCGAATGACCGCGGTTCGGAGGAGAACGCGACCGCGCCGTGCTGGGCGCGGATGTAGAGCGGCTTGATGCCGAAGGGATCGCGCACGAGCCAGGTGCGGCCGTCGGCGCCGATGAGGCAGAAGGCGTACATGCCGCGCAGGCGGTCGAACGCGCGTTCGCCTTCCTGGGCGTAGATGTGCAACAGCGGTTCGAAGTCGGAGCCGGTGGTGAGTTTGCCCTTGAGCTGAAACTCCTCGGCGAGTTCGACATAATTGTAGATCTCGCCGTTGCCGATGATGGTGGAGCCGGCCGCGTGCAGCGGCTGCCAGCCGCCTTCGAGATCGATGATCGAGAGTCGGGCATGGGCGAGCGAATAGCCGGGCGCTTCCTCGACGCGGATGCCGTTGGGGCCGCGGTGGGCGATGGCGTCGATCAGCGCGCGGGCGCCTTGGGTCTCGCCGATGATTCCGGCAACGCCGCACATCAGACGCCTCCCAGACTGTCGAACAACGCCCGCCAGTGCGCGACGACGGCGCTCTCGGAGAACTCTCCGGCGACGCGTTCGGCGCCGGCTTGAATGAACGACTGGCGCAGCGAGGGATCGACCAGAAGCGCGCGCGTCTTGGCCGCCAGCGCTTCGGCGTCGTCGATTTCGATCAGGAAGCCGTCGCCGCCGTCGCGGATGAGTGCGCCGGGCCCGGCGGCGCGGGCGGCGACGATCGGCACGCCGTGCGCCCAGGCTTGAATCACGACATTGCCCAGCGGCTCGAAGCGGGAGGGAAACACGACGACGTCGGCGCTGCGGTAGAGCGAGGCGGCATCGTCGCGCCAGCCGAGGAAGCGCACGCGCTCGGCGACGCCGAGCGATTGCGCCTCGGCCTTCAGCGCTTCTTCCTCGGGTCCGTCGCCAGCGATCCAGAGATACGCCTCCGGCAGACGCTGCAGCGCCCGCAGCGAGACGTCGTGCGCCTTGCTTTGGTGGAGCCGGCCCATGCCGAGCAGGAGCGGGGCGTCGTCGGGCGTCTCAAGTGCGGCGCGGTCAACGCGGCCGCCGTCGCCGGGCGCGGCGAAGTTCGGAATGTAGTGCGCGCGTTCTTTCGGCCAGCCCTCGCGCACCATCCAGTCGACGATGTCCTGCGTGTTGCCGACGAGCGCATCGTAATCGCGGTAGTTCTTCAGCTTGTAATAGCCGCCGAGGCGGCCGACGCGCTTCCAGGGCCCGCGCGGCGTCGCGCTCGCGGCGCGGTTCATCCAGGCGAGGATGATGCGCGCGTCGCCCTCGCGCGCCATCGCCGCGATCGCGGGCGTGGTGGTGAAGTCGAAGGTCTTGCCGAACGGCAGCACGCGCGTGGGGACGCCGAATGCGGCCAGCGCCGCTTCGCGGCCGGCGTGCGCGCGGATGGCGGCGTGCTGCGCGATCCCGGCGCGCGCAAAGGCGCCGACGAGGCTGACGAAATACGCCTCCGCGCCGCCATTGACGGCCGAGCCCAACGTGTGCGCGAGGCTCATGCGGAGGGGCGGGGAACTGGCATGCTGAGGTCGCAGACATAGAGGCGCGCGGGACCGGTCTCAACCCAGCGATCCACTCTGTAGCCGTTCCAAAGCGTCAGCCTGAGCTTGTCGAAGGCGGGGTGCGCCAGCGCCGCGCTTCGACAGGCTCAGCGTGACGCTGGTGGTTGCCGCTGGCGCTTTCTTTTCTTTTCGGCGCCGACATGCGAGAGGGCTCCCCATGTCGATCATCACCCCCGCCGCGGCCGTCGCCGCCGGTCAGGACACCATTCGCGCCGAGGCGCGCTCGCTGGATACGCTGGCGGAGGCGCTGGCCGGCGAGCTGAAAGAACCGTTCGTGCATGCCGCCCGGCTGCTGGCGGAAACCAAGGGGCGGGTGATTGTCTCCGGCATGGGCAAGTCGGGGCACATCGCGCGCAAGATCGCGGCGACGCTCGCGTCCACCGGCACGCCGGCGCAGTTCGTGCATCCGGCCGAAGCCAGTCACGGCGATCTCGGCATGATCGTCGAGAGCGACTGCGTGCTGGCGATCTCGCGCTCAGGCGAGACGCGCGAACTCTCCGACATGCTCTATCATTGCCGGCGCATCCACGTGCCGATCATCGGCATGACGTTCAAGGCCGGCTCCTCGCTGGCGGCGGCCTCGACCGCGGCTTTGGTGCTGCCCGAATGCGGCGAGGCGAGCGAAGACGCGCCGGCGCCGACGATCTCGACCACCATGTGCCTGGCGCTCGGCGATGCGCTCGCGGTCGCGCTGATCAAGGCGCGCGGCTTCACCGCCGAGCATTTCGGCGCCATTCATCCCGGCGGCAAACTGGGCGCGGCGCTGAAGCGCGTGCGCGACATCATGCGGGTTGGGCAGAGCGATCCGCTGGTCTCGCCGGAGCTTTCGGTGCCGGAGGCGATGCAGGCGATGAGCGTCGGCGGCATAGGCGCGGCCGGCGTCGTCGAAGGCGGCAAGCTCATCGGCATCATCACGGACGGCGATTTGCGCCGGAAGCTGACGCCGGAAATGTTCGCCAGGCGCGCGCGCGACATCATGACGGCGAACCCGAAAACGATCGCCCCGGACGCGCCGATCGCCGACGCCATCGCCATCATGAACGAGAAGCGCATCACGCTGCTGTTCGCGGTCGAGGACGGCCGACCGGTCGGCGTCGTGCACATGCACGATCTACTGGCGGCGGGGGTGCGGTGAGGAAGGTGACGCCATTGCTCCTGCGGGGGCGGCGGCTTTCGCGTTCGGCGCTCTCGCGTGGGTGCTTTACAAAGGCGCATGGGGCGCGTGGCGCCACTTTCACACGTTTGCACCTGATCCGGATTATGACGTGTGGGGCCTTGCACAGGAGGTTTTGGGCATCGTCGCAGTAGTGGCGCTTGTTGAGTTCACGGCGTGTTTTGTCGTCGTCGCACTGACGTTGGGCCTCCTTAGCCGCTTTGTGCGAGACGGCGTTGTGCTGGCCGGCATTGTGGCAGCGGTTGCGTCTATCTTTTGAATGCGATCGCATTTCTATCTCTGCCTTCTTATCTGTTGCCAGCCGAAGGCATTACATGGCGATCGTTCTTGCCTGGGCCGCAGACCATTGCAAACATGGCCGCAGCCGCGATGATCGGCGCGTTGACGTGGCGCATGGGGTTCAGGCGGGAGCGTGCGTCAGCTCCGGCTTAACGCACGAGAAGAGCGAGTTGCCGGTGAGGGAGTCGAGGGCTCAATCAAGCGGCGCGAAGCGCGCGCATGAGATTGGCGGTGGACCAGGTCGCCACGCCGGCGCCGGCAAAGTCGCGGTCGTGAGTCCAAATGTCGCCGTCCACCGCCCAGCTGAGCGCGAGCACATGCGCGTCTGTGGTTGATCCGGTCCGACTGGGCACGCTATCGCGCAGCACAATTTCGGCCCGCGGCAAGGCTTCACTTAGGGCGGCCACAGGCACAACCGCCATCTCGACCAAAATTGCATCGAGCAAGGACAACAATTCTGGGCGTTTCAGGCCCAGCTCCACCCGTCGGCTGACTTCGAGCACGGCGCGGTCGGTCGTCACGAGCCTGCACGCGCGCACAGCTTCCAGCATCGCGCCGGTTTGACGCCCCAGCAGAGCGGACACCAGGACCGCCGCATCGACGACGAGCGTGGATGATACGCCTTTCATCGGCGGCGTTTCAGAACGGTTCGGCCTTCAACTTCTTGATCTCGGCGATCGACCAGTTGACGGGATCGACTTCGCCAAACTCCGCCAGCAATCGCTCATCTTCCTTCGGGTCGCGCTTCTTGGCCAGCCGCTCGGCGCGCTTCAGAACGGCGCCGAGCTTGTCAGCGTCGCCCACCTTGAGCGGAATGAGCACGCCGATCGTTCGCTCTCCGGCCTTCACCGGGGTCGGCCCCTCGAGCGCGCCGATGGTTTCCCCGGAGATCTTCTGCAGGTCGCGGATGCTGAGGACGTTCATCCGCATTACATACGCACGTATGTACCGCGAGTCAAGGCGATTACGCCGCTTATGGCGGCGCGCCGCGCGCCAACCCTGGGAAGTCGTCGCCTTGCCGGCGAGGGCGCCGGCGGTCCATAGAAGTGAGACATCTCGCTACGTGCGCGCTCGGTGCGTGCGGACGGCGGGGGTGCGGTGACGATCAATACAATAGCCGTCATCCCGGCCGGAGGCGCGCAGCGCCGTAGAGCCGGGAGCCAGGGCAACAAGCTCGTTTGCCCCTGGGTGCCGGCTCGCGCTCCGCGCGTCCGGGATGACGGAGGTTAGTGGGGGAGAGAATGAAGCATCTCACGAAGTTCGCAGTCGCTGCATCGTTGTTGTGCGCGGCGCCTGCCGCCGCGCAAACCCAAACGGCGTTTCCCGCCTCAGTCGAATCCTCCATCCAGTCCGTGCTTCCGCGCATGATCGCATGGCGGCGGGATTTTCATGAGCATCCGGAGCTGAGCTACGAAGAGGTGCGCACCGCGCGCGTCGTCGCGCAGCATCTGCGCAGTTTGCGTATGGAGGTGCGCACCAATGTCGCGCAGACCGGCGTCGTCGGCGTGCTGCGCGGGGCGCGGCCGGGGCCGGTGATCGCGCTCCGCGCCGACATGGACGCGCTGCCGGTGACCGAAGAGGTTGACCTGCCGTTCGCGTCGCGCGTGCGCGCGACCTACAACGGCCAGAACGTCGGTGTCATGCATGCGTGCGGGCACGACACCCATGTCGCCGTGCTGATGGCGGCGGCGCAGGTGTTGGCGGGGCGTCGGAATGAGCTGGCGGGCACGGTGATCTTCGTGTTCCAGCCCTCGGAAGAGGGCGCGCCTCCCGGCGGCCTCGGCGGCGCACGGCGCATGATCGCGGAAGATTTGTTCGGCGACCTCGAACCCGAAGCGATTTTTGGCTTGCACGCTTGGCCGATCCGCAGCGGCGCCGTGTCGATCGCCTCTGGGCCCACGATGGCCGGGTCCGACCGCTTGCGGATCACCGTCCATGGCAGCCAGACCCACGGCGCACAGCCGCATCGCGGCGTCGATCCGATCGTTGTCTCGTCACAAATCGTCAACGCGCTGCAGACCATTCCGTCCCGGCAGATGGACGCCGTGCGCTCACCTGTAATCGTCACTATCGGTTCGATCCATGGCGGGGTGCGCTACAACATCATCCCCGACAGCGTGCAGATGGAAGGCACGATCCGCTATCTGAACCCGGAAACGCGCGACGAACTCTATGCCCGCATCCGCCGCACCGCCGAAGAAATCGCCGCAAGCGCTGGCGCGCGCGCCGATATCTCGATCGAACCGAACGCAATTCCCGTCGTGAATCCGGCGGAATCGACGGCGAGGGCGCGTGCAGCGCTCGTGCGCGCGCTCGGCGAAGAGAACGTCCTGACCGACCAGCCCAATATGGTCGCCGAGGATTTCGCCTATTTCCAACAGGAGCTGCCGGGCGTGTTCTTCTTCTACGGCGTCAATGCGCCAGGCGTCGAAACTGCCGACGCCGCGCCGAACCATAGCCCGCGCTTCTTCGTCCATGAGCCCGCGATGGAAACGGCGCTGCGCGCAATGCTTGCCGTCGCGCTGGATCGCGTGGCCCCCAGCCCCTAGCACCCAGACCCCAAGTTGCGTTTTTCTTGACTCTCCCGCGGCGCGAAGGCGTTATGCCGTTCGGACTAACGGTCGAGACGACCCGACCGCGCGCTCATTTGCGCCGGCTTCGTTCTTCCCGGTCCACCCGGTCGCCGCTCGTGGCGTTCGGTGTCTCGAGGAGTTGCGACGATGGCTACGGGTACTGTGAAGTGGTTCAACATGGCGAAGGGCTTCGGCTTCATCGCTCCGGACGGCGGCGGGCCGGACGTGTTCGTGCATGTCAGCGCGGTCGAGCGTTCCGGACTTACCGGGCTGCGCGAAGGGCAGGCCATCAGTTTTGATGTCGAGAACGACCCGCGCAAGAACAAGCCGTCGGCGGTGAACATCAAGCCGGCCTGACGCACTCAATTCAGTTGCAGTTTTGATCGCCGTGCGGTTTGACCGTGCGGCGATTCTGTTTTCCGGGAGTTCCCACTATGACCGCCCCGTTCCGCCTCTTTGGCGCGGAGCTTTCCCCGTACTCGATCAAGGTCCGGTCGTATCTCCGCTACAAGGGCGTCGAGTTCGAATGGCTGACGCGCACCAATGCGCGGCAGGAGGAGTTCGCCCGCTACGCCAAGCTGCCGCTGATCCCGGTGCTGGTCGACGCCAATGAGAACGCGCTGCAGGATTCGACGCCGATGATCGAGGCGCTCGAGGCGGAGTTCCCCGATCGCTCGATCACGCCGGACGAGGCCGCGCTCGCCTTCGTCTCGGCGTTGCTGGAGGACTACGCCGACGAATGGCTCAACAAGGCGATGTTCCACTATCGCTGGAGCTATCCGGAGGACCAGGAGAGTGCGGCGCAGCGCATCGCCGGCGCGATCTTCGAGGGCGGCGAGAAGCCCGAGGGCATCGAAGAGAGCGTGCGCACGCGGATGGTGAGCCGGCTCTATCATGTCGGCTCTTCGCCGGAGACGGCGGCGTTAATCGAAGGCTCGTTCGCGCGCGCGCTCGAACTGGTCGAGGCGATGCTGAAGGGGCGGCCGTATCTCTTTGGCGGGCGGCCGAGCCTTGCCGATTTCGGCCTCGCCGCGCAATTCGCGCAGCTGCTCTCTGATCCGACGCCGGGCGCGATCATCCGCGCCCAGGCGCCGAATGTCGTCGCCTGGATCGCGCGCATGGACAGCCCGACAGCGGAAGGCGCGTTCGCGCGCCTCGACGACGTGCGGGCGCCGCTGGCCGATCTGCTGCGCATGGAGGTGGCCGGAGCATATCTCGCCTGGATGAGCGCGAACGCGGCGGCTGTGGAGGAGGACGCGAACGGCGTCGCAGCCGAGATCGGCGGCGTGATGTTCACGCAGAAGCCGCAGCGTTATGCGGCCAAGGCGTTCGCCGAGCTGCAGCGCAAGCGCGCGGCGGTCAAGGACGCGGCGCTCGCGGCGCTACTGCAGGAGACCGGGTGCGACGCGTACTTGAGCGCGGCGGACGAGGAAGAGGAGGGCGAAGCGGAAGCGCCCGCTCGGTCCGAAGACGCTGATGAGGGCGCCAATCACAGCGAAGACCACGAGCCGTCGAAATAGGCTAACCCTCGCACGCGGCCCTGAAATCGTACGCGGTCTCGCCGGCGCAGTCCGGCCAGCGTTCGGTTTCGCGCCAGTAGCGGGCGAGACCGAGGCGCACGCAGAGCTTCGCGAACGCCGGATCGTTGCGCAGCATGCGCGTCTCGTTGATGAAGAGGAGCGCGGTTTCGTAGCCGATGTGCGGGCGCGTGGTTTCGAGCGCGCCCGCGCGCCAGGCGTCGGGATTGTCGAGCGCATCGCCGAATATTTCGAGCGCGGGGCCGGTGAAGCCCAGCACCGAGAGCGCGACGGCGAGGTCGAGCGCCGAGGCGGGCTCGGCTTCGGCCATCGCCGAGAAATCCTGGCCCAACTGCATGAACGCCTCCGGCGAAGGCGCCATCATCAACTGCTGCATGCGCTCGCCGGCTTTGTAGGAGGCGGAGTCCACCAAGGTCGGCAACAGCCGCGCCGCGTCGGCGCGCAGCGCCTGCGCGGTGGCGAAGTCGCCGTCCAGCGCGGCGGTGTTGAGGCGCATGAACCAGACGAAGACGTTGTCGCCGTAGCGCTGGGCGGCGTCTTCGAGAATGGCGCGGCCGTCGCCCTTTTGGCCCTGCGACCAGAGATTATAGCCGTGGAACGCCGCCAGCATCGGATCGAGCGGATCGAGTTCGAAGGCGCGCGCCTGTTCGGCGAAGCCGGCGGCGACGCGTCCAGTGGCGATCAGGAATTGGCCGTGGCGGAAGAGGAGGTGCGGGTTGTTGGGCTCGACCGAGAGCGCTTTTTCGATCAGCGCCTCGCGTTCGCGCCAGCGGCCGAAGAACTCGCCCTCGAGCGCCGCGAGCACGGCGTAGGCTTCGCCCATGGAGGGATCGGCGCCGAGTGCGCGTTCGGCGGCTTCGCGCGCATCGTCGACGAGGCCTGCGCGGTCGGCGCGCGAGAGGCGCAGCACTTCGAGCTTGGCTGAGGCGAGCGCGGCCCAGGCGCGGGCGAAGTCGGGCGCCTCGCGGACGACGCGTTCCAGCGCGGCGGCGGCGGCCTGGATGCAGGCGATGGCGCCGGTGCGCATCAACTCGCGCGCTTCGAAGTAGGTATCTGAAAGCGCGGCCGTCAGTTTCGGCGCGCGCACGCGCTTGGCTTCGCCGAGCGTGACGGAGAGCGCCTTCACAACTTCGCCGGCTATCTCTTCCTGCAGTGCGAAGGCGTCGGCGAGGTCGCGGTCGTAGCGTTCGGACCAGAGCACGACGCCGGTTTCCGCCTCGGTCAGATGCGCGGCGATGCGTACGCGGTCGTCCATGCGCCGCACCGAGCCGTCGAGCAGGTGCGTCGCATTCAGCGCCTTGGCCGCGCGCGGCTTGTCGCGGCCGCGGAAGGCGAAGCTCGACGTGGCGCCGATAACTTTGACGCCGGGCACGCGCGAGACGCTGTAGAGGATCTCCTCGGAGACGCCGTCGGCCAAGGTGCGCGTGGCGCGGTCGCGCGCGGGCGTATCGAACGGCAGTACGGCAAGCGTGGGCGCGCCGACATGCGCCTTCACCGCCGCGCCCGATGGATCGAGCGCAAATACGCTCACGAGTGCGCGCATCTTCGCGAGCTTGATCTTGCCGCGCGCCTGCAGCCGCGCCGCGAGCTCTGGCGCGGCGTTGTCGCGCACGATCTCCGAGACGAGGATCGCGCCTGGCGCAGCCTCCGCCTGCAGTCGCGCGGCGATGTTGACGCCGTGCCCAAGCAGATCGCCGTTTGCGGCCTCAGTGACTTCGCCGAGGTGAACGCCAAAGCGTAATTTCGCTTTCGTTTCCGCTTCGCAGAGTGCGATCGCGGCGTTCAAGGCATTGGTGACGCTGGCGAATTCGAGCATCACGCCGTCGCCTGCGGTGTTGAAGATGCGGCCGCCGTGACGCGCGGCGAGGTCCATCGCCGTGGCGCGCACGCGCGCCACATGCGCCAGCGCCTCCGCCTGATCGCGTTCAGCGAGGGCGGAAAAACCGGCGATATCCACGGAAACGATGGCCGCGAGTTTGCGGGGAGCTTCAGCCATGGTTGCAATCACTTAGCACAAAGCGCGCGGCGAAGCCCTCCGCGAATGCAAGGTTCCCTCGTTCGAAACGCATTGCCGCAGATTACGGCGGCGTTATGCAATGGGGCGGCGGGGGCGCTGAGTGGAGGGTTCAGCATGGCAGACATTTTCGGAACGCCGGGCAACGACGTCATCCCCGGCACGCCGGACGACGATTTCATCTTCGCAGATGACGGCGACGACACCGTCAATGCGGGCGATGGCGATGACCAGGTCGAGGGCTGGGACGGCAATGATACGCTCTATGGCGAAAACGGCGATGACTTCGTCTTCGGCGGCGAAGGCGATGACTTCATCGATGCGGGCGATGGGCATGACCAGGCGGCCGGCAATGAAGGCAACGACGAAGTCCATGGCGGCGCCGGCAACGACAATCTGTTCGGCGAGCTGACCAACGAAACGCGCGCCGGCGTCACCGGCAACGACGCGCTCTATGGCGGCGACGGCGACGACTTCATGCGCGGCGGCCTCGGCGACGATTATCTCGACGGCGGCACGGGCTCGGACCGCGCCAGCTATTACGCGCTGCCGGGTAGCGTGCATGTCGATCTGCGCATTCAGGGCACGGCGCAGAACACGCTCGCCGGCGGCTGGGATACGCTGGTGAACGTCGAGAACGTCGCCGGCTCGGAATTCGCGGACGTGTTGATCGGCAACCACAACGCCAACTGGGTCTGGAGCCACGGCGGCGCCGACGACATCACCGCCAACGCGGGGGACGACACGATCTGGATCCCGGAAGGCGACGGCGCGGTGGTGCATGGCGGCCAAGGCGTCGATGTGATCTCGTTCCGAGGCCGCGTCGACGAGACCGGCTCCGGCACGGACACCGCGGGCATCGTCTTCAACCTGGCGCTGAATGGCGCACAAGACATCGGCCGCGGCCTCGTCACCGCGATCAGCATCGAAGGCGTCGAGGGCTCGGAGTACGACGATACGATCAGCGGCGACAACAAGGACAACTTGCTGTCCGGCTTCACCGGCGACGACACGGTGAACGGCGGCAACGGCGATGATCTGATCTATGGCGACCATTCGATCCGCGAAGTCGGCGAAAACCCGCTCAGCTACAATTACGATGATCCGGCCATCTTCACGCATGGCGACGATACGCTGAACGGCGGCGCCGGCGACGATCTGATCTTCGGCCACGGCGGCGACGATGTGATCGACGGCGGCAACGGCCGCGACACGATCATCGGCGGCGCCGGCGCCGACAGCATCGCCGGCGGCAATGGCGACGACACGTTCGTCTATGACGCCGCCTCGGACTCCAGCGGCACGGGTTTCGATACGATTGTCGAAGCCAACTTCCACAACCGGGACATCTTCGATCTGCCGGTCGCCGTCACGAGCTACGCGACGCTGACCGGCGGCAGTCTCGACGCCGCTTCGTTCGATGCGGATATGAGCACGGCGATGAGCGGGATTCTGACCGCAGGCCGCGCGGTTCTCTACACCGCGACGGCCGGCTCCTATGCGGGGCAGAACTTCCTGATCGTCGACGGCGACGGCATCGCCGGCTACACCGCCGGCGCCGACTTCGTGTTCTTGCTGCAGGACGCGCAACAGCTCGTGCGTCTCGGCATTGACGACTTCATCTGAAGCAGGGCGGCGGCCGTCCGTGAGGGCGCGCCGCCGTACGCTTTGGATCAGGCGGACAGGGCGAGGCCGCGCGCCTCTGCGGGGACGCCGATGTCCGTGCGCTGGTCCGCGAACTCGGCCGGGATCGTCAGCACGTAGACGCAGCCGCGCTCCGCGCAACAGCTCACCTCGAAGCTGCCGCCCATCAGCGCCGCCAGCTTGCGCGTGACGGCAAGGCCAAGCCGCGCGCCGGAGAGCCGTTCGTCGTCTTCGCGCAGGAAGGGCTCGAACAGACCTTCGATCTGCGCGGCCGACAGCAAGGCGCCCGCGTCCGTCACCTCGAACTGCAGCGCATCGGCGCCGGCCGATGTGAGGCGCTCCGCGCGCAGCGTGACCGCCTTGCCGGCCGAGCGGCGGACCGCGTGCGTGAGCATGTTGACGATGCACTGGCGCAGCCGGTTCTGATCGGTGAACGCCTGACCCAGGTTCGGCGGCGGAAGAACGCGGAACTGGACATTGTGCGCGCGGACGCTCGATCCCAGCGCGGCCGCGGCGCTGAGGAACACTTCCTCGACATCAAACGCCTCGGCCACGATCTCCAGCCGATCCGCCTCGATGCGGGAGAGATCCAGCAATTCGGTGAGGAGCGTCATCATGCTGCGCGCTGCGCCGGTGATGCGAGCCAGGTCGCCGCGCACCGTGCTATCGCCGCGGTCGGACAGCTCCTCGTCGATCAGATCGGCGTAGCCGATCACGTCGTTGAGCGGCGTGCGCAATTCGTAGCTGATGTTGGCCAGGAAGTCGGACTTCATCCTGTTGGCGGCGGCCGCCGCTTCGCGCTCGAGGATGGCTTCGCGGGCCCGCTGGTTGGCTTCGCCGAGACGGCGCGCGAACTCGTTATAGGCGTCGGTCAGGCGCGCGATCTCGTCCGCGCCGCGGTCGCGCGGCAGTGGCGTGATCGTCTTCGACTGGGCTTTGAAGTGCCGCTCGATCCGCTGGATTCGGCTGATGACGAGGATGCGCAACAGCAGCCAGATCGTGCACATGGCCGCCGCGATCATGAAGGCGGCGGCGAGCGTCGCGACGCCGATCGTGGCGGCGCCGAGGGCGGAGACGGCGCGCTCGCTGCGCGCGATCACGCCGCCGATCGCCTCTCCGTTCGGCGCGCGCAGGGGGATCAGCGAACTCAGGTCCGTCGCGCTGTGCTGAATGCCGCTCGCGAGGGATTCCGTTTGCTGGCGCCGACTCACGAACTGGAGCTGGAGCTGGGTCTGGTTGGCGAGCGCGGCGGTGTCGACTCGGCGGCCGAACACGACCCACCCGCGCGGCGTCCCGCTGCCGTCGGTGTGTGTCGAACGCGCGGCGGCGTAAACGATTGGCCCCATGCTCTCGGTCCACAGTGCGCCGCCTACGACGCTCTGACCGGAGGTCTCGCGGATCGCGTTGAGCACGCGGGCGCGGATCACGAGCATAGCCTCGACCGCGCCGTCGGGGCTCCACTGCTTGGACCAGAGCGTCCGTCCGCGGTCGTCGAAATAGATGGCGAGGTCGACGCCGTATTCGCTCAGCCACTCGTCGCGGGTGAAGTTGTCTTCGATGTAGCTCGGGTTCGCGCCGCCGATATAGGTGTAGGTGTCGTCCCAGCGGGCGTAGTCCACCGCGCGCGTCCGCAGGTCGTCGGCGATGGCGGCGATGTTCGCCTCGACGCGGGCGCGATCGAGCGTGTGGGCCTCGACGTCTTGGCGCTCGAACGTAGGGCGCACGGCTTGATCGAGAATGAACCAGGCCCCGCCCAGGAGGGCGGTGAACACGATCAGCAGAATCGCGCCGGTTTTGGCTGTGATCGACATGAGGCGGCCAGCCTAACCGCTACATGCTTAAGGGAGCTTCGCGAAGGTTAGGTGAAGCGCGCGGAAACTACAGTTGCCGAAAAGAAAACGGCGCGCCGCTGGGGGAAGGCGCGCCGTCGCTCTTAGAGAGCTCTCGGGTCGGGGAGGATCGGAGAGCTGAGGGGCCTCGCCGCGCGGCGTCGGGGGGAGGGGAATGGCCGCGCGGCGAGGGGGAAGCGGTTAGTTAGGCCGCTTCTGTCTTGTCGTTCGCCGCTTCGACGATCTTGGTCGGGGCGGCGGCGCTGATCTCGATCTTGCGCGGCTTCAGGATTTCCGGAAGCTCACGCACCAGCTCGATCGTCAGCAAACCGTTTTCCAGCTTCGCGCCCGCGACGCGGACGTGGTCGGCGAGGCCGAAGCGGCGCTCGAAGCTGCGCTCGGCGATGCCGCGATGCAGGAAGTTGCGTTGCTCGGCCGGCTTGCGCTGGCCGGTGACGAGGAGCGAGTTCTGCTTGAACTCGATGGTGAGATCGTCTTGCGAGAAGCCCGCCACAGCCAGTTCGATCCGGAACTGGTCGTCGCCGACCTGCTCGATGTTAAAGGGCGGATAGCCAGGCGCAGCGTCCAGGCGCGCGGCTTGGTCCATCAGGCTCGCGATGCGGTCGAAGCCGACCAGCGTGCGGTAAAGCGGATTGAGTTCGGTCGAAGCCATGCTTTTGTCCTCCTAAAGCGACAATCAGGCGCTCCTCATGGGAGCTGTTTCTGCCGGCGCTTCCGCCCCCGAAGGCGGCGGGCGTACCGGCTGCGCGGCCTCTGCCGAGCGCCGTGCTCACCGCATGTGGGAACGCCTATGGCAGCTTCAAGAGCCCCCATTTTGACAATCTTAGCTGTTCCCGCTTAGCCCTCGGCCATGATCGAATTCACCCGCCGCCAAGCCGCTCTGGCGCTCGCCGCCGGTCTTGCAGGATGCGGCCGCGGCCGCGGCGCCGACGCGCCGCCGCGCGGCTCGCTGGCATGGGCGATGGCCGGCGAATGGCGGATCGAGCCCGAACGCGATGACTGGCGCCATCCGCTGCAGACGCTGCTGTTCTGGGGCCTCGAAGGCAATATGACCGTGCTCGAAGTGCTGCCGGGCCGCGGCTGGTACACCGCGATCCTCGCGCCGTATTTAGCGGCGAACGACGGTCGCCTGATCAGCGCGAGTTTCGATCCGCGCAGTCCGTCTCTGGCGCAACGCGAAACGCTGGCCGCGTGGCAAGCGCGCTTCGGCCAAGACCCCGAGCTGTTCGGCGAGATCGAACGCACGGTCGTGCGTCCCGGCGCGCCGCTTGCGCCGGCAAACAGCGTCGATCTCGCCATTCTCGCCAACAACGTTCACACCTTGATGGCAGAGGGGATCGCCGAGTTCGTTTTCCGCGAAATCGCGAACGCGCTGAAGCCCGGCGGTTCGTTCGGCGTCGAGCAGCACCGCGCGTCGTCGACCGGCCTGCAAGATCCGCTCGCCGGCACGGGTTACGTCCAGGAAGCTTACGTCAAAGCGCTGGCGCAAGAGGCGGGGCTCGAGTTCGTCGCCGCCAGCGATGTGAACGCCAATCCGCGCGACACCCGCGACCACCCGTTCGGCGTCTGGACGCTGCCGCCGACGCTGCGCACCTCCCCGCTCGGCCGTCCCGACGATCCGGATTTCAACACCGCGCCGTACGAGGCGATCGGCGAGAGCGATCGGATGACGCTCAAATTCCGCAAATCGACCGTTCCTGCCGCGGCGGCGCCCGCAGAACCCGCGGAATTGCGTCCCTGACGCTTCCGTCACTCTTGCAGGCCAACGCGCGCTGGTGTGTAAGGGACCAAGGCCGAAGCCGGAGGAAGCAATGACGTACGACGAAATCTTGAACCGCTTTCAAAGCGCTGGCGTGACCGTCCCGGGCAAGAAGGTGAAGTTCGACTTCGGCGACCAAGGCAAGATCCATCTCGACGGCGGGGCCAATAAGGTCTCGAGCGAAGACGCCGCCGCCGACACGACGATCAAAGTGAAGCTGGAAGATTTCGTCGCCATGGCGCAAGGCGCGCTCGATCCGACCGCGGCCTTCATGCAAGGCAAGCTGCGCGTCGAAGGCGACATGGGCGTCGCCATGCAGCTGCAGAGCGTGATGGCGAAGCTGCGCAGCTGAGAGCGGCGGCAGAGGGGGCCATGGCGTTCGTCCGCGTCCCAGGCAACGACATACCCGAGGGCGCGGAAGAGCATTGGCTCGAAGGCCGCGGCGGCGTGAAGGTGCGGGTGATGACCGCGCCCGCGATCGGAACGCCGCGCGGCTCCGTCATCGTCGCTCCCGGCCGTACCGAATTTGTCGAAAAGTACTTCGAGGTGACCCGCGAGCTGCAGGCTCGCGGGTTCGCCGTTTTCTGCATCGACTGGCGCGGCCAGGGTTTGTCGGGCCGCGAAGTGGAGAACGGCCTCAAGGGCCACTTCGCCAGCTTCGACGATCCGGTCAACGATCTGTCGACGGCGCTGAAGCTGCTTTCGGCCAAGCTGCCGCGTCCGCACATTGGCCTCGCCCATTCGATGGGCGGGGCGATCATGCTGCGGGCGCTGCAGACGCGCCGAATCGAACTCGACGGCGCGGCGTTCTCGGCGCCGATGTGGGGCATTCTCGGCCTCAACGACATGGCCAAGAAGTACGTGCGCTTCATGACTTCGCTCGGCGTCGGCGGCCAATTCGCGCCGAGCGTCGAAAAGAAGTGGAAGCGCGAAACCTTCAAGAAGAACCCGGTCACGCACGACAAGGAGCGGCACGCTCGTTGCCAGGGGCTGGTGGCGGAAGAGCCGCGCTTGGCGCTCGCCGGGCCGACGGTCGGCTGGGTCGCGGCGGCGGCGGACGCGACCGAGGCGTTCCTGACTCCAAACAGCCTCGCGCACATTCGCATCCCCGTGCTGGTGGCCACGGCCGGCGAGGAGCAGTTGGTCGACAATGCGAGCCATCCGCTCGTCGTCCAGCAATTGCCGGAAGCGCGCCACATCACCATTGTCGGCGCCAAGCACGAAATCCTGATGGAGACGGACGAGCTCCGCAGCCAGTTCTGGGCGGAGTTCGATCAATTGGCGGAGCGCGTTGCACCCGCAAGCGCTTGAGTAGCGAGCGGAGGCCGACATGGCCGGAGAATTGGTTCTCGTCACTGGCGGCAGCGGCTTTCTTGGCGCGCACGTCATCATCCAGCTTCTGAACGCAGGTTATCAGGTGCGCACGACGGTGCGTTCGCTGTCGCGCGAAGCCGAGGTGCGCCAAATGCTGCGCGTCGGCGGCGTCGAAGCGGGCGAGCGGCTGAGCTTTGCGGCCGCAGATCTCACGAAGGACGACGGCTGGGCCGATGCGGTTTCGGGCTGCACATACGTGCATCATGTCGCTTCGCCGTTTCCGCCCAACATTCCGAAGCACGAAGACGAAGTCATCATTCCCGCGCGCGACGGCGCGCTGCGCGTGTTGAAGGCCGCGCGCGACGCCGGCGTGAAGCGTGTGGTGCTGACGTCGTCTTATGCGGCGATCGGCTATGGCCAGCCGCAGCAGAGCGCGCCGTTCGACGAGACCAACTGGACCAATCCCGACGGTGACGACGTCCGCGCGTATGTGAAGTCGAAAACGCTCGCGGAGCGGGCGGCATGGGACTTCATGCAGCGTGAGGGCGGCGCGATGGAGCTGTCGGTCGTCAATCCCGTCGCGATCCTCGGGCCGGCGTTGGCGGCGGACTATTCGACCTCGATCCTGCTGATCAAGCGGCTGATGGAAGGCGACATGCCGGGTTGTCCGCGGCTCTGGTTCGGCATTGTCGATGTGCGCGACGTCGCCGACCTCCACATGCGCTGCATGACCGCGCCCGAAGCGAAGGGCGAGCGCTTCCTGGCCGTCGCCGGCGAGTTTCTCTCGATCGCGCAGATCGGGCGCATCCTGAAGCGTCGGCTCGGCCCTGCGGCGAAGCGCGTGCCGACGCTTGAGCTGCCGGATTTTCTGGTCCGCATGGCGGCCCGGCGCGATCCGGCGGTGCAGCAGATCCTGCCCGAACTCGGCAAGCGCAAGAACGGCACGGGCGCCAAGGCGCGGCGCATGCTCGGCTGGGCGCCGCGTTCGAATGAGGAGGCGATCGTCGCGACCGCCGAGAGCTTGGCCGCGCTGGGTTTGCTGAGGGGCGCGGAGAAAAAAGCGGCCTGAGTGTCGAAATGCAGAAAGCCCGCGCGTCACTGCCGCGTGGGTGATGGCGCCCACTTCGTTTGGGAGACGACGATGCAATACATGCTGTTGATCTACGGCGATGAATCGAGCTGGGCCGCGCTGACGCCGGACCAGATCGCCCAGGAGATGGGCGCCTATATGGCCTACACGCAGGATCTGCAGAAGGCCGGCGTCTACATCGCCGGTCACGAACTGCAGCCGGTCGCGACGGCCAAGACCGTGAGCGTTGACGCCGGCAAGCAGAAGGTCGTCGACGGCCCGTTCGCTGAAACCAAGGAAACCCTCGGCGGCTATTATTTCATCGAGGCCGAGACCATGGACGATGCGCTCGCTTGGGCGGCGAAGTGCCCGGGTGCGCGGCATGGGCGCATCGAGGTGCGCCCGGTGGTCATGCGCTGAAGCATGTCCACGGCTGCGGCCGCAGAGCGCGTCGCGCGCGACAGCTACGGGCGCCTCGTCGCTCTGCTCGCCGCGCGCACGCGCGATGTCGCCGCCGCCGAGGACGCGCTCGCCGACGCTTTCGCCGCAGCGCTGACCGCCTGGCCCCGCACCGGCGCGCCGGACAATCCCGAAGCGTGGCTGTTCGCGGCGGCGAAGCGAAAGCTGATCGACGCCGCGCGCCGGCGCAAGACGGCGCAAGAGGGCGAAGCGCAGCTCGCGCTCAACATCGAAGAGCTCGAAGCGGAAACCGCCGCGCGCGAGCTGCCGGATCGCCGGCTCGGGCTCATGTTCGCCTGCGCCCATCCCGAGATCGACGAGAGCGTGCGCACGCCGCTGATGCTGCAGGCGGTGCTCGGTTTCTCCGCTGAGCGCATCGCAGCCGCGTTCCTGGTCGAACCCGCTGCGATGAGCCAGCGGCTCGTGCGCGCCAAGAAGAAGATTCGCGACGCCGCGATCGGCTTCGACGTGCCGAAGCCGAACGCTTGGCCGACGCGGCTCGCCGCCGTGCTCGACGCGATCTACGCCGCCTATGGCGCGGGCTGGAGCGATCCGCTTGGCGCCGATCCCGAGCGGCGCGGTTTGGCGGAGGAAGCGATCTGGCTGGCGCGTGTGCTGGCGAGCCTGGTGCGGCATGAGCCTGAAGTTCTGGGCCTGCTTTCGCTGATGCTGCATCTCGAAGCGCGCCGACCGGCGCGGCGCAACGGCGACGGACACTTCATCCCGCTCGACGAGCAGGATGTGAGCCTCTGGCGGCGCGACCTGATCGGCGAAGCGGAGACGCTGCTGCGCGCGGCGCACACCGCCAAGCGCCCCGGCCGCTACCAACTCGAAGCGGCGATCCAATCGGCGCACGCGACGCGGGCGTGGCGCGGCGAAGCCGATTGGGACGCGATCATTCTGCTCTATCAAGCGCTCTCCGAACTTACCGGTTCACCGGTGGCGCGGCTCAATGCGGCGGCCGCGCTCGCGCGCCGCGATGGCGCGGAGGGCGGGCTCGCGGCGATCGAGGCCGCCGCCGGCGAACACCCCGTGCTCAAGACCTACCAGCCCTATTGGGCGTTGATGGCCGATCTCTGCGCGCGCCTCGGCCGGCGCGAAGCGGCGTGCGCGGCGTACGAAGAAGCGATCGCGCGCGAACGAGACAGAGCCGTCATCGCCTTTCTCGAACGGCGGCGCGACGCGTTCTAATCGCCGTACGCCGCGGCCAGTTCCGCGCGTGCGGCTTCGAGCTGGCGCTGAAACTCCGGATCTGCGTGCAGCCGCGCGATCGCGGCGGCGCCGACATCGCGCCCTGCCTGGACATCGCTCGGATAATGCACGCCGCAGACGACCCGGCTCCAGGTGAAATCGCGGCCGCGCTCGATGATGGCGTCGGCGCGGGAGGGAACCAGTTCCGCCAACACCAGCGCCCAGGCCCAGCCGAGCGCGGCGTGGCCGGACGGATAGGAAAAGCTCGCGCGCAGGCGCTCGTCGCCCGGGATGCACGGCGTGATTGCGTCGTCGCTCAGGAACGGACGCTGACGGCGGTGAAGAAATTTCACCGGATCGCCGGCAAAGCCGGCGGCGCGCCCTGCGCGGTCGAGCGCGGCCGTCGTGGCGGGAAAGTTCGCAGCCGTGAAGTCCGCGCCCAGCACCGAGTCGAACGCCGCGAACGGATCGATGGCGTTGTCCTCGAGCGCCTGCTGGCGGCGCTCCGCTGTCCACGGGCCCCGCACAATCGAGCGTTCGGCCATCTCCGCCGCGCTGTTGGCCTGAGGCGGCGGCGGGATGAACACCGTGGCGTCGACCTGGACTGCGGGATTGCGCTCCGGCGTTGTCGGGTGTGTCGGCTGGGCGCTTGGCGGGGACTGAGCGACAGGCGCTGTGTCCGCGGTCGCGCAGGCCCCCAGTGCGACGGCGGCAGCGAAGACAAGTTTCAGTTTGATCATGTTTCCCCCAGTGACGCGAAGCACCCTAGCGGCGGCCGGTCGAAGCTCAAGGCGCCCGATCTAGTGGCCCTCTCTATAGTTCGACCTAATAAATCCGATTGGGCCGATACCGGCCGAGGCGCTATCGACGCATGAGGAGGATCTCGGACATGGCCGACGAAGGTGAACGCAAATGCCCAGTGCCGCATTCGCGCGGCAGATTGAATCGCGACTGGTGGCCGAACCAGGTCAATGTCAGCGTGCTGCATCAGAACACGCCTGAGACGAATCCGTACGGCGCGGCGTTCAACTACGCCAAGGAATTCGAGAGCCTCGACCTCGACGCGGTGATCAAAGATCTGCGCGCGTTGATGACCGACAGCCAGGACTGGTGGCCGGCGGACTACGGCCATTACGGACCGTTCTTCATCCGCATGGCGTGGCACGCGGCAGGGACGTATCGCGTCGGCGATGGACGCGGCGGCGGCGGACGAGGTCAGCAGCGCTTCGCGCCGCTGAACTCGTGGCCGGACAACGGCAATCTCGACAAAGCGCGGCGCCTGCTCTGGCCGATCAAGCAGAAATACGGCGCAAAGCTCTCGTGGGCCGATCTGCTCATTCTCACCGGCAACGTCGCGATCGAATCGATGGGCGGACCGATCTTCGGCTTCGGCGGCGGCCGCGCCGATACGTGGGAGCCCGAGAACCACGTCAACTGGGGCGCAGAAGAAGCCTGGCTTGCCGACAGCAAAGCGCCCAACAGCCGCTATAGCGGCGAGCGCGAATTGTTCGGCGATTACGGCGCCGTGCAGATGGGCCTCATCTACGTCAATCCTGAAGGGCCGGACGGCAACCCCGATCCGGCGAAGTCCGCGATCGATATCCGCGAGACCTTCGCGCGCATGGCGATGAATGACGAAGAGACCGTCGCGCTCGTCGCTGGCGGCCACACCTTCGGCAAGGCGCATGGCGCCGGCCCGACGAGCCATGTCGGCCGCGAGCCGGAAGGCGCCGAGCTCGAGCTGATGGGGCTTGGCTGGCAAAGCACGTTCGAAAGCGGCATGGCCGGCCACACCATCACCAGCGGCATCGAAGGCGCGTGGAAACCCAATCCGACCAAGTGGGACATGGGTTATTTCGACGCCCTGTTCGGACACGAGTGGGAGCTGACCAAGAGCCCGGCCGGCGCGCATCAATGGAAGCCGAAAGGCGACGCCGGCAGAAATGTCGTCGACGCCCACGATCCGAACAAATTCCATCAGCCGATGATGACGACCGCGGACATGGCTCTGCGCGTCGATCCGATCTACGAGAAGATCTCGCGCCGCTATCACCAGAACCCGCAAGAGTTCGCCGACGCGTTCGCGCGCGCCTGGTTCAAGCTCACACACCGCGACATGGGCCCAAAGTGCCTTTACCGCGGCAAGTACGTGCCGAAGGAGACGTTGATCTGGCAGGACCCGATCTCCGGCCCGCCGAGCACGATCGATGCAGGCGACGCCGAAATGCTGAAGGCGAAGATCTTGGCGACGGGTCTTTCGGTGCGGGAACTGGCCGAGACGGCGTGGGCTTCGGCTTCGTCGTATCGCGGCTCTGATCGCCGCGGAGGCGCGAACGGCGCGCGCATTCGGCTTGCGCCGATGAAGGATTGGGAGGTCAACAAACCGGCCCAGTTGCAGAAAGTGCTGTCGGCGCTGGAAGCGGTCCAGCAGGCGTTCAACGCCGGCGCGAAGAAAGTCTCGATGGCCGATCTCATCGTGCTCGCCGGCAATGCGGCGATCGAGAAAGCGGCGAAGGACGGCGGCGTCACGGTGAAGATCCCGTTCAATCCGGGCCGCGGCGACGCCACGCAGGACGAGACGGAAATCCATTCGTTCGAATTCCTCAACCCGAAGGCGGACGGCTTCCGCAACTATGTGCGGAAGCCGATCATGCCGGTCGAAGAGCACCTGGTCGACCGCGCGCAATTGCTCGAGCTCACCGCGCCGGAAATGACGGCGCTGATCGGCGGCTTGCGGGTTCTGCAAGTGGGTCACGAGCAACATGGCGTGCTGACGAACCGGCCGGGCGTTTTGTCGAACGACTTCTTCGTCAATCTCTTGGACATGGGCACGCAGTGGAAGGGCGCGGGCGGCAGCCAAGAAGTGTTCGAGGGCCGCGACCGCAAGTCGGGCAAGCTGAAGTGGACCGGCACGCGCGCCGACCTGATCTTCGGCTCGCACTCGCAGCTGCGCGCGCTGGCTGAAGCGTACGGCGCCGAGGACGCGAAGGAGAAGTTCGTGCAGGACTTCGTCAAGGCTTGGACCAAGGTGATGGAGCTCGATCGCTTCGATCTGCGCCAGCCGGCGCCGACCGGGGCGCACTGAGCTCAGCGCGAGGACGGAGAGAGGGCGGCGCCGCACGCGCCGCCCTTTTCGTTACGCCGCTTCCAGTTTGGGCAGGAGGCCCAGCTCCCGCATTTTTGCCCGCGCGCGGCGGTCGTAATCGTCGGCCAGCGCGAGAAGCGCGCTCTCGCAATCGCCGGTGAACGACGGGCCGTGCATCAGCGCGAGTGTGCGCGGTTTCAGCTCCGCCAGCTTGCGCAGCGTCGCGCCCATGGCGGGGTTGAGCGCGGAATAGTTGGCGATGTCCTCGCTGGCGATGGCGGCGCCGACGATGTCGCTCTCGGTCGTCGCCGGACCTTGGCCGTACTGGGTGAAGAGATCGCCGCAGAGCAGCGCGCCGGTGGTCTCTTCGTAGATGAGGCCGGCTTCCCAGCCGTGCGGCACGTGCGGCGTGTCGAGATAGCGCGCGCGCTTGCCGCCGAGATCGAGCACTTCGCCATGCTTCAGCGCGCGCGGCGCGCGGTTCGCTTGATCGTTGAGCGAGACGCCGACGGCCGTCATGCCGTGCGCGATTTGCGCCTCGGGAGCGATGGCGAGCCATTCGTTCATAGAACCGCACTCGTCGGCTTCGTAATGGCCGAAGCTGATCCAGCGCAGTCGTTCGGGCGGCATGAGCTTGGCGACGGCGTCGCGCACGAGCGGGAAGAGGCCGCGCATACCGGTGTGAAAGAGCAGCGGCTGCTCGCCGCGGATCAGGAATTGGTTGAAGGCGAGGCCGCCGGGTTCGACCTGCGGGATGAAGGTGGAGAGCCGGAACACGCCGTCGGCGATTTCGTCGATGCTGGTTTGCATGGAGCTGTCTCCTTCAGTCGCCTAGATTGACAATACATGCGTGTGTAGCCAAATTGAGCGGCATGTCAATATGGATGCACAAAGCTGTGCAACGAAAAGCGTAATGGCCCGTACGTACACGCTGAAACGCCGCGCCGAAGCCCAGGCGGAGACGCGCCGGCGCATCGTCGAAGCGGCGGTCGAGCTGCATTCGACGCTCGGTCCCGCGGCGACGAGCTTCAGCATGATCGCCGAGAAGGCGGGCGTGCAGCGGCATACGTTCTACGCCCATTTCCCGGACGAGCGCAGCGTGCTGATGGCGTGCTCGGCGCATTCGCTGGCGCAGGATCCGCTGCCGGAGGCGGCGCCGTGGCGGCCGATCGCCGATCCGGCGGAGCGGCTGCGGGTCGGGCTGCGCGCGGTCTACGATTGGTACGAGCGCAACGAGAGCCTCGTCGCCTGCGTGCTGCGCGATGCGGAGACGCACGAATTGGTGCGCGAGATCATGGCGCTGCGCTATGGGCCGGGCATCGGCGCTTGGCATGAAGCGCTGGGCGCCGGGCTCAAGGCGAAGCAACGGCCGCTGCTGGCGCTGGCGCTCAGCTTCCACAGCTGGCGCACGCTGACGCGCGAAGCGGGGCTGAAGCAGGCGGAGGCGGTGAAGGCGATGATGCATGCGGTGATTGGGACGGGGCAGTAGGCAGTGGGCAGTAGGCAATAGGGTGCGCTGATGCGCCGGCGGACGCCGGTGCTCGAAAATTCCTACTGCCTACTGCCCACTGCCTACTGCCCCTAATGAGAGGCGGGGCGCGTCGGACGCGCTGGGGTAGTGCCTAGTGTGCGTTGGCTGTCGCCAGACAACGCTGCGCGTCGAACGCGCCCCGTGATCGGCCGTTATTCCCGGATTGGCGACCAGGAGTTGTTGGCTCACCAACGCACAGAGCACGCAGGGGCCTTGGCTCCTTATGGCCACGAGCCGGTTCAGCGCGTCGGAGTCTTCCGAAAAACTCCGGACCCTGCGGTTTCACGCCCCGCAGGCAATGCAGACCTCGTTCGCTTCGCCTCACGAACCTGGAAAGCGTCGTACCCTCTCTCAAGGGCCCTCTCGACATTCCACGTCCGCGGACTTCCTCAACGATGGGCGTCACGTCGTTTTCTTTGTGGACCGGTGCCTTCGTGTTTTTTTACCACGGCGACACAACGGATTTCACAGCGATCACAACGCTCCTCTTCCATCGAAGCGACGCCTGCCGCGCCGGTCGATGCGCTCACATTTCAAAGCTTCGGAGCTCTTCGAAATCCTCTCGTGTGAGCGCGAAGGCATTATACGTCAGGTCTGGCGCCGTCGGATTGATTTCTGCGCGGGCGTTGATCGGATTGGGTTTTCGCGCGAAAACATGGGGGATAGAGCGCGCATCTATCCTCGTTTCCGTCACGCTGGGCGAGCATCGCGCGAGCCCAGGATTCAGGGGCGGCCGCTGCGGCGTTGGCCCCTGGATCCTGGGTTCTCAGCTTCGCTGAGCCCCAGGATGACGGATGTGGCTGCGGCTATTGTGGTCCGCTGCGGCGCTGGGCTTCGCGGCGCCAGATCACGCGGGGCGTTTCGGCTTCTCCCTTTCGAACACGTCCTCGATCGTGCGTTCGAACGCGTCGGCGATGGCGAAGGCGAGGGAGAGCGAGGGATCGAAGTGCCCGTTCTCGATCGAGTTGATGGAATTGCGCGAGACGCCGACCTGCGCCGCCAATTCCGCCTGACTCCAGCGGCGCTCGGCGCGCAGCACCCTGATCTTGTTCTTCATGACGGCTCGCGCGGCGCGCGCGACATCCAGACATGCCAGCCGAAGCTCAACAGCGCGGTGCACAGCGCTTGCGCGACGACGACCGCCAAGAAGCCGAAGGTGAAGGTGAGCAGCACGAGCTGCTGATCCGGATTTGGCTCACCGCCCCAAACCGCGGCGCCGGAGAGGATCAGATCATGGATCGGCGGCAGAGCGAGCAGCAGCGCCACCAGCGCCGAGCCCGTGGCCCATCCCCATTGGACGGAGAACCGCGCATTGCTGCGCTGCCATTCGTCGATCTGGCGGTCCTGCAGCATGGCGAGCGCGAAACTCGCGATGATGGTCAGCGTCGCGGCGAGCCCGGTGAGCATCAGCGCCGTCCCGTCGGGCTGCTGCTTCAGCCATGGTGCGGCGGCGAGCACCGAAACGGGCGGGACAATCATGAGCGCGAGGAGGAGAGCCTGGAGCGGCGACCGGGATTTGCTGGACGGGGGCATGTATGTTTCCTGTCGAGCCCAATGTGCTTGGCAAAATGCCAAGTAAACTTGGCATACCTGCCGGCGACGGTCAAGCGGTCTCCACCTCTTGTGGGCGGCGACCAGGCGAGCGGAGGATGTCGGCGCCGGCGGCGCTGGATCGTCCTTCGAGCGAGCAAGGAGAACGCGATGACCATCACCATCACCGCTTTCGCAGACTCGCCCGATCGCGGCGGCGGCTATGCGCGGGACATGATCGTGCGCTGGGCGCTGGAGGAAGTGGGCCAGCCCTATGAGGTGCGGCTCGTGCCGTGGGCCGATTTCAAGAAGCCCGCGCATCGCGCGCGCCAGCCGTTCGGGCAGATTCCGACCTATGAGGAAGGCGATCTCGTGTTGTTCGAGTCGGGCGCGATCGTGCTGCATATCGCCGAGCGTTTTTCGGGCCTGTTTCCAGCGGACGCGAATGCGCGCGCGCGGGCGATCGCGTGGATGTTCGCGGCGGTGAGTTCGGTCGAGCCGCTGATCGTGCAGCGCGAAGTGGTCGAGTATCTGGAGAGCGACAAGAGCTGGGCGGGTGAGCGCATGGCGATGGTCGAGCAGCGCATCCGCGATCGGCTGGGTGAGTTGTCGGCGCGGCTCGGCGATGCGGAGTGGCTCGACGGCGATTTCAGCGCGGCGGATATTCTGATGGTGCAGGCGCTGCGCCGGCTGGAAGGCTCGGACTTGTTGGCGGCGTTTGCGAACCTCGCGGCCTATGTGGAGCGCGGCAAAGCGCGGCCGGCGTTCAAGCGCGCATTTGCGGCGCAATTGGCGGTGTTCACCGGACAAAACCCTCTCCCCCGAGAGGGGGAGAGGGCAGGGTGAGGGGGTGGCGCAGGCGGTTGTAGGTCGGAGCGCGCGGCTCCGCCGCGCATGCGGCGCGGGAGCGCCGCGGTCCAACTCGGCAACGCCTGCGCTCCACCCTCACCCCAACCCTCTCCCTCCCACAGGAGGGAGAGGGAGCGACGGAGGTGTGGCGCTCGATGGCGCCGGCCCGTAGAAGCGCAGCAAAGCTGGAGATCTGCAGCATGGCGAAGCTTGTGTTCGGGATGAACGTGTCGCTCGACGGCTATGTCGATCACGATCGGTTTGCGCCTGAACCGGCGCTGTTCAGGTATTTCATCGAGCAGACGCGCAACACGTCCGGCAGCATCTATGGGCGCGGGCTCTACGAATTGATGCGCTATTGGGACGGCGACGAGTGGGCTCAGGATGGCCTGGAGCAAGGCGACCTGCGCGCGTTCGCGGAGGCGTGGCGGGCGATGCCGAAATGGGTGGCATCGCGCTCGCTGAAGCAGGTTGGGCCGAACGCGACGTTGATCGGCGATGATGTCGCGGCGGCGGTGCGGAAGTTGAAAGCTGACGTGGATGGCGAGATCGAAGTCGGCGGACCGAAGCTCGCGGCAAGCTTGGTGAGGCTTGGGCTGATCGATGAATATCACCTCTTCCTGCACCCGGTCGTATTGGGCCAAGGCGCGCCGTTCTTCGCCGGCGTGCAGCCGAAGCTGCGGCTGGTCGGGAGCGAGCGGATTGGGGAGGGGACGGTGAAGCTGACGTATGCGCCGGCTTAGCGCGTGTTAGGGGGTGAGGGGCGTTGAGCTGCCGCGGTGATACAGAACTAGCCCGGACCGCCGGCGCCCTCGCCGGCATCTTGGCTGATGCAAACTCTGTCCCGCATTGCTTGGCACAACGCGTCTTGCCGGCGAGGGCGCCGGCGGTCCGGGCTTAGCTTGCAAACAGCGCGCGCGTGTTTTCGCCCCTCATCCCGTTCGGCGCTGCGATTGAAGTGCAATCGCTCCCGTTTCGCGGGACCGCGCCGAACCCCTTCTCTGCAAGGAAGAAGGGGAGCGCGCGCAAACCTGACACATGGACGTCTTGCTATGCAGTCCATAGACTGGCGAGCATGAGAACGGCCGCAATAGCAGCTCTCGTTGTGCTCGCCGGTTGCGCCATGACGGCATCGAGCGCGGCGCAAGACCAAGCGCCCGCTGAAGCGTGCGCCAGTGCCGTAAGTTCGGCCGCGACCCTGAACGGGTCTGCGCTGTTTGCAGGCGCGACGTCCTGTGCTCAGGCGGAGCGGAAGGAGGATGCCAACTTCCTGATACTCGTCGGTCAAATCAGAGCCATGGCGGATTTGGCAATCCTGACGCCGAGCGACGAGGAAAGCGCGACGATTGCTGCTCAACTCTATGAACAGATTTACTATCAGTTCGGCGGGTTGGGTTTCGACGAAGTGTATAGAGTCCCTGCAGGTGTCTCTGCGCTTGAACAGCGAGTGCGGGCGGTGAACATCGCCTTCGCGCCCGGGTACGATCCCGGCTGGACTTACCGCTCATCGTCCAAGACTGACATTTATGATGCGATCGTCGCGAATACGCGAGAGCAGCGCCTTTGGCAGATGCGATCCATGGCATTGCATCTCCAGGACGACGAATATTACGCGGCACACCAAGCTCTCGGCGAATTGCAGCGGGCCAATCGTGTCTTCCAGGAAGGCACACCAGCCTACGAAGAACTTCAGCGTTTGAACGCGCGAATGGAGGAAGCTGCGCAAGATATTCCTGAGCTTCCGCCGCCTGAAGACACGACACCATATGCGCGTCTAAACGAGCCAGACCCGGAAATGATGACCCGCCAAGTGGCTGCTGGATTCAACGGCCCGGCGGAAGCAGGGACCTATCTGTTCCGTTCAGAGGCGGAGTTGCGCGCCTCATGGTTGGCGAGAGCATTGCCCGCTCCAGAATTCGCGGCGCTGATAGAAGGGACCAATTTCGACTCTCAGTGGCTCGTGGCGATGAGCATTGGTCGCCGCATGAATGCCTCAAGCCAGATTCACATTTCAGGGCTCGGCTACAGTTCGTCGTTCCCGGGTTATTCGATTGCGGTTCAGGTCGGGGTCGTCCCGGAATCCTGCGGTGTGAGCTTTACGGCGTCCTATCCGTATGTGGTTGGTGTCGTCGATGCGGCGCCGGGGGCGGAAGTGCGCGGACACAGCATGTCAAACTTCCCCGCAGAGTGCGGACCCATCATGGCAGGCCAGCCGACGCCGGAATAAGAAAGACCGCTCCTTTCGGAGCGGCCTTCGTGTTCTGCGCTCGCGCGCTGCGCTTACTTAAACAACTTCGCCCAATTCCGCGCTTCGCGCTTCTGCCACGCGCCGCGGTGATACGCATCGCTCACGATGATCGGCGCAACGGACGTCGCCTCCGCGAACACCATTTGCTCGTACACGGTGCTCACCTTGCCCCAGCTGGCGGCTTCTTGCAGCGTTGAGGAGGAGCAGGCGCCGTCGCGGACGTCGGCGACCGTGATCTGCACGGCGTATTTGTGCATCTCCACGTCCTCGTGGCCCAAAATCTCGGCGCAGACGACGGTGTCTTGCGCGAAGTTCTTCGGAACGCCGCCGCCGACCATGAAGAGGGCGGTGGTGCCGGCGGCGAGCTTGATCTCGGTCAGCTCGCGGAAGTCGCCGCCGCTGTCGATGGTGAGGTACGGCTTGCCCGCCTTGCGGCGCTCGACCTGGTGCTTGACGATGCCGAAGCCGGCCGAGCAATCGGAGAACGCCGGCACGAAGATCGGCACGCCTTTTTCGTAAGCGCGCTGGATGAGCGAATCCGGCTTCTTCGCGTTGCCGGCGGCCAGCCACTTGCCGAGCTCGTAGATGAACTCGCGCGAGGTGTAGGGGCGCGGCTCGAGCTGTTCGCAGATGGCGTAGATAGTGTGATCGACGTGCTGCAGCTCTTCTTCGTCGATGTAGGTGTCGTAGATGCGGTCGATGTAGAGCGAGCGCAGTGTGTTGTCGTTCGGGATCTCGCGCGCCTGATAGTGCTTGAAGCCGAGCGCTTCGAGGAAATCCATGTCGATGATCGAGGCGCCGGTGGCGACGATGGCGTCGATCATGTTGTACTTCACCATGTCGCGCCAAACGTGCAGGCACCCGGCAGCGCCGGTGGAGCCGGCCATGACGAGCCAGGTGGAGCACTTCTGATCTTCCAGCGCCATGTTGAGGATTTCGGCGGCGCGCGCGGCGTCGCGGGAGGTGAAGCTCATCTTGCCCCAGGCGTCGACGATCGGGCGCGCGTCGAAGCTGGCGATGTCGATGTGCTCGACCGGGGTGGAGAGCAGTTCCGCCTTGCGGTTGGAATCGATTTTGGCTTCGGCCATTGGAGGCATCTCCTAACGGCGGCGTCTGAAGCGACGACCGCACGGACGCTCCGCCCACGCGCGATCGCGGCGTCAGATAGGGCAATTGTGGCGGAATGCAAGAGAATATGAAAGCCGGCGCCGCGGCCGACAAGCGCCGGCTATTTCAGAGTGGACGTGTCGACCGCCAGCGGTTGCGTCAGCGCAGCGATGATATCGCCGAAGTGCGCCGGGTCACGCTTGGCGTACGCATTCGCCTGCGGCCCGGAGTGACGCAGCACGAGACGGCCCTGCACGTCGGCGACCCAGTATTCGGCGAGGCCGCCCGCGGCGTAGTCCTCCAGCTTCTCGCCGAGATCGTCGGCAAGCGTAGAGTCCGCCACTTCGACAATGAGCTTCACCGCCGAGGCGGGGATCGGGCCGTCGAGATTTGCAGGCGCTTCCGCCGGATTCCAGACGATGATGTCAGGCAGGGGCTCGAAGCCGCTGCCGAAGCGGACCGAGATTTCCTGATCGACAATCCAGGCCAAGCCGGCGCTAGCCAGGGCTGTTTCCAAAGCCTTCGCCAGCAGCCGCTTCACCGTGCCGTGTGGAACGTATTGTGGGCTCGTTTTGACGATCAGACCCCGCCGCAGCTCGACGCGCATGTCGCCGAACCCGCCCGAACGCACGAGGCGTTCGAACTGCTCGTTGGTAAACGTCGCGAGACTGCGAGAGGGCGCGTTCATGAGGATAAGATAGCGCCACTGATCGGCGGCGACAAAATAGTCAGCCTTTCCCGCGCGCTTCGCGTGGGCTCACCCCGGTCCAGCGCTTGAAGGCGCGCGAGAACGAGGCGGGGTCGGAGAAGCCGACGAGATAGGCGGTCTCGTTCACCGAGACCTTCTTGGCGGCGAGATAATCGAGCGCGAGCCGGCGGCGCAGATCGTCGAGCACCTGTTCGAAGGTCACGCCTTCGTCCTTGAGATGGCGATAGAGCGTCTGGCGGCTGACGCCGAGCTTCGCCGTGATCCGGTCGATGCCTACATCGCCGGTGTGCAGGATCGGCATCAGCATCGCCTCGACCTGGCCGCGCAACGTCTTCGCTTGCTCCAGCTCTTCGAGCAATTCGTCGCCGCGTTCGGTCAGCACGCCGAAGGCGTAGCGGTTCTCCGGCTGAATCTGCACGAAGGCCCAGGCGGGATTGCTGCGGATCGCATTCCAGCGGCTGGAGAAGGTCACCGGCACCTGCCAGAGGCGCTGGTACGCTTCCGCGTGAGCGGGCTCGGGATGAGTGACGTGCGCTTCGAGCGCGAACACCGCCTGCGGGAAGTCGCGCCGCGTCCAGCAGATGAAGCGCGACCAGGTCGACTCGGTGAGCTCCGGGAAATCGTTCGGATTGCCGCGGCGGTCCTCCATCCAGCGTTCGGCGTTCTTCTCCACGATCTGAAAGCGCGGGCCGTCGCCGAGGCCTTCGGTTTCCACGACCAGGCGGCCGTACCTGTTCAACTGCTGCAGCGCTTCGAGCATGTTGGCCGAGGCGTGGCTGATCAGTCCGACGACCGAGAACTTCCTGAAGTCGGTGGCGGCGCCGAATTCGAGCGCGAGCGCGGGATCGCCGGTCTCCGCTTTCGCTGCGCGCATCAACGCGACGTAGCGCGCGAACGGCAGACGATTGTCCTGATCGCTCAGCGCTTCGGCGGGAATGCAGGCGCGCGCCAACAGGCGCCGTTCGCCGGCGCCATGCGCAACGGCGAAGTCGAGCAGCGCCTTGACGTAGCCGGCGGAGACAGTCGGTTCAGCCATCGGCGGCGCTGTTACCTGGGATCATGTTTTTGGCGCCTCGCGTCATGGGCTCTTATCGAAAGTCGACGATAGCATATCGGCCATCGATAGTCGTGCGAAGCGACGTGCGCAGGAGAGAGAGATGACCGAAGCCGTCGCTACAACGCCGATGCCGTCGCGATCGATCGGCGAGGGGGCGCTGGGCGCGGCCACGACGCTCTGGTTCTTCGTGACGCTCGCCGGCCAATGGGTGTTTCTCTACTACATCGTCGCTTTCTATGGCCCTGGCGCGATGTCGGGCCAATGGGAGACGTGGAATCGTCACCCGATGGTGCACGCCATCACGCCAGGCGATATCGGCGGCAACATCGCTTTCGCCGCGCACGTCGCGCTCGCCGCGATCATCGTGATCGGCGGCACGTTCCAGCTGATCCCGCAGCTGCGCCGCCATGCGCCCGCCGTGCATCGCTGGAATGGGCGCGCTTTCATTGTCAGCGCCATGCTGGCGAGCTTGGCCGGGCTCTACATGGTCTGGATTCGCGGCGGCTCCACGGGCGGCATCATCAACGCCATCAGCATCAGCACCAATGCGCTGATGGTGCTGACGTTCGGGGCGCTCGCCTGGCGCGCGGCGGCCAAGCGCAACATCTTCTCGCACCGGCGCTGGGCGCTGCGCACCTTCATGGTCACGAACGGGGTCTTCTTCCTGCGCCTGGCCTTCTCCGGCTGGATCATCATCACCCAGAGCGAACCGAGCGCGCTCACGTTTCACACCATTACCGCAATTTCGTTCCTGCTGCCGCTGGCGCTGACGGAGCTTTATCTTCGCGCCAAGGACGGCGGCGGCGGAGCGCAGCTCGCCACGTCCGGCGTGGTGTTCGCTGCAACAGCCTACATGACTCTCGGCCTGTTCGGGTTCTACATGATCTTCGTGCGCAGCATCCTGGGGGCTGGTTGAACGATGTCGCCTGAAGGGCTCTTCCACGCCGCCGCGGGCGCCGTCGGCATCATCACCGGGATCATCGCCGTAGCCACGCTCAAGGGCGGGCCGACGCACCGGGCCGCGGGCAAGGTCTTCGTCGCGGCTATGGTGGCCGCGGCGTTGAGCGCAATCGTGCTCGCCTTCAGATCAGGCACGCCCGGCTTCATCGGCGCCGGCGTGCTGATCGTCTATTTCATGCTGACGGCCTGGATGGCGGTGAAGCGCCGGGAGAACGAAGCCGGCTGGTTTGAGATCATTGCGTTCCTGTTCGCGGCCGCCGGCGCAGCAGCGATGTACTACGCTTGGCAACTGGCGCTGCGCGCGGAGGATGCGCTGCTGGGGGGCTTGCCGATCCTCATCTTCGCCATCGTCGCAACACTCTGCGCGCTGGGCGATCTGAGCGTCGTGCTGCGCCGGGGCCTCGCCGGGCGGCAGCGCATCCTGCGCCATCTCTGGCGCATGCATCTCGGCTTCTTCGCCGCCGTCGGCTCGTTCTTTCCGGGACAATTGCAGATGTTTCCGGAGTACATCCAGAACATCCGCCCGCTCATCGTGCTCTTCATTCCCCCGTTCAGCATTGCCGCGCTGATGCTTTTCTGGCTGGGCTTTGTGATCTTCTCGAAGCAGTTCGCTGCGCGGCCGGCCGGAGCCAAAGCATGACCAATCCGCGGCTTAACGCACGCATCGCCGGGCTGCTCTATCTGTTCGTCGTGGTCGCGAGCACGTTTGCGCTCGTCACGGTCTCGGGCCTCACGGTGCGCGGCGATCCGGCGGCGACGGCGGCGAACATCTTGGCGTCGGAGCAGATGTTCCGCCTGAGCATCGCCGCGACATTGCTGTCGGCGATCGCTTATGTGGCGGTGGTGGCGATCCTCTATGCGCTGTTCAGACCGGTGAACCGGCCGCTGGCGATCGTTTCAGCCTTCATCGGGCTGGCGGGCTGCGCCGTCTCGGCGACATTCCTGGTGAACCAGCTCGCGGCGCTTTCGCTGCTCGATGGCGCAGACGCGGCGCAAACGCAGGTGCTGGTTCGGCACTCGCTTCGGCTCGCCGCGCTGGGCAATACGCTGGGCTTGGTGTTCTTCGGCTTCTATTGCCTCACCTTGAGCGCGCTTGTGTTCGGGGCGCGTTTCCTGCCGGGCGTGCTTGGGCTATTCCTGCTGATCGCCGGTGTGGGATGGCTTGTGGGCAATCTCGGCGCGATCGTCGCGCCCGATTTGCTCGGGCCGATATCCCGCTATCTCCTGCCCGTCAGCGGCCTCGGCGAGTTCATCTTCACGCTGTGGCTGCTGGCGATGGGCGTCAACGCCGAACGCTGGCGCGAGCAGGCGGCGGCGGCCGCGTAGGGCGCCTTGCATCCGCCATCAAAGAGCTGCTGCATCCCGCCCGCAGCGGGAGGCGAACGTGCGCGCAGTCACCAGAAGAACAGCCCTGTTGTGCGCCTTGGCGGCGGGAGCGTGCCAGAGCGTCGGCACTGACCAGGCCCTTGCGCCGGCTGAGGCGGCGGACATCGCCGCTCTGCTGCGCGCCCGGATCGATGTGCAGAGGCGCGGAACCGGTGGGGCTGTCGGCATCCTCAGCGCGCGAGACTTCTCTGTCGTCAGCCATGGCGTCGCCGCACGCGACAGCAGCCAGCGCGTGAACGATGAGAGCGTCTTCCAGATCGCCTCCCTGACGAAAATCTTCACGGCGCTGTTGCTGACGGACGCCGTCGGCCGCGGCGAGCTCGCCCTCGAGGAGCCGCTGGATGCATTCGTGCCCGTTCCAGCGCCGCGCTTCGAAGGACGCTCGATCACGCTGCTCGATCTTGCGACGCACACAGGCGGCTTGCCGCTGCGCCCCGCAAGCCGCCAGGACCGCAGTCAAGACGATCCCTACGCTGGCTTTACCGAGGCGGAACTCTACGCCGATCTACAGGCGGTCGAGCTGACGCGCGCCCCGGGCGCCGCGTTCGGCTACTCCAATTTCGACTACGGGCTGCTGGGCGCGGCGCTTTCGAACAGGCTGGGACGCTCCTACGAACAGCTGTTGCAATCGCGCATTCTCGATCCGCTCGGCATGCGGGAGACGACGCTCACGCCCAACGCGCGCATGCGCGCGCGCCGGGTGCAGGGCTACGATTCCTCGTTCGAACCGATGCGGCCGTGGGACTTTGGCGCGCTCGCGCCGGCGGGCGGGCTCTTCTCGACGCTGCGCGATCTTCGCAAGTTCCTGGCGCTCTGGGTGGATGAAAACGACAGCGCTCTCGCCCGAGCTGCGCGCGCGACGCTCGCGGCGTCGCGCCCTGGGGACGATGCGGAGACGCGCATGGCGATCGGCTGGCGCGTGATGCAGAGGGGCGGGCGAACCGTAGCGTGGAGCAATGGCTCCGGCGGCGGCGTGCGCAGCTTCATGAGTTTCACTTCCGGCCGCGGCGTGATCGCGTTCGCGAACATGGCGACGGGAGTCGGCATGGACGACATCGGATTTCGGGTGCTCGATCCCAGCTATCCGGTGGACGTCAGCGCGGCGCCGCAACGCGTCGCCATCTCCGTTCCGGCCGAGGCGCTCGCGCGATATGTCGGCGAGTACGTCTACGCCCCAGGCGACTCGATGACGATCGATCGCGACGCGGAAGGCCTGCTGCTTCTGCAAGGTCCCAACCGCATCAGGCTGCTCGCTGAGACGCCGACTTTGTTCTTTATCCGCGAGGACACGAACATCACGCTAGAGTTCGGCGCCGCGCCGACCGAGCGGGTCGACGCGTTCACGCTGACGCAGGGCGGCCAGAGCTATGTGTACAGGCGCTCCGAGTAGAGGCTGGCTCAGGCCTGCTTCGGCTTCCGCGGCGCGCGCTTGCGCTTTGGCATCGCCACCACTGGCGCTTGCGCTTCGCCGTACATGGTCGGCCAGGGCGAGTCCTTCGACTCGATCGTCACCGCTTCGCCGAAGCCGTTGAAGCGCGTCGCCATCGCCATGCCGTAGGCGCCGAGCGAGCCGATCTCGATCAGATCGCCTTCACGGATGTCGGCCGGCAGCATGAACGGGCCGGCGGCCGCATCCATGGAATCGCAGGTCGGGCCGTAGAGGCGGAACGGCGCGAGCTTGGCCTTGCTCGGCTCGGGGCGCAGCAGCTTGGCCGGGAAGGCCCAGTTCAGGTGCGTCGCGTCGAACAAAGTGCCGAAGGCGCCGTCGTTCAAATAGAGCGCATCGCCCTTGCGCAGCTCGACGCGCGTGACGGTCGAGCCGGCTTCCGCCACCAAAGCGCGGCCGGGCTCAGCCCAGAGCTTGGCGTTCTGGGCGACGAACATCTCTTCGAAGCCGGCTTTGATCGCGTTGACGTACTCGATCATCGGCGGGGGCGTCATGCCCGGATAGATGGCCGGGAAGCCGCCGCCGATGTCGACGATGTCGACCAGCACGCCGGCTTCGACGATGGCGCGGTTGACCATGTCCATCGCCGTGCGGAACGCGTCCGGACGCATGCACTGGCTGCCGACGTGAAAGGAGACGCCCAGCATCTCTTCCGAGACCTGGCGGGTCTTGCGCAGCAGCGCCGGCGCTTCGTCCGGGTTGACGCCGAATTTGCGCGCGAGCGGGTAGGCGGCGCCTTCGCCGGCGGCGGCGAAGCGAACGACCAGAGTCAGGTCCTTGGCGTTGTTGGTCTCGGCCAGGATCTTTTCGAGCTCGTCTTCGCTGTCGAGCGCGAACGTCTTGACGCCGAACTCGTGGAAGGCGCGGCCGATGGCGCGGCGGCTCTTCACCGGGTGCATGAAGGCGATCTGCGCGCCTTCGAAGCGCTTGGCGATCAGCGCCGCTTCGTTGTCGGAAGCGACGTCGAAATTCTTGACGCCGTTCGCCCACAGCGCGTCGAGCACCCATTCGGAGGGGTTCGCCTTCACGGCGTAAAACACCTCACCGGGGAAATGCGTGCGAAACCACTGCGCCGCGGCGGCCACGCGATGCGGGCGCGCGATGGCGACGGGACCTTCCGGCGCTTCGCGCGCCGTGAGGTCGAGTGGCGAGAGGACGTAGTCCATCCGGCGACTCCCAAAACTGCGTTGAAGGCATTCAACGCGGTAGAACCCAGGCCGGCGTTAGTCGGACATGCTAAATGTCAGGTCCGCCCTTGGGAGCTTGCGCCGGAGGATCGCCAGGGAGCTTCCTGCTCACTGTGGTTCGCGATCCCCCAGGTGGCCTGGGCCGAGGGGGCGTTAGTGGACGCTGTTTCCAGGTCCGCCGGTAGCCCACGGAAATATGTAAACAGCTCGCCGATGTAAAGAGGCGTTTGTGGTTAATTCCCTTGCGCGTTCAGAACGATGCGTCGCCGCAACGGCCAGCCAGGCGCGCGCGCAATGCGGCGCCCACGCTACGTCACAAATCGGCAATCGAACTGTCACGGAGCCTTAGCTGAAGCTTCGCGCAGCCGTCATCGCCCCCCTCTAACCCCGCCCCGTCCAGCGGGGGCTGGCTGAGTCGGACCCCGCACTCCGAACCGAGTGGGTTCTGAAGGGGGTCTCGAATGATGAAGAAGTTGCTTTCCAAGGTCGCCGTAGCGGCTTTGGCTACCGCGGCCGGCGCGACCGCCGCGCACGCCCAGTCAGCGCCTGCGCCGACGCATTCCACCAGCTGGACTGGCACGGTCGGCGAAGACCGTTTCGGCGACGCGCGCTTCAAGATGCGCGGCCGCTTCCAGTACGACATTTATTCGAGCGATTGGGATGTCGGCACGGCCGACAACGCGACGCGCTCCTATGTCCGCCGCGCCTTCCTCGGCGTGCAGGGCCGCCTGACCGACGAATGGCGCTATAAGGTCGATTTCGTGCTGACGCCGGGCGCGTCGGAAGTGAATGTCGACGACGCCTTCCTCGAATACGTGCAAGACGATTGGTCGATCGTCATCGGCGAACACAACATCACCTCGCCGCTCGAAGATCGCATCTCCTCGCTCGACATTCCGTTCAACGAGCGCTCGAGCATCATCAACGCGTTCGAATACGGCCGCCGCGCCGGCGTCGGCTTCATCACCGGCGGCGCCAACTGGTCGGCCTCGGCCGCGGTGCAAGGGGAATCGCTCAACAACGCCGGCGAGAATTTCGCCGTCGATGAAAGCACCGCCATCAGCGGCCGCTTCACCTTCGCGCCGATCTTCGAAACGTCGCCGGAAGGCGTGACGTTGGTTCACCTCGGCCTGCATGCGCGCCAGCGCGAGCAGGGCGACAACGCCGACTTCCGCTATCGCACCCGTCCGCTCAACGGGCGCAACACGCGCCACGTCGACAGCGGCACGCTGGTCGGCGCCGAGAGCGACACCACCTACGGCGTTGAAGGCGCGGTTCAGTTCGGCCCCTTCGGCGCGCAAGCCGAGTACATGTGGCTCGACGGCGACGCGACCGCCGGCGAGTACAATTACAGCGGCTATTACGTCGACGTGTATTGGTCGCTTACCGGCGAAAGCCGCAATTATCGCGGCAACCAGGGCTCGTTCGGCGCCATCGCGCCGGCGCGGCCGTTGGGTCAGGACGGCGGCATCGGCCACTGGATGCTCACGGGCCGTTACGATTTCATCGATCTGTCCGACGACATCGGTGGCGGTTCGGCGGGCGAGCAGACCGCTTACGGCGTCGGCCTCGACTGGGTGCCGGTGGATCACGTGCGCTTCAAGCTGAACTACGCGGTCAGCGACATGGATCGCGCGGTCGGCACGGACGACGAAGCGCAGATCGTCACGCTCCGCACGCAATTCGATTTCTGAGCCCCGCGACTGGCGGAGACGCGCGAAACCATCCGCGCGCCTCCGCCGCTTTCGCCGGTTTTTCCCAACGGAGTTGCTCCCATGAAACTCTTCAAACTCGCCGCCGCCGCCGTCGCCGCGCTGGCCATGTCCTCGGGCGCGGCGTTCGCGCAGCAGCCCTTCACGATCCAGATCGACGGCTCCTCGACCGTCTTCCCGCTCGCCGAAGCCGTCGCTGAAGGCTTCCAGCAGCAGACCAGCGGCCGCGTCCGCGTCACGGTCGGCGAAAGCGGCACCGGCGGCGGCTTCCGCAAGTTCTGCCGGGGCGAAACGCACATTTCGAACGCTTCGCGTCCGATCTCGGCGAGCGAAATGGCGACTTGCCGCGCCGCCGGCATCCAGTACGTCGAAGTGCCGGTGGCGTTCGACGCGCTGACCGTCGTCGTGCACCCGTCGAACCCGGTCCGCTCGATGACGGTGGCGCAGCTGCGCCGCATCTGGGAGCCGGATGCGCAAGGCCGCGTCACCAACTGGCGCCAAGTCGACCCGTCGTTCCCGGACATGCCGCTCGTGCTGTTCGGACCGGGCACCGCCTCGGGCACGTTCGACTACTTCACCGAAGCCGTGAACGGCCGCTCGCGCGCCTCGCGCTCGGACTATACGCCGTCCGAAGACGATAACGTGATCGTTCAGGGCGTCGCTAACAGCCAGGGCGGCATGGGCTATTTCGGCCTCGCCTATTATGAAGAAAACCGCTCACGGCTGCGCGCGCTCTCGATCGACAACGGCTCTGGCGCGGTCGAGCCCAGCGTCGCCAACGCCGAGAACGGCTCCTACGCGCCGCTGTCGCGCCCGATGTTCATCTACATCAACGCCGCCGCGCTGCGCCGTCCGCAGGTGCAGCAGTTCGCGCAGTACTTCGTGAACAACGGCGCCCGCTACAGCGCCCAGGTCGGCTACGTGCCGCTGCCGGCGGCGGCCTACCAGAGCTACCTTCAGCGCGTGCAGCGCCGCACGCAGGGCACCGCCTTCGGCGGCCGCCAGGCGATCGGCGTCACGATCCAGGAAGTGCTCGCCCGGCCGCTGATCGTCGAGCCGGTCCAGCAATAGAGCATAAGTGAGCCCCGGCGGGCGGTGGATATGCCGCCTCCCGCCGGTGGCCTACATGCGCTAGACACCCCCAGGATTCGGCGGGCCCCCGATGCGGGGCGCGTTCCGTGCGAGCAGAAGGCGAGGAGCCCGTGGAACGGGATTTCACCAAGAAGCGCGTCCGCGTCGGCGAGCGCATCATGGAGGGGCTGCTGTTCATGGCCGCCGCGCTCGCGGTCGCCATCGTCGCCGGCATCCTCTATGTCGTGATCTCGGAAGCGGCGAAGTTCTTCGCCCAGGTGTCGTTCGTCGAGTTCGTCACCGAGACGCGCTGGACGCCGCTGTTCGACGACGCCCATTACGGCATCGCCCCGCTGCTCACCGGCACCTTCATGTCGACTCTGGTGGCGCTCGCGGTTGCGGTGCCGCTCGGGCTTCTGGTCGCGATCTATCTCTCCGAGTTCGCCAGCCCGCGCATGCGCGAGACGATCAAGCCGACGCTCGAACTGCTCGCCGGCGTCCCCACCGTCGTCTACGGCTATTTCGCGCTGCTGTTCGTGACGCCGCTGCTGCAGCGGGTGATCCCCGGTTTGCCCGGCTTCAATCTGCTTTCGGCCGGGATCGTCATGGGCCTCATGATCATTCCGTACATCGCCTCGCTTTCGGAAGACGCAATGCGCGCGGTGCCGCGCAGTCTGCGTGAGGGGTCGTTCGCGATGGGCGCGACGCGGCTCGAGACGGCGTTCCGCGTCGTCTTCCCGGCGGCGATCTCCGGCATCGTCGGCGCCATCATTCTCGGCATGTCGCGCGCGGTGGGTGAGACGATGATCGTCGTCATCGCCGGCGGCCAGCTGCCGCAGATCGTCACGACGCCGACCGAGCAGGGGGCGACCGTGACCGCCTTCATCGCCCAGGTGGCGCTGGGCGACATCGCCTTCGGCACGCTCGAATACCAGAGCATCTTCGCCGCGGGCCTCGCGCTCCTGTTCTTCACGCTCGTGTTCAACTTCATCGCGTTCGCGCTGCAGCGCCGCTTCCGGGAGGCGTATTAATGACCGCCATCGACGCGCAAAACGCGCCGCGCGATATCGCCGCGCATCCGCCCGGGCTCGCAATCCGCCGCTTCAAGGACGCGAGCTTCGTGGTGTGGGGCATCGTCGCGACTTTGATCGGGCTCGGCACGCTGGTCGCGCTGGTCGGCGAACTGGCGCACGACGGCGGCCATCGCCTCACGGCCGCTTTCTTCACCAGCTTCCCATCGTCCGACCCTGCCGAAGCGGGCATCCTCTCGGCCTGGGTCGGCTCGATCCTGGTGATCATCACCACCGCCTTCATCGCCATTCCGATCGGCGTGCTGGCCGGGGTCTATCTCGAAGAATACGCGCCGAAGAACGCGATCACCTCGGCGATCGAGATCGCCGTCAACAATCTCGCCGGCGTGCCGTCGATCATTTTCGGCCTGCTGGCCGTGGGCCTCTTCGTGCAGGTGCTGAACCTCGGCCAGTCGATCCTCACCGCCGGAATCACGCTCTCGCTTTTGATCCTGCCGGTGGTGATCGTCGCGACGCGCGAAGCGGTGCGCGGCGTGCCGCAGGAAATCCGCCACGCCGCGCTCGCCGTCGGCGCCACCAAGTGGCAGACGACGCAGCACCACGTGCTGCCGTATGCGCTGCCGGGCGTCGTCACCGGCGTCATCATCGGCATCTCCCGCGCAATCGGCGAAACCGCGCCGCTGATCCTGATCGGCGGCCTGACCTTCGTCGCCTTCCTGCCGATTACGCGGCCGGGCGACGCCAAGTTCGAAGTGATCGGCGCAGTCGACGAGTACGGCGCGCCGATGACGCCTGAGGCCACTGAAAGCGTGCGCATTGAGCATGACGGCGTGGCGGTGCTGCCGGACTTCAGCGAAATGCCGGTGGAAGCGGGCCAGACCTATGAACTGCCGCACGGCTCGACCGTGCAGTCGGTGGCGAGCTGGGGCGATGCGGCCGCCAGCTGGTCGCCGACCAACTGGCTGGGCTCCGAATTCACGGTGATGCCGATCCAGATGTTCAACTGGACCTCGCGCCCGCAGGCCGAGTTTCTGGAAATCGCCGCCGCCGCCGGCATTGTGCTGCTGTTCATCACGCTTTTGCTCAACGGCGCCGCGATCTGGCTGCGCTATCGGCTGCGCAAAGCGATCAAGTGGTAGAAGAGGTTCTAGGTGCTGGGTTCTAGGGGCTAGTTTTCGGGCGCTTGTTTCAGGCGCTCGTGCAGCCGCCTCAACATCCGTCCAACTTCCTCTGCCGATGCATGGAGCTCCTCGACAGTCCGATCTGGCAGCAATTCGCATTGCTGAGTTAGGAGAATGAGCGTTTCCAACTCAGCTGTTGAGCCGCGCGAAATGCTGACAAAATGCGCGTAGTCCTTGCGCGTTGCTCTGGCGTGACCTTCGGCGATATTGGCGGGTATGGAGATCGCTGCGCGTATCATTTGAGATGTGAGCCGATATTCCTCCTTCTTGGGCATCATCTCAGCGGCCGTGTATACGCTCCGTGCAAGGGTCATGGACTTTTCCCAGACCGCCAGCTCGCGATAACTGCGCAGCGCCGTCATGTCGAAGCCCCCTAGAACCTAGCCCCCAGAACCTAGCCCCTAATCCCCAGCACGCGCTCTCTCAGCGGCGCGCTTTTCGCGGGCGAGGCGGCGGCGTTCGCGGGCGCGTTTTCTGAGGTCACGAAGCTTGTGCCAGAAACGGCGCCCGCGCTCCTTCGGAAGCGGATCCAGATTGCGCCGGAATTCCTCGGCGCACGCGCGCCATGAGTATCGCTCGGCCAACGCACGTGCGTCCTCGCGCTTCAGCTTCAGCGCTTCGAGGCAGGCCTTCCGCAGATCGTCGTCGACGACGCCTGCGCCGGTGCCGGGCAATATGTCCTGCGGACCCGGCGCGACAAAGCCTGCCACTGGCGTGCCGCACGCCGCCGCTTCCAGAATGACGAGACCGAACGTGTCGGTGAAACTCGGAAACACGAACACGTCCGCATCGGCGTAATAGCACGCGAGCTCGTCGCCGAACTTCGGGCCGGTGAAGACGGCGCTCGGATATTTCTCTTTGAGCTCATCCAGCGCGGGTCCGCCGCCGACGATGACTTTCGAACCCGGCAGCTCGAGCTTCAGGAAGGCTTCGATGTTCTTCTCCACCGAAACGCGGCCGACATAGGCGAATACGGGCTTCGGCAGATCCTTGAACACGCCGCCGTCGACGCCGCGTTTGCTGGGATGGAATTGTTCGATGTCGACGCCGCGGCTCCAGATCGCCGTATTGCGGAAGCCCTGCAGCTGCAGCTGCTTCTGCATCGTCGGCGTCGCCACCATGACGCGGCCCGACTTGTCGTGGAACGCGTGCATGTAGCGATAGCCGGCCCAAAGCGGAATCCATGGAAAGCGCGCGGTGACGTATTCCGGGAACTGGGTGTGATAGCTCGTCGTGAACGGAAACTTGTGCTTGAGGCAGACAGCGCGCGCATCCCAACCGAGCGTGCCTTCGGTGGCGATGTGCACCGCGTCGGGCGCAAAGGCGAGGAAGCGGTCCTCGACATCGTCGCGCGCGCCCAGCGCAAGGCGGATTTCAGAGTACGTGATCAACGGCACGGTGCGCGGATAGTCGGCCGGGGAGATCACCTCGACCTCGCAGCCCATCGCCTGCAGCTCGCGCATGGTGTTCGAAAGCGTGCGGACGACGCCGTTCACCTGCGGCTCCCAGGCGTCGGTCACCAGCAGGATCTTGTTGGCGAGGGCGGGGCTCTCGGCGCCTGATTGTGGGCTCGCCGCCGGAGCGGTGGGGGCGTCGGTGCTCATCGGGCCGGGTTCTGGCCTCTGCCGCCGCGCGGCGCAAGGGGTGGGGCGCCGGCCTGCTTGCCCTCTCGGCGGGACACGCGCATGAAAACGGGATGGCTCTGGATTTGAAGCCCGCGCTGGAAATTCTGCGCCGCGAGTCGCCCCAACTCGCGGCCGTCTATCTGTTCGGCAGCTGCGCCGACGGATACGACCGAAGCGACAGCGACATTGATCTCGCCTTTTACGCGGGCAGGCCGATCGAGCGAGGTCGGGTGCTCGAGTTGCAGGAGCATGATCTTGCTATCGTTCGCGCCGTGATCGAGCGGAGTCTCGACGATTTGCTCGAGTTCTCGACCCTGGCGCTAAGGCTCCCGCTTTCGGACCAGAGCTAGAGTTCCGCCCTATTGCCTTACTGCCCTGTTGCCCTACTGCCTTAGCCTCATGTCGCACGACAATGTCACGCCGTTCCGCCGTCCGCCCAAGCGCCCCGCCGTGCGCCAGCAGGGCGGCTGGGGGATGAAGACGCATCGCGGCAAGGTCGTGCTCGCGCACCTGCTCACGATCGCGGCGTTCGCGCTCAATCTGGTTTTCCGGTTTCCGCCGCTTTCCTATCTTGGTCTCGCCGTCGGCATCGCCGGCGTCGTGCTCGTCTACAGCAACCGCGGCGCGGCGATGCCGTGGGCCAACACCCATCACGAGCATGCGCTGCGCACGCTTATGATCGGCTATGCGATCTGGGCGCTGGGCAGTCTGCTCAGCTTCGTGCACGACGCGCTCACGCCGGCGACCCTGTTCATCCAGTTCGGCGCCGCCATTTGGGCGGTGCTGCGCGCGGTGATCGCGCTGGCGCTCGGCGTCATGCGCAAGCCGGTCCCGCATCCGCACGGTTGGCTGGTCTAGCAGCCTATTCCGTCAACCTGCAGCCATACTCGCCGTCCGCCGCCGCTTCGGCGCTGATCGCGCCGAACAGGACGCTGGCGCGCACGGTCTCGCCGTTTTGGGTCACCGTGACGGCCTCGCGCGCGTCGGCCGGAAAGCCGGCGATGCAGCTCTCCAGGCTCCGCCCGCTCACGTGAAGGCATGAGCAGGTCTGCTTGGCGGCGTAGGCGGTGGCGATCTGCGCGTAGGCGATCTGCCCGCGATTGGCCCAGGCGCCGACCGCGAGCGCCGCAAGGACGACCAGCAGCACGCCAAGCCCAATCCAGCGTTTGCGTGGCGCCATTTTCTCCCCCTATGCTTCCCAAGCATAGCCGAGGGGGAGGGGCGCGTCATGCTGCGTCGCGTGCTGGTTGCCGCCAGTTTGATGTTCGCTGCGACCGCGCAGGCGCAGGAGCTTCATCCCTTGCCGCCGCAGCCCGCCGGCGTCGCCTGGCCGACGCAAGAGTGGGAGGAAGCGCCGCTGCCGGCGGATGTCGACCGCGCCGCGTTCGACCTCGCCGTCACTGAAGCTTTCGGCGGCGTGCACGAACGGCTCGGCGAGACGCGCGCCGTAATCGTCGTGCAGAGCGGCCGCATCGTGTTCGAACGATACGCGGCCGGGTACGGACGCGACACGCGTTTGAACTCCTGGTCGATGGCAAAGTCGGTGACGCACGCGCTGGTGGGCGCCGCAGTGCTGCAGGGCCGCGTCGCCGTCGATACGCCAATGGGCAACCCGCATTGGCCGGCAAGCGATCGCCGAGCGTCGATCACGTGGCGCGAATGGCTGCAGATGGTCGATGGACTCGAGTACGACGAGAACGCCGAAGACGTCCAGAACGCGGGCAACGCGCGTATGCTGTTCGGCGACGGGCGGCGTGATGTCGCGCGCTGGGCGGCGGCGCGTCCGCTGATCCGCGATCCGGGCACGCACTGGAATTACAGCTCGGCGGCGACGATCCTGATCTCCGATGCGCTGACGGGCGCGATCGTCCCCGACCCGCGCGACACGATCGACCGCCGCAACCGTATGCGCGCCTGGATGGGCGCCTCGCTGTTCGACCGCATCGGCATGCGCCCCGTGGTCGAGTTCGACCCGCAAGGCACGTTCTATGGCAGCTCGCTGGTCTGGGCCTCGGCGCGCGACTTCGCGCGCTTCGGTTATCTCTATCTCCGGGGCGGCGTTTGGGACGGTCAGCGGGTCTTGCCCGCGGGCTGGGTCGACTTTGCCCGCACGCCGGGCTCGGATGCCGACACGGACGTCTACGGCGCGCAATGGTGGCTGACGCCGCGTAGCGGACCTGGCCGCCCCGACCGCTCGTTGATCACCGACAACGCGATGGCCGACGCGTTCTCCGCACAAGGCCACGAAGGCCAGATCATCGTCGTCGTACCGTCAAAGGACTTGGTGATGGTGCGCCTTGGCCTATTTCACGGCGGACTGGAATCGTGGAACGCGCTGGGCGCTTGGTCGACGCGCCTGATCGGCGCGTTCGGGAGGAGGGACGCGGGACGCGGGACTAGAGCCGCGAGCATGCGCTAGCAGTGATCCCTAGTCTCGAATCCCGAGTCCCTAGTCCCGAAGGAGGTGCGCATGTCAGACGATGGACGCGAAGTGAAACGGCAATGCGCGAAGCTGTTGCGCGAGGCCGGCTTCAAGTATCTCGCCGCCGAGATGGAGCACGGCTCGCTTTCGGCGCTGGCGAAGGACGAGCCGTTCTTTCTGCTGTGCGGCCGCGATCGGCTCGCGCCGACGGCGATCAAGTCCTGGATCGAGGCCGCGCGCATCTCCAACGTGCCTGATCACAAGCTCGAATCCGCGCACGAGACGATTGAAGCGATCGAGGGTTGGCCCGGCGACCGGCACTATCCGGACTAGTGATAGGCGCGCAGCTCCGCGTGCGCGCGGTCGAGACCCTGATACAGAAACGAACGCACGTCCCGCTCAGTCCCGCGCGCGGCGGTTGCGGCGAGGGAGGAGAGCGCGTCGGCCGTCTCGTGCTCGTCATTGAGCAGCGCGAGGATGGCGGTCCCATGCGCCCGGTCGGCGAAAGCCTGCGCGCCGGCGCCGCGCGCGTCGATGATGCGCATGCGCAATTGCCGCATGGCCGTCGCCAGATGCGGCGGCGACCCGGCGCAGTCGCTGTGTCGGCGCTCCCGCAAACGCAAGTTACGCGCGAACCGCCGGTCCGGTCCGAAATAATTCTGATGATCGACCCACAACATGATGCGCAGCGCGGCGTCCGTTCTGGACGCGACCTTTCCTTCTCTCGTGACGCTAGGCTGGTATGCTTAGGATTGCGTTGAGGAAGCTGAAGAACGCTCACGTCAGGCTGTCGCGCCGCCAAGTCTCCTCGTGCAGCGATGCGTTTGCGGAGATGCGTTCGAAGCCTAGCCGTCGCGCCAAAGCGAGTGAGCGCGCGTTGCGATCGTCTATGATCGCCTCGAATGCGACTGCCCCAGAATGGGACATCGCCTCGATCGCCGCCGCCGTCGCTTCGCGCGCGTAGCCGTGGCCCCAATGCGACGCGCTGAACATGTAGGCGATGAGCACTTCATTGTTGGCGCGCGCCGTGGCTTCGACGATGCCGATCGCTTCGTCGTCTGCAGCGGTCCAAACGGTCCAGTTCAGCCATTGCTCAGCTCGGTCCGGGGAAATGCTCTGCGATATTCGCGCGAACCGCGCCTCGATGTCGCTCAGGCGCGCCGGAGGCGCGCGCTCGATCCATTCGTAGAGCGCCGGATCGCGCAGGACCGGCCACATCGCCTCGGCATGCGCCGGTTCGATCGGACGCAACTGCAGGCGCTCGGTTCTCAATGGTCGCGGCAGCCCGGTCAGCATCAAACACCTACCATCGCCCGCACGTCCGCCGGCGTCTTGCCGCTTTCGCGCAAGGCGCGCAGCGTCGCGCTTTGATCGCGTTTGGCCAGGCGTTTACCGTCTTCCCCCAGAACCAAGCGGTGATGACGATAGACCGGCTGCGGCAGGTCCAGCAGCTTCTGCAGCAGCACGTGCAGATGCGCCGCCTCGCGCAGGTCTTCGCCGCGGATCACGTGCGTGACGCCCTGCAGCGCATCGTCCCACACCGAAGCGATATGATAGCTCGTGCCGAAATCCTTGCGCGCGAGCACGACGTCGCCATGCCGCTCGGGCTCGGCGCGCACCAGTCCCGTCTCATCCTCGAACACGAGCGCGAAGTAGGCTGGCCCTAACGCTGCGCGCGCTTTCTTCAACGACAGCCGCCACGCATACGCATCGCCTGCCGCGAGCCGCTGCGCTTCCTCCTCCGGCGGCAGCGCCTCGCCGGTGAAACGCTCCTCCGCATCGCCATGCGGCGCTGATGCGATCGCTTCGGCGATCTCTTTGCGGGTGCGGAAGCAGCGATAGACGAGGCCGCGGTCGATCAGACGCCGCAGCGCTTCGGCGTACTCGGCCATGTGCTCCGACTGACGCCGCACCGGCTCTTCCCAGGTGAGTCCGAGCCAAGCCAGATCCTCGTAGATCGCCGCCTCGAACTCCGGCCGCGCACGGCCCTGATCGATGTCCTCGATGCGGAGCAGAAAGCGCCCGCGCGCCGCCTGCGCCGCGTCGAACGCGGTCAGCGCGGACAGGGCGTGGCCGAGATGGAGATAGCCGGAGGGCGAGGGGGCGAAACGGGTGACGAAGCTCATTGGCCGCGGAGGCTACCTTTGGCGCGGCTGAGCCGCTACCTAGCCCGCCATGACAGTCTTCCTCGACGGCCCCCGCATGCCTCCGAAGCGCGGCGGCAAGCCCGATGCGCTCGTCATCCTGCTGCATGGCTACGGCTCCAACGGCGCCGACCTTATCAGCCTTGCGCCGTACTGGGCCGATGCGCTCCCCGGCGCAGCGTTCGTTTCGCCTAACGCCATCGAACCTCTACCCGAAGCGCCCGGCGGCTATCAGTGGTTTCCGATCACCAGCCTCGATCCGCGCCTGATGGAGCAGGGCGTGCGCATGGCGGCGCAATCAGTCGACCGTTTCATCGACCGCGAGTTGGAGAAGTACGGCCTGCCGCCGAGCCGCCTCGCGCTCGTCGGCTTCAGCCAGGGCACGATGATGGCGCTGCACGTCGCGCTGCGGCGCGAGCAGCAGATCGCCGGCGTACTGGGCTTCTCCGGCGTACTGGTCGGCGGCGGCGCACTGAAGGCGCAGATGCGCTCGAAACCGCCGGTGCTGCTCGTCCACGGCGACCGCGATCCGACCATTCCGATTCCCGCCATGTTCGACGCCGCCGAGGCGCTCGCGGCCGCCGAGCACGGCGCGCAGTGGCACGTGTCTTACGGGACGCCGCACTCGATCGGGCCGGACGGGCTCGATCTCGGCGGCGCTTTTCTCGCCAGTTGCCTGAAAACGCAGGCAATCCGCCCCGGCGCCTGAGCTTTTTCGGCCACGTGTCCGGACTGTCACGAAGCTGTCGCTGCAAATCAGCTAAGGCTGGGTTCGCCTCGGGACTGAATCCGTATAGTCTCCAGGCAGCGAAGGAGCAGCCGTCTTCAGTCCAGCGAGCGTGATCCCCTACCAGCTTTTGGAGCGGCTGCACTGGAGCGGCCGCCGATGAATGTCACCAGCGCTCCTTTAGCGGGATGGCCGGCGCTGGTGCTCAACGCCGATTTCCGCCCGCTATCCTATTATCCGTTGTCCCTTTGGCCCTGGCAGGAGGCGGTGAAAGCCGTCTTCCTCGAGCGGGTCGATGTCGTCGCGCACTACGATCACGAAGTGCATTCGCCGTCCTTCGCGATGAAGCTGCCGAGCGTGATCTCGCTCAGGGATTACGTGCACCAGGACCGCCCGCCCGCGTTCACCCGGTTCAATGTCTTCCTGCGCGACGGCTTCAGCTGCCAATACTGCCGCTCGCCCGACGATCTCACCTTCGATCACGTCGTGCCGCGTTCGAAAGGCGGGCGCACGACGTGGGAGAACATCGTCACCGCCTGCGCGCCGTGCAATCTGAGAAAGGGCGGCAAGTACGCTCATCACAGCGGCATGCGCCCGTTCAAGCGCCCGCGCCGGCCGACCATGCACGAGCTGCAGCACATCGGCCGCCGCTTCCCGCCGCATCACATGCACGAAAGCTGGATGGATTATCTTTATTGGGATGTCGAACTGGAGGCGTGAGCCGCCTCCGTGGGCTCGTTCGACTGTCTTATCAGCATCGCCGCTAAATCGGACGGCGAAAGGCGACGTGTATGCGCGCGTCGGGAATATTGGGCGCGCCGCCGCTGCGGGCCTCGTCCAGGTGCAGCGCCAGTTCGGTCGGATGGCGCTCGTCGAACATGCCGGCCCAGGTTGCTTCTGCGGCGCAGGCGGCGTCCTTCACCAGCGCTTCGCCTTCGTCGACCGCAACGACCAGCGCTTCGTGGGCGCGCCAGACCGGCTCCATCAGCGGCTCACCCGCCAGGACCAGAGCGGCTGCCGCCACCGCCAAAGCTTGCGCGCAATCCATGATCCTCTCCCTCGGTCCGCCGAAGCGGCGCGGGAAGGGGTATGGCGCGGAGACGTTACGCCCGTTCGTCGGGCTTGCAACAAAGCTGAAATATTGGCCGGCCCCAGATCAGGTGGCGGCGGCGACCTCAGCGGCCATGCCGTTGAACAGGTCTCGCAGTTCATCTCCGAGCATGGTGACGCTGGCGATCACGGCAAGCGAAAGCAGCGCTCCGAGCAGCGCGTACTCGATGGCGGTGGCCCCACTTTCATCGCGGCAGAAACGCTTGATCATGCCGCTCTCCATTCCACCAGCCGCCTGACCAGCACGACATCGGCCGGCGGCATTTCGTGCGCGGACAAGTCCGCGGGTTCGACCCACTTGGCTGCCTGGGCGGCGCCGGGGTCGAGCTTCAGTGCGCCGCTCCAGCGCGTGGCGAGATAAAGCGGCATGAGCAGGTGGAAGTCCGGATAGGCGTGCGAAGCGAACGCGAACGGATCGAGCGCATCGGCTTCAACGTTCAAATCCAGCTCCTCCTTCAGCTCCCGGACTAAAGCGTGCTCAGGCGCTTCGCCGGGCTCGACTTTGCCGCCGGGAAATTCCCAGAGGCCGCCGAGCTGTTTGTGCTGGGGCCGCTGCGTGATGAGCACCCGCCCCGACGGATCGATCAAGGCGGCCGCCGCCACCAGGAGGAGGCGCCTTGTGCCAGGAGCATCGCCGATTTGCATGAAGAAGCCGTGAGGCAGGATGTTTAATGAAGCTTAAGCGCCATCAACCCTTCCCGGCATTTACTGCGCCGGCAAGCTTTATCACGCCATCGCGAAATGGCGGGTTTGCGCAAAGCTGGTAGCGTCCCCGCTATGCGCCGACTTCTCTTCGCGCTGGCGCTCTTCCTGGCGCCGCCGGCTACGGCGCAGGATTATCGAGCGCCGCCCACAGTTTCCGTTCAGCGGGAAAGCGACGGCGGCGGCGTGGCGCGCGCGTCGATGGACATCGCCGCGCCGCCCGAGGCGGTCTTCATCGTGCTCAGTGATTGTGCGCACGCGCAGCGCTACATGCCCGAACTGATCAGCTGCCGCGTGCTCGAACGTGGGCCGGGCTGGGAGCTGCGCGAACACCGCGTCCGCGGCTGGCTGCTGCGGCCGGTCCTGCGCAACGTCGCCCGCGTCGACTTGGAGCCCAACCACCGGCTCTCTTTTCGCCGTGTCGAGGGGGACTGGACGCGCTCCGACGGCGAATGGCGGCTGACGCCCATCGATGGCGGCCGCGGCACGCACGTGACTTACACCGTCGCGGCCGCGGTGCGCGGCGGCGCGCCTGATTGGCTGACAGTTTCGCGTCTGCGCGCACTGGTGCGGCGAACATTGGTGCGCTTGCGCCATGAGGCGCAGCGCGCCGGCTAGCCCGTCGGCAGCCCTTCCTCCTCGAGCGCTTGGCGCACGGCGGGTCTCTTCATCACGCGCTGAAAATACGTCTGCAGCTTTTGCCGTTCGCTGAGATCGATCTCGAATTTGCGCGCCCAGGTCAGGATCACGAATGCGTACGCGTCGGCGATGGTGAACTGGTCGCCGAGCAGGAATGGCTTGTCGCCGAGCTTGCGTTCGAGCAGTTCATAGCGGTTCTGCAGGTTCTTGATCGTCGCCTCGCGCACTTCCTCGCTCGGCTTCCTGAACAGGGGGCTCGTGCCCTTGTGCAGCTCGGTGGCGATGAAGTTGAGCGTCTCCAAGAGGCGCCAATGCGGCATGCCTTTTTCCGGCGCCAGGCCGCTCTTCGGCGCGAGGGCGGCGAGATATTGCAGCACCGCCGCGTTCTCGGTCAGCACCTCGCCATTGTCGAGCTCCAGCGCCGGCACCGCGCCTTGCGGATTGACCGCGCGATAGTCGCGCCCGCTGTCGGTGCGCTTTTCCTTGAGGTTCACCTTGTCCAACGAAACCTCGAGCCCGGCCTCGCGAACGACAATGTGCGGCGCCAGCGAACACGCGCCGGGGGAGTAGTAGAGCCTCATCGAATGCCTCCTGTTGGAGGAATGAAGTACTCCGCCGAGGCGGGCGCTCAAGTGTCAGGCGTGTGCCCGCTAACTCCGATAATCCCCGTTGATCTCGACGTAGCGCTTGGTCAGATCGCACGTATACATACGCGCTCGGCCGATGCCGGGGCCGACCGTCACCGTGATCTCCAGCTCCTGGCGCTTCATGTACGTGCTCATCGCCGCTTCGTCGTATTCGGCGCTCACCATGCCGTCGCGCGCGGCATAGAGATCGCCGAAGCGCACCGCGATCATCTCCTTCTTCACCGGTTCGTCGGCGCGGCCAATAGCCATGACGATGCGGCCCCAGTTCGCGTCCTCGCCGGCGACCGCGGTCTTCACCAGCGGGCTTTCGCAGATCGTGCGCGCGATCGCCTTGGCCGAGGCGTCATTCACCGCGCCCTCGACGTTCACGGCCACCAGCTTGGTCGCGCCTTCGCCGTCGCGCACGATCTGAATCGCCAGGTCCGCCAGCACACGCGACAGCGCCGCGCGGAAATCCGCCAACCGTTCGTCGCTCGCATCGGCGATCGGCGGCACTTTGGCTTGCCCCGTCGCGAACAGCAGCACGCAGTCGTTGGTGGAGCGGTCGCCATCGACCGTCACCGCGTTGAAGCTCGTTTCCGTCTCCGCCTTCAGCAGCGTCTTCAGGATCGGCGCTGAGAGGGCGGCGTCGGTGAACACGAACGCCAGCATCGTCGCCATGTTCGGCGCGATCATGCCCGAGCCTTTGGCGATGCCGGCGATCGAGACGTTCACGCCGTCGATCATGCAGTTCGCGCCCGCGCCCTTCGGAAACGTGTCGGTCGTCATGATCGCCGCAGCCGCATCGGGCCAGCGCACCGGCGCCAAATCCATTCTCGGCAACGCCGAGACGATCTTCGCGTCATCAAGCACGACGCCGATCACGCCGGTCGACGCCGCCAGCATTTCGCGCGCTGGCGCGCCGAGCTTCTCACCGGCCGCCTCTAGCGCGCGCTTGCACGCCGCATCGCCGGCCGGGCCGGTGAACGAGTTGGCGCAGCCTGCATTCACCAGCAGTCCGCGCGCATTGCCGCGCGTCGCCGCCAGCGCCTGCTTGCACCAGTCGGTCGGCGCCGAGCCAACGGCGTTGGTCGTGAACACGCCCGCCGCGCGCGTCCCGGGCGCGCAGCGGATCAGCAGCAGGTCAGGGCGCTCGTGTTTGTAGAACCCTGCGCGCCCGATCGCGGCTTCGACGCCGGCGATCTCCGGCAATTGCGGAAATGCCTCGGGCGCAAGCGGGCTGACGTTCGAATCTGGCTTCATGCGGCCGCACCTAAGCACGCGCGCCGGACGCCGCGAAGCGGCGAGTGGGCCGGGGCTCCGCGCTGTGCTGGCGCACCGCTTGGCCCGGGAGCGTCAGCGCGTCACTGCGTCGGACCAGCTTCCTCTGCCGGCGTTTCCACCGGCGTTTCCGGCGGCGACGCCACGCCTGGCGCCACCTCCTGCGGCTGCGGCGCGGGCGCCGGCGCAGCATTGGTCGCAGCCGGCGGCGGCGTGGCGTTCGGGAATGGGAAGGGCGGCGGCGGCGCGCCCGTTTGCGGCGGCGCGCTCGGCTCCGGTCGCGGCTGCGCCGGCTGCGCGTCCGCGGGGGCGGTCACTTCGCCCGCGGGCTCCATGCCTTGCTCCGTTTCGCGCAGACGTTCGATCCGCGCATCCCGCGCCAAGCGCTCGGTCAGCTGCGTCGATTCCTGGTAGGCGAGCCACGCCGTGATGCGCGGGCGCAATTGCTCGAGACTCGGGCCGCCGATGGTGCGGCGGTCGTCCACGCGGAAGAGGTGCCAGCTGTCCTCGATCTGGATCGGACCGATCAATTGACCGGTCGCCGTGCGTTCGACCTCCTGACGCATCTGCGGCGTGAGGTCCGCAATGGCGCGGAAACCGAGATCGCCGCCGTCCGGGGCGGTGTTGCGCTCGACCGAAAGCTCGAACGCGAGCGCTTCGAACCGCTCGCCCTGATCGAGCCTTCTTTTGGCCGCGTCGGCAGCCTCACGTGTGGTGAACTGCATATGGCGCAGATGCACCTCATCGCCTTGGCCGAGCCGGCTCGAATTCTCGCGGTAGAGACGCTCGATCGTTTCCGGATCGGCGGCTTTCTGCGCGATTTCCTCATAGATCGCAGCAGCCAGAACCCGCTCGCGCGCGTTCTCCAGTTGGCGACGGATGTCGGGCTGACGGTCGAGCCCGCGCGCTTCGGCTTCCATGGCGAAGAGGCGGATTTGGATCAGTTCTTCGAGCGCAAGATTGGCCGCGTCGGAATTGGCGTCGAGATCCTCGGTCTCGGCGATCCAGCCGCGCGAGACGGCGTAATTACGCACGTCCTCGACATAGATCGGCCGGCCGTTGACGGTGGCGGCGACGATCGGGTCGCGGACGCCCGCATTGTCGCTGCCGGCGTCGCGGCCGAGGCCGCACCCCGCCAACGCCAGGGCGGCGACAAAGAACACGGCTTTCAGTGGAACACGCTTCAGCGAGGCCATGCGTTCTGCTCTTTCGCTCAGGGCGCGTGCAAGACTCGCGCCCCTGAGGTCGCATTGACACCGCCTAGGGCCGCTCTTAAGTCTCGCCAGCGCACGAGTCGAGAGTGTTTCCGCACCCGGGCGCATCTCGGTGGGACACGAAAAAGCCAAGAAATTCAAAGCTCTCACCGCTCATTCTCGCGCCCTGTCCACAACGGCGCATCAACCTTAAGATCGCGCCCATGCTGAACCTCGCTAAGCAGATTTTTGGCTCCTTGAACGAGCGCAAGGTGCGCCAGCTGAAGCCGATGGTGGCGCGCATCAATGCGCTCGAGCCGACCTTCGAGGCGCTCTCGGACGAGGCGCTCCGCAACAAGACCAGCGAATACCGCCACCGCCTCGCCCGCGGGGCCAAGCTCGACGACATCCTGCCGGAAGCCTTCGCCACCGTTCGCGAGGCCTCCAAGCGCGTGCTCAACATGCGCCACTTCGACGTGCAGATGATGGGCGGCATCTTCCTGCATCAGGGCAAGATCGCCGAAATGCGTACGGGCGAGGGCAAGACCCTCGTCGCCACGCTGCCGACCTACCTGAACGCGCTCGAAAGCCGCGGCGTGCACGTCATCACGGTGAACGATTATCTCGCCAAGCGCGACAGCGAGTGGATGGGCCAAGTCTATCGCTTCCTCGGCCTCAGCGTCGGCGTCATCGTGCATGGCCTTTACGACAACGAGCGCCGCCAAGCCTACGCGTCGGACGTCACCTACGGCACCAACAACGAGTTCGGCTTCGACTATCTGCGCGACAACATGAAGTACTCGCTGGGCGAGATGGTCCAGCGCGGCCACCGCTACGCGATCGTCGACGAAGTCGACTCGATCCTGATCGACGAGGCGCGCACGCCGCTGATCATCTCCGGCCCGACCGAGGACCGCAGCGAGTTCTACAAGTCGATCGACACGCTGATCCCGCTGCTGACGCCGGAGCACTACGAGCACGACGAGAAACAGCGCTCGGTGACCTACACCGAATTCGGCTCCGAGACGATGGAGCAGATGATGACGGAGCGGGGACTGCTGCAAGGCTCGCTCTACGAACCGGCCAACATCTCGCTCGTGCACCACGCCAACCAGGCGCTGCGCGCACACAAGCTGTTCCACCGCGACAAAGATTACATCGTCAAGGACGGCGAAGTGGTTCTGGTCGACGAGTTCACCGGCCGGATGATGCATGGCCGGCGGCTCTCGGAAGGTCTGCACCAGGCCATCGAGGCGAAGGAAAAGGTCAACATCCAGCCGGAAAACCAGACGCTGGCGTCGATCACGTTCCAGAATTATTTCCGCCTTTACGACAAGCTCGCCGGCATGACCGGCACGGCGGCTACCGAAGCCACCGAATTCGCCGACATCTACAAGCTCGACGTGGTCGAAATCCCGACCAACCGTCCGATCCAGCGCAAGGACGATGACGACGAGGTCTACCGGACGGCGAAGGAGAAATACAAAGCCATCATCACCGACATCGAGGACACCCATCGGCGTCAGCAGCCAGTGCTGGTCGGCACCGTATCGATCGAGAAGTCGGAGGTGCTGTCGAACCTCCTGAAGCAGCGCGGCATCCCGCACCAGGTGCTGAACGCGCGCTACCACGAGCAGGAAGCGAGCATCGTCGCGCAAGCGGGCGTGCCCGGCGCGGTGACGATCGCCACGAACATGGCCGGCCGCGGCACCGACATCCAGCTCGGCGGCAACGTCGACATGCGCGTGAAGGCGGCGCTGAAGGGCGACGAGACGCCGGATCAGATCGCCGCGCTTCGCCGCGACATCATCGCTGATGTCGAGCAGAAGAAGCGCGTCGCGCTCGATGCGGGCGGCCTCTACGTGCTCGGCACCGAGCGCCACGAGAGCCGGCGCATCGACAACCAGCTGCGCGGCCGCACCGGCCGCCAAGGCGATCCGGGCAAGTCGAAGTTCTATATCTGCCTCGAAGACGATCTCTTGCGCATCTTCGCCGCCGACCGCCTGGACGCGATCATGCGCGGGCTCGGCATCCAGGAGGGCGAGGCCATCGTCCACCCGTGGATGAACAAGGCGCTCGAAACCTCGCAGCGCCGCGTCGAGCAGCGCAACTTCGAGATCCGCAAGAACCTCTTGAAGTACGACGACGTCATCAACGATCAGCGCAAGGCGATCTTCGAGCAGCGCATCGAGTTCATGCGCACGGCCGACGTCGCGCCCATCGTGAAGGACATGCGCCACGACGTCGTCGAGAAGCTGGTCTGGCGCCACATGCCGGAGAAAGCGTATCCCGAGCAGTGGAATACGCCCGAGCTGATGGTCGAAGCCGAAGAGATTTTCGGCTTCCGCTCGCCGGTCGATCAATGGGCGATGGAAGAGGGCATCGCTCAGCAGGAAATCATCGAGCGCCTGACCCGCGAGGTCGATCAGGCCTACGCCCAGAAGGCGGCGATGCTCGGCCCCGAACGCCTGCGCGCCGTGGAAAAGCAAGTTCTGCTCAGCGTCGTCGACATGCGCTGGCGCGAGCACCTCTCTTTCTTGGATCACCTGCGCTCGGTCATCCACCTGCGCGGCTACGCTCAGCGCGATCCGCTGAACGAGTTCAAGACCGAAGCGTTCACGCTGTTCGAGCGCATGCTCCTCGATCTGCGCACCACCATCACGCGCATGCTGCTCCGGCTGCAGATCGGCCAGGCCGACGAACAGGCGCTGGCGCCGCGCGCGCCGGCGCAGACCTACGAAATCCACCAGAATCCCGATACGGGCGAGAACGAGATGATGAAGCGCGACGCGCCTTCGCTCGCGCCCGAGGGCTTCGACCGCCACGATCCGCGCACCTGGGGCAAGGTCTCCCGCAACGCGCCGTGTCCGTGCGGCAGCGGCAAGAAGTACAAGTACTGCCACGGCCAAGAAGCGGCGACGGCTTAGTCCGGAACACCGGCGCGTCAGCGCCGTTCAAGCCGTCATGGCGGCGAAGACGGCGACCGCGAAGAGGGCGAAGAGCGCGGGCAGTAAGCGCGCTGCAAAGAAGCGCGCGCCGGCGAAGAAGCGTTGGTCGCAACGCGTCACCGAAACCAGCCACGCGCTCGACCTGAAGCAGGGCGTTTTCACGCTGAAAGATCCCAAGCGCATCGCCGCGTCGCTGAAGCGCTCGGCCGAGCGCAGCGAGCGGCGCAAGTCCAGCTCGTTCCGATCGGCGATGTCGATGCTCACCTTCTACATCAATCGCGCCGGCAAGGAGCTCCCGATCTCGCGCAAACGCACGCTGGAGCGCGCCAAGGACGAATTACGCGCGCAGTTCGGGCGTTGATTTATGGCCGGCGGACTTCCAGCGCGCCGGATCGCTTTGCGACTTTCGCCAGGTCGCCATCAAAGCTCACGAAAGCTTCGCATTGCCGAGACGCCGCCATATGCAGCGCGTCGGCAAAGTCCATTCCCTGTAGCGCCCAATCGAAAGCCTGCGTAATCACCGCTGCTTGATCGAGCGTCACAGTCGGCAGACCGCAAAATGCTCTGAGCGACTCGACGGCATCTTGTCTTGGATAGTCGAACGTACTTCGCAGCACCCAGTCCGATTCCAGGAGAACTGTGGCTGTCAGCAAGACATCGTTCTTGTTGATGAACGTACGCGCTTGCGCCGATTGGGACGCATCATCGTTCGTCAAATATCGAACGAGAATGTTAGTATCGACTGCGAGCATGACGACGGCGCGCTTCGGCCAAGACGCCGGCGTCCATTTCCTTCAAGGTCTTCGGCTTGCCCTTGTATTTGAGCATCCCGAAGACATCGTCAGGGTTAGTGCGCGGAATGCCCGCCGCTTCTTTCAGCAGCACGCCCGCATCGGTCCGCTCGACCGTGAGGCGCGTGCCTTCGGTCCATTTCAGCTCGTCGCGGATCGCCTTGGGCAGGATGACCTGCCCCTTGGTCGAAACCGTCGTAGTGGGCGTCGACTTGCTCATGGTAAGACGAAGGTAAGACCAAGTTCCCCTTGCGTCAAGAGGAGGCTTATTTCGAAGCCGCCCCTTCGTCTTCCGCCGCCGCCAAAATCTCGTACTGCGACAACGCCAGTCTTCCCTCCGCATCGAGGAAAGCCCGGCCGCGCGCGCTCGCGCGCAACGCCGCCGTGTCTTGATAGACGGCCGGCCCGGCCGGCGGCGCGACGCGGCTGTGGCCGATGCACGGCACGCTGATCTCGACCTCCGCGCCGACCGTATAGAGCCTTCCGCGCTGCACTTCGCTCACGCGGCCATGCACGGCGCAAAGCAGCGGCCCTTCGATCTCCACCCGCTCCACATCGATGACGATCACGTTCGGCGCAGTGTTGCGCGCGCGCTCGTAATATTGCGGCGCCAGCGCCGCATGGGCAGCCGCAGTGAGCGCAACGAAGCCGCCCGCCAGTGTGATGATCAGTTTACGCATCACTCTCTCCCCGCCAGTTCCGTCAGCAGCACGCGCCAGTGAGTCAGTCCTTGGTAAAAGCTCTCCACCGGCACGCGCTCGTTGAGGCCGTGCGCGAAATCGTCTTCGTCGCCGATGAAGATGGCGCCGACGCCGTAAGTCGGGATCCCCGCCGCGCGGAAGAAGAGGCCGTCGGTCGCGCCGGCGGACATGAATGGCGTGATCAGCACGCCTGGGTGCGACGCATGCACCGCGCGCGTCGTCGCCTCCATCACGTCGGAGCGAAGCGGCGAGGCGTCGCTGAAATTCGCCGGGCCGAGCGGCGCCACCTCGACGTTCGGGCCGGCGATCGCGCGCAATTCGTTCTGCACGTCGGCGACCGGCACGCCCGGAAAGATGCGGCAGTTCACCGTCGCCGACGCCGTCTGCGGCAGCGCGTTCTCGGCGTGGCCGCCGGTCAGCATCGTCGCCACGCAAGTCGTGCGCAGCAGCGTCGAGATGTTCGGGTTCTGCGACAGCGTCCGCGCCGCCACGCGATCGCCGGGCCGCTCGGCGAAGCGACGCATAGCTGCCGCCTCCGGGCCGGAGAATACGTTCGCCGCGTTGCGGAAGCCCTGCACCGTCGTGTCGTTCCACATTACCGGAAACTGGAATGCGCGCAGCCGCGCCAGCGCGGCGGCGAGGTCGTAAATCGCGTTGTCCGCACGCGGCGCGGAGGAGTGGCCGCCGGGGTTGCGCGCCGTGAAGGTGAAGCTCGCGTACGTCTTCTCGGCCGTCTGCACCACGTAAGCGAAGCCGCGGCCCTGCGCGTCGAACTGGCCGCCGCCGGCGTCCGAGTTCAGCGCGAACTCCGCATCGCCGATCAAGCCGCGATGTTCGCCGAGCAGCGCCTGCGTCGTCGCGCCGGTCGTCTCTTCGTCACCCGAGAACCAGATGATCAGGTCGCGCGTCGGCGTGAATCCCTCATCGCGCATGGAGATGAATGTCGAGGCGAGGTGCGCAATGCCCGCCTTGTTGTCGAGCGTGCCGCGGCCGAAGAAGAAGCCGTTTTCCTCTACCATCGTGAACGGGTCCCGCTCCCATTCCTCACGCCGCGCCGGCACCACGTCCATGTGTGCGAGCAGCAGGATCGGCCGCCCGCCCGAACCGTCGCCCCGATAGCGCACCAAGAGGCCCGCCGTGTCGTTGGCGGTAATGATGCGCACATCGTCCGCGGCGAACCCGCCGGCGCGGAAGTGTTCAGCCAGAAAGTTCGCCATCGCCACGTTTTGCGGCCCGGTCGAGGTGTCGAAGCTGACGATCCGCTCGTAGAGCGCGCGCGCGCTCGGACGTTCGACATCGACCCACGCCTGGGCCTGCGCCTCGGCCGCAAAGCACAGCAGCGCCGCGCCGATCAGACGCCCACACCAGTCGCGAAGCATGTATTCCCCCGGTTCGTTTCGGCCATGCTGGGCGGCGGTTAGCGCTTTGGCAAGGGATTGGGCGCAGGGCTAGCCCATGTCGCTCGCGCACGCGCCCGCCGCCCGCGCCGCCGCGCCCTCGCTGGCGCGCTGGCAGCCGATTGCCGCTGCGCTGTGCCTCGCGCAATTCAGCGAACCGTTCTTCGCCGCCGTCGCGCAGAGCCAAGGCGCGACCGAGCCGCCCGGCTATGCGCGCCTCGCCTTCGTACCTGTCTACGCCTTTCTCGCCTGGGCGATCTGGCGCAACCGCGCTGCCGCGTTTGGCGCCGCGTGCGCCGCGCCGCTCTTGATGAGCCTGCTCGCGCTCTGCTTCGCCTCGACGCTGTGGTCGATCGATAGCGGCGCAACCTTCCGCCGCTCCATTTGGCTCGCGCTCAACATGGGCTTCGGCCTCTACTTGGCCTGGCGCTACGATTGGAAAGGGCTGCTCAACGTCCTCGCCGCCGGATTCGTCATCCTGGCCGCTGGCTCGTTCGCTCTTGGCTTGCTCGCCCCCAGCATCGGCCGCATGAGCTTCGAGCATCCGGGCGCCTGGTCCGGCTTGTGGACGCACAAGAACACGCTCGGCGGCATCATGGCGCTCGGCGTCGCCATCGCCGCCGCCGCCGCAATCGTCGCGCCGGAGCGGCGCAAGCTCTGGATCGGCCTCTGCCTCGCGTGCTTCGCGCTGGTGCTGCTTTCCACTTCTAAGACCGCGCTGCTCGCTTCGTGCCTCGGGCTCGGCGCCACCGGCTTCTGCATGATGATCCGCCAAGGTCCGCTCGCCGCAACCTTCGCCGTCAGCAGCGTTCTGGTTGCCATCATCGCCGGCGCAGGGCTCGTCTTGCTCGCGCCCGACATCATCGTCGCCGCGCTCGGCCGCGACCTCACGCTCACCGGCCGCACCGACATCTGGGAAGCCTCCGCCCGCTTCGTCGAGGCGCAGCCCTGGCTCGGTTACGGCTATTACGCCTTCTGGCTGCCCGATAACGGACCGGCCTATTGGGTGCGCGAAGCGGTGATGTGGCAGGTCGCCTCCGCGCACTCGAGCTGGCTCGAAACCGCGCTCGGCCTCGGCCGCGTCGGCGTCGCCCTGTTTGCGCTACAGCTGATCGCGACGCTCGCGCGGGGCGCAGCCGCAACGATGCGTGCCGACGCCGGCCTCTGGGCCCCGGCCTTCCTCGCCGCCTTCGCGCTCTACACCTTGAGCGAAAGCCACGCGCTGCAAGCCAACAATCTGTTCTGGACGATCTACGTGGCGGTCGCAGCCCGACTCGCCCTTGATGCTCGCGCAAGAAAGCTCGCATGACCGCAACGCTCATCCTCGGCGTCGATCCCGGCCTCAATCGTTGCGGCTGGGGACTGGTTCAGAGCGAAGGTTCACGCCTGACGCACGTTGCGCACGGTGTCATCAAGCCGCCGCCGCATCAGCAGCTCGCTTCGCGGCTGCACGACGTGTTCGAAGGCCTCTCAGCCGTGATCGAACAGCACCAGCCGCACGAAGCCGCGGTCGAGGAGACCTTCGTCAACTCGAACGCCCGCGCCGCGTTGGCGCTCGGTCAAGCGCGCGGCGTTGCGCTCGCCGCCGCCGCGCGCCGCGGCCTTGCGGTCGCGGAGTACGCGCCGACGACGATCAAAAAAGCCATTGTCGGCTCCGGCGCCGCCGACAAGACGCAGATCGCCTTCATGGTTCGCCGCCTGTTGCCTACCGCCGGCGAGTTGACGGCTGACGCCGCCGATGCGCTCGGCGTCGCGCTCTGCCACGCCGCGCACGGCGGCTTCCGCAAGCGCGCCGGGGCCTGACGGAAACATCATCTCGACGTTGCGCTTTCGCCGCCGCTGTAGCTAGATCGTCGGCACCGGAAACGGCGGTCGATGGCGGACGAGCACAAACCCGACTCCAACCCAGATTCCACCGACGTCGCTGCGCTGCTCAATTCATTGCGGCTCAGCGAAGCGCGCCTGCGCGGCGTTCTCAACAGCATCAGCGACGGCTTCTACGCAGTTGACCGCAGCTGGCGCTTCACCGAGTTCAATCCGGCTGCCGAAACCTACTTTCGCATCAAGCGTGACGACATCATCGGACGCGTCATCTGGGACATGATCCCAGGCGCGAGCGACGAATTCAAACATCTGCTTCGCGCCGCTATGGCCGGCGCGCCGATGGCGACGCTGGAAACGCCTTCGCTCTATCGGCCCGATCGCTTCGTCGAACTCCGCATCGCGCCGACCGAAGAGGGCATCTGCGTCGCCCTCACTGACATTACCGAGCGCAAGCGCGCCAGCGAAGAAGTGCAGCGCCGCCTGGACGCCGCCGTCGCGGAACGAACGGCCGCCCTCGAGGCCCGGCTGCAGGCCGAGGCGCAATTGCGCCAGGCGCAGAAGCTCGAAGCCGTCGGCCAACTCACCGGCGGTGTCGCCCACGACTTCAACAATTTGCTGATGATCATCGCCGGCGGCCTCAACATGCTGGAGCGTTCCGACGCGCCCGGCCGCCGCGAGATGCTGATGGCGCGCATGCGCGAGGCGGTCGAGCGCGGCGCCAATCTCACCCGCCAATTGCTCGCCTTCTCGCGCCGCCACGAACTCAATCCAGAGCCGATCCGCCTCGGCGACTATTTCGCCGGCTTGAACGACCTTCTCGGCCGCAGTCTCGGCGTCAACGTGCGCGTCGTTATCGATGCGCCGGCGGAGGTCGCGCCCATCCTGGCGGACCGCAACGGACTCCAGCTCGCGATCCTCAATCTCACCGTCAATGCGCGCGACGCAATGAACGATAGCGGCGTCGTCACCATCTGCGCACGCGACGGCGCGCTCGACGATCCCGGCGCTCCGTTCGTCAGCATTTCGGTGATGGACACCGGCGCGGGCATGACGCCCGACGTGATCGCGCGCATCTTCGAGCCGTTCTTCACGACCAAGGAGATCGGCAAAGGCTCCGGTCTCGGCCTCGCTCAGGTGCATGGCTTCGCCGAACAATCCGGCGGCCGCATCCATGTTTTTTCGACGCCGGGGCAGGGCACGTCGATGACGTTGGTGCTCCCGCGCGCCGAGACGGCGCCGGCCGCCGCGCCAAGTGCTGCTGCGCCGCCGCGTGCGCCGTCGTCCCCGCGGGGCGCCGTTCTGCTGGTCGAAGACGACCAGGAAGTCGCCGCCATCACGCAGGAGATGCTGCAGGACATCGGCTGGCGCGTCACCCGCGTCGCCAGCGCCGAAGCCGCGCTCGGCGCGCTCAATCGCGCGCGGTTCGATCTCGTCTTCTCGGACGTGATGATGCCCGGCGGCATGAGCGGCGTCGAACTGGTTCGCGAGCTGCGCGCCGGCGCGTCCGTCACCCCCGTTGTGCTGACCACCGGCTATTCCGAATCCGTGCGGGCCGAGGCCGAGCGACTGAGCGTGGCGCTGCTGCCGAAGCCCTATGATGTCGATAGCCTGGCCCGGGCGCTGGACGCTGCGATGGCGGCCTCGGTCTGAAATCGTCGCAACCGGGTCCAAGCTTGGAAACTTCGCCCGTCGCGCCGCGTTGGGGATGGGTAAGTTCCCGCGGGTTCGCGGGCTGACGCGTGTCAGGGGGCTCCGAAAGCGGGGCCGCCCGCAGGCGCGCGGCTGGCGGGGACTCAACGCGTCTTGGGCTGCCCCGCATGAATCCACACCTCAGCGCTTTCATCCGCCAATTTCAGCGGCACCTCAGGGAAGCCTGGTTTCCGATCGTCATCTCCGGACTCATGTTCGGCATTTTCGGCGTGTTCGGCCTTGCCGCCGGCCAAGTCCAGGAAGTGCTGGCGAACTATATTGGCGACGGCGAACGCGAATTCGCCTGGACCCGCGCGCTGCTTTCGCTCTTCGCCATTCTCATCTTCGCATCGACGCTCCGCCACTGGACCGCGCGGCTGCTCGGCGTGAACATTCACGCCGCCACCACCGACGGCTGGAGCGGTTGGCATCGCGTCTTCATCTCGACGGCGTGGTATGCGCCGTTCCTCGGCGCGGCTTTGAGTTTCGCGCAAGCGCACGTTTCCACCGGCGGCTCGCTCGATTGGCAAGCGCTGCCGCAGCAGATCCAGACTCACCCTTTCCTCATGCTGGCGGCCGCCGCTGCTTTGATGCCTGGCGTGCTCATCTTCGTCTGGTGGCTCGGCCCTGTCGCCGAGTTTCGCCGGCATGTGTTCTCGAGCAACCTCGCGAGATTTTTGAGTTCGGCCGTGCTGCCGCTCGGCTTCAGCGCACTCGCCGGGTACTTCCTGCTGATGCCGCCGTCCGCGATCGAGTTTGCGCGCGCCATCGGCCCGGTGCCGATCGTCGGCTTCAGCCTCGCGGTCATCACCGCTGTCGGCTGCTATCTCATTCTCTTCAGCCGGCGCCGCAACCTCCCGGTGTTCACGCCGGTGCTGCTGGTGCCGGTATTGATCGGCGCGCTGGGGTGGGACGACAATCACTTCATCCGCCGCCTCTCCGACGACAGCGTGCTCGAACGGCCGCCGATCAGAGACGCGTTCTACGAGTTCGCCGCGGCCGACCCGCGCGCGCCGATCGTGCTGATCAGCGTCGAAGGCGGCGGCATCCGCTCGGCGCATTTCGCGGCGATGGTGCTGGCGCGCCTCGCCGATCATTGTCCGCGCCTCGCCCGCCGCATCTTCGCGATCAGCGCAGTCTCCGGCGGCGCGATCGGCGCGGCCGCCTATCAGGCCAGCCTCGAATCCATGCCGCTCGAAGGCGAGCATTGCGACCTCGACGGCGACCTGCCGCCTGGCGCGCGCCAGATGGCGCTCGACAATATGTTGAGCCGCGACCACCTCTCGCCGACATTGGCGAAGATGGCGTTTCCCGAACTGGTGCAGACGTTCCTGCCGGCCTCGCGTCCCGATAGCCAGAATGCGTTCGTGCCGGGGTCCGATCGCCAGCTCGGTCTCGAACTCACGTTCGAGCAGGCCTATGCGGAAGCCTTCGGCGTCCCGCGTGAGCAGGCTAATCCGATCGAGCATTCGGTGTTCTCGCAGAGCGCCCCGCCGCACCTGATCATCAACCTGACGCGCGTCTCCACCGGCGGCGATTACGCCGCCTCCAGCCTCGATCTCAGCGGCGTGCGCGAACAGCATCCGTGGCTGCACGATTTCCGTTGTCTGTGGGCCGAGCGCAGCGCCGATGGCGGCGCGGCCGATTGCACGCGCGCGCCGGACTTCCGCTTGAGCACCATCGCCGCCAGCAGCGCGCGCTTTCCGGTGATCTCGCCCGCCGGCACGGCCGGGCGCGTCGACGGCCAGACCTACCGTTTCGTCGACGGCGGCTATTTCGACAATTCCAGCATCGAAGCCTTGCTCGCCGTCATCGATCATCTGCGCGCACGGCCGAACTTCGAGACCGACATCCGTCCGCGTCTCATCATTCTCCACATCGACGCCAACCCCTATTCCGCCGAAGGCGAGCTGCCGCGGCCGCAGCAGGAGCGTCGTCTCGATCTCGACATCCACGAACTGCAGGCCGTCCTCGCAACCCGCGAAGAACGCGTGCGCATGTCGTTCAACAAGTTGGAGAATCTCGAAGAGGCCGAAACCGTCTGCGACGTGCAACTGATCGAAATGGATCAGCCGCAGGACGTCACGCTGCGGCTCGGCTGGATTCTCTCCAACGCCTCCGCGGCCGGCCTCCAGCGCGAAGCCGCCCTCCAGCTTGCCGCCCCCTACGAAGCCGGCGACCTGCCCCTCGGCGCCTGCCGCAACCCGAACCGGCCGGCAAAGCCCAGCGCTTAGGTTTTCCACAGGCTCCGCATCATTCCGCTCCCCGCCGAATCCCGCCACCAACGACGGTGGAGAACTCGGTATGATCGGCAGTTTGAACGGCACGGTGGCGGCGGTGGGGGAGGAGACGGCGCTGATCGAGGTCGGCGGCGTCGGTTACGTCGTCCAATCCGGCGCCCGCACGCTGTCGCGGCTGGCGGTTGGCGCGCCGGTGAAGCTCTTCATCGAGACGCACGTGCGCGAAGATGCGATCCGGCTGTTCGGCTTCAGCGGCGAAGAGGAGCGCGCCTGGTTCGCGCACCTGCAGACCATTCCGGGCGTCGGCGCCAAAGTGGCGCTCGGCATCCTCGACGCGATGCCGCCGGAAGTTCTGGTCGACGCCATCGCGCTGCAGGACAAAGCCGCCTTCGCCCGCGCCAACGGCGTCGGCCCTAAGCTCGCCGCGCGTCTCGCCACCGAACTCGCCGCCAAACAGGGCCCCAAGGGCTTCATCGGCATGAGCGCCGGCGCCGCGCGCAGCAACGGCGCGCCGCCGCCGGTGAACGGCGCCCGCGCCGAAGCGGTCTCCGCGCTGGTCAATCTCGGCATCGATCAATCCAGCGCCGCCCGCGCCGTCGCCAGCGCCGCCAAACAATTCGCCGCCGACGCGCCAGCGCCTGAGCTGATCCGCGCCGCTCTCAAGGAAGTGAGCCGCTGACGCGTTGATCTTCACGCGCGCCTGTGCCTCCATCCTCCGGGAAGAGGGCCAATGCGCGCATTCGTTTTCGCAGTCGCCGCAGTCTGCATGTTCGCAGGCGCCGCCAGCGCGCAGAGCCAGCTCGTAAGCTCCGTCACGATTGAGCGCGGCGAGGCCGCAACGCTCCACTTTGACGAAGGCGGCGGCGCCATGTTGATCGAACGCGGTGTCGCGCCGCCGCTTACGCCATTCGAGGAATCGGTGGCGCATGACCTGTCGGGCGGCGCGTTCGATTATGCAATCGGCCCAGTCTCGGCGCCCATGACAGGCGACAAACGGCCGACGCCGAGTCCCATCACGCCTCATGCCGTGCGGTTGAAGTTCGTTCCCGCGCCGGACGAGGAGCATACGTTGCTGCTGGTCGAGAACGGCTACGAGCAGGCGTTCCGATACCGAGCGCTGATTTACATCGAAGGTGAAGGTGAAGCGACTGACGTTTGCCTGGTCATGCCGGCGCTGCGGGGTTTTGAGCACTGGCCGTATCGGATCGACCGGATCGAGCTGTCTGCATTGCGGCTTCAGCCCTGGCGCGAGGGCGACGCTGTTCCTTGCGCGTAGCGCCTAAGCAATCTCCGCGATCTCCGCATCGCCGCCAGCAACACGCACGATATCGCCCTCGCTTTTGCCGAGCAGCGCCTGCGCCAAGGGCGAGACGTGGCTCAGCGTCCCGCGCTCAGGATCAGCTTCATCCTCGCCGACAATGCGAAACGTCTGGCGGCGGCCGTCGCTGCGCTGCACCGTCACCGTCGAACCAAAATGCACGATATTGGCGTCCGCCGGCGCCGGCATCAGATGGGCGCTGCCGCGCCGCGCCGTCCAATAGCGCAGATCGCGACCGATCCGCGCGCGTGCGTCGCGGTCGTCGCCGTCCGCCGCCGCCAGTTCCGCGGTCAGCCGCACGATCTCCGCCTCGATCGCGGCTAGGCCCTCGGCCGTGACCAGGTTGGGCGCGCTGGAAACGAGCCGCTCCGGCAGCTCCTCGGGCGCGTCGTCGTGGTCCTTAACAAAAGCGCGGCTCATACCGAAAACCTAGGTCTCGGCCGCTTCTTTGCAACGGCGGCGTAAGAATCCCCGGGCCGCCGGCGTCTAAGGCTGCAGATCGGAGGCGATGTGGGCGAGGCGCGGTTTCAGGCGTGGATGGGCGAGCACCTCGGCGTGCTGCACCGCATCGCCCGCGCTTTCGCCGCCGGCGCCGATCAGCACGATTTGCTGCAGGAGCTCATGCTCGCCGTCTGGCGCGCCGCGCCATCGTTCCGCGGCGATGCGGCGCCCTCCACCTTCATCTTTCGCGTCGCCCACAACCGCGCCATGACCTGGCGCCGCAGCGAAGCGCGCCGCCGCCATCGCCATACCGAATACGAACGCCTACGCGTGGAGGAGGGCGCCGAAACCGATCCGCTGCTCGCGCGCCTCTACGCCGCCATCCGCAAGCTCGAGGCGCTCGATCGTTCGCTGCTGATCCTCTCGCTCGAAGGTCAGAGCTATTCCGAGATCGCCGCCATTCACGGCCTCAGCGAAACCAATGTCGGCGCCCGCCTCACCCGCGCGCGCAAGAAGCTCACCCAGCTCATGGAGAACGACGATGGATTATGAAGCCCTGCGCAATGCCTGGCGCTCTAGCGCCAACGCCCCCGACGCCGCCGCCAGCGCGTATCTGCTGAACGAAGCGCAAAACACGCTCACGCATCGGCGCCGGCATTTGCGGCGAATGCTCGCCTTCGCCGCACTGATGCTCACCATCCCGCTCGCGCTCATGGGCGTCGATCTTCTCACCGGCCAAGTCGACGCGATTGATCTTGCCCGCGAGTGGGGACTCGTCCCGTTCGCGCTGATTCCGTTCGCCGCGCTCATCCTCATCGCCCGCCGCGCGGCGCCGTCGGCGGCGTCGACGAACACCTTGATCGAGGCGTTCCGCGCGCTGCGCGCCGACAACGCCGCCGCGCGGCTCCGCATCCGGATCATCGGCGGCGCGATGATTGTGTTTGCGCCGCTGTTGTTCGTGTTGCTTGGTCAGCTTGTCGCCGTTGGAAAAATGGCGCCGCACGAAATGCAGAGCGCGGGCGTCGTGCTCGGCGGCGCGCTGGCGCTGGGCGCGCTTTGGATGGCGATCAAGTTCTTGACCCAGCTCGCCCCCGAGCGCCGCCATCTCGACGCGCTGATCGCCCAGTACGAATCCGCGGCCTGAGCGTTGCCGCAGCCAGCGAGGGCGTTAGGTCCGAACCATGGCGTTTTGGATCGTCGTTTTCGCCGGCTGCGCGCTCGTGATCGCCTTCGCTGGCTGGCGGCTCACGCTCGCAGTCGACACTATCGCCGACAGGACGGGCGTCGGCCGCGCCTTCCTCGGCATGATCCTAGTCGCGACGGTGACCTCCCTGCCGGAGCTCTCCACTGGGCTCAGCGCCGTGCTGGTTGTCCGCTCGGCCGACATTGCCGTCGGCGATGTGGTCGGCAGTTGCGTGTTCAATCTGCTGCTGTTCGTGCTGGCCGACGTCGCCTCCGGCAAGCGCGCGTTCTACGGTGCGCTCAGCGCCTCGCACTTCTTGACCGCCGCCGCCTCGATCGTGCTGGTCGGCGTCGTCGCGCTCGCAATCCTCACGCCCATCTCCAGCTTCGCCGTCGCGCATGTCGGCGCCGTCTCGTTCGCGCTGGTGCTGCTCTATCTCGGCGCCGCCCGCTTGCTCTACGCGGTCGAGACGCGCGCGACACCCGCGCTCGACGCGCCCGACCGCAGCGGACGCGCCCCGCTCGGTGCTGCGATCGTGCAGTGCATCGTCGCCGGCCTCGCCGTCACCGCCGGAGGCGCCTTGATTGCAGTGAGCGCCGGCGAGATCTCCGAGCGCCTGGAGCTCGCCCAATCCTTCGTCGGCGTGGTGTTCGTCGGCGCGGCGACATCGCTGCCGGAGGCGGTGTCAGTCATCGCTGCCATCCGCCTCAAGGCTTATGATCTCGCCGCCGGCAATTTGCTCGGCAGCAACATGTTCAACGTGCTCATCCTGGTCGCCGACGACATCGCCTACCTCGACGGTCCGATTCTCGAAGCCGCCGTCCCATCGCTGGCGCTCGCGCCGATCGTAGCCATGGTGATGACGGGCGTGGTCATCGTCGCGATCGGCTACGGCCAGCGCACGCGGCTTGCGCCGGTGGACGCCGCCGCGGGGCTCGCGCTCACGTTGCTGTTCGCCTTCAACACGTATCTGGCCGCAACTGGCGTCGGCCCCTGAGGCGTGGACAGGCGTCACGAACACGCCGCGGGGCTGTGCGATGGCCGAAATCGCAGCTAATGTCGTTCCCGAAGGGGGCTTACGACATGGCCGAGAAGAAGGGGGCGGCGAAGAAGGGCGCTGGCAAGGCGCGCGTAGCGAAAGCGCCGAGAGTGAAGGTTCGCCAACGGCGCGAAGTGTTCAACCGCTTCTTCAGAATCGTCGAAGCCGAATTCGACCAGCCCAAGCTCGACGGCTCCGGCGTCATCAAGAACGTGAAGCGCCTCGTGTTCGAACGCGGCGACAGCGCCGCGGCTTTGGTCCACGTCACCGACCGTGACGTCGTCGTCCTCACCGAACAATTCCGCTTCCCGACTTATGACAAGGGCCCGGGAATCATTCTCGAAGCCATGGCCGGATCAATCAGTGACGGCGAAGATCCGGAAGCGTGCATCCGCCGCGAGATGCTCGAGGAGATCGGCTACGAAGCCAAGAAGCTGGAGAAGATTGCGCACTTCTACGTCTCGCCCGGCGGCACGAGCGAGCGCATCTTCCTCTATTACGCGCCGGTGACGACCGCCGATCTCGTCAACCCGGACGCCTGCGGCGTGGCGCACGAACACGAAGACATCCGCCGCGTCGAAGTGTCGACGAAACGCTTCATCGACGATGCGCTGAACGCACGCCTCAACGACGCGAAGCTCCTGGTCGCGGGCCTCTGGCTCGCCGCGCGCACGCCTGCGCCTGCGAAAAGGAAGACGCCTACGAAAACAAAGACGAAGGCCAAACCCAAGAAGAGGCGCTGACGCAGCCGGAATACAATCTGAAATCGAAGCGCATTTGGTCCCGATCGTCATTCCGGGGCATCGCGCAGCGATGAACCCGGAACCCAGGGGCCACCACACTTGCGTTTGCCCCTGGCTTCCGGGTTCTCAGCTTCGCTGAGCCCCGGAATGACGAATGATAGTGCTTGCGACTGGACCTCGCAGCCGCTGCGGCCGATCTAGCGCACGAAGCGCTAGCTCCGCTTCCCCTCGCGCAGCTGCTGCTGCAGCACGCTGCGCGCGATCGGACGCTCGGCCCAGAACGAGCCTGCGCCGTGGCGCTGCTCGAAGTTGTTCACCAGCGGCGCAACGTCGGACCAGTCCTGCTCCTGCTTGCGCTCGCGCGGCGCCTGAACGGCGAAGCGGCCGAGTCCCAAGCTGTTCGGATCAACCCAATCCTGCAATTCGCTGATGAAGGTGCGCCGCGCGCTGAAGATGTTGTTCGAAGCTTCCGCAGCGCCGTTGTCGTCAATATTGGCGGCATGGCGCAATTCCTCGTGCGCCAGCATCAGCGTGTCGAGAATGGGATCGCGGAAACCCTTCATCGCGCTTGGACGATCGCGGAACGACGGCCAGTCGAGATCGCCGCTATGGTTGGGGAAGTAGAGCCGGCCGGTATCCACCAAAGCCGAAAGCCGCGCCATCAGGTCGGCCGCGGCGGTTGCATCGATCGGCTGGCCCGGCGCCTTGTTGCGAAACACAACGTTGGCCTCGGCCATGGCTTCGTTCGACATGCGCGCCCAGACCAGCAGCTCGGCCAGCACCGCGGCGCGCATCTGATTGCGCTCGAGCTTGCGCATCTCTTCGGCCGCGTCCCGCTCGCGGCGCACCCGCGCGAGCGCGGCGCGGCTGATCCAGCTCAGAAAGCCGAAGAACACGCTGAGCACGAACAGGCCGAGCGTGATCAAGTCGCCGCTCGACAGCCCCGCGAAAAAGTCCTCGATCGTCTGCATGCCTGTCCCCCACGCTTGGGGGCAGTCTAGCACCTGCCGGCCCGCGGCCAAGGCTAACCTCGGCCGCGGACGCCTCCCCCCAAGCGGGGGAGGGCCAGCGCCAGGCGCCTAGGCGGTCTCCGCCGTCTTGGCCAGCTCCTGCTGCGCCGCGCAGCCGACCTCGACTGGATACATCGCCCGCATTTCGCAGACGCCCTCCCAGCCCTCGCCGTAGAGCCGGTGCAGCTCCATGAAGTCGACCGCCGATTTCAGCGCCTCCTCGCGCGTGGCGAACTCGAAGATGGCGAAGCCGCCGATCACTTCCTTCGTCTCCGTGAACGGGCCGTCATGCACTTTGAGCTTGCCGCGCCTGAGCTCGACGCGCGCGCCGCCGCCGGCCATCAGCGGCACGAGCCCGCCGGTGCTGATCATCCGGCCTTCAGCCATCGCCTGTTCGCCGGATTTCATGATCTCTTCCATCAGCCGCTGCGGCGGCGGCTTGCCGTCTTCGAGGGCGGAGATGAGGTACATGTAGCGCATGGGGACTTGTCCTTTCGTGTCACGCCGCAGCGGCGCTAGGCTGAGGACGATGCGCTGTCCCGAAAGCCGACGTTTCGTTTCGAGATTTATCCACAGGCGCGTGGGAAGGGCCGGGAGAACAATCCGGAAACCCGAATCGAGCTACCAAGGCCCATGGCCGAAGCAGAACGTCTCGTGACCGCCGACCGCATGCCCGGAGAGGGCGCGGACCGCGCTCTCCGCCCGCAGGGGTTTGACGAATTCGTCGGACAGCCCGCGGCCAAGGCCAATCTCAAAGTGTTCGTCGAAGCCGCCCGCGCCCGCGGCGAAGCCATGGACCACGTGCTGCTGTTCGGCCCGCCGGGCCTCGGCAAGACCACGCTCTCGCAAATCGTCGCCCGCGAACTCGGCGTCGGCTTTCGCGCCACTTCCGGCCCCGTCATCGCCCGCGCCGGCGATCTCGCCGCTTTGCTCACCAACCTCGAACCGCGCGACGTGCTTTTCATCGACGAGATCCATCGCCTCGCGCCGGCGGTCGAAGAAATCCTCTATCCGGCGATGGAGGATTATCACCTCGACATCATCATCGGCGAAGGCCCGTCGGCGCGCAGCGTGCGCATCGATCTTGCGCCCTTCACGCTCGTCGGCGCCACCACGCGCGCTGGGCTCCTCGGCACGCCGCTGCGCGACCGCTTCGGCATTCCGGTGCGGCTCGAATTCTACGGCCCGGATGAACTCCTCGGCATCGTCACCCGCGCCGCCGGCAAGCTCGGCGCGCCGATCACGATGGAAGGCGCGATGGAGATCGCCAAACGCGCCCGCGGCACCCCCCGCGTCGCCGTACGCTTGCTCCGCCGCGTCCGCGACTTCGCCGGCGAAAACACCATCGACGCAAAAGCCGCCGACGCGGCGCTGAAGCGCCTCGAAGTCGACAGCGACGGCCTCGACATGCTCGACCGCCGCTATCTCCACGCGCTGGTGGAAACTTATTCCGGCGGCCCCGTCGGCGTAGACACGTTGGCCGCCGCGCTCGCGGAGGCGCGTGACGCCATCGAAGACGTGATCGAGCCCTACCTCATGCAACAAGGCTTCGTCATGCGCACGCCGCGCGGAAGGATGGCGGCTGCGAAGGCGTACGAGCGGCTGGGGAAGAAAGCGCCAAGCGCGCCGCCCGCGACGGGGAGTTTGTTCGGGGAGAAGTGATAGCGAAAGAGTGACTGGTCCGATCGCACCCGATGCTCATACGATCACCTATGCGCGCGATTTTTGCCGCGATCGTTTTTGTTTGTGCCGTAGCAGGCGAAGCATCGGCTCAAACGATGCGGCTAGGGCCGTTTGAGCTTGGAATGAGTCCTCACGAAGCGGATGCGGCGGCGCCCGGAACGCTTCGCTTTGAGGCGCCGACGCGCGGTGGGTCAACGCGCGCGGAAGGGATTGTTGAAATGTTCGGCGCCGAGTTCACTTTGAGCGCAGGATTCTACTGGAATACAGGGCTGCGAACGTTGTCGATCCTTCATCGCGGCGATGAAGATGATCAGGCATGCCGCGCGCTTGCAGCTGCAAGCGCTGCTGAGGTGGAGCGCGGCCTTGGCCTGGAGGCGCCGGAGATTCCGCCTCACAGAACTCCTTGGTACGCCGGTCAAAATAACTACGATGAGGCGGATATTTGGGATATGAACTGGTATGCCGGCGGCGCCCCCGGTGATTGTGTGGTGGGCGTTCAAGTCTCGGCCGATCCGGTCCGCGTTCCAGATCCGATGCATGAGGAGTTGGCGAATGCCCCATGGATTTCGGGCGCCCCCGCATGGATGTCGACCCCAACTCGTGCGCAGATTTTGGCTGTCTATCCTGTTCAAGCGAGAGAGTTAGGATTCGAGGGAGAGGTCGATCTTGCGTGCCGTGTCCGGCTCGAGGGCGGTGGACTGCGGTGCATGGTGCTAGAAACGCGCGGTTGGACCTTTGGTGAAGCGGCGCTCGATCTTGCGGAGACCCACTATCGGATTGCTCCCGTAGTCGGTGGCGAGAGCACTGCCGGGCGGCAGCTGAGATTGCGCATTGAATTTCGAACCCCGCACGAAACACCCCAATAGCGTTGGTCTGTGCGGGTGGCGCGCCGTTCACGCCGGCGTCGGCCACTTTAGCGTTGTACCGGACCTCTGGCGAGGCGCAGCTTTCCTTCTATACTCCCCCCAATGCCCGACAACCTCTCCCTCACCATCAAGCTCGATCCGCACACCGCGCAGCAGCTGGCCGAGCGCGCGCGCGAGGAGGGCGTAACGCCGGAGCAATACGCCGCTGAACTGGTCGCCGAACTCATGGCGGACGATGCCAGCTCCTGGCCGCCGCTCAGCATCAGCGACGAAGAACTCCGCGCCTCGATCGAGCAGCAGCGTCGCGAGATCGCCGCCGGCACGGCTCAGCTCTACAGCCGCGAAGAAGTCATGGCCGGCGCCAGGGCCATCTTTAGCGAAAGCGCGGGAAGTCGATCCTAGGAGCTGAGCGGCCAGTCCGGTTTCGCCCTGTCGCTTGGTGTGTTATCCTCCGCCCATGTCCGCTATCACCATCCCGCTTGATCCCGACACGGAGGCCAAGCTCGACGAGATCGCCGCCGCCACGAAGCGCGGCAAAAGCGAGATCGTGGCCGACGCCGTCGCCGCCTTCGCGCGGGACGAAGCGGAGACCATCGCCAAGATCAAGCGCGGCATGGCTGACGTTGAAGCTGGGCGGACCGTTCCGCACGAGCAGGTCATGCGCGAAATGCGCGAGATCATCGAACAGGCCAAGCAGCGGCGCAAATGAAGCGGATCGCGTGGTCTGAAGAGGCCAGAGCCGAACTCCGCCAGATCATCATCCGCATTTCCGACGACAATCCCTTTGCGGGGGAACGCGTTTCGAAGCGCATTCGCGATGCGGTCGCGAAGTTGCGCTATTTCAATAGCGGCCGCACCGGCCGAGTAGAAGGCACGTTCGAGAAGCTGGTTCCAAAGACGCCTTACATTATCGCGTATGTGGTGCGGCGTACGACCAGCGGTCGCGAAGATGTCTTTATCGTGCACATCATCCACGCGGCGCGTGATTGGCCTGAAGGGCAGTGGCCCGGCTGAAACCGCCTACGCGAACTTGCCGTGCCGCCGCTCCGTCACTCCCTCCGCACCAGCACCACATCCTGCCCGCCCTGCCTAATCGTCGCTTGCGCCGCCGTCGCGCCCTCGGCGCTGAACTCGATCGTCGCTTCCACTTCCTCGATTGCGAACACGGTCGGCGATGTCGCCCGCAGCGTCACCGGCGCTTGGCCCGTCAGCTGCGCGCGGAGTGTTTCTCCATCGAGAAACACGTTCATGCTGAGTTCGCCGGTGACATAAATGCCAACCACGCGCTCCAGCGCCGCGCGCGGCAGCGCCACCGCGGCCGGCAACGGCGCCAGCGGCTCGTCGCTGCGCACGCCGATGACGCCCTCGCCTTCGCCATTGGCGAAATAGCGCACGCTGGTCACCGCGCCGCTGGCGTCGCGAATGAGCTGAATGCGGTTCAGGCCGTCGTCATAGAGGAAATCATCCGCCGCGATCGGCGTCAGCGGCACGCGCGGGCGGTTCTCACGCTGCGCGGTCAGTCCGCCATTGACGACGCGCAAGGTGCGCCGGATTTCGCCGTCGAACAGATAGATTCCCTCCGCGCTCTGCAGAACCTCCGGTTCCAGCGTCACCGGGATCATCTCAGGGTAGGGCGCGCCGAGCGCCATCGCCGCGAGGCGGCGCGCGACAATGCTGGCGTCCATCGCGCCCGGCGCGTCGCTGTCGCTGTTCTCCAGCACGACGACCGTGATGTCCGGTCCCGGAATGTAGGCCAGCACGCTGCTGAAGCCGAAAATTCCGCCATCATGTTCGAGCTGCGTTTGGCCTCGCACGCTGCCGGAGGCGATGCCAAAGCCATAATTGGTCTGCGCCGCCGCGCCTTCGGGCGTGATCATCTGCACATAGAGCGGGTTCGCGAGCACGCGGCCCTCATGCAGCGCGCGATTCCAGATCAACAGATCGTCCACCGTCGACACGATCGCGCCCGCCGCATGGGGCTGTGTCATGCTAAGTTCGCGCATCGGCACGACCGCTCCGCCGTCGAGCGAGTAGCCATTCACCTGTTCAGCCAGCAAGCGCGGATCGCCGCCATAGCCGGTGTGACGCATGCCCAGCGGCTCGAAGAACGTGCGTTGCAGATATTCATGCCACGCCATGCCGCTCGCCGACTCGATCACGGCGCCGACCAGCACATAGCCGGAATTGCTGTACGACCAGCGCGCGCCCGGCTCGAAATCGAGCGGCAGCTCGTCGAACACGTCGATCATCTGCGCCGTCGTGAGGTCAGCGCGGATCGGGCCCATCATGTAGCCGTCAATGCTGGTGTAGCTGTGAACGCCCGACGTGTGGTTGAGCAGCTGGCGCACCGTGATCTGATCGCCGCGCGGATAGCCCGGCACGTAGCGCGATAGCGGATGGTCGAGATTGACGCGACCGGCCTCGACTAAAGAGAGCACGCCCGCAGCCGAGAATTGTTTAGTCACCGAGCCAATGCGGAAAACATCATCCGCCTGCAGCGGCGCATTGCCTTCGACATCCGCTTCGCCGCGCGCGCCGCGGTAGAGCACTGTATCGCCGCGCGCCACCAAAACCGCGGCGCCGGGTCCGTCCGCCGGGTACCGGCGCTCAATCAGATCGGCGGCTTGGCGCGCGATCGCAGCGTCGCCAGGCGCTGCGTCGTGCGCGCACGCCGCGAGCAGGGGAGCAAGGCAAACCGCCAGCGAAACGCCGAGCGCGCGCACGTTCTTCATGAATTTCCCCGTCGCTGGTCCTCAGACGCGGCGACTATCGGCGTGTTTCCGCTCCCGATCCAGCCGCGGCGATGCTATTTCCGCACCTGCGCCCGCAAATCCGCGACAACCAGCGCCACGGTGTGCGCAATCGCGTCCGGTGCGCGCTCTTTCGACAGGCCATGATCCACCAGCGCCCAGGACGCATCGCCGCCGGCCAGGCTGAGCAGCACCGCCGTCGCATCTTCCGTCGCCCGCTTCGGGGCGCCGATGGCTTTCACCGCGCGCCGGATCGCGTCCAGACGCTCCGCGCGTCGCGATGCGCGCACCTCTTTCCACACGCCCTTGCTCGACGTCAGCGCGCGCGTGATCGGATGAGCGAGCCCGAGTTTGTGGATGTAGCGATAATAGCGCGGCAGATCGTCGGGCCCGCTCGGCAGCTCAATGCCCTCCGGAAAGATTTTCGCGTCGAACCACTGCCCGAGCGCCGCGATCTGGCTTGCCTCGTTCGGAAAGTGAAAGTGCACCGTGCGCAACGAAACGCCCGCGCGCGCCGCCGCTTCGCTGGGCGAGAGCGTCGTCCGCCCAGGTTCAGAGAGTTGCTCGGCGAACGCTTCCAAAATCGCCGCGCGCGTCGCCTGCGCCTGCGCTTCGCGTTTCGGGCTGACGTACTTCCGCCCCGCACTCATGCCAGGAACGTGATCCCGTGCTTTTCGCCGACAGCGAAGATGCCGGGAATGTCCGGCGGGTCCATCTGCACCTGCGCCACTTCCTTGAAGAACTTCGCCGCATTGCCTTTGCTGACGATGGTGAGGAAGTGCGTGTCGGTCAGCGTCGTGTAGCCGTGCGGGGTATCGGCCGGCACGTGCGCGTAATCGCCGGCCTTAAGCCGCGTCGTCTTGCCGTCGACGAACACATCCATCTCGCCCGAGAGCACGACATAAATCTCTTCCCATTTGTGCTTGTGCGGCGGCGGCCCGCCGCCCGCGACGCCGCGCGTGTCGAAAATCTCGATCGCCGAGCCCATCGCATGCGTCAGCATTGGCGTCAGCGTCTCGCCCAGCACGTGATGGCTTTCCCTGGCTTTCGTCATCGTTTCCGCCGCACTCATGACCCGCGTCTCCTGGTGAAATATTCGTTACACTGGAATGCAATGAAAGTGTGATACGATTCATTGCAGCCGAGTGCAACGTATTTCTTTACGCCATCTTCGCTGTCCGCCAGCCGCCCCAGCGATAATATGCCCCGGCCAGCGCCGCCGAGGCCGCCATGCTCGCCGGAAAGCTCCACCAGATCGCGTCCGCGCCCCACGCCGGCTGCAGCAGCGCCGCGAAGCCGATGCGCACGCCGATCAGCGATACGACGAGGATGATCAGCGGCGGCGTCACCGCGCCAGTCGCGCGCACGACCCCGAACAGTACGAACGTCACGCCGAACAGAATGAAGCTCCAGCCCGCGATCGTGTTGATGTGCTCGGCGATCGCGATGGCGACCGGCTGCGCCGGCAAGAACAGCCCAACGAGCAGGGGATCGACGAGATAGAGCAATGCGACCAGGCTCCCCGTCAACGCCACATTGATCAGCACGCCCGCGAGCGCGCTCTTCTCGACGCGCTCCCACTTGCCTGCGCCCACATTCTGCGCCGCCATCGACGAAGCCGCCGCGCCGATCGCCATCGCCGGCATCTGCAGATAGGCCCAGAGCTGGAACGCGACGCCGTAAGCCGCGGCCGTCTCGGCGCCATGCGCGTTGATCATCGACATCATGACGAGCCCGGACGCCGAGATCACCAGCATCTGCGCGCCCATCGGCAGGCCCTTGAACACCATGGTCCGAAGGATCGCGCCGTCCGGATTCAGCAAGTGCAGCTCACGCCACGCAAGCCGAAGATCGGACTTGCGCCAGTAAAGATAAGCGAGCATCGCGCTGAGCCCGGTCGCCTGCGATAGGAGTAGCGAGAGCCCGGAGCCGGCGATGCCGAGCTCAGGGAAGGGGCCGAGCCCGCTGATCAACAGCGGATTGAGCGCGACATCCAGCAGCGTCGCCAGCGTGTTGAAGAAGAACGGTGTCCGCGCATCGCCGGCGCCGCGCTGCGCCATCACCATGAACGCGAACACGCTCATGAACGGCATCGAGAGGAACACCATCCGCAGATAATCTTCCGCCAGCGGCCGCACGTCCGCCGGCGTGCCCATCAGCGCCAGGATCTGCCCTGAGGCCGCATAGCCGCCGATCGCCAGCGCCAGCGACATCAGCAGAAAGAAGCTGATTCCGGTGCCGACCGCTTGCTTCGCGCGCGGCAAATCCTTCGCGCCGACCGCTTGCCCGACCAGGATCGTCGCCGCCATGCCGACGCCGAACAGCACGCCCAGCAGAAAGAGCAGGATCAATGTCGCGTTCGTCGTCGCCGCCAACGCCTCCGGCCCCAGCAGCCGGCCGACCCACACCGCATTGATCGAGCCGTTGATCGACTGCAGCACGCTGGTGCCCAGCACCGGCAGCGAGAACATGATGAGCGTGCGCGCGATCGGACCCTCGGTGAGGTCCATGCGCGCCTGCGGCTTGCGCTGCGCGGCGGCGGCGGTCTGAGACATGGGCTGCTCCGGACTGTCCAGCGGGGGCGCGCCTTCTAATGGAATCTACGTTGGCCGTGCAGTCTTGTTGTTGCACCTCCTCACGCCCATTTCTTAGCTGGGCGGAGTTCCATGCGTTATACGCCCCGCCGCTTGTTTAGCGGTTTAGCAGGCCGGGAATGACGTAGCGCGCCAGGAGTTCGTTGCTGTCGGAATCCTGATTATAGGCGGCGCCGGTCAGCACGATCACGGCGTCGTGCTCGGCTAACACGATGATCTTCTGCCCGCCATTGCCGGTCGCCTGCGGCGTCTCGAACCGGCCTGACGGCAGATTGATGAAGCGGCGCCAGAAGAAATAGCCGTAGGGCGTGCCGTCGATCGCCGAATGCGCGCGCGTCATCTCGCTGATGTAGCCGCTCGAGACGATCTGACGGCCCTGCCAGGCGCCGCCATCGAGGATCATGAGTCCGATTTTCATCATGTCTCGCGGCCGAAGCCACGCCTGGACGAAATTCTCGCTGTTCGATCGATCGGGGCGGAAGTCCCATTCATAGTTCTCGATTCCGAGCGGAGCGAATAAGACGTCGTCTGCGAACGTGCGCAGCGGCCGTCCCGTGGCCTGTTCGACGATGCGGCCCGCCAGGATCACGTTGCCGGAGCAGTAAGAACCGTGCGTTCCTGGCGCGTGCTCCATCGGCAGGTCGAGGATGAAGCGCGCCCAGTCGTCGGTTTGTCCCATCCTAGTCTCGTTGCCGGGCGAGTCTGGGTCCCAATCGTTGCAAGCAAGACCGGACCGCATAGTGAGCAGGTCACGGATCGTGATCGCACGCTTGCGCTCGTCGAGATTGGCAATCTCGTGATCGGCGAAATAGGACAGCACCGGCGCATCGAGCGAGGCGATCGCGCCGCGATCCAGCGCCGCCCCGACAAGCAACGCCACCAGCGTCTTCGTCGCCGATCTCAGCTGGTGACGTGTCCTGGCGTCGTATTCGTGGAAATACTCTTCGAACACGAGCGCGCCGCCGCGGAAGACCAGCACGCTGTCGAGGTTCGGCAGCTCTTCGTCGTACGCAGCCTGCGCCAGCGCTGTGAGGCCGGAGCGCAGCGAATCTTCAGCTGCAAGCGCACGCACCGGGAGCCCCCCGTCCGCTTCCTGTGGGGCGCGGTAGGTGTAGCGCTCCGGCGCGCCTGGAGGGCGCGTGCGCCAACTCGCGGCGGGCACGCGCACACTCGCATCAAGCAGGCGGCGAAGCGGATTGGCGTCGAGCTCCGGATTTTCGCGAACGCGATAGCCGAGAACGCGCCCGCTTCCATCGCGCACGATGTGCACTTCGGTTCCGCCCGAATTCAGAAAGATGTCAGCTCCGGCGCGTCGTAGCGGATAGCGCGCGCCGTTGATGACCGCGAACACTTCACCGTCCGCGGGTCTGGCCGCCAAGATGAGCGGCACGCCCGGTTCGTATTCGTAGCGTCCCTCGATGCTTTGCCGTTCAGTCGAGGTCGCACACGCAGCGAGCGCGAGCAGCGCGATGATTGTGGCAATGAGGCGCATATTCCTCCCCGCGAGATCAAGGGTGGCAAAACCGAGCCGAGAAAGCTAGTCCGCCAGCTCGCGCCCCAATTTCTTCGGCGCGACCGCCACGTAGCTCTGCCTCAGCCAGCCCTTCAGCGTCGCCATCTCCGCCAGAACGTCGTCCTCCGGCTCGAAATGCGCCGTTACCCAATTGTGCTGCTTGAACCAGCCCTTCGCCGGTCGCACGAACGAAAGCTCCTCGGCCATTTCCGCTGAGATCGGCAGTTTCATGAGGATGGTCAGCGCATCGAGCGGCTCGCCCTTCGCGCCGAACACGCAGAACATTTTCTTGCGCACATAGAGCCCGCGCGCGGGCAGCCAAGCGGGGCCGGACGTTGTCTCCGGAAACGTCAGTCCGTAAGCCGTGAGCTCGGCCTCGGCGCGCTGATGCGGCGTCTGCGGCATGGCCCCCCAAGCATAGACCCGCCGCCGCCGTACGCTACCGTGCAACCTACGGCAATTCTCAAACGCCGCGCCCATGCTAGAGCGCGGCGGAACAGGAGGGGGAGCAATGGCCGCCATCGCCAACGACGCGCGCTTCTGGAATGGGATCGCGCGCAAGTACGCCGCCGATCCGATCGCCGATACGGCCGGCTACGAGCGCACGCTCGCCCACACTAGGCGCTATCTCGCGCCTACGCACACAGTGCTCGAAATCGGCTGCGGCACAGGAACGACCGCTCTGCAGCTTGCGCCGAACGTCGAACGCCTCGTCGCAAGCGACATCTCGGCCGAGATGGTGGCGATCGCGCGCGAGAAGGCGGCGGCCGCGGGTTGCGTCAACGCCTCTTTCGAAGTCGCGACGCCGGATGCGGCTCCTTGGCCCGACGCGACGTTCGACGCGGCGCTCGCCTTCAACCTCCTGCACCTCGTCGCCGCGCGCCAGGCGGCGCTCGCAGGCGTGCATCGTCTGCTGAAGCCCGGCGGGCTCTTCATCTCGAAAACGCCCTGCCTCAAAGAGCTGAACCCGCTGATCCGCCTCGCCGTGCCGATGATGCAAGTCGTCGGCAAAGCGCCTCATGTCGCGTTCTTCTCGAGCGAAGAGATAGAGCGCGAAATCGTCGCCGCCGGCTTCGAGATCGTCGAACGCGCGCGCCACGGCTCGCGCGGCAAGGACGCGCGGCCGTACCTCGTGGCGCGCAAGACGTGATGCGGCCTTGACGCCAGGGCACGCGTTGTCCGCGTTCGCGCGCCAGCCTATGACGGCGCATGACGTCACTCCGCGCCGTCGCTGACCAACTCACGCCGGAGGCAGGTCATTTCGCCATCGACGCGCCCGCCGCCTGGGGCCAGGGCCGCACGCTCTATGGCGGCATGACCGCCGCGCTCGCCTATGAGGCCGTGACTCGCACGCACCAAGAGCTGCCGCCGCTACGCTCGGCGCAATTTGCTTTCATCGGTCCCGCCTCCGGCCGTCTGCGCTTCAGCCCGACACTGCTGCGCCGCGGCCGCTCCTCCACCATCATCGCCGCCGATTGCGCCAACGCGGAGGGGACAGCCGCCCGCGCCGTGTTCGTCTTCGGCGCGGCGCGCGAAAGCAAGGTTGCGCACGACTTCCTGCCGATGCCGAACGTTCCCGCGCCAGATGACAGCCCGCCGTTCCGCAAAGGCGCGCCCTCGACCCGCGGCTTCTGGGACAATTTCGAAACCCGCCTCGCCTCCGGCGCGCGCCTGCTCGATCTCTCGGCGCCCCGCCCGGAATTCGCGGTCTGGACGCGCTTCCTCGATCACGGCGGCGCCGATCCCGTCACCGCGATGCTCGCCATCGCCGATTGCCTGCCGCCGGCGGCGATGACGCATTTCCCCGACCTCGCGCCGATCAGCACCATGACCTGGAGCGTCGACGTGATGACGCCGCCGCCCACTGCCGACGGCTGGTTCTTGCTCGCCTCTTCAAGCGAACACGCCGCCGACGGCTATTCGATGCAAAGCATGACCATGTGGAGCGAGTCCGGCGCGCCCCTCGCCGTGGGCCGCCAAGCCGTGGCGATTTTCGTCTAGCCTCGATACGCAACTGCGCTAGGCTGAGCCCGAGGGGAGGCGATGATGCGCGCTTTGTTGATTGCCGCTGCAGTCCTGTTTTCGCCTAGTGCGCTGGCGCAGACGCCGCCGCACATCGCCGGGTTTCACATCGGCATGACGATTCAGGAGGCGCACGCCCACGCGCCGCACGTTATTCAGCCCTACCAAGTGAACCTTCAGAGGCTCCACGTAACGCAGCGCACGCACAGAATTGGCGCCCTGGACATTCCGCTGCAACTGATCTTCGTCGATGGGGAGCTCGACTTCGCAGGCGGAGAAGAAACATTCTCGGTCCCATCGAGTCTCGCCTGCGCTGAACGCCTACAAGAGGTTGTCACCGCGCTCGAGGCGAGCGTAGGCGTACTGGATGACGCCGAGAACAATGCTGATGTTCTAGGCGCGCTGCCTTCGGTGGCAACCGACGGGGGATCGGTTATCCGCATCTCCGAACGCGATGGCGTTACGAGCGCCGTTGCGGTGGCGAATGAGCCGACCTACGCTGAGGTGCGCGCGTACTCTTTCGCAGACGTCGATGGCTGGCGCTGCACGCTGACGTTCGAGATCAGCAACCAGGCGCCGCCGCCTGCTGACCTGCCGCGCGCGACCTTGCAGAGCATCCCTTGGACTGAGCGCGCCAGCGGCCAAGACTTCGCGCGTTTCTTTCCGGTGCGCGCACTCGAGCATAGCCGGCCAGGCAGCGTCATGCTGATCTGCACCGTGCTGCCGGAAGGCGCCTTGGACTGCGCCGTCGGCTACGAAGGCCCGCAAGGTTGGGGTTTCGGCGAAGCGGCTCTCCGTATTGCACAGAGGTTCAAAGTCGCGCCGCAAACGGAGGACGGCGCCGCCACTGCAGGCCAGACGGTGCGCGTGCCGATCCGTTTCCGCGTCGCGTTCTGAACGTCAGCGCAGTTCGTAGACCACAGTCACGCTGCTGTGCGCATCCAGCTCTCCTGGCCGGATCGCGTTGCCTGAAGCCGCTTGCTCGGTCGCTACCGCCATCGCGTAGTCGCGCCGGCCGTCGATCGGCGGCACGATGCCGCCCGGCTCGGTGATCGAAACCGTGCGCACCACACGCATCTCCGCCGCTTCGGCGTAAGCCTCCGCCCGCCGCCGCGCCGTCTGTAGCGCCTCCGCCCGCGCCGCATCGCGCGAAGCCTCCTCGTCCTGGAACGTGAACTGGATGCCCTGCAGTTCGTTCGCGCCCTGCGCCACGGTCGCGTCGATCAATCCGCTTACGCGGCTCAGATCCTTCACGCGGATCGTCACCGTATTGCGGCTCACATAGCCGGTGATGCGCGGCGCCGCGTTTCGCGCATAGGCGTATTGCGGCTCGAGCGAGAAGCCGACCGTCTGTACATCGGGCTCCTCGACGCCCGCCGCGCGCGCCGCCTCCAGCACCGCATTCATCCGCGTACTCTGCGCAGCTTGCGCCGCCTGCGCCGTGTCGCCGCGCGCCATGACGCCGAGCGTGACGATCGCCAGATCCGGCGCCGCCCGAGTCGTCGCGCTCGCATGCACCGTCAGGATCGTGTCGTTCTGTCCGCAGGCGGCCAACGCGGCGAACCCCGCCGCCGCCGCCGCGAACCTGATGCTCTTCCCAAACATGCTGGCCTCCCGCCGTTCTGAACCGTCAGCTTGGCGCCGCGCCGCAGCGCGGGCGAGGGGCGTGCGCAGCGGATAACGCTTAGGTGTAGCGCTTGCGCGTCCGCTGCTCGCCGACATCCGGCGCGACCGTCTCTGCGCCGCCATAGCCGGTGATCCGGTCCGCCACGAACGGATTGCTCTGCCGCTCGCGCCCGAATGTCGATGTCGGCCCGTGCCCCGGCACGAACGTCATGTCATCGCCCAGCGGCCAGAGCTTGGTCGTGATCGAACGGATCAACCTCGCTTGATCGCCGCGCGGAAAGTCGGTCCGCCCGATCGAGCCCGCGAACAGCACATCGCCGACAAACGCGATCTTCAGTGCGCTATTGCTGATCACCACGTGCCCCGGCGTATGCCCCGGCGTGTGCGCCACCTCGAAGCGCGCGCCTTCGAATTCCAGCATCTCGCCGTCCTCGAAATAGCGGTCGGGCGTCACGTTGCGCAGCCCGGCGACGCCGTAGCGCTGCGCGCTGCTTTCGATCTGATCGAGCCAGAATTGGTCGTCCTTGTGCGGCCCCTCGACCGCGACGCCGGTGCGCTCGCGCAACTCCGCGGCCGCGCCCGCATGATCCAAATGCCCGTGCGTCAGCCACATGCGCGTGAGCGTGAGCCCGAAATGGGCCAGCGCGCCCATCAGCCGCTCGGCGTCGCCGCCCGGATCGACCAAGCACGCCTTCTTCGTCGCCTCATTCCAGATCAGCGAACAATTCTGCTGCAGCGGCGTCACCGGCAAGGTGCGGATCTGCAAACGAGGCTCGGGCGAGGGCGCGTTCATGCCCTTTGGATGTCGATTTCCGTGCGCGGGCGCAAGCGGCCTGGGCGGCCGTAGGCGTAGTCCTCAGCAGCGCCGGACTGGACAGCGTAGGGTCCGCCTGAAATGAAGCGTGGCGTAACGTAAGCCGCTGGGGCATCGGGGAAACACCGTGGCGAAGAATCTGCTCATCGCGCTAGCGTTGATCGCGCTGTCGGCAATGCCGTCGGCGCAAGCGCAGACCGCCCAGAACGGGCTTGGCCCTTACACGTTCGGCATGAGCAGCGCGGAGGTGCGGGCGACGGCGCCGAACGCCGCATGGAGCAGCCGAAACCAGGACGGGGGTGAGATACTATCCGGCGGCCCGCGCGTCGAAATCGGCGGACGCTTCGATGCGCGCCTTGTGTTCACTGACTCCCAGTTGCAGCGCATCGTACTCGTGGGCTTGGCGTCCGCGCCGTGCGCAACTGCCGTTCCCACCATGGTCGAGGCGCTCGAGCCGCTCCATGGTCCACTGACAAGCATGGCGCCGCCGTCCTTGGAGCGCGGTGTGTTGAAGCGCACGCAGAGCACGGAAGCTGGTTCTGAAATTCGCGTCCTCGGGATTGAGGGGCGGCCGGACACGACTGTGAGCGCCCGTCACGGCGCGACGTCCATCATCGTGCAAGGCGTCGACGTCGAGTCACGCCGTTGCCAGCTCACCATCGTTTTCGGATCGAACGCAGATTGGCGCCGGCCGGACTCGGGCGGGGTCGGCCCGTCCTGGACGCAGCTCGACGCGGCGCAGAGTCTGGTCGAGCCCAATTGGGCGGCTCGGCCGAACGCGTACAGCTTTACCCGTCATTACCCGCAGGGTGCGCTCGAGCGCACCCTGGACGGCGAGGCGGTGGTGGATTGTCTCGTTGTGGAAGACGGCAGATTGAGCTGCATCGGCGTTGAAGAAACGCCAGTTGGCGAGGGTTTCGCGCAAGCGGCGGCGAGCATCGCGCGCGACTATCGCGTGCGCCGCGGCCGGGACGGGACGCCGGCGATCGGCCGCCGCGTCCGCGTCCTGGTGCGTTTTAACGCTGAAGGGCCGTGACCGCCTTAAGTCGCGTTCTCCAGCGCTTCCACTTGCTGCAGGTGCGTGCGCAGCTTCGGCAACGTCGTGTTGGCCCAATCGCGTAGCGGGCCCGCTTGCGCGCTGGCGATGTAATCCTCGAACGTTCGCACGGCTTCTTCGTGCGCCGCGACTTGCGCGTCGAGATAAGCGTCGTCGAAGGCTTCGCCGCTGGCGCTGCGCAGCGCATTGATGCGGTCCTGCTTCAGCCCGTCCAGCTGCGGCGCCGGCGGCGTCAGATTGATCTGCGGCGCGAGCGCGGCGAGCTCTTGCGTCGTTTGCGAATGATCCCGGATCATCATTGCCGCGAAATCCTTCACCTCCTGCCGCGCCGCGCGCTGGGCTGCGAGTTCGGACGATTGAATCTCGAACGCGTCGGAATTGGCGACGGCTTGTGCGAAGGTCGCGTCGTTCATCGCCGCCGTTGGCGCACTCGATTCCGCGGGGGCAGTCTCCGTGGTTTCCGAAGTGGTCTGTTGGCCGCACGCCGCCAAGGCGAGCACGCCAAGCGCGAGGAAGGCTTGCCTGGTCATCGTCTCTCTCCGTCAACGCCGCTGTGGCGCACCGGGAAACGTGACACGCTTGCAATGCGTTCCCGCTTTGGCCGGCGTCGCTGAAGCGAGGGAATACGCCCACAATGAAAAGCGCGGCTGAGGAAGGCCTCAGCCGCGCTTGCGCAACAACGATGTTGCTGAGCTCAGTAGTCCGGGCGGCCGACGCGGCGGCGCGCCGGCGTGCGTTCGCGGCGGCGCGCCGCGCGCTCGGCTTCCGCCTCGCGCTCGGCCACGTCGTAACCCGCCGGCACTTCCGTCAGCGCCTCGAACGTCAGCGTCGTCGTGTAGCTGCCGACTTGCGCGGCCGAGCCCGCGGGCATGTCGGCGCGATGGCGCGCGGCGATGACGTAGTGCCCCGGCGCATCGAATGTGAAGGTCGCGCGTCCGGCTGCATCGGTGACGACGTAACGGTCGAGATCGGTGTCTGGGTCGCCCTCGCCATAGAGCACGACCGCTGAGTTCGCGAGCGGCGCGCCGTCAAACAGAATGTCGACCTGAAAGCCTTGCGCCGCCAGCACCTGGTTCGGGTGCGTCACCGGCTTGATCGCAAGCCGCCCGTGCGGCTGGTCCACCACTTGGCGCGAAGCTTGGCCGCGCGTGACGTACGTATCCGCCAACGTCACGGTCTGCAGCGTCGTCACCGGCGCGCCTTCCGCGGGCGTCTCTCCCTGTGCGAGCGCACGCCATTGGCCATTCTCGCCAACCAATGTCGTCACGTTGCCGAGCTGCTCGCCGGTGGAGATGCGATAGGTGCCAGCTGCGGGAAGATTCGCCTCGAGCCGCGTGGCGGTCTCTTGCACGGCGACGCGATCGTACACCGCTTCGCTGCCATCCGGATTGCGGCCGGCGATATCGGCCGGCAGCGCGATCTGCGGCGCGAAGAAAGTGCTCGCGAACGATCCCTCGACCGCCACTTCGCGGCCTTCCGGCCAATAGCTCTCGGGCTTCAGATAGGAGGTGTACGCTGCCGCCGGTGTAGCCGCGACCGCAAACAGCGCCGCGGCCAAGACATGCTTCTTCATCGTCTTCTCGCCTGCTTCGGCCGGGAACTTCCCGCGCCTGATCCCGCGCCTAAAACACACGACCTCGCGGCGTATTTCAACCCCGTAACGTCGCTGTGATTTACCGCGCGCGTGCGTCGAGCAGCGCCAGTAGGCCCAGCAGGGCCTTAACAGTGAACCAGATCAGGATGATCAGCAGGATCAGCCCGCCGAGCCACATGATCGGGAAGCCGATCAGTGCGATCATCAGCACGAAGCCCAGGCCGACCAAGATCCAGCCGCCGACGACCCACCAGAACGCCGTCCACCAGATGCGAATGGCGTGATCGAGGTGCGAGCGCGCGAGCGGGCCGGCGCCGTCGCGCGCGGCGTACGCGACGATCACGCCGATCAGCGCAAACACCGCCGCGCTCGGTATGCTGAGCAAATAAAGCGCATAGACGGCGAACGCCGCGCCGCGGCCAGCTTCAGTTTGGCTTGCGTTAACCGTCATTTCGCCCTCCAAACGGCGCCTCGCCGCCTCAAGTTCCTTTACGCTTTCGCGCCAGCGGATGGGCGGTCTCGACCAGGGTCTTCAACCGTCCTTCGGCGACGTGGGTATAGATCTGCGTCGTCGCAATATCGGCGTGGCCCAGCAGCGTCTGCACGGTGCGCAGATCGGCGCCGCCTTCGACCAGATGCGTCGCGAACGCGTGCCGCAATACATGCGGCGAAACCCGCGCCGGGCTGATGCCCGCTTTCACCGCCGCCGCTTCCAGAATTTGCGCCACGCGCCGGCGCGTCAGCTTGCCGTCGGCGGCGCTGGAGGAGGGGAAGAGCCAACGCGCGGCTTTCTCGCGCTGCGCCTCTTTCTTCGGCAGCATGCCCGCACGCGCAGCAAGGTGCGCATCGAGCGCCGCCAGCGCCGGGCGCCCCAGCGCCACGAGCCGTTCTTTGCCGCCTTTGCCTTCAATGATCATGTGCGCCTGGCCCGGCCGCGGCGCTGCGCGCAGCGGCAGCGAAACAAGCTCGCTCACCCGCAAGCCCGCGCCGTACAGCAATTCGATGATCGCCTTGTCGCGCGCGCTCTCCGCCGCCACGATCAGCCGCTCGATTTCCTCCGCCGAAAGCGTCTTCGGCAACGCCCGCGCGCGCTTCGGCGCATCGAGCCGGGAGGTCGGATCGTCGCCGCGCACGTTCTCCTGCAGTAGGAAGTGGAAGAATTGCCTGAGCGCCGAAATCCGCCGCCGCGCCGTCGCCGGCGCAAGCCCGCGCTTCGCCAGCCCGGCCACATACATCTCGATCGCCTCGGCGCTAGCGCTGCCCAGCGCGCCTTTCACCTGCGCCCGCGCATCCTCCAGATCGCGCGCATACGCCTCCAACGTATTCGCCCGCGCCCCCCGCTCGGCGGAGAGCATTTCCAGGAAAGATTCGATCAGGGCCGAGTCGGTCACCGCCCGATCCTAGCATGCCGACTTTTTTCGACTATTCTGAACGACGTCGGGATTGGGGAGACGATCAATCGATGTCGGGCATGCTCATCCAATGGGGCAGTTGGCTCATCATCATGTCTCTGGTCATGGGTTGGCTGGGATGGAGCCGGACGCGGCCGCGGCCTCTGACCGAGCCCGGTCGCCTAGTTCAGCCTGTCAGCATGCTCATTTTGGGTGTCGTTTGTTCCGCCTTCTTCTTCGGAATCTTGATCCTGTTCGCGATCTTTCCGAACGGCACGATGACGTGGTGGGCGTTCGCGAGTTTTGCGGGCTTCGGATTGATCTCCACGTCATTCGTTCTCGCGTACTACACCGACAAGCACGGGGTAGACGAGCACGCCTTGACGTATACGCCGCTCTTCAGGTGGCGTCGGAAGCGGATGGATTGGTCCGATGTCAGCTTCATCCGGTATTCCCACGTCCTGAAATGGTTCGTGCTCAGGTCGCGCAACGGTGACGTTGCGCGGTTGTCCGTGATGTTGATGGGACTTCCTGAGTTCGCGCGCTTGGCGCTGCAACATTCGCCGCCAGACGCGCTCGACGAGGCGACCGCAGACATTCTCCGCGCAAGCGCAGAGGGCAAACTGCCTCCAGTCTGGGTTTAGGCCTAATTCATGATCTCAGCGAGAGCGGCTCTCCTAATCCCACGCCACTGACCATTCCAAGCTGCTCAGTCGAACAACACCGGCAGCGCCGCATTCGCTCTGGCCGCAAACGCCGCTTCGATATCGCTCCGCACCGTTCTCCCGACGGACAGATCGGGCAAAGCCGGCAACGGAAAGAACGCCGCCGCCAACGTCTCCGCGCCGGGCGCCGGCTCGCTCTCGTTCAACGCCTCACAGAGAAAGAACAGCTTGTAGAAGTCGCGCGCGTCCGGCTCGTACGGCTGCTTGGCCTTGTGCCGCACCGCATAGAGCCGCTCCGCTTTCACGCGCAGGCCGGCCTCTTCGTCGATTTCTTTTTCGACGTTCCTTCCGGCCGAAAGGCCGATATCGGCGAATCCGCCCGGCAGCGTCCAGCGCGCGTCGCTTCGCTCTTGCACGAGCAACACCCGATCGCCCCGGATCACCGCGCCGCGCACGTCCACTTTCGGCGTCGCGTAACCTTGCGCGAAATCGGACACCAACCCTTCGATACGCGCGAGCGGCACATTGCCGAGCTCGGCCAGCATCGCGTTTGCGATCGCGCCGACCTCGAGGAAGCGTTCGCGGTCGTATGCATCCTTGGTGAAATGCAGCCCCGTCGAAGCGATCGCCTGCAGCCGCTTCGCTTTGCTGAGCCAGGCGTCTTCCATGCAGAGCCTCCCAACTCCAAACGCAACCGGCGCTGGCGCTCTAGCTCGGCGTCCCCGCCAACAGCGCTTCCACAGCGATCCGCCGCGCGTCGTCCTCCAGCCGCAGCGCCCGCAGCGCGCGGATGATACGCTCCAGCGATTCCGCATCGAGCGCGGCCGGTCCGCCTTGACCCAACGCCGCCGCCGCCAGCAACGCGCCTTCGCCGACTGCGCCGCGCTCCACCGCCGCCGCCAGCGCCAGCATTGCGCCCGTGTCGGCGCGCGCGCCGCCTTGCGGCGCATTGCTCAGCACGAACGTCTGCACCGGCCCGCTCACCGGCGCGCCGAGCGCGGCCAGGATCGAAACGTCGCGCGCCGCCGCGCGTGCGCCGCTCGCGCCGCCCGCATCGATGCGGCGCTGCATCGCCATCGTCGCCTGTTCGCCGCGCACACCGGTCATCACCGCGAGCGCCGCATCGAGCGGCGCCAGCGCCGCTTCGGCAGCGCCGGCTTGCCGCGCGCTCGTCACCAAGCGTTGCGCCACCTGCGTGTCGCCGTTCGCGATCGCAGCGCGCGCGAACAGCAGCGCCGCCGCCTGGTCCGGCGCCGCGGGCAGGGCGTTGATCTCGTCGCGGAAGAAGCGCGCCGCGGCGTGGAAGTCCGCCGGCGCCGAAGCTTGCCGCAACACCTCGGCGATCGCCGCCGCCGCTTCGAGCGCAGCCGGATCGACTGCCGGCGCCGCGCCCGCCGCGACCGGCGTCGCAGGCGCCGCCGCCGTCGCGCGCGCCGCCGTGATGCGCCGCATCGCCGTCACGATCGGCGGCAGCGCCGAACTGATCTCGGCCGGCGTCGCGCCCAGGATCGTGCGCGTTTCCTGCACGCTGAGCGCGCCGCGCCGGAACGCCAGCGCCGCCGCCTGCGCGCGATGCGGCTGCGGCGTCTGCTCGTTGCGCGCCAGCGCCACCAGCGCCAGCGTCGAGGCGTTGTTCAGCGGATTGGGCCCCGCGCGCAGCTGGCCCGCGAGCGAAAGCTGCACCGACAGCGAATTATCCCATCGCGCCGCCGGCGGCCGCGCCCCCGGCGCCCCGCCTGCCGCGGCGACAGCGCCCGTGTACCACGCGTCGTCCGCGTTCTGCGCCCGCGCCAATTCCAGCGCGAGATCGGCCGCGGCGCGATCGCCGCTCGCCGCGGCGCAATAAGCGCGCAAGCGCAGCAGGAACGGCGGCGCGGTTTCGCCGACTGCGGCGCTTCGCCCGCGCGAGCACGCCGCATTGCGCTGGCCGCGCGCCAGCTCCGCTTGCGCGCCGTATTGGGCGATGATTGGATCGGTCGCCGACGCGCCCGCGCCCGCCACCAGCTGCGCCAGCTGATCGGCCGCGCCCATGCGCCCGATCGCTTCGAAGCGTTGACGGCCCGCCGCCTGCGCATCGCCGCGCGGCGCCTCGCCGCCGGAGAACAGCACCCGCCGCGCCAGCGCCAATGTCGCCGGCGAGTCGTACGCCGCCGGCAGCTTGTCGAACGCCGCGGCCAGGAACGCCGGATCGCTGCGCGACCACAAATCCGCCGGCAGCGCGCCTTCGCCGCGCGCCACCGCGCTCACGCTCCAGGCGTCGAGCTCCTGCAGCGCGCTCGTTTCCACCGGCGTCGGCAGCGCGCTCTGCGCCAGGGCGACAGTGAAGGGAGCAAGGGCCGCGAACGCGGCCAAAGCGACAAGTCTCGTGCGCATGCGGATCATTCCTTGAAGGCGCCTCATTCCTTGAACGCGTCAGGCAGCTCGACGCGGATTTCCTGCGGCTCGGGAGCAAGCTCGTCCGCCTGGCGAATGAAGAAGATGAAGAGGGCGATGAACACCACCGCGCCCACGCCGATCATCGCCAGGCGCGCCTGCGGCGGCGCACGGCGGGCGAACGAGCTGCGCCGACGTCTGCGTCTGAACATATCGCCTTCTTGGCCCCTGCCGTTGCGAGCCGGAAGGATTGCCCCCAAAATGTGGCGAGTTTCCAGTCCGGCCCGTGGGTTAACCACCTTCGGTCCTTTTGAGGTGATTCGTGACCCGCCCGGAGAGCAGCGACATCGGCGAGCGCACCGACGCCGCCGCGGCGCTGCGGCGCCAGGCCGCCGGGCTGGTTCCCGACCGCACTATCGCGCTCGTCGGCCTCATGGGCGCCGGCAAGACCACGGTCGGGCGCCGCCTCGCCCATGCGCTCAACTTACCGTTCGCCGACGCCGACGCCGAGATCGTCACCGCCGCCGGCCAGAGCGTCGACGCCATCTTCGCCGACCACGGCGAATGCGAGTTCCGCCGCGGCGAGCGCAAGGTCATCGCCCGGCTGCTTGCCGGCCCGATCCACGTCCTCGCCACCGGCGGCGGCGCCTTCATCGATCCGCGCACGCGCGCGCTGATGAAGGAGCGCGCCATCTCGATCTGGCTCAAGGCCCCGCTCGATGTCTTGATGAAGCGCGTCGCCAAGCGCGACGATCGCCCGCTCTTGAAGGAAGACGATCCCCGCGCGGTGATGCAGCGGCTGATGGACGAGCGCTATCCGATCTACGCCGAAGCCGACATCATCATCGAAACCAGCGCCGGCCCCCACAACACCGCCGTCGCCGCCATCCTCGACGCGTTGCGCGCGCAGCTTGCGGTGAAGGCGTGAGCGTCTCACTTCACCCATTCCCGGGGCTTCGCGCAGCGAAGAGCCCGGGACCGATAAACGCAGCTGCATACGCGTTCGTGCGAAAGCCCGACGCAGTTGGGGTTATGGGTCCCGGACTTGGCGCTGCGCGCCAATCCGGGAATGGGTGCTAGATTCTGTAGCCATCCCATGACCCAAACCATCCCCGTAAACCTCGACGACCGGTCCTACGACGTCCATGTCGGCCCTGGCCTGCTCGGCCGCGCCGGCGCGCTCATCGCCCCATTCGCGCCGACCAAGCGCGTCTTCATCGTCACCGATCAGAACCTCGCCCGCCTGCACCGCCCCGCGCTGGTGCGTTCGCTCGACGCCGCCGGCTTGAAGAACTGGACTGTAACGCTCGCCCCCGGCGAAAGCAGCAAGAGCTTCGAAGGCCTCGAACTGCTCTGCCGCCATCTGCTGCAAGCGGGGATCAACCGGAAAGACTTGGTCATCGCTTTCGGAGGAGGCGTCATCGGCGATCTCGCCGGCCTCGCCGCCGGCCTCGTCAAACGCGGCGTCGACTTCGTGCAGATCCCGACGACCTTGCTCTCCCAAGTCGACTCCAGCGTCGGCGGCAAAACCGCGATCGACACGCCCGAAGGCAAGAACCTGGTCGGCCTCATCAACCAGCCGCGCCTCGTCCTCGCCGACACTGAAGTGCTCGCAACGCTCCCCGAGCGCGAGCGCCGCGCCGGCTATGCCGAGATCGTCAAGCTCGGCCTCATCAGCGACGCACCGTTCTTCGCTTGGTGCGAACAGAACGCCGCCCCCGTCATCGCCGGCGATCCTGAAGCGCTCGCCACGGCGATCGCCAAGGCCGTCGCCTTCAAGGCCGGCATCGTCGAGCGCGACGAGACCGAGCAGGGCGAGCGCGCGCTGCTCAATCTGGGCCACACCTTTGCCCACGCGCTCGAAGGCCACGCCGGCTACGACGGCGCGCTGCTGCACGGCGAAGCCGTCGCCGCCGGCATGGGCCTCGCTTTCGAACTCTCCGCCGCGCTCGGCCTCTGCAGCGAAGCCGACGCCAAGCGCGTGCGCGCTCATCTCAGCGACGCCGGCTTCGTCACCGATCTCCGCAAACTTCCCGGCGCCCCGTTCGACGTCGAGCGCCTGATGCAGCTCGCCGCCGCCGACAAAAAGGCGCAAGCCGGCAAGCTCACCTTCATCCTGGCGCGCGCGCCTGGCCGCGCCTTCATCGAGCCGGACACGCCCGCGGACGTCGTGCGCGAACTCCTGCAAACCGAAACGAGATCATGACCGCCTCGCTCCTCATCGCCGCCGCCGTCATCGCCGCGCTGCTCGCGCTCAACGCTTTCTTCTCCGCCGCCGAGACCGCGCTCACCGGCGCCAGCCGCGCGCGCATGGCAACGCTGGAGCGCGAAGGCGATCACGCCGCCCGCCGCGTCAACAAGCTGAACGAGGACCGCGAGCGCATGATCGGCGCCGTGCTCCTCGGCGCCAACGTCGTCACCATCGCCGCCTCCGCCATCGCCTCGACCATCTTCTCCGGCCTCTACGGCGATCTGGGGCCGCTCATCTCCACCCTGGTGCTGACGCCGCTTCTGCTCATCTTCGGCGAAGTCGGCCCCAAGACCTACGCCATCACCGCCGCCGATCAGATCGCCCGCGCCATCTCGCTGCCGGTGCAATGGATGGTGCGCGTGCTCGCGCCCATCACCGGCGCGGTGCAATGGATCGTCAATCGAGGCCTCAGGCTCATCGGCGTCCGCGTCGACGAAAACATCGACGTCCTCTCCCAGGCCCGCGCCGAGATCGCCGGCGCCGTCGAGCTGCACGCGGAGGAGGGCGGCGTCGAAGCCGAGCAGCGCCATCGTCTCCTCGGTGCGCTCGATCTCTCCGAACTCGAAGTCGCCGACGTGATGATCCACCGCAAATCGATCCGCTCGATGGATATCGATCTGCCGCCGCGCGAGATCATCGCCCAGGCGATGTCGAGCCCGCACACGCGCACGCCGCTCTATCAGGAAGAGCCCGACAACATCGTCGGCGTCCTCCACGCCCGCGACCTCTTGCGCGCCATCTCCGAGCACGGCCGCGACGCGTTCGACGTGCGCGAGGTCATGCGCACGCCCTGGTTCACGCCGATGACCACCAGCGCCGAAGACCAACTCGCCGAATTCCTGCGCCGGCGCGAGCATTTCGCTTTGGTGGTCGACGAATACGGCGCGCTGATGGGCCTCGTCACGCTCGAGGACATCCTCGAAGAAATCGTCGGCGACATCAAAGACGAGCACGACATCGCCGTCCAAGGCGTCCGCCCCCAACCCGACGGCAGCGTCAACGTCGACGGCGCCGTGCCGATCCGCGATTTGAACCGCGTGATGAACTGGGACTTGCCGGACGAAGAAGCCGTGACGATCGCCGGCCTCGTGATCCACGAAGCCCAAGCGATCCCCGAGCCCGGCCAACGCTTCGCCTTCCACGGCTATCGCTTCCAGGTGCTGAGACGGCAGCGCAACCAGCTGACGGCGCTACGGGTGGAGCGGGAAGTGGAGGAGCGGATGGAGGGCGGCTGAGTCAGAAAAATCTGATCTAAAACAAAGAGCTGGTCCTCCGAGCGCGCATGGATGCGGTAGGGCTGTTGACGAGCCCTCTGTCCGGCCATACCTTTCCTCAGAAAGAATCGGACAGAGTTATTTCTGGAGGTCACAATGCCGAGCGCCTCGCGAGCGAGACAGCAGCCGCTTCCGGCGGAATCGGCGGTGCTGACCAAGGCCGTGGTTCGAGCCGCCAAATTGCTTGGCCTCAGCAACGCCGCCCTGGCGCGGATTCTTGGCGTCTCTCCCGCCACAATCACCCGGCTCCGGGCTGGCGAATACCTGCTTCGCGCCGACGCAAAAGAGTTCGAACTCGCCATGCTGTTCGTCAGGCTGTTTCGCAGCCTCGACGCGATCATGGGCAGCGACGACGAGGCGTCCAAGTCCTGGCTTCGTGCGCCGAACCGGGCGTTTGGCGGCCGTCCCATCGATCGTATTCTCACCGTGACCGGACTGGTCGATGTCGTCGCGTATCTGGACGCCAGCAGAGCTCCGGTCTGAGTTTCGGCCGTACAGCGCCATCGTGTGGCGCTGTGTCGAGGCGCAGCATCGCGTCTCCACCAACCGGCTTGTCGATTCATTGGCCGAACAGGCGGTGCTGGAGCGGCTGCTAGAACAGAGCAAGCCGCCGCTGCCGTCCGAAGTGCAAAGTCTCAACTACCTGCTTGCCACTCCGTTTCGCTATCACCCCCGGCGGCCGGGTTCGCGCTTTCGCCGCCAAACCGAGCGCGCCGGCGTCTTCTACGCGGCGGAAGATATTGCAACGGCCGTCTGCGAGCTCGCCTTCTACAAGTTTCTGTTTCTAGCCGACGCGCCGGACGCGGCCTTGCCCGCGAACGCTATTGAGCACACAGCGTTCAGCGTCGCCTGCGCCGTAGAGCGCGCCCTCGATCTCACGCGCCAGCCGTTTGCCGGTGATGCGGACGTCTGGGAGGCGCTCGCCGATTACGCGCCGTGCCAACGCTTCGCCGACATCGCCCGCCAAGCCGAGACGCAGCTCATCCGCTACGTGTCCGTGCGCGATCTGCTCCGCCGCTGCAATGTCGGGCTGATGGATCCCGCCGCTTTCACGACGCCCAATCCGATCACCCAGCAATCATGGCGAGTCCTGCTCAAGCCGCAGCTGATCATCGCATTTTGCGACTTCCCGCGCGCCGAATACGAATTTCCACTCTCCATGTTCGCCGCCGATCCAAGGCTGGCGCCGCTGTTGACGGCAAGCGCGGGAAATGAGGGAAACGGCTAAACCGCTTCGCAGCGCGGCGATATCAAAGACGACACGACATCGCCGTCCAAGGCGTCCGCCTCCAACCCGACGGCAGCGCCAACGTCGACGGGGCCGTGCCGATCCACCTCAACCGCGTGATGAACTGGGATCTGCCAGACGAAAAGCCGTGAGGATCGCGGGGCTAGTGATCCACGAAGCCCAAGCGATCCCGGAGTCGGTGCAGCGCTTCGCCCTCCACGGCTGCGGCGGCAGCGAAACCAGCTGGCCGCACTGCGTGTCGAGCGGGAGGTGGAGGAGCGGATGGTGGTGGGGGCTGATTTGTAGTATCCATTACAATTCCGCATGGGGCCGAATCGAGCTGAAATTCGAGTCCAGCAACCTGGAGGCGTGGAGTGCCCGCAGTAAACTCGTCTGCGATTTCCCAAGTAGAATATGACGCAGCAACATCGACTCTGAGCGTTTGGTTCACCTCAGGAAAACAGTACGATTATCCCGGCGTCCCCGCTACATTGTATCAGCAGCTTCTGAGCGCGCCGTCCGTGGGGCAATTCTTCAACGCACACATCCGCGATCAGTATTCGGTGGCGTAGTAGATGCAGCTTGGCCGGCTCACGGTTTCGAACTATCGCGCCATCCAGAACGCCGCAGTAGATTTTGATGACGTTACGATATTGATCGGCGAGAACAATGCCGGGAAGTCAGCATTTCTGGCCGCGCTGGATTTGTTCTTTGCGTCCTCGCCACGCGTGTTGCCCACTGATTACTACGGGGGTGACACTTCGATACCGATCGCGGTTACCATTGAATTCGTCGGCCTCACACCCGCGGAGCGCGATCAATTCTCAAACAACCTAGTTGATGATCGACTGATAGTGACGCGGACCTTTCACCCCGATCTGGGCAAAGGTCACGGCGGCTACTCGGTTGATAGGCTCGTACATCCGGATTTCTCAGCATGTCGTGCCGAGGAAGGTGCTCGGGCGAAGCGAGAAATCTATGATGCGCTAAGAGAGCGGTTCGGGTTGCCGGCTGTAACGCGTGCAGAAGATGTCGAAGCAGAGCTGGATCGTTGGGAGGAAGCAAATCCCTCGACTTATCACGGCAGCGGGTGTCTGGATTCAGAGGTTTCAAGAACGTAGCGTCCGGTCAACTCAAGAAAAATACGGATTTCGTGCTGGTCGCCGCCGTGAAGGACGCGAGTGCTGAATTCGGGCAATCGAAGGGTTCGCCGGTTAAGCAACTCATTGATGTGGTTGCTCGTCAGACTATCCAGAACAGCAAGCAGTTCAGAGAGTTTGTTGTGGAGGCGTCCGAACGCCTGCGCGAACTCACATCGCCCGAGTCTGTGCCCGGATTGCTTCAGATCAACAGCGACCTGACTGCGATTCTAGAGCGATATTATGGTGAATCGAGCATTTCGGCGAGTTGGCAGCCGCTGAACGATCTGCCCGTTCAGATGCCGACAGCCGAGATTTCGGTGTCCGATCACGGGTACACGACCGGCATTGACGGCGTTGGTCACGGTTTGCAGAGAGCAATCATCTTAACTGTGCTCCAGTACTTAGCCGAACGGGGCGCCGCATCGTCTGAAGATACCACGTTTGACGAAGCGCAGAGTGATATCATCATCGCAATCGAAGAGCCCGAACTATATCAGCACCCGACAAAGCAGAGACTCTTCAAAGACGTATTTCGCGAACTGGTGAGGTCATTCAATAGCGAAACGGGCATCAGACTTCAGGTCGTTTACACAACGCATTCAGCGCTCCTCTTCGACTTCCCCGATTTTTCCAAGGTGCGCGGAGTTCGCCGGAGTGGTGGTCTTGCGATTCCACCAGTGATCGTAACGCGGTCTTCGCTCAAAGAATGTGCCAAGGTTCTCGCCGAATCGGTCGGTAAGAACTCTGAAGATGCCTTCGCTGAAGGAACGTTGCTGGCGCGTCTGCACGTGTTCAATTCAGAAATAGCCGAAGGTTTCTTTGGGAGAGTCGTCGTTCTCATCGAAGGACCGTCCGATCGCGCTATCGTGGAGGCTTACTATCGAACGTTGAATCGGGATCCCCTTGCCGAAGGGATTGTGTTTGCGAATGTCGAGGGAAAGTCCAAGTTGGACCGGCCGTCCGTTGTCTTTTCGGCTTTGGGCATCCCAACGTATCTTATCTTCGACAGTGATAAGAAATACGCGGACAAGGACGAGGCGTTGGCGAAAGTCGCGATCAACCGCCAGCTTCAGTATCTTTGTGGGCTTCGCGGAGCTGGAATCCAGGACTGGCCATGTGGAGTGACCGAGAGGTTTTGCAGCTGGGAAACGACTATCGAGGACTATCTAGCGGAATGCGCTGGCGCCGAGGCCTTCGATGCTGTTCTGGCCGCTACCAAGGTCAAATTCTCTATCGACCGCAAGGATTGCTTGAAAACACCCGCCGTCGCTTCATCGTGTCTTGTTGAGTGGGCGGCCAGAGGAGTGAGCTTCCCTCGATTTCGGGAGATTGTTGATCGCATCGATGCGATACTTGCTGAAGGTCTCGGGGTTGTTTGAATCCCAGCCCGTTGATCCGCCTACGGCGGTCGTCTAGCTCCCGTCGCTGCGCTCGTAGACCGCCGCGCCCGACGTCTTGCGAATGCTCATAGCCGCTTCCTTCTGAAGCGACCCCGCGCAAACGCCACGCCATCGTGGTAATCGCGCAAAGCTGTGACTTGCTGCCGGCCCCATCACTCCGGCATCGGCCGCGCCCGCTCTTGCTTCGGCTCAAGCACCACAAACCAACCGCGCCCGTGATCCTGGAGCGCCACGATCCGCCGCGCCGTCGCCTGCACAATCGCGTCCGACACAAGATCAAACCGGATCAACACGACACCCACGGCCGCGCGCCGATCGCGAAACACCAGCTCGCCGAAATCCTTGTCCGTCGTGATCAGCACGCGGTCGCGCGCGACTGCGCCGCGCAGCACGTCCTCATCGGGCATAGCGGGCCGCCCTGCAGCGGAGACCACATCTGCGCCGAGCCCGGCCAACGCCTCCGCCAGTTGTCCCGGCACGCAGGCGTCGACGCCGAAGCGCATCTATTCGGCGGCGACCGCTTCAGCGGCGTAGGCCAGCGCGGCGCGCACATCGGCCTCGGTCAAATCCGGAAAGCCCTTCAGCACCCAGGCCATGTCCGCGCTCGCCGCGAACTGGCGCACGATTGTCTCCACCGGCACGCGCGTCCCGGCGATTACGGGCTTGCCCATCATGATGCCTGGGTCGCGGGCGATGCGCGGATGTGCAGCGGCGTTCATACGCGCCAATGTAGTACATTCGGGCGAGTTATCCCAGACCTTTTCCCCGTGAGCCCGTTGCTTCGCATGTGGCTTCGAGCGCCGGTGAGTGCGGGCATTCACAATCTATCCCGCCGTTTTTTCGGTTAGGCGCTTGAATCCGCGCACACAAAAATAAATCTATCCGCCCCCCTTCAAACCCGTGCGATACTGCTTGCACCGTTCAGCAAGGAGAGCAGTCGGCCGCTGTTCGAGATCGATGCGAGAACGGGGTGATCGAGCGTGAACCTCCGTGGCGCGGTTGAGCAAAGCAGAGGTGAAGCCCGCCGAACATGAAAAGGCGGGAAGACGCACCGGAACGTCGTCGAACGCGACATCCGCACGCCGTCGGCCGAGCCGCCTCCCAGGGTGAAACATCCCTGGCGACGGCGCCGGCGAATAACGATCACGGGACGCGGCGCGCCGCGTTCACTCCGCGCTCCTTCGCGGGAGCGCACGTCAGAACGTGACGCGCCGCGTCCCGCTCTCCGTTTTTCCGATCGCAAGATCACCAAGCATGACGCGCGCCTGAAGCCATGCTGCCGGCAGCAGCGGCGAATGCCCGCCGCGCAGGCAAGGCGTGACGCGGCCGCCGCCGGCCGCTAAGCATCGCGCAAAAGAGGATTCCGTCTCATGCGCATCATCGCACCGCTGTTCGCTCTCGCACTCGCCGCCGCGCCCACGCTGGCGCTGGCGCAGACCGAACCGACCCGCGCCGAACAGCAGCGCATCGACCGCATCCTGCGCCGCACGCCTTTGATCGACGGCCACAACGATCTCCCGTGGGCGATCCGCGACGATCACGGCGGCGATCTCGCCGCCATCGATCTCGACCGCGACACCCGCCGCCTCACGCCGCCCTTGCATACCGACATCCCGCGGCTGCGGCGCGGCCGCGTCGGCGCCCAATTCTGGTCGGTCTATGTTCCGGCGACGTTCAAGGATCTCGACGCGACGCAAGCGACGTTCGAGCAGATCGATCTCGCCCGCCGCATCATTGCCCGCTATCCGCGCGCGTTCGAGTTCGCCGACAGCGCCGACGATATCGTCCGCATCCATCGCGCCGGTCGCATCGCCTCGATGTTCGGCATGGAGGGCGGCGAGGCGATCAACAACAATCTCGCTTTGCTGCGCGAATTCCGCGCCGCCGGAATCCTCTACATGACGCTCACCCACGCCCAGAACACCGATTGGGTCGACAGCGCCACCGACGCGCCGGCGCATGGCGGGCTCACCGACTTCGGCGAAGAGGTCGTGCGCGAGATGAACCGCGTCGGCATGCTGGTCGATCTCTCCCACGTCTCGGCCGAAGCGATGCGCGATGCGCTCCGCGTCAGCGCAGCGCCGGTGATCTTCTCGCATTCGTCGGCCTTCGCGCTGACGCCGCATCCGCGCAACGTGCCCGACGACGTGTTGCGCCTCGTGCGCGAAAACGGCGGCGTGGTGATGGTGAACTTCAATGCGCCGTTCATCTCCGAACCGATGCGCCAATGGAGCGCCACGCGCTCGGGCGAAGAGCGCCGACTGCAGGCGCTTCATCCCGGCGATCCCGACGCCGCGCGCGCCGCGCTCGAGCAATGGACAACCGCCAATCCGCCGCCGCCGGTGACGATTGACGATCTCGCCAACCACATCGAGCACATCGCCCGCATCGCCGGGCGCGATCATGTCGGCATCGGCTCCGATTATGACGGCGTCAGCTATCTGCCGCAGGGCATGGGCGGGGTGGAGACCTATCCGAACCTATTCGCCGAACTGATCCGCCGCGGCTGGAGCGATTCAGATCTCGCCAAGCTCGCCGGCGGCAACCTCTTGCGCGTGCTGCGCGCCGCCGAACGCGTCGCCGCGCGGTCCTAAGCCGCCGCGCGCGCGGCGCCGGTCCTGCGGACGACGCCGTTTTCGAGCGTCAGGCCCTCGCAGCCCTCGGGCAGCGTTTCGCCGGCGCCGAGAAGAACGACGCCCTCGGGCGCCAGCACGTCGAGCACGCGCTCGAGCACCGCAAGCCGCGTCGGCTGATCGAAACTGATCAGCACATGCGCAAGGAGGACGATGTCGAACTGGCCGAGCTGGCCCGGATGATGCAGCAGATTGTGCCGCTCGAATTTCACCGCCGCGCGCAGCCGGTCGGAGATGCGCCAAAGATCGCCCGCCTTCTCGAAGTGCGCGATCAACTTGCGGATCGGCAGCCCGCGCTGCACCTCGAACTGCGTGTAGAGCCCAGACCGCGCCTTATCGAGCAGCCGCTCGGAAAGATCGCTGGCGAGAATCTCCGCCGCCGGATTGAGCCCCTCGTTGCGCATGTCCTCCAGGATCATCGCAACGGAGTAGGCTTCCTGTCCGGTCGAACACCCCGCGCACCAGATCCGCGCCCGCTCGTGCCCGCGCCGCGCCAGCGCTTCGGGCAGGAGCTTCGCGCGCAGCTGTTCGAACTGCGCCCGGTCGCGGAAGAAGCGCGTCTCGCTCTGCGCCAGATTGTCGGCGATCGCGTTCCACAGCGCCCCGTCCGGCTTGATCCGCGCCGACGCGATCATCTCGGAGACGCTGGCATAGCCCTCGCGCCGCGCCAGCGGCTGCAGCCGCACCGCCGCGGAGGCCGACATCTCGCGCGTGATCAGCGCGCCGGTGCGCGCCTTCACCTCCCGCGCGATCAGCACGAACTCCGCTTCCGTCAGCATCAGATCAGGCCCGCTTCAGCGAACTTGGAATGGAGAATGTCGCCATCGAACGGCTTCATCATGTACTCGTCGGCCCCGGCCTTCAGCGCTTCGGCGATCCGTTCGACGTCGTTCTCGGTGGTGCAGAACACCACCGTCGGCTTGTCGCCGCCGGGCTCCTTGCGCAGCTGCTTCAGGAAGTCGATGCCGCTCATTACCGGCATGGTCCAGTCGAGCAGGATGGCGTCGGGCATCTGCCGGCGGCAGGCCTGCAGCGCCTCCAGGCCGTCGCCGGCTTCCTCGATCTCGAAGCGCATGTCCTCGAGGATGCGGCGCGCGACTTTGCGGATCACGCGGCTGTCGTCGACGACCAGGCAGCGTCTCATGAAAATGCTCCGTCGGAATCAATCCAACAGTGCGGCGGCGCGGTTATTGTGGAGTTAATGTGTATTTACGGCCTACAGCCTGAACGCCGCCGAGCGGGCGATGAACTCGACCTTCTCTTCGCTCTCGCGCGTGCTGAGCTCGACACCGCCCTGGCGGGCGAGCAGGCTGGTCAGCGTCGGCTGGATGGTGTGTCCGGAAAGCTCGCCGCTGTCGCCGCGCAGCGCCGCCGCGGTCGGCTCGCGCAGCTTGGCGCGCGGCCCGGTCGCGGTCACGATCACTTCGCCGCCGTCGCCACGCTTTTCCGCCGTGATCTCGACCTTGCCGCCGCGCGGCAGGCATTCGTTGGCGATCAGCAACAAATTGACGATCACCCGCACCGCCGGGCGCGGCATCTGCACCGCTGGCGCCGACCAAACCAGTTCCGGTTTCAGAACGCCGTAGAGCTTCAGCGCCACCGCCCGGCCTTCCTCCAGTTCGGACTCGCCTTCGGCCGTGGCGCCCGCCATGGCGAAACGGAAGAATTCGAGCTTGGCCCAGGCCTTGCCGACGCCGTGGTCGAGCAGCGAAAGCGCGTCCGGATCGGTTTTCCCGTCGCCGGCCTTGATCATCTCCAGGCCCTGGATGATCGCCGACATCGGCTCGACCATGTCGTGGCAGATGCGCGAGGCGACAAGCGCAGTCAGCTTCGTATTCTCGATCATCGCGCGCTCCGTGACGGGGAAGGGCCGAACATAGACGATTCGCGCGCGGGAAAGGGTTCAATCCCGTGCGCCGCGCCGCCACATGCGGTACCTGCGCAGGAGAAGGAGCGTTGATGGCTGTGGAAACAGGAGCTGGGCTGGGTCTGGAGCACGCGGTCGCGCTGTTGGCGACGGCGGTCGTGGCCGCGCCGCTATTTCGCCGGCTGGGGCTCGGCTCGGTGCTGGGCTACCTCGCGGCGGGCCTGGCGATCGGCCCGTTCGGGCTTGGTCTCTTCCGCGATCCCGAGAGCATCCTCCACGTCGCCGAGTTCGGCGTCGTCATGTTCCTGTTCCTAATCGGTCTCGAAATGCGCCCGGCCAAGCTCTGGTCGCTGCGAAAGGAAATCTTCGGCCTCGGCGCCGCGCAGGTGGTCGCGTGCGCGGCGCTCTTGTCGCTGATCGGCGTCGCCGCGGGTCTGCCCTGGCCGGCGGCGCTGATCGGCGCCAGCGGTTTCGTGTTGTCGTCGACCGCCGTCATCATGAAAATGATGGACGACAGCGGCGAAACCGCCAGCGAAGCGGGGCAACGCAACGTTTCGATCCTGCTGTTCGAAGACCTGATGATCGTGCCTTTGCTCGCCATTGTGGCGACGCTCGGCGCGGCCATGGGCGGCGTCGAAGAGAACGCGCGCCCGCTCTGGATCAGCATTGGCGTCGGCCTCGCCGCGATCGGCGTCGTCTTCATCGCCGGCCGCTGGCTGCTCAATCCGTTCTTCGCGCTGCTCGCCCGCTCTGGCGCGCGCGAAGTCATGACGGCGGCGGCGCTGCTCGTTGTCTTGGGCGCCGCGCTGTTCATGCAATGGGGCGGCCTCTCCATGGCGATGGGCGCCTTCCTCGCCGGCGTGCTGCTCTCGGACTCGGTCTTCCGCCATCAGCTCGAAGCCGACATCGAGCCGTTCCGCGGCATCCTGCTCGCGCTGTTCTTCATCAGCGTCGGCATGTCGCTGAACCTCGCCGTCGTGCTGACGCAGTGGCAGTGGATCGCCGTCGGCGTCGTCGCCTTCATGGCCGTCAAGGCGTTCGGCATCTACGCTGTCGCCCGCCTGTTCGGCAGTCCCAACCGCGAAGCAGGGCAACGCGCGGCGCTGTTCGCGCAAGGCGGCGAGTTCGCCTTCGTGCTCTACGGCGCGGCTCTCGCGGTCGGCGTCATGGATGCCCGCATTGCCGCGATGATGACCGCGATCGTCATTCTGTCGATGGTGCTGACGCCGCTTGTGGTTTTGCTCATGAACCGCTTCACCCCGGCGCCGGAGGTCTCGCGCGAGGGCGTGGAGGACGCCGCCGGCCTGCACGGCCGTGTGCTGTTCATCGGCTTCGGCCGCTTCGGTCAGGTCGTCAGCCAATCGCTGTTGGCCCGCGGCGTCGACATTTCGCTGATCGAGCTGGATGTCGAAATGATCCAGGCGGCCGCCAATTTCGGATTCAAAGTGTATTACGGCGACGGCACGCGGCTCGACGTGCTGCACGCCTCCGGCGCAGCCGAGGCGGAAGCTATCCTGGTCTGCGTCGACAAGCCCGACGCTGCCGACCGCATCGTCGCGCTGGTGAAGGCCGAGTTTCCGCACGCCAAACTGTTCGTCCGCGCGTTCGACCGCGGTCATTCCATGCGGCTGGTGAAGGCGGGCGTCGACTATCAGATCCGCGAACTGTTCGAGTCGGCGCTCACCTTCAGCAGCGCGGTGATGCGCGAACTCGGCTTCAACGACATCGAGATCGAAGAGACGATCGAGGACGTGCGCGACCGCGACGCCGCGCGGTTCGAGCTGCAGTTGGCCGGCGGCATCGAGGCTGGGCGCCAGCTCATCCGCAACAATCAGACAACGCCGCAGCCGACGCCGTTCACCGTGCCGCGCCGCGAGAGCAGGGCGCTCAACGAGGACGCCGCCGACGTCCTCGGTGAAAAAGAAAAGGCCGATTGAACCGGCGGGCGCCGCAACGGCACGGGGGCGCCGCCCGTCATATTCGGGTGCTAGGCTGAGGGGGGAGAGCGCAATGCGGAAATGGATCGGAATGATGCTGGCCCTCGCGCTGGCGGCGTGCGCGCCGCGGCCGGCGGCGCCTGACCTTAATCCGCTGGCCGAACGCTACGTGCGGCTCGCGCTCGAAATCGGCGCGCATGAGGAAGGCTATATCGACGCCTATTACGGTCCGCCCGAGTGGAAGACGGAAGCCGAGTCCAGCCCACGCTCGACCGCGGAACTGAAGCAGCTTGCTGACGGTCTGCTTGCCGAAATCAACGGCGCGCTCGAACAGGCGCGCGACGCGGCCGTGCAGCGTCGCGCCCGAACGCTTGCGGCGTATGTTTCAAGCGCGCGCTTTCGGCTCGACATGATCGACGGCGCGCGCGCGCCGTTCGTTGAAGAGGCCGAGCGCCTGTTCGCGCTTCGCCCCGAACTGCGGCCGCTCGAGAGCTACGATCCGGTGCTCGCGCGCATTGAGCGCGTTGTGCCCGGCTCGGGCCCGCTCGCTGCGCGCGTGCAGGCGTTCCGCGATCGCTACATCGTCCCGGAGGATCGCTTGCGGGCGGTGATGGATGCGGCGATCGCCGAATGCCGCCGCCGCACCGCCGAACACATCAGGCTGCCGGAAAACGAGCGCTTTACGCTAGAGTTCGTCACCGGCAAGAGCTGGTCCGGCTACAATTATTATCAGGGCGGCAATCAGAGCCTTATTCAGGTCAACACCGATCTGCCGGTGACGATTGATCGCGCCGTCGATCTCGGCTGTCACGAGGGTTATCCGGGCCACCACCTGCAGGGCATCAGCGCCGAGCGGCTCTACCGCGAGCGCGGCTGGGTCGAGTTCTCGGTGATGCCGCTCTACTCGCCACAAGGACCGCTCAATGAAGGCGGCGGCAATTACGGCGTCGACCTCGCGTTCCCAGGCGAGGAGCGGCTGCAGTTCGAAAAGGCGACGCTTTATCCGCTCGCCGGCCTCGATCCGGCCACCGCCGACGCGCGCGATGCGCTCGCAGAGGCGATGAGCGATCTTGCCGGCGCGCGACTGACGATCGTGCAGATGTATCTGGACGGTCAGATCGACCGCGAACGCGCGCTGGAGCTGGCGCAGCGTTATCAGCTCGTCTCGCGCGAACGCGCCGAGCAGAGTCTCGATTTCGCGGACGAGTACCGCTCGTACGTGATCAATTATGCGACCGGGGAGGACGTCGTCCGCGCCTTCGTCGAGCGCGCCGGCGCAGACAACGCGGCGCGCTGGCGCGCCTACGAGAGCATCCTGACGCAGCCAAGCCTACCGGAGCACCTGCAATGACGCCTGAATTCCGCATGATCGAAACCAACGGCGTCAAGATCCGTGCGGCCGTGCAAGGCGCGGGCCCGCTGGTCGTCATGGTGCATGGCTTTCCCGAGAGCTGGTATTCCTGGCGCCACCAGATGCAGCCGATCGCCGACGCCGGCTTCACCGCCTGCGCGATCGATGTGCGAGGCTATGGCGGCTCGGACAAACCGCGGCCGGTCGAGGCCTATGCGATGAAGGAGATCGCAGCCGATGTCGCCGGCGTCATCGAAGCGCTGTCGCCCGGCCAGCCCGCAGTGTTGATCGGTCACGACTGGGGCGCGCCGATCGTCTGGCACACGGCCGTACTGCATCCCGACAAGGTGCGTGCGGTGGCTGGGCTCTCGGTCCCATATTTCGGTCACCCGCCTGTGCCGGTCAGCCAGATCATCAAGGCGATGTACACCGACCAGGGCAAGTTCTTCTATCAAGCTTATTTCCAGGACGAAGGCGTCGCCGAAGCGGCTTTCGAGAAGGATGTGCGCGGCGGTTTGCGCAAGCTCTACTACGCTGGCGGCGGCGAGTCCGAAGCGTACTGGGGCGGGATTGACAAGAAGCACGGCGATGCGCTGCTCGACGGCTTGCCCGATCCGCAGCCGTTCCCGGCTTGGCTCTCGGAAGCCGACATCGACTATTTCGCCGGCGAGTTCACGCGCTCAGGTTTCCGCGGCCCGCTCAATCGCTATCGCAATTTCGAGCGCGACTGGGCCGACATGAACACGATCGAAGATCGCGTTGTGCATCAGCCGTCGCTCTTTATCGTGGGTGAGCGCGACCTGGTGCTGAAAATGTTCGGCGGCAGCGCCGATGCCGCGGTGGCGCGGATGCGGGAGAACGCGTCCGATTTCCGCGGCGCGCACCTCATTCCGAAGATCGGTCACTGGACCCAGCAGGAAGCGCCGGCCGAAACCAACCGGGTGCTGCTGGATTGGCTCAGGTCGCTTTGATCATAGGCAACGTCGATCCTTCGGCGGAGGGTAATCTATACTTCAGCGCACTTGCTCATGGCGCGGGCAGAACCACATTTGAGCGGAGGTTGAAGGACGAGAGCGATGTACAGGAGTCGAATTGATCTGCCAGACAACACGCGCAAGGCGATGATCTCGGCGCTGAATGCCCGGCTCGCCGATGCGCTGGCGCTGCGCATGATGCTGAAGCAGGCGCACTGGAACGTGAAGGGAGCGAACTTCATCGCGCTCCACGAAATGTTCGATCAGATGCACACGCGCGTCAGCGGTTTCGTCGACGAGATCGCCGAACGCGCGGTCACCTTAGGCGGCGTCGTCGATGGCACGCCGGCGGCGGCGAACAATTCGAAGCTCGAAGCCTATCCGCCCACGATCACGGCGCAGGAGGAGCATCTGAAGGCTCTTGCCGATCGCGTCGCCGCGTTCGGCAAGCTCGTCCGCGAAGGCATCGACGCCGCCGATGAAGCCGGCGACAAGGATACGGCCGACCTCTTCACCGCGGTGTCGCGGCAGATGGACATGGACCTCTGGTTCCTGGAAGCGCACCTGCAATAGAGAGCGCCGCGCTGCCTCAGGCGCGCGCCTGCTCCTTCACCGAGTCCGTTTCGCCTGCAAGAAGCGCGCGCGCTTTGCGTTCGAACTCCGCGAGGTCCAGGGGCTTGGCGATGTAGTCGTCGGCGCCGCAGGCCATGTAAATGTCGCGCTGGCCCTTCATGGCGCTCGCGGTGACGACGATGATCGGCACCCTGGCGTAGGGCGCCTTTGAAGCCCGGATGTTGCGGATGGCCACATCGCCGGGCATCACCGGCATGTGGATGTCCATCAGCACTAGATCGTAGTACGCCGCCTCCAGGCACTCGATCGCCTCGGCGCCGTTCTCGGCTTCGGTGAGCTGCACGACGCCGGCCTCATGCAGCACTTCGCGCATCAGCAAGCGGTTGGTCTCGTTGTCTTCCACCAGCAAGATGCGCGCGCCGGCCAGCCCGCCGCTACGCTGCGTAGCAGCGGGTTCGTTGGTCTTGGCGTAGGCGGCGGCTAGCTTCGACTCGAGCGGCAGCACGAACCAAAAGGTAGAGCCATGGCCGGGGATGCTCTCGACATCGATGGTCCCCTTCATGATCTGCACCAGTTCGCTGCAGATGGCGAGGCCAAGGCCGGTGCCGCCGTGCTTGCGCGTGCTGGAGCCGTCGACCTGGCGGAAGCGCTCGAAAATCTTCGCCTGCTGATCGGGTGGAATGCCGGGACCGTTATCGGTGACCGAGAATTTCCAGCCGGAGCGTCCGGCATGCTCGATGGAGAGCCGTACTGCGCCGTCGTCGCTGAATTTCAGCGCGTTGCCGAGCAGGTTCACCAACACTTGGCGGACGCGATCGGCGTCGCAGAACAGCAACGTCTCGTCAGCTTGCGGCGGCAGGTCGAAGTCGAGGGTGACGCCCTTCTGCAGCGCGACGCCTTCGACGGTCTCGAGCGCCGAGCGGGCAAGCTCAGCGATCGTGGTCCAGTCGGCGTCGAGTCGCAGCATCCCGGATTCGATCTTCGACAGATCGAGAATGTCGTTGATGATCGAGAGCAGGCTGCGCGCCGAGCTCAGGATCGTGTCGGCGTAGCGGCGTTGCTTTGGATTGAGTTCGCTCCGCTGCAGCAGCTGGGCCATGCCGACGACGCCGTTCATCGGTGTGCGCAGCTCGTGGCTCATATTGGCGAGAAACTGCGACTTGAGGCTGCTGGCCTGATTGGCCGACTCCATCGAGCGGACCAGATCGTCGATGTCCTGCGTCGCGACGATGCGCCGGGCGGGCTGGCCAGAAGTGTCGACGACGCCGCTGACGAACACGCGATGCCAGCGATAGGCGTCGTGCTCGACGTCCTTGATGCGCGCCATGACGGTAGCGGAATCGCCGCGCTTGGCCATGTCGACGGCGACCTCCACTTCGGGGAGGTCTTCGGCGTGGATGGCGGCGGCCAGAACCGCTGAGGCGTTCGCCAATGTCTGCCCGATCGGCAGGCCAAGCAGCGAGCACATGACCGGGGAAGCGTGGGCTTCATCGGTTGCGAGATCGATGTCGCACAGTGATATCTGGGCGGCGGTTTTGATCGCCTCGGCGCGCTCTTCAATCACCTTCAGCTGCCGCACCATCTCCTTGAGCCGAAGATTCTCTTCGCGAAGCCTGCGGCCCAGCAGGTGATCCATCATCGTGGTTATGACTTGCTGCATATGCCGCGGTCCGCCTGGCGCTGTCTCGCGTAGGACGCTATGGGCGCGCTGGTTTCTCAGTTGTTCACGACGTTCGGCGAATTGCAGCTCAAACGCAGCGCCTTATCGAGCGTTTAACTTCCGCGGCGGCACTGTCGACGCGGAGACGAAGAGCCGATGCAGCCCAACGTGCTTGTGGTGGACGATAATCCCGTCAATCAGCAGCTCATCCAATGGGCGCTCGAGGATGTCGCGCAGGTGTACGTCACCGCGGATGGCCGCGAAACCGTCGCCCAGGCGCTTTCGCTGAAGCCCGAGATGATTTTTCTCGATCTGATGATGCCGGGTTTCTCCGGCTTCGATGTGATCGAGCAGATGCGCAGCCAACAGCCGGAACTGCTGCAGCGCACGATCGTGATCAGCGCGCAGGACGACCGCGAAACGCGAAATCGCGTGACCACGGCCGGCGTCGCCGGATTCCAGAAGAAGCCGCTCGAGATCGACGACGTGCTGCGCCTGTTCAACTCGACCGTAATTCGCTAGCGCACGGTTGGGGCTTTGCTTCAGGTCCGACACAGCTGGTTTTACGGCGTGTTTAGAGGCGAGCCTGCACGCTCGACGGGAGTGTTTACATCGCCCGAGTGGATGAAGACCAAAGTCGCATGTTTACGCTGAACGGCTCCGACAAAGCCCGTCTCAAGCAGATCATCGCCGCCGGCGGGCTGCGCGATCTCAGCGACGTGCTGCGGATCTCGATCGAGCCGGTGCGTATCGAGGACTCGCCTCGCTGGCTCGATTACCTGCAGCGCAGCAAGGACGCGGTCGTCGAGTGGGCGCGCAATCTCTGCGGTGACGAGAACATCGTGCTGCTTGAGCAGGGCGTGCTGACCGTGATCCGCCATCCCGCGACAGCGCTGGAAGCGGCGGACCTGCGGCTCTTGCTCATGACCTATCTGACCGATCGGCTGAGCGGCAACGAAGTGCTGCCTATTGAGAAGCTCGTTATGCGCGACTTGCCGCCCGAAGCGGCGGCAAAATGGCTGGCGTCGGCGGCCGTCAGTCCAGAGCCAGCCGCCGCCTCGGTCGCGTGCGCGCCGCCGCAACCGCCGGTGCAGGAGCGTGCGCGCGTCAAGTACGAAGAGATGGAAGACGAACTCGCGGGCGCGCTCTCCTTCCGCTTTGACGCCGTCGTGCGCGACGCGGGAGAGGTGGCCTGGTTCGTCAGGGCCCTGGGCGCGCATGCGGCGTTCCTGGAGCTGCGTGACTATTGCACGCCCAGCAACGAAGCAGCCGACGTCGATCTTGCGGCGATCCAGGAGGCGGCGAACCTCGCGTTCCGTGGCCTGAAGCAGAAGGGCAAGCCGCCCGCCTGCGTGCTCTTCCCGGTCAACATCAACAATCTCAGGCTCTCGCATCTGCGTGCGAAGATATTGTTTGAACTGCGGCAGGTGCCCAAGCCGGTATCGCGTCTGATGGAGCCGGTGCTGGTGCGCTGCACGCCGGGCGTGCCGCAGGCGGCGTACTTCGACGCTTCGCTCTATCTGCGGCCGTTCTTTCAGACGATCTGGACCTACGCGCCGGCCGATCGCGATCCGAAGGCGTTCGTCTGGCCGCAAATTCAGCTGGGCGTGCTGGTCGATCTCGCTTCCAGCGACGACCAGCGCGCGCGTTCGCGCTTAGCGGACAGCTGGCGCAACGAAGCGTCGCGGCGGCGGCTGCCGCTGTCGGTGCTGTCGCAAGGAAGCTGCGAAACGTCAGCTCTGGCGCCCGCGCGCGCGTGAGCAGCGTCGGCCGCCGGCGAGACGCCGCAGATCACGGATTGTCGTGCACCTCGACGTCCGGCCGGTCGTCGCCGTGGGAGATTTCGTCGTGCCAGCGTCCGCGCGCGTCCTCCCAGGAGATACCGACCGTCTCGCCCGGCCGCATCTGTTCCAGCGCCGCGCGCTTGGCGGCGTTGTAGGCGGCCTCATGCGTCAGGAACGATTGCGAGATCGTATCGCCCAATCGGAACGCCCAGCCGTGGTCGTGCTCGATGATTTCATAGACGATCTTGGTCATGCGAATGCGTCTCCTTCTTGAAAGGTGGAACGCGCCAAGCCGGTGGCAAGTGCCGCTTCTACGCTTATCATCGCCGCGTGCAGAGTCGACATCACACGGAGCGTCACCGCCTTGCCCGCGCCGGCTGGCTGCGCGCGGCTGTGCTGGGCGCCAATGACGGCATCGTCTCGACTGCGAGCCTCGTCATTGGTGTTGCGGCCGCCGCTGCGGCGAAGGACGCGGTGCTGGTCGCCGGTGTGGCCGGCCTGGTCGCGGGCGCGATGTCGATGGCGGCGGGCGAGTACGTTTCGGTGAGTTCGCAGGCCGATGCGCAGAAGGCCGACCTCGCACGCGAGCGCGCGGAGCTGCGCGAGCAGCCGGAATTCGAACTGCAGGAGCTGAGTGAAATCTATATCGCCCGCGGACTCGCGCCCGAGCTCGCGCGCGAGGTCGCGCAACAGCTGACGGCGAAGGACGCGCTGGCCGCCCACGCCCGCGACGAGCTCGGCATTTCCGATCTGGCGAAGGCGCGGCCGGTGCAAGCGGCGCTCGCCTCGGCGGCTGCATTCGCGACAGGCGCTGCGCTGCCGCTGGCGGTGGCGCTGCTCTCGCCGGCGGCGATGCTCGGGCCTTACGTCGCCGCTTCGGCGCTGGTCTTTCTCGCCTTGCTCGGCGCCACCGCCGCGCGCGCCGGCGGCGCGAAAATGGTTCGTCCGGTCATGCGCGTCGTCTTCTGGGGCGCGCTGGCGATGGCGATCACCGCCGCCATCGGCACGGCGTTGGGCGTCGCGGTTTAATTTTTGTAGCATCGCGCCATCTATTGCGGCCGCGCAGCAATCGTAGTTGCATGGGACAAATTTCTCGGGGTGGAAAATGGGGCCGAGAGCAACGATCACCGCGGCAATAGGCATGCTCGCGATCCTGGCGGCAAGCGGTTTCGTGTTCTGGCAGGCTGGTCTCGGCTTCCACGCGTGTCGGGTCGATGACGATATCTCCCTCGGAGACCGAACAGCCGTTGCCCAGGCAAGTGTCGAGTTTATTGAACTCGTCCGCGCGGGCGAAACAAGCGCCGTGTTCGAGCGAATGTCGAGAGCCGGACTGGAGAGCACCGAAAGAGCCGCTCTGCTCAACATCGTTGAAATGACGATCTCTGCTCCGGGCGGTGAGTTGGAGACTCGACGCACGTACAGTCTTCATTCGATTGGCGCTGCGCGCGGTTATGCCCCGTGCAGGGAAGACGGAGGCATGGCCTTCGTTGCTCGAGGCGGCGGGTTTCACACGATGTTTGCTGTCGTCGCCGAGCCAATCGACGGCGCGGAGCGCTCGTGGAGTTTCTGGTTCGAGCGCGAACGGGGCGTCTGGCGTGTGCGCGGCGTGCATGTCGGAGTAAGCGAGGTCGCCGGTCGAGATGGCGCGGAGCTGTGGGCGCTGGCCGAGGAGCAGCGGCGGCAAAATCAGGTGTTCAACTCAACTCTCCTTTACGACATCGCCAGCACGGCGCTCTTTCGCGGCCAATTTCTGCATCCGGCCGAAGCCGAAGGCTTTGCCCGAGCAAGACAAATGTGGCGTCGCCATCAGGATGTTATTCAAGCGCGGTTTCATGTTGGCGGTCAGGTGTTTCCGATCGCCAACATGAGCGCCGTAGGTACAGGCGATGGGTCGCTCGTGCTTGTGCTCGACCAGGCGCTCGATTTGCCGGTGACGGCGGCGGAGGCCGATGAGAAGAACCGGGCGCTGATCGACGGCATGAATGCCGACCGACCGGAGTGGCGCGCGGTTTTCGACGCGATCGCAGTCGGCTCGCCCACTGGGCCTAACCGGGTGTGGCGCACAGTGTATGACGGCGCACAAGGTTATTTGCCGCCGCCCGACGAGATCATTAGGCTCTAGAACTGCGGCTGTTCGATCTGCTTCTTCAGCTCTTTCTTGACGATCTTGCCGTTGGCGTTGCGCGGCAGCGTCGTCGGCCAGAAGATCACTTCGACCGGCACTTTGAAGGCGGCGAGCTTCTGCGCCACGTGGTGGCGCAGCGCTTCGCTGCTCACGTTCATGCCCGGCTTCAGGTGCACGACCGCGATCGGCTCTTCGCCGAGCGTCTGGTGCGGCTTGCCGATCACGGCGGCGTCCATGATCGCCGGGTGTTCGTAGATCGCGTTCTCGACTTCGACGCAGTAGATGTTCTCGCCGCCGCGGATCAGCATGTCCTTGGCGCGGTCGACGATGTAGATGAAGCCTTCCTCGTCCATCTTGGCGAGGTCGCCGGTCTTGATCCAGCCGTCGATGAATGTTTCCGCCGTCGCTTCCGGCTTATTCCAATAGCCGCGCACGACGATCGGACCCTTGTACCAAAGCTCGCCCACTTCACCGCGGGCCAGCTCCTGGCCGTTCTCGCCGATGATCTTCGCTTCGCCCGTCGGCGCCGGCACGCCGGTGGAGGAGGGCTTGCGCTCGTAGTCTTCGGCGACGTTGGAGACCGCGGTGGCCGCGGTCTCGGTCATGCCCCAGCCTTGGCTCGGCGACGACCCAGGCCAACGCGCCTTGATGCGCTTGACCAGTTCCGGCGCCGCCGGCGCGCCGCCATAAGCGACGCCCTCGATCGAAGAGAGATCGTATTTGTCCACGTCAGGGTGTTCGAGCACTTGCCAGGCGATCGTGGGCACGCCGCCGAAATGGGTGACGCGCTCCTTCTCGAACAGCTGCAGCGCCTGGCCGGCGTCGAACTTGCGCTGCATCACCAGTTTGTCGCCGCGCATCAGCGACGGGATCATCACCGCAAAGCAGCCGGTGGCGTGGAAGAACGGCACCGAGATCAGGAACGACTTCTGCGGCAGCGACGGATCGGGCTGCGGCGGCGCTTCGCCGCGGCGCAAGAACGCGCGCGCTTGCGCCGAAGCGCCGTTCCAGATGTTGGAGATGATGTTGCGGTGGGAAATCACCGCCCCCTTCGGGTGGCCGGTCGTCCCTGACGTATAGAAGATCGTGACGTCGTCATCCGGACCGCGCTGCGGGAAGTCTTCGAGCCCGGCCGGCGGCGTGAGGCCGGCCCAATCGTTTGTGCCGCCGATCACGCTTTCGAGCCGCGCGAGCGCCGGATCGGCGCTCTCTTCCGGCATGCGCGAGACGTAGATTTTCTTGACCGAAGGGCAGTTCGGCAGGTGCTCGCGGATGCGCTCATAGCGTTCATGATCGACGATCAGCACCGAAGAGCCGGAATCGCAGATGCCGTATTCGAGCTCGGCGCCGGTCCACCAGGCGTTGAGCGGCGTCACGATCGCGCCGGCCAACACGCCGGCCCAGAACGCAACCGGCCATTCCGGCACGTTGCGCATGATGATGGCGACCCGGTCGCCCGGCTTCACGCCGTCGGCGATCAGCTGACGGGCGAGCGCCGCCGCAGCGGCCCGGAGACCGTTGATCGTCGCCCGCTCGTCCTCGAACACGAGGTGGTCGCGCGGGCCGAACGCTGCGGAAAGAGCGAAGATCGCGTGCAAGGTCGGCGGCGCCGCCTTCCAGACCTTCATCTTGACGCCGCGCACCTCCGCTTCGCCGGTTTCGAGGAGCGTGCCCGGCTGCGTCAGCAGCGCGTGGGCCTGCTCGATCGACATGGCTGGAAAAGCGGGCTTGGCGGCCGCGTCGGTCATCAAAGTCCTCCCGCACGTCGCGGCAAAGGCGCCGCGCGCGTCATTTTTGGATTTTGCTGTTGAAACACGTTGCGCGTCCGGCATCAACAGGCGGTACGGACAGAACTTTGCCGAAATTTAATGGTGCTTGTTCCGTGCGCGCGCCTGGGTAAGCATGTGCTGGTCCTAGGCGGGACGGGAGGACGCGCTGATGGCGTTCAATTGGAAAGCGCTCGCAGAGCGCCTGGATCCACGCAAGCTCAACTGGGGGTGGGTGGCGCCGGCGCGCGATTGGGTGGTCGCGAACAAGACCACCGTTCTCTCGACCTCGATCGCTTTGCTCATCGGCCTCTGGGGCGGCGCCGTGCTCGGGCGCGTTTCGACCGGCGCGCCCGCGTTCGATTTCGCCCAGCTCGGCTCGATCGGCGCCGGCGAAACCGCGCGCAACGCCAACGCGCCGCGCGCGGGCCTGCCCGCTGTCGAAGGCATGGCGTTCGTGCGTCTGCGCACCGAGATGAACGCCGCCGAGCCGCGCGCGTGTCTCGAATTCTCGCAAAACCTCTCGACCGATGCGAGCATCAACTACGCCGACTACATCGTCATGGATCCGGCCGTCCCGTACCAGACCGATGTCTCGGGCAATCTCCTCTGCCTCGGCGGCTTGCCGTTCGAGCCGGAGCGTCAGATCACCATTCGCGAAGGCCTGCCGTCCGCGTCGGGCGAGCGCACCGAATTCGACGAAACCTTCATGCTCACGTTCGGCGATCGGCCCGCTTATGTCGGCTTCGCCGGCGGCGGCGTGATCCTGCCGCGTTCGGAAGCCGACGGCATCGCCATCGAAACCGTCAACGTCTCGCGCATCGGCGTCGAGGTGCTGCGCGTGCCGGACCGCATTCTGTCGCAGTACACGGTCGATCCGGGCGAGATCAACGAAGAGGGCGGCTGGGGCTATTGGGGCTTCAACAGCGCTGGCGAGGACGTCGGCGTTCAGGTCTATGAAGGCGAAATCGACGTCGATACCTCTGTGCGCAACAGCGCGGTGACGACCGTGTTCGCGCTCGGCGCGGCGCTCAATGAACTGCGGCCTGGGGCGTACGTGGTGAAAGTGCGCGATGCTTCGCCGAGCGCCGGCCAGCGCGGCGAGAGCGAGAACGAAAGCGTCGCCTCCGCCTATCGCTGGATTCTTTACACCGACATGGCGCTGCAGAGCTTCTCCGGCGCCACCGGCCTCGACGTCGTCGTGCGTTCGCTGCGCACCGCGCGGCCGATGGGCAACATCACCGTCACGCTGATCGCGCAGAACAACGAAGAGCTCGCGCGCACCCGCACCGATGCCGACGGTCGGGTCCATTTCGCCGACGCGCTGGTGAACGGCGACGGCCCGGCGCGCGCTCGTTACGTGATGGCCTACGGCGCCGAAGGCGACTTCGCGGCGCTCGACTTGCAACGTCCGGGGCTCGATCTCTCCGATCGCGGCGTCGACGGCCGTTACGCGCCGGGCGATGTCGATGCGTATCTCTACACCGAGCGCGGCATCTATCGCCCCGGCGAGCGCGTGCGCTTGATGGGCCTTATCCGCGACCAAGTCGGCCGCGCCATCTCGAACCGGCAATCGACCCTCGTCGTCTATCGTCCGAACGGCACCGAATGGCGGCGCATCCGCATGACGGAGGCGGAAGCTGCCGGCGCCGTCGCCAAGAACATCGACCTCGACCGCGGCGCGCCGCGCGGGGTTTGGCGCGCGAGCTTGCTGGTGGACGGCCAAGAGCAGGCGGCCGGCGAAGTCAGCTGGTCGGTTGAAGATTTCGTGCCGCAGCGTCTTCGCGTGCAGATCGAGGCGAACGAGCAGGTGCTGCGCCGCGGCCAGTCGCGGCCGATCAACGTGCAGGCGGATTTCCTCTACGGCGCGCCGGGCTCCGGCTTACCCGTCGAAGCGGAAGGCCGGCTGATGGTCGACCCGACGCCGTTCCCCGACTTCGACGAATACAGCTTCGGCCGCAGCGACGAGAGTTTCGACGAACGCATGTTCCAGCTGCCGGGCACCGTCACCGACGGCCAAGGCGCCGCCCAGCTGTCGCTGCAGCTGCCGGACGAGCCGGAAACGACGCTGCCGCTGCGCGCGCGCGTGATCGCCTCCGTCGCCGATCCGGGCGGGCGTCTCGTGCGCGAGAGCTTCACCGTGCCGGTGCGGCTCAGCAATCTCTATCTCGGCCTTGCGCCGCAGTTCGAGAACCGCCGCGCCGGCGCCGGCGAGCGCGTCGCCTATGACGTCATCGCGCTCAACGCCGATGGCCGGCGCGTCGCCGCACGCGGCGTGCAATGGCAGCTGGTGCGCGAGGATTGGAGCTACGACTGGTATCTCGATAATGGCGCGTGGCGTTGGCGGCGCACCGGGCGCGACATCCCGGTCGACGGAGCGACCGTCGATGTGCCCGCGAACCAGCCGCTGCGCATCGCCAAGGACGGGCTGCGCTCGGGCTCGTATCGCCTGATCGTGCGCGTCAATGGCGCAGAAAGCTCGGCCCGCTTCGGCGTCGGCTGGGGCGGCCCGGCCGACGATGATGCGACGCCCGACATGGTCAGCGTCGTGCCGCCGGAAAATCCGACACGGCCCGGCGCGCGTGCGCGGGTGCAAATCCGTCCGCCCTATGCCGGCGAAGCGCAGATTGTCGTCGCCACCGATCGCGTGATCGAAAGCCGCACCGTGCGCGTCTCCAGCGAGGGCACGACGATCGATCTGCCGGTCAGCACCGAGTGGGGCTCCGGCGCCTACGTGCTCGTCACGGTGATGACCCCGCGCGATCCGGTGAACCTGCCGGTGCCGCGCCGCGCCATCGGCGTGGCGTACGTGCCGGTCGACATGGGCAACCGCACGCTCGAGGTCTCCGCCGGCGAGGGGCTGCAGAACGTGCGTCCGCGCACTACGGTGAACATACCGATTCAGGTGCGCAACGCGCCGGCGGGCGAACGCGTGCGCGTCGCCATCGCCATGGTCGACGAGGGCATCCTCAACATCACCAAATACGAGAGCCCGAATCCGGTCGATTATTTCTTCGGCCGCCGCGCGCTCGGCGTCGAGATACGTGACGACTACGGGCGCTTGCTCAACCCGAACCTCGGCGCGCCGGCGACGCCGCGGCAAGGCGGCGACAGTCTGGGCGGGGAGGGGCTGACAGTCGTGCCCACGCGCACCGTGTCGCTCTTCTCGGACATCGTCGAGGTCCGCGGCGGCCGCGCCACGATTCCGCTGACCATCCCCGACTTCAACGGCACGCTGCGGCTGATGGCCGTCGCGTGGAGCGAAAGCGCGGTCGGCCAGGACGCCGAGCAGATCATCGTCCGCGATCCGGTGGTCGCCGAGCTGATCCTGCCGCGTTTCCTCGCGCCGGGAGACCAGGCTCAAGGCACGCTCAACATCGATAACGTCGAAGGCCCGAACGGCGCCTACACTGTCACCATCGGAGGCAACACCGCTGCGCGCATCGCCCAACAGCCGCGGCGCTTCCAGCTCAATCGCGGTCAACGCCAGACGGCTTTGATCCCGATCAGCGGTGGCCCGCTCGGCGTCGGCGAGATCACGCTTCGGCTCGAAGGTCCGCAAGGCTTCACGCAGGTGGAGCGCACCTACGACATCCAGTCGCGCGCGCCATTCATGCCGATCACGATCACAAGCACCGAACCGCAGGCGACGGGCGTCTCATGGCGCGCGCCGGCTGATGCGCTGGCGTCGTTCCAGCCGTCTGGCTCGCAAGCGCTCATCTCGTTCAGCAATCTCGCCGGCCTCGATCCGGCGCCGATTCTGGATGAGCTCTACCGCTATCCATACGGCTGCTCCGAACAGCTCGTCTCGATTGCGATGCCGCTGCTCTACTACAACACGCTGGCGCAGGAGGCGGAGCGCGCGCGCGATCCGCGCATCACGCGCCGGCTGCAGGAGACGGTGACGCAATTGCTCGATCGTCAGGCGCCCGATGGCTCCTTCGGCCTCTGGCACGCGGGCGACGGCTATGCGAGCCCATGGCTCGGCGTTTACGTCACCGACTTCCTCTGGCGCGCGCGCCAGCAGGGCTACGCCGTGCCGCGCTCGTCGATGCAGCAGGCCTACAACGCGCTGCGCCGCATCGCTCGGCTCAACGACTTCGGCTCGGTGAACTACCAATTCGAAGTCTATCGCTGGCCGGGGTCGAACGACTCGACCGAGCTGTTGCGCTCGCGTTCGGCGGCGTACGCGCTCTACGTCCTGGCGAAAGCCGGCGAGGCCGATATCGGCCAGCTGCGCTACTTCCACGACAACCGCCTGCGCAACGAACCTTCGCCGTTGGCGCGGGCGCAGATCGCGGCGGCGCTGGCGCACATGGGCGACCGCGCCCGTTCGCGCAACGCGTTCCGGATGGCGGAGCAGGCGCTCGGCTATCGCAATGTCGGCGATTGGTACCAGACGCCGCTTCGCGACACCGCAGGCGTGCTCGCGCTTGCCGCCGAGGCGGGCGAGACCGAGTTGGTCGATCGCCTGCGCCGCCGCATCGAACGCGACGCGCCGGATGCGGACCAGCTGATGACGCAGGAGCAGGCGCAGCTGCTGCTCGCCGCCAACGCGCTGCTGCAACGGGCGGGACCAGTGAACGTCTCGCTCAACGGCGAAGAGCTGCGGGAGCGGCGCGTCATCGTGAATGCGCAGCGCCTCGCGGCGGGGCTCGTGTTCCGCAACAACGCGCGCGGCACGGTGTGGCGCACGCTGCAGCTCTCCGGCGTTCCGCGTGAGGCGCCGCCGGCGATGCAGGCGGGCTACACGATCGACAAGACCATCTTCCGCATGGATGGCACGGTGGCCGATCTCAATTCGATCCGCCAAGGCGATCGGGTGGTGATCGTGATCTCCGGCCAGCCGGAAGGCGCGCGCAATTATCCGACCGTGCTGGTCGATCTGCTGCCCGCAGGGCTCGAGATCGAAACGGTGCTCAGGCCGGAAGACGGCGCGGGCGGTACGAGTTGGGACGGCACGACGCGCAACGGCCCGTTCGCGTGGGTCGGCGCCATCAGCTACGCCAACGTCGCCGAGGCGCGCGACGATCGCTTCGTCGCATCGTCCGACCTGCGCGGCTCCTATCGCTACGCCTACATCGCCCGCGCCGTCTCGCCCGGCCGCTACACGATGCCGGCGGCGCAAGTAGAGGACATGTACCGCCCCGGCGTGATGGCCCGCACCAGCACCGGCAGCATCACCATCGCGCCGAGAGGTGGGTGAGCACAGTGACCAAGCGCGGACCGTCGTGGTTTTGCGCACCCTCCCCCCTTGCGGGGGAGGGCAGGGTGGGGGGGCGTTCCGACGAGCAGACGCCTGAGCGTTTGCATCGCCCCCCGCCCCCCGGCCCCCTCCGCACAAGGGGGAGGGGGAGATGAAACGCGGCCCGCGTCTCGCGTTGCCGCTAACATCACGCGGCAAACGCATCGCCAGCGTGCTGCTCGCGTGCATGCTGACGCTGTTCGCGCTCGATCAGATATTCCCGCCGCCGCTCGCGCGCGTGCGCGATGTTTCGCCCGTCGTGCTCGACCGCAACGGCGAGTGGCTGATGGCGTTCACGACCCGTCAGGGCGCGTGGCGCCTGGAAGCGCGGCTCGATGAGATCGATCCGGAATTCCAACGGCGTCTCATTGCGATTGAGGACGAGCGCTTCTGGTTTCACCCCGGCGTCGATCCGATCGCGCTGGCGCGGGCGAGCGTCTCCTACGCGCGCCAAGGCCGCGTCACCCAGGGCGGCTCGACCATCACCATGCAGCTGGCGCGCCTGCTCGAACCGCGCCCGCGCACGATCCAGTCGAAGCTGATCGAAATCGTCCGCGCGCTGCAGATCGAGCGACGCTGGTCGAAGCGCGAGATTCTCGCCGCCTACCTGACCATGGCGCCTTACGGCGGCAATCTCGAAGGCGTGCGCGCGGCCTCCCGCGCCTACTTCCAACGCGATCCGCAATGGCTCGACGACGCCGAGATGGCGCTTCTGATCGCGCTGCCGCAAGCGCCGGAGGCGCGCCGGCCGGATCGTCACCCCGTGGCCGCCCGCGCCGCCCGCGACCGCGTGCTCGACATGTTCGTTGGCGCGGGGCTCATCTCGCAGCGCCGCGCCGCCGAAGGCCGGCAGAGCGCGATCCCAGCGCGCGCGCCGTTCCCGTATTCGGCGCCGCATGCGGCCGAAGCGCTGGTCGCGGCGCATCCGGGCGAGGGCGTCATCCGCTCCTCGCTCGACGCCACGCTGCAGCGCAATCTCGAAGCGCTGGCGCGCCGCCGCGTCGCCGGCTTCGACCGCGACACTCAGATCGCCATCATGGCGGTAGAGCTCGACGGCCGCGCCGTGCGCGCGCGCATCGGCGGCGCCGGCCGCGAGCGCGCCGGCGGCTATATCGACATGACGCGGGCGATCCGCTCGCCCGGCTCGGCGCTGAAGCCGTTCCTCTACGCCATCGCCTTCGACGAAGGCATCGCCGCGCCGGAAACACTCGTGCGCGATGCGCCGCGCCGCTTCGGCGGCTATCTGCCGGAGAATTTCGATCGCCGCTTCCACGGCGACGTCTCGCTCGAGGACGCGCTGCGCCATTCGCTGAACCTGCCGGCCGTCGCTACGCTCGAGCGCATTGGCGCGAACCGCTTCCACGCGGCGCTCCGCCGCGCCGGCGCCGACGTGCGCTTGCCGCGGCGCGCCATCTCCGAACCGGGCCTCGCGCTCGCGCTCGGCGGCGTCGGCATGCGGCTCGAAGACTTGGTGCAGCTCTATGCGGCATTGGGCGACGGCGGGCGCGCACGACCGCTGGTGACAGACGCCGTCGGCGAGTTCGCCTTCACCCGCCGCTTCGTGCGCGACGAAACCGCCGCCCGCGTGCTGGAAATCCTTGCGACCTCGCCGCATCCTGCCGGCCGCATCCCGGCGCAGGTCGCGCAAGGCGCGCCGCAGGTCGCGTTCAAGACCGGCACCTCGTACGGCTTCCGCGACGCCTGGGCGCTCGGCGTCTCGAACGGCTACGCCATCGGCGTCTGGGTCGGCCGTCCCGACGGCGCGCCGCGCCCCGGCGCCACCGGCCGCAGCGAAGCGCTGCCGATCCTGTTCGAAGCCTTCGATCTGCTCGGCGCCCCCAGCCAACCGCACCGCGCGCCGGAAGAGCGCGAAGCGGTCGCGCCGGCTCTGGTGCGGTTCGAGCGTGAAGAGCGTGAAGGCCTTGCGATCCTTTTCCCGCCCGCGGGCGCGGAAGTGCTGGTGCTGGATTACAGCGAAGACTCGCGTGGCTTGTCGCTCTCCGCCCGCGGCGGCCGCGCGCCGCTCACCTGGTACGCCGAAGGCGAGCGCGTCGAGACGGAGTCCACCAGCGGCCGCGCTATCTGGCGCCCGCGCGCGCCGGGCTTCTACGACGTCACCGTCGTCGACGCCGACGGCCAAAGCGCGCGCACGCGCGTGCGCATCCGCAACTCCGGATAGGAGGGCAGTTTGCAACTCGTAGACGTGCGCAACGCAATCAACACTCTTCTCACCTCGCGGGGGAGGCATCTTGAATCAACGCTGGCGCAGGTTGCCACAGATCATCCGACTAGAGGGACCGAGCGACTTTTGGTCGACGAGTTGAAGCGACATCTACCTCACGGCTCGGGTCAGTCTCTACGGAAGGTCAAAGGCAATTACCTCACACCGGGTCGCACGCGAGGCAGCCTGGATTATGTTTGCGCGCATGGAGACGATCTTGTTGGTTTTGAGTTCAAAGTCGTTCGCCTGCCCAGGAAAAAGCCGGGCGCCCTGTTCGATATTGGCCAATTGGGCGCAGATGCTGCTCGCTTGAGAAATTCGAAGTCGCTGACTGCCAGATACTTGGTGGCGTTTGTTTATGGTCCCTTGGTAGCGGACGCCTCGTCGCCGCGCTCTTTGTATCGAGCCTTTCACAACCACATGTTCGTCGACCATCAAACGGCCCTTGCGCGAGGAGAGATCAACGCGAAGTTCCGACATCACAGAGAATTTCGATCTCTCGGCTGGCATAAGGTTTGTGAATCATCTGCACGAACGCCCGCCCACGCGTGCGTGGTAAAATCAGGCGCAATCGGAGCAGTTGCAATTCGCCTGTAGACGCAAGGAGAAAGGCGCGGACCCGGGGGAGGAGTCCGCGCCTTGGCGCTGTCGTCGCAGCATGGGAGGGGTTAAGCGACGATCAGAGCAGCTTGTTGCAGATGCGCGTAGGCGACGGGCGCGAACAGCGCGGCGGCGGCGAGAACGGCGAGAAACTTTTTCATGGCGGCGTCTCCGAAAGTGTGTGTGGCCTCTTGCTTATGAGATGCCGCCGCCCATCGCCGCGGATGCAAATGATCGTAAAATTTCCCGCAGCGCGCGCACGCGTCCGACGCAAAAGAAGAGGCGCGGACTCTGGGGAGTCCGCGCCTTTGAAATGATCGTCGCGCTCTTAGGGGGCAGGCGAGACTTAAGCGACGATCTGGGCGGCTTGAAAAAGAACCGCGGCGGCGAGCGGGGCAAACAGAACGAACGCGGCGGTGAGAGAGCTCAGCTTGGTCATCTGGTAATGCTCCAAAGGTGTTTCGTGGGCGTTTGATTATGAGATGCCGCGCTGCGCTGTCTCGGATGCGGCCGTGGTGAAGAATTTCGTCGACGCGCAGCGTTCTCTTGTCGCGCAAAAACAAAGACGCGGACCTTGCGGGTCCGCGTCTTCTCCACGTCGTCGCGCGCGAGGGTGTTTTACGCGACGATCTGCGCGGCCTGCATCAGCAGGGCGGCAGCGCCCAGCGAGAGCAGAGTGAAAGCGGCGGCGAAGCTGATCATTTTGGTCATCTCTGTCTCTCCTCTGGTGTTTCAGCCCTATGCTTATGAGATGCCGCCGCTGCGGAGATTGGACGCGCGCCGATGCGATTTCTTCGCGGCGCCCCGCAGCGCGCATGCGCGCAAAACAAAAGCGCGGACCGGCGAAGGTCCGCGCTCTCGTCAGATCGTGGCGAGCTTGGGAGGATCAGGCGACGATCTGCGAAGCTTGCATCAGCGTGGCCATCGCGACGGGCGCGAACAGCACGAAGGCGGCGGCGATGGCGGCGGCTTTGGAAGCGAAGGTCTTGGTCATCTCGTATCTCCGAACTGGCGTTTGCGTCGTTTGATTATGAGATGCCGCCGGCCGCGGCGTTGGATGCGCGCGGTGGAGAATTTTTCCTGCGCGCGCTGCATGACTCGCCTGCAATTCTGCGCGGGCGTTCACGCGCGCAAAATGAAAAGGCGCGGATCCTGTTGGGATCCGCGCCTTCCATTAAGACCGTCGCAGGCGGGTTGGGGGATCAGGCGACGATCAAAGCGGCTTGGTTCATGGCGGCGAGCGCGGCCGGGGCGAAGAGAGCCAAAGCGGCGGCGATCGAGAAGAACTTGGTCATTTGCTTGCTCCCTTGCTGGCGTTGCGGCCTGTCTGAACTCTTGATGCAGCTAACCTAGCGATTGGATGCACGGGCTGCTGTGACGCGGGTCACGCCCCGAAATGGGACCCCGCTTGGGTGCGGGCGGGGTCCCAGGCGAGCCCGAATCTCAGCGGCGACGCGGAGGCTCGGGTGGAGCGGGGGGCGCCGGCGCGCGGGGCGGCGCGGGCGGGCGTTCGAAGCGGATGCGGCCGTCGCCATTGGCGTCGCTGGCGTCGAAGAAGCGCAAATGCTGAGCGCGGAATTCCTCGCGCGAAAGCGCGTCGTCGCCGTTGAGGTCCGCCTCTTCGGAATTGGCCATCAGCATCATGAACATCGGCGGACGCGGCGGCAGCGGCGCGACGGCGGCGGCCGGCGGCGTCGGCGGCGTCGGCGCCAGCGGCGCGAGCGCATGATGATCGTCGCCATCGGCGCGGATGATCACCACCTCGCGCGAACTGTAGCGTTCGGCTTCGTGGGCGGCGCGATGCGCCCGGCGCTCGGCCTCGCGGGCGGCGCGTTCGGCTTGGCGCGCTTGCCGTTCGGCGTGGCGCGAGGCGCGTTCGGCCGCCTCCTCGGCGCGTTCCATCGCTTCTTCGGCCCCCTCCATCGCGCGTTCGATCTCGCGCTCGATCTCTTCGCGCTCTTCCTCCGTGAGGTCTTCGCCGCGACGGACGATCACGCGGCGGTTGCCGTGCTCATCCTCGAACTCGAACCGGTGCACGCCCGGGCCGTCGAAATCGAAGTCCACATCCGGCACGTCCACATCGACGTCGATGTCCGGCATGTCGACACGCACATGGATGTCCTCAAACGCCCGGCGATCGGCGCTGGTGAGGCGGCCGTCATCGTCGCTGTCCAGCTGCTCGAACACGCGGTCGGCCGCGGCGCTGGCTTCGGCGCGCGTCAGCCAGCCGTCGCTGTCGGCGTCGAAATTGATGTCCACACCGCCGTGGCGGATCACCGTGCGGGAGTGGCTCGTGTGGGCCGAGGCGGCCAGCGTCACCGCCGCCAGCGCCACGCCCAAGGTCAGCGCGAACTTCATGGTTACTCATCCCTCAAATTGGCCCGTTCGGGCTGATTGCGGGCTGGACCATGGGGCTGCAGCGTTTCCCCCGTACGTCAGCGCTGAAACATTGCCGAAATAGAGCGCGCGTATCTCTCCGGGCGAAATGACTGCGAAATCCGCTGCTTCCCGCCGCGCCTGGCCGGCGCAGGCTCTAGGGGCCGGCCCTGGGCTCGAATAACATGCTGGCCATGACCGACTCCGCCCAGCCGCCGCGCGTGCTGATCTGCGACGACGACGCCGCCATTCGCGAAGGCCTCGTTGAGGTGTTCGAGCGCGCCGGCTTCACCGCCTACTCCGCCGGCGACGTGGCCGCGATGGAGCGCCAGCTCGCCGCCAAGGGCGCCGACCTGATCGTGCTCGATCTGATGATGCCGGGGGAGGACGGGCTTTCGGCCTGCAAGCGGCTCTCGGGCAAGGGCCGCCCGCCGATCATCATGCTGTCTGCGCTCGGCGACGACGCCGACCGCATCGTCGGCCTCGAGATCGGCGCTGACGATTATCTCGCCAAGCCATGCAATCCGCGCGAACTGGTGGCGCGCGCCCGCGCCGTGTTGCGCCGCGGCCGCGACGCCGACACGAGCGCCGCCGAGGCCGTGCGCTTCGCCGGCTTCCGGCTCGATATCGCCCGGCGTGAGCTGCACGATCCGGATGGCGTCGTCATCCCGTTGTCGGCCGGCGAGTTCCGGCTGCTGCGCGCCTTCGTCGAGCGGCCGCAGCGCGTGCTCTCGCGCGAGCAATTGCTCGACTACGCCTTCGACAACGACAGCGACGTGTTCGACCGCGCCGTCGACGTGCAGGTCAGCCGTTTGCGCAAGAAACTGGAGCGCCGCGGTTCGCCCGAGATCATCCGAACCGTGCGCGGCGAGGGCTATCTCTTCGCTGTGAAGCCGACCGCCTGATGAACACGCGCCCCGGCCTTCCGATCGCGGCCTATCTGGGCGTGCTTGTGGCGCTCGCGCTGGCGGCGGCGTTCGTGGCGACGCTGGCGATCGTCATCTTCCTGCCGCCGCGTCCGCCCGACGTGCTGCGCGCCGACAAGGTCGCCGAGCACTTCCAGGAAGGCTACGACCACATGACGGCGCTCGGCCGGACGATGAACGAGCGCGGCGTCGTCTGGGAGGTGCGTCAGCAGCCGCCGGAGGAAGAAGAGTCGCACGAGCTGCGCATGACGCAGGTCGAATTGGCGCGCACGCTCGACCTGGAGTCGGATCAGGTCATCGCCTCGGCGGCGCATATCAAGATGGACGATTCCTTCGTCTTCCGCGTCGCCGACGTCGAGGGCCTCGCCGCCGGCGTGATCTCCGCGGAAGAAGCGGCGCGGATCGCCGAGGAAGTGCAGCGCGCCTACGAAGAAGCCGCGGATCGGGCCGAGGAAGCCCGCGAGCGCGCGCACGAAGCCGCCGAAGCGCGCCGCGAAGCGGAAATGGCCGCCGCCGAGGAGCGACTTGCGGAAACGCAGCACCGCCTGCACGCCCAGCGCGAACATCTGGAGGCGCTGAACGAAGCGCGCATCGAAGCGGCGGCGGCGCGGCAGGCGGCGATAGCTGAGGCGCGTGCGGCCGCGACTGCAGCGCGCCAGGCGCGCGCGGCCGAACGCCTCGCTGCGCGCATCGAACGGCGCGTGCGGGTGGAGAACGGCCAGGTCATCATCACCGAGCACCCCAATCCGGACGTCGATGTGGACGTCGATGTCGATTTCGATCCGGACGAGATCGAGATCCCCGAGATTCCGGACTTCGAATTTGAAATGGCGGAAGCGCCCGCGGCGCCGGCTGCGCCCGCGCCGCCCGCACGTGTCGCTCCGACGACGCCGGTCGCGCCGGTGCCGGCCCCACGCGTCGGCCGCGCAGCCCCTGCCGCGCCGACGCCGCCGGCGGCGCCGCCGGCCGCGCCCATGTATGCGCCGGCGCCGGCGGGCGTCTTGCTGATCTCCGGCTTCGAGTTCGGCGCGCAGCTGCCGGACGGGCGTTGGCTGGTGATGCGGCAAGGCCGCAACTGGGCTGAGATCGGCTGGATTCTGCGCGCCGCTGGCATCATCGGCGGCACGCTCTTAGTGCTCTCGGTGCTTGCGCTGTTGTTTGCGCGGCGCCTGACGCGGCCGATCCGCAGCTTCGCCGATGCGGTGCAGGCGGTCGGTGTGAATCCGCAGAGCGAACCGGTGCGCGAAGAAGGGCCGGAAGAGCTGCGCGGCGCCGCGCGCGCGGTCAACACGATGCAGGCGCGCCTGCGCGCGCTGATCGCCGACCGCACCAAGACGCTCGCCGCCGTCGCGCACGATATGCGCACGCCGCTGATGCGCCTTCGCCTCACCGCCGAGCACGCGCCGCCCGAGCAGCGCGAGAAGATGGCGCGCGAGATCGCCGAAGTGGAAGCTTTGGTGGCGAGCTTCATCGCCTTCGCCCGCGACGATCCGGCCGAAGAGGCGCGCGTGCGGCTCGATCTCACGGCGCTGCTGCAAAGCATCGCCGACGACAATCACGAAGCCGGCCGCAATGTGAGCTATGAGGGCGAAGAGCGCTTCGTCATCACCGGCCAATCGCTCGGCTTGAAGCGGCTGTTCACCAACCTCGTCGAAAACGCGTTGAAATACGGCGCCGCCGCACACATCAGTTCGCGCCGCGAGGACGGCGTCGTAGTCGTCGACGTCGCCGATGATGGCCCGGGCATTCCGCCCGATCAGCGCGAGAAGGTGTTCGAACCGTTCGTGCGCCTGAACGAGGAGGGCACGCGCGGCGCCGGCCTCGGCCTCGCCGCCGCCCGCTCGATCGCCCGCGCCCACGGCGGCGACATCGTCATCCTCGACGGCGAAAGCGGCGCGCTGCTGCGCGTGACGCTGCCGGGCTGAGCCGAAGCGCGATCGCCAAACAACGTGGATAGACGCGCGCTCTATCCCCCAATCTGAGTCGGGAATCGGAGCGCGCGGCTCCTGCCGCGCCCACGCGCCGAAGGCGCGTTTTGTCATTGCGCTACAAGGAAAAAAGCGCGGCTGCGCCACGCGGGCGCGGCAGGAGCCGCGCGCTCCGAGGCGCAAATCTTGTGCGATTCTATCCGACCGCTCCCAACCCGCCGTACAATGCTCCTCGTCTCGCACACGGGAGCTTTCGAAGACGTCCGAAACTTTGAGAGGTGCAAGACACGGTCGGTGGGAGTTGCCGGCGGGGAGTGAAACCGTCGGGTCCAGGTGAACGGAACGCCTGCCCACAGCACCGGCGAATTGGGAATGGAGCTAAGCCCCGAGACGCCATCCGTCGATGGCGGGTTGCGTCGGAGCGGATACGGCCTGGTGTGAAGAGGCGCGTCCGCATTCCATCGTGCAGGAGGCGAGCTGTCGCAAGACGGCGTTCCACAACTCCTCGTCCCAGGCCGGGAAAAACGACCGGAAACCGGGGCGCGCGAAGCGCGCGGCGCGATGCAGAGATGCCTCGCGCACCCCTCGAGACTACTCAGCGCGGATCGCGCGCCCCGTCTCCCACTCGGGATTCGGTTGTCGGTTATCGGTTATCGGGATTGAGCGGCGTTGCCCCCGTTGCGCCGCGGACGACGCGCGTCCCGATAACTGAGTCCCGATAACCGAGTCATTCGCTTCCCCTGAACCGTCCGTCGCCCTCTTCTGTCACCAGCACCACGTTTGGATTCTCAGGCGCTTGATCTTCGAACAGTCCGATATCCAATTCCGCCTGCGGCTCCGGTCCGCGCAACGGCGCCAAGACGCGCTCGGCCAGCTCGACGCGTTCCGCCGGCGCAAGCGGCGCCGCAATGCCGGGCGCGTGCATCGGCCGCCAATAGGTGATGGCGCACGCGAACTTGCCCTCACGCTCGACGATCTCGCCGAGGCCGCTCGTCACCAGCTTGCCCCAGCGTTTCATCAATTGCTTGTGGTCGACGTAGAGATTAGGCAGCACTTCGCGCGCGAGTTCGGCCGGCGCCTCGAGCAGTGCGCGCGCTTCTTCCGGTGTGCGCGCGCGCCCGAGCGGTTTCTTCGCCGCCGCTTCGCCGGTGCGCGCGACCGGCGCTGGCGGCGCGGGCCGCCAATAGCGCATGCTCACGCGCCAAGCGCCGTCGCGCCAGAGCAATTCGTAGAGGCCCGAGCCGTAGAGCTCCGGAACCGCCTGCTCGGCGGCGTCCGGCGTTTCGAACGCGTCCGGCAATTCCTCGACGGCGAGGAATACCGGCCCGCCCGCAAGCGTGGTCGCCTCGTCCTCGGTGCGGGCGCGCGGCGCATCCGGCGCCCGCGCCTGCGTGAGGTTCGCCGCAAGAGGGAAAATGCTCATTTGCCGGCCGTTCGGCCTTCTCCACGGGCCGCCGCCGACATCGCCTTGTCATCGGGGAGGGCCAAGCTAAGACAAGGTAGTTTCGGCTAAAATGGGTGGGGAGCCAAGCATGTCGCATCGTCGCTGGAGCCTGGCCGCACTCGTGCTCGCCCCGCTCCTGGCGTTGGGCGCCTGCGATCAGATCGGCAAGGTGTTCGATCGCGGCGACCAGCAAGCGGGTCCAGGCCCGGTCGCGCTCAACCAAGTGCCGCTCGAAGCCCGCGCGCTCGCCGGTGCGGTGCAGCCGCAGGATCAGATCGCGGCCCTGCTGGCGCCCGAGCCGGTGCTGATCGCGCCCGGCCAGGTCCTGATCGGCGCGCGCGTCGAGCAGGAATTGGCGGAAAGCGCGAGCGAAATGGGTCTCGCCAGCAATTTCGTGCGCTCGCTGCGCGCGCAGGGCGCCGATGCGCTCGAACAGCTGCCGGAGAACATGGTCGAGGAAGTGCGCGCCCGCGCGGAGGCGGAAGCGTCCGAAGCCGCCCGCATCGCCGCGCGCGATGTGCTGGGACGCCTTGGCGTCGACGGCGAAGTGCAGGTGCGCCCGGGCGGCGTCGTCACCGTCAGTCTCGCCGGCGCCGGCGCGAGCCCGACCTCGCTACGCTATGCGCAGCAAGCCGGCGAAGCGGCGGCGCAGGCGCCTTCGGCGATCGAGTGGAACGAGGCCGACCGCTGCCCGCGCATCGTCACCCAGCGCCAGCTCGAAACCGACATCGCGCTGGCGACGCGCTGCGCCATCCAGCGGCTGCAGGCGTCGCGCCAGTTCGAATACGCCGAACCCAACTATATCGCCGATCCCGGCTTCGACTGGCCGCCGCGGCGCAATCCGCAGCAGCAACAACAGCAGCCCGGCACGCAACCGCCGCAGCAGCCGCGCGCGCCTGCGCCGGCGCAGACTCCGATCGGCGGCGCGCCGAACGATCCGCTCTATGCGCTGCAATGGCACTATCGGCCGCGCGGGACCGGCGAGGGCCAGTCCGCCGGCGGCGCCGGCTTCCTCACCTTCTGGGAGGCCAGCCAAGTCGGTTCGCGCGAAGTGCGTGTCGCCGTGCTCGATACGGGCGTCGATCTGAACCATCCCGATATCGTTGCGTCGGGCAATGTCGTCTCCGGCGTCGACATGATCGCCAATCCTGAGCGCGGCGGCGACAATGACGGCGTCGACGGCGATGCGCAGGATGCCGGCGATCGCTGCGGCGCGGCGGCGGAGAACTCGTACCACGGCACACACGTCGCCGGCACGATCGGCGCGGCGGCGACCAACGATCGCGTCGGCGTCGCCGGCGGCGCGTGGAACGTCACCGTCATTCCCGTGCGCGTGCTGGGGCGCTGCGGCGGCGAACTCGCCGACATCGTCTCCGGCATACGCTGGGCCGCCGGGGTGGCGCCGGCGCTCAACGCGGCGGGCCAGCAGATCGTCAACCGCGATCCGGCCGACATCATCAATATGAGCCTAACGATCCAGGCGCCGTGCCCGGCCTCGATGCAGGCGGCGATCGATGCGGCCGTCGCGAACAACGTGATCGTCGTCGTCGCGGCCGGCAACAAAGCCAACCAGACGCGGCTCTATGCGCCGGCGAACTGCAACAACGTCGTCGTCGTCGGCGCCAGCGACGCGCGCGGCGGCCTGGCCTTCTACTCGAACTTCGGCCCCGAAGTGGATCTGCTCGCGCCCGGCGGCGACGTGTTCTCGGATGCAGACGGCGACGGCCGCCCGGACGGCGTGCTCTCCACCCGCGCGACCGCGACCGGCTGCTACGATCCGCTGAACCAGAACTCGACCGAGCGCTGCTATTATTCGTTCCTGCAAGGCACCTCGATGGCCGCGCCGCACGTCTCGGCGGCGCTGGCGCTGCTCGCTTCGCAATCCGGCCTGCGCGGGCGCGAACTGGAGGACGCGCTTTTCAGACGCGCCATCAGCGGCCATGGCGCGGAGTTCGGCCAGATCGAGTGCGCCCGCTCACGCAACGCGACGCCCCTCAGCACGGGCGCGACGACCTGCGCGCGCCCGAGCGGGCGAGGGGCGCTCGACCTTGCGCTCGCGGCGCGCACCATCGCGCCGGCCGCGCCATGAAGACCGAGGCGCTGCGCACCTGGGGCATCGCCGTCACCGCCGCGCTGATGGCTGCGGCGCTCGCCGTAACGGCGCAACCGGCGCCGCCGCAGCGCGCATCCGCCGCCGCGCCCGCCGGCGGCTTCGAAGTCGCCCAGGCGCAGCCGCACGCGCAGCCCCTCGCGTTCCTCGTCCGGTTCCGCGGTTCCGGCCCGATCGCGCGTGCGCAGGCTCTGGCCGCGCGCGGGCGGGTCGCCGCGGCGCAGCGTCAGGTCGAGATTCAGCTTCGCCGGCAAAGCGATTTCGCCGGGCTCTGCTTCGACCGCTTCACCGCGGGCGGCGCCGAGATCGTGCTGCGCACCTGCGCCGCCATCGTGGCGAGCGAACGCGCCAGCGTGCAGCAGCGTTGGCTAGCGCGGTTGCGGGCCATGCGCGCGGTCGATTATGTCGACGCCAACGCCACGGCGAGTCGCACCGCGCCGGGCTAGGAGAACGCCATGGATGCCGGCGCGCCCGTCTCGATCGGCGGCTATGAAGAGCGGATCGTCGAGACCATCGATGGCCTGACCATCTACGCCCGCGACTACCCGCCGCTTCTGCCGGAAACCGGCCTGCCGGTAATCTGCCTGCACGGGCTCACGCGCAACTCGCGCGACTTCGAGATCGTCGCCCCGCGCATCGCCGCCCTGGGCCGGCGCGTCGTCGCCGCCGACATGCGCGGCCGCGGCAAGAGCGCCAACGACCCCGATCCGGCCCACTACGTGCCCGCCGTCTACGCCCAGGACGTGCTCGCGCTGATGGACAAGCTCGAGATCGCCAAAGCCGTGTTCATCGGCACCTCGATGGGCGGCCTCATCACCATGGTGGTGGCCGCGCTGGCGCCGGACCGCGTCGCCGCTTCGGTGCTGAACGATGTCGGGCCGAAGCTGAACGCCGCCGGGCTTTCGCGCATCGCCGGCTATGTCGGCCACGTGCAGCCGGTGGGCTCCTGGGCCGAGGCGGCCGAAGCGATCAAGGCGACCAACGGGACGGCGTTTCCGGAGCGCGCCGACGACGAGCGCTTCTGGCTTGCGTTCGCGCGGCGCACCTTCCGCGAGCGTGACGACGGCCAGCTCGAACTCGATTACGATCCGCACATCGCGCTCGCCTTCGTCGATTTCGACGAAGACGCGCCGCCGCCCGATCTCACGCCGATCTTCGCCGCGCTGGCGCAGAAGCCGATGCTCTCAGTGCGGGGCGCGCTTTCCGATCTGTTCGGCGATGACGTGGTGGCGATGATGCGCGCGCAGAAGCCGGAGCTCGAGGCGGTCACGATCGAAGGAGTTGGCCACGCGCCGATGCTCGACGAACCCGAAGCTTGGGACGCGGTGCTGAGCTTTCTGGCGAAGGTCGACTAACGCCAGAGCGCCGACGGCGGTCAGGAGGCGACCGCCGCCGGCTCGCGCTGCAGCCGTTCGAGCAGCGCCTTGCAGGCCTTTACGCCATCGGCTTCGCTCATGCGATCGCCCTCGTATTCGATGCCGATATGGCCGCGATAGTTCGCGCGTTTGACGATGCCGACCAGGCGCTGGAAGTCGAGCGTGGTTTCGCGGCCGTCGGCGCCGAAGTCGTAGCACTTGGCGCTGACGGCGCGCGCCATAGGCATCATCTGCGCGATCTCGTCGTATCGGTCGCCCTCGGCGGCGGTGAAGTTGCCCCAGTCCGGCAGCGTGCCGATGCGCGGATGGTCCGCGCGCGCGACGACTTCCCTGAGCCAGGATGCGTCGCTCGAGAGCCCGTAATGGTTTTCGATCAGCACGTCGAGGCCGTGCAGATTGGCCCATTCGGCCAGACCGCGCACACCGTCCGCCACACGCGCGGTTTGATCCTCGCGAGCGCCGGCGCTGTCGGCGCGGATGCAGATCGAGTGGCAGCCGAGATAGGCCGCCATGTCCAGCCACTTCAAATGGCGCGAGACGATGGCGCGCCGCTTCTTTGGGTTCGGATGGCCGATCGCGCCTTCGGCGCCGCAGGTGACAACGAGGCCGCGCACGCCTTCGCCTTCGGCGCGCGTCCTGAGTTCGCGCAGATAGCGGGCGCTGCGCACATACGGGGCGTAGAAGTAGCCGATGTACTCAACCGCGCCGAGACCGAACTCGCGCCGCGCCACAACCGGAAAGTCGAGCGCGGCGAGGCCAACGCCGCGCGGCGATTCCGAAAGCTTGAGCTTGTCGCGGACGAAATGCGCGCACGTCCGCAGCGCGCGCGGCAGCTTGCGTCCGAGCAGACGCCGGTGCAGCGACCATTGAGACAACGAGATGAGATAGGGCAGCGCTTCCGCCGCCATACCCATGCCGTCGGCGATCACGACGCGCCAAGCGCGCGGCGGTGTGCGTCCTGCATTGAAGACCCCTGATGGCGGCGCAGCCCGCCGGGACGTCAGACGTTGTCAGAACCGATCTTGTTGCACAGTATTGTGACGAAAATTACCGCCACGGGGGAGAATCTCCAGGCACGGGAGCGGCGCCTGCGCGCGTTCGTCCAAAAAGCGAACAACTGGCGCGCTAAAGCGCCCGTTTGAACAGCTCGCGGTATTTGTCCGCATCAAATGGTATGGCGTTGCTGAGCGTGGCGATGTCACTCACGGCGTAATCGATCGCGCCTTCGCCGTGCTCGGCCGTCACGCCCATGGCGCCGAGGTTAGGAGGCAGGCCGATGCGAGCGTTGAGGTCGAGGATGTAGCGCGCCAGGTCGGCGCCCGGTTCGAGCCAAAGCGCGCGGCGGATGCGCGCGAGCTTTTCCTCGACCTCGCCGGCTTCGGCGATCATCGCCAGCGAGTGCGGCAGGATCACAGCGTTGAGCGTGCCGTGGTGGAGCTTGAGTTCGTGAATGCGGCCGAGCGCGTGCGAAAGCCCGTGCACGGCGCCGAGCCCCTTCGCGAACGCGAGCGCGCCCTCGAACGAGCCCATCATCATGTGCCAGCGCGCGTCGCGGTCCTGCCCATTCTTCACCGCGCGCTCGAGCCATTTGCCGATGCGCTCGGCGCCATCGAGGCCGATCGCTTCGGCCGGCGGATGCACCACCGGCGTCAGCACCGCTTCGATGCAATGGGTCATCGCGTCCATCCCGGTGGCGGCCGTGAGCAGCGGCGGCAATCCGAGCGTCAGCTCCGGATCGCAGACCGCCGCGACGGGCACGAGGAACGGCGAGACGAACGTCTCTTTCATGCCGTTGTCGAGAATGACGACGGCGCCCGGTGAGACTTCGCTGCCGGTGCCTGCGGTGGTCGGCACGGCGATCAGCGGCGGAATCCGAGTGATGAACTTCATGCCCCGCTTGGAGCCGCCGAGCCGCTCGAATGGTCCCTCATGGGTGACCATGAGGCCCACGGCCTTGGCGAGGTCCATCGAGGAGCCGCCGCCAAAGGCGATGATCCCGTCCGCGCCGGATGATCGGTACGCTTCAGCCGCTTTCGCCGACGCGCTCTCGGTCGGATTCGCCGGCGTCTCAGCGAACACGCCCGCAGGCGGCTCGCCGAGGGCCGAAAGCAGCGTGTCGAGCAGGCCGTTCGCCTTGAGCCCCGGATCGGTCACCACGAACGGCCGGCTAACGCCGTGCGCCTTCAGCACTTTCGGCAGCTGCGCCAGCGCGCCGAAGTCGAACGTGCATTGGGTGAGGTAATTCATCTGGGCCATGGGTCGCTCCGTCGCGCTTTTGTCCCATAGCCGCAACGGGACCGCTACCGGGAATGGACATCTGAATCGTCGCGGCTAGTCTCCGCCGCCATGACTGAATCTGTTCTGGAAATCTCCAACCTCGCCGTCACCTTCGACACGCCGGACGGCGAGGTGGAGGCGGTGAAGGGCGTGTCGCTCGCGATCGCCAGAGGCGAGTGTCTCGGCATCGTCGGCGAGAGCGGCTCCGGCAAGAGCCAGACATTCCTGTCAGCCTTCGGCCTCACCTCGGAGAACGCCCGTGTCGTTGGCTCGGTGAAGTTTCAGGGCCGCGAAGTGCTGGGGCTGCCGCGGCGTGAACTCGACAAGTTTCGCGGCCGTCACGTCGCCTTCGTCTTCCAGGATCCCCTGACGGCGCTGACACCACATCTCACCGTCGAGAGCCAGATGGGCGAGGTGCTGGCGCACCATTTCGACGTCAAGGGCGAAGCGGCGCGGCGGCGCGCGATCGAATGGCTCGAGCGCGTGCGGATTCCCGAGGCGGAGCGGCGGCTCTCGCAATATCCGCACGAACTCTCCGGCGGCATGCGCCAGCGGGTTATGATCGCAATGGCGATGATGGCCGAGCCCGAACTCCTGGTCGCCGACGAGCCGACAACGGCTCTCGACGCCACGGTGCAGGCGCAAGTGCTCGATCTGATCGAGGATCTGCGCAAGGACACGCACGCCGCCGTGGCTCTGATCACGCACGACATGGGCGTCATCGCCCGCATGGCCCAGCGCGTCGCGGTGATGCGTCGGGGCGAAGTGGTGGAGACCGGCGCGGTCGACGAGATCTACGCCGCGCCCAAGGCGGATTACACGCGCATGCTGCTGAAAGCCGTGCCGCGCATCGACGGCGATCGTTACGTTGCGCTGCCGCAGCCGGATTCCGGCGCGCCGATCCTGAAGGTCGACGACGTGCGCGTGACGTTCCCGGTCAGGATCAAGGACAGGTCTCTGTTCGGCAAGACCAAGCCCCTGCGCGCGGTCGACGGCGTCAGCTTCTCGCTGCAGGCCGGCGAGACTCTGGGCATCGTCGGCGAAAGCGGTTGCGGCAAGTCGACGCTCGCGCGCGCCGTGGTGCAGCTCCTACCGCGCAACGCGGGCGAGGTGACCTTCCTGGGCCGCAACCTGTTGCCGAGCGAGCGCGAAGCGATCCGCCAGTCGCGCAAGGACCTGCAGATCGTCTTCCAGGATCCGCTCGCCAGTCTCGATCCGCGTATGACTCTGGGCGCTTCTATCGCCGAGCCGTTGCTGGCGTTCGCGCCGGAGCTCAACCGCGAGCAGCGGGAAGAGCGCGTGAAGGAGATGATGAAGCAGGTCGGCCTCGATCCCGAGCTGATCAACCGCTATCCGCACGAACTCTCCGGCGGCCAGAACCAGCGCGTCGGTGTGGCGCGGGCGATGATCCTGAAGCCGAAGCTGGTCGTTTGCGACGAGGCGGTGTCGGCGCTCGACGTTTCGATTCAAGCGCAAATCCTGAAGCTGCTCGCGCAGCTCCAGGCCGAGTTCAACACCAGCTTCCTGTTCATCAGCCACGACCTCGCCGTAGTGCGCGAGATTTCGCACAACGTGCTCGTGCTCTATCTCGGCCGCGCCGTGGAATACGGACCGGCAGAAGTGATCCTGCGCGATCCACGCCATCCCTATACGCGAGCGCTGCTCGCCGCGGCGCCGACACCCGATCCCGATCTCGCCCGCAGCAAGCCGCGCGTCCGGTTGGTGGGCGATCTGCCGAGCCCGCTCGACACCCGCGCGCCGCTGCGATTCCTGAAGTCGCGCGTCATCGACAGTCCCGACGCGGTGCAGTACCGGCCGCAATGGATCGAGATCGCGCCGGGACATTTCGTGGCCGAGCACGATCCGACGGAAGCATCAGCGGCGGCTTGACGCCAAGCGTCAGCTGTCCTTCGGCGCGAGACAAAACACACAGGCGTTGTCGCCCCGCGCCATGCACGCGCGGTGCTCGACGCGTGCGTCCGTGATCGTTTCTATGAGCGACAAGTCGAGTGCGCAGACGCTGGGATTGCGCCGCGCCAATTCGTGAAAGACGCAATTGAGCGCTTCGATTGACGGCGTCGCGTCCTCCCGCACGGAGGATTGATAGCCGAGTTCGCGCATCACTTCCGCCGCCGCACGCGCGCGTTCCGAAAGGTTGCCGGCGCCGACCTTGGCCCTCGTTTGCGCGCCGAGTTGTGAACCCAGGCTGCGCAGCTCGCGCTCGGCCTCGGCGCCGCCAAGCCGTTGGGTCAGCGATTCCAGCAGCAATCGCGCCATCAAGTCATACTGTTTCGGAAAAAGGGCCAACCCCCGGTCCGTGAGCGCATAGCGCCGGCCCGGACGTCCGCCGGTGGACAACGCCAGCGGTCCGCCGGCGATAAGCCGATCGCGCTCGAGCGCGCTCACATGTTCGCGCACCGCCGAGCGCGTGATGCCGAGCGACGACGCCATTTGATCGATCGTCAGTCCGTCCTTTTGCTGCAGGAGCAGGTTGAGGAGGTCCCTTTGGCGCTGTCCGAACGCGTCGAGCATGAGCCTTCCTAGCCTTTGCGCCGGTCCGCGGACCAGGAGATATGACACTTTCGACGGAAAAAACTTTACAAAGTACGTTGAACAGCTAGCGTCCTACTCGAGGGAGGAAGGCATGTTGGTCTATTCGATCGTCCTGTTCGTTCTGGCGGCGGTGGTGGGGATTTATCTCGCGAGCCGCGTGCTTGCCGGCCAGCTTCCGCCCTGGCCGGCGGCCATCTTGCACGGCTTGTTCGCGGCTTCCGGCTTGGCGCTTCTGCTTTACACCGCGTTCCTGACAGGCGGCGCGCCAGCGCAGCCGGTGCTGATCGGCGCGATCCTGCTGGTCGTCGCCGCGCTCGGCGGCTTCGTCATGGTCAGCTTTCACGCCCAGAAGAAACCTCCGCCGAAGGCGCTGGCGATCATCCACGCGCTGGCTGCGGTCACAGGCGTGGGAGCAGTGGCGGCGTCCGCGTTTGGTCTGGTCTGAACGCACATGCGTTTGCACCCGCTGCATCCGATGCTGGTGCATCTGCCGTTGGCCGGCTGGGTGCTGACACCGCTCTGCGACGCAGCTGCGGCCGCGGTGGGGGAGGATTTTTTCTCGCAAGCGGCCGCGCTGATGGCGGCGGTCGGCGTCGTCGGCGGCGCGATCGCCGCAATGGCGGGCGCCCTTGACTACGAGCGCGCGCACCGCCGCGCGCCGAAGCTCGTGTTGGCGCACGCAAGCCTCATGGGCGCGGCGTGGACGCTCGCGGCGGGCGGCCTGTTCGGACGCTTGACCGCCGACTATGCGGTGCTGACGCCGCCGCCGGCTTGGGCTGTCGCCTGCAGCGCAGCGGCGCTTGCCTCGATGCTCCTCGGCGCATGGTGCGGCGGCGAGCTCGTTTACGGTCGCGGCGTCAACGTGCGGGCCCTAGAGGACAGTTGATCGCAGGGATGTTGGCGCGAGGCTGACGCCGCGCTAGCGATATCGGCTGAACCTCGGGGGACCATCCATGCGCTTTGTCCTTGTCGCCGCCGCGTTTGCGGCGCTTGCCGTATCAGCCTCCGCACAAACCGCGCCGCAGCGCGAGGAGCGCGGCGCGCTGCGGGTGGAAAACGTCCCGGTGACGCCGCCGGACGTGTCGGAACGGCTGCGGCAATATGTGAACACGCGCAGCGCCGGCTTCGCCGACTGGCTGCCGGGCGGCGGCATGCTGATCTACACGCGTTTCGGCGACACCGTGCAGCTGCACCGAGTCGACCAGCCGATGGGCGCGCGCAGCCAGCTCACCTTCTACGAAGAGCGCATCACCGGCGCCGCGGTGAAGCCGGGCGCGAGCGATATCCTGTTCACGCGCGATGTCGGCGGCGATGAGAACTACGCCGGCTACATGCTCGATGTCGGAACCGGCCGCGCCCGCCAGCTGACCGAGCCGGGCACGCGCAACGAAGGCTTCATCTGGAGCGACGACGGCGAACAGATCGCCTGGGCCTATGTGCCGAACACCGAGCCCAATTACGACATCTACGTCGGTGATCCGGACAATGCGGAGGCGCGCCGGCGCGTCTATGACGGCGAAGGCGCGGTCTATCCCGCCGATTTCAGCGCCGACGGCGCAAAGCTCCTGCTGCAGCGTTATATCTCGATCGCCGAAAGTCATCTTTATGTGCTCGACGTCGCGACCAACGAGATCACGCGCATCACTCCGGAGCTGACCGTTTCCTACAGCGGCGGCGAATTCACGCCGGACGGCCGCTCCATCATCACGCTGTCCGACGAGGATTCGCAATTCCAGCGCCTCGTTCGCATCGATCTCGCCAGCGGTCAGCGTTCTGTGCTGACGCCCGATCTCGGCTGGGGCGTCGAGAGCTTCGATCTCTCCCCGGACGGACGCACGATTGCCTACGTTGTGAACGAGGCCGGGCGTTCGTCGCTGCGCCTCATGGATGCGCGCAGCCTGCGTGCGTTGCCCGCGCCCGAACTGCCGCCGGGCATCGTCGGCGGCGTCACGTTCGATCGCGACGGCCGGCGCATCGGCTTTACGCTGAACAGCGCCACCGCGCCGGGCGATGTTTATTCCTGGGATCTGCGCCAGCGGCGGCTGACGCGCTGGACCGCGAGCGAGACCGGCGGCATTCCGCAATCGACCTTCATAGATCCCGAATTGATCAGCTGGCGCTCGTTCGATGGTCGCGAGATTTCCGGCTTCCTCTATCGCCCGCGCACGCCGGGGCCGCACCCTGTGATCGTCCAAATTCACGGCGGTCCGGAATCGCAGTTCCGGCCCGGCTTCTCGTCGACGATCCAATACTGGGTGAACGAGCTCGGCGTCGCCGTGATCGCGCCGAACGTGCGCGGCTCGGACGGCTACGGGAAGGATTTCCTCGCCTTGGACAACGGACCGCTGCGCGAGAACTCAGTGCGCGACATCGGCGCGTTGCTCGACTGGATCGAGGCCGAAAACACCCTCGATGATGAGCGCGTCATCGTCTATGGCGGCTCCTACGGCGGATACATGGTGCTCGCCTCGATGACGCACTACAATGATCGCCTCGCCGGCGCGGTCGACATCGTCGGCATCTCTAATTTCGCGACCTTTCTGGAGAACACGTCGGGCTATCGCCGCGATCTGCGCCGCGCCGAATATGGCGACGAGCGCAATCCGGAAATGCGCGCCGTATTCGACCGAATTTCGCCGCTGAACAATATCAATCGCGTCAACAAGCCGATCTTCGTCATTCATGGCTACAACGATCCGCGGGTGCCGGTCTCGGAGGCGGAGCAGGTCTACGCTGCCGTCCGCGGCAATGGGGGCGAGGCGTGGCTGATGATCGCCATGAACGAAGGTCACGGCTTCGCTCGGCGCGAGAACCAGGAGGCGCAACGCGAAGCGGAGACGCTGTTCTTCCGGCGGGTGCTGCAGCTGGAATAGCGTACGCTCGGGCTAGTGCCGCAGCAGCTCCTGCAGCCGTTCGCGCAGGCGCGGCGTTTCTTCGTCGACCAGATCCTTCGGCGTGGTGGCGCAGATTCTATTCTGGGTGTTCGTCGGCAGCATGCTGCGCAGCATGCCGAGCGCGCGGGGCGGGGCGGCGATGACGAGATGCTCGAACTGGTTGTTCTTGTCGGCCTCCCCGACGCGTTCGGCCACGCGTTTCAGGAACTTCTCTTCTTCGGCTTCGTGTAGGTTACGGCCCTTGTCCCAGGCGTGACGGCCAGGGCCGACGCGGTTCGAGTTCCGCGGCGGGCGGTCCTGCGGGTCGTAGAGTTCGTCCGCGCCGATCTCCATCGCGAGGTCCGGGCGCTCCTCCAAAGGGGCGCCGCGGCGTTGTTCGACCAGCACGCGGGCTCTACGCCCGTCCGCGACCAGCATCCAAGCGGTTCCGTTTTCAAGCATGTGGGGGATCTCCTGGCTAGCCAACGCCGCCGCGGGAGACCCGTTCCAGCGTTTAAAGGCGGCGCGCCTCGTACCCCGCGGCCGTCAGCGCGGCGATGATTTCGGCGGTATGCCGCGCGTCGCGCGTTTCGATTTCGATGTCGAATTCGACGCCCTTTATCGGCGCGTCGAGCGTCATGCGGTGGTGCTCCACTTGCAGGATGTTGCCGCCATGATCGCCGATGATGCGGGTGACGGTGGCGAGAATGCCGGGCCGGTCGTCTCCGATGAAGCGCAGCACCGAGATGCGGCCTTCGCGCACCAGCGAACGCTCGAGCACGGACGCGAGCAGGCGCGTGTCGATATTGCCGCCGGAGAGCATGATGCCGACCTTCGCGCCTTTGAACGCGTCCGGCCTCGCCAGCAACGCCGCGAGCGTCGCCGCGCCAGCGCCCTCGGCGACGGTCTTCTCGGCGGTCACGTAAAGCGCGATCGCCTGCTCGAAGCCGGGCTCGTCGATCAGCACGATCTCGTCGATCAGAGGTCGCGCCAGCGCGAACGGCAGATCGCCCACGGCCTTGACGGCAATGCCTTCAGCGATGGTCTGGCCGCTGGCCTTGCATTTCTCGCCCGCGCTGCGGGCGTTGAACGACGGATACATCGCCGCCTCGACGCCGATGATGCGGATGTCCGGCTTCATCGCCTTCGCTGCGATCGCCATGCCGGCGATCAACCCGCCGCCGCCGATTGGAATGACCAACGCGTCCAGGTCGGGCGCATCCTCGAGCATCTCCAACGCCGCCGTGCCTTGGCCGGCGATCACCGCCGCGTCATCAAACGGATGCACGAACACGAAATTGCGTTCGTCGCGCAGTTTGAGCGCGTGCGCGTAGGCGTCATCGAAGGTGTCGCCTTCAATGACGATGGCGGCGCCCCGGGCGCGGGTCTGTTCGACTTTTACGTGCGGGGTGCCGCGGGGCATCACGATCGTCGCGGGGATGCCGAGCGCCTGGGCGTGGTGCGCCAGCGCCTGAGCGTGGTTGCCGGCCGAGGCGCAGATGACGCCGCGGCTCTTCTCGTCGCCGCTGAGCTGGAGCAGGCGGTTGAGCGCGCCGCGTTCCTTGAAGGCGCCGGTCAGCTGCTGGTTCTCGTACTTGACCCAGACATCGAGCCCGGTCGCTTTCGACAGCGTGCGCGAATGATGCATCGGCGTCCGCTCGACGCGGCCGGCGAGGCGCTTGGCGGCGGCGCGGATGTCGTCGATGGTGACGGTGGCAGTGCTGCGGTCGGACATGGGCGCGCGGACCTTATGGTCAAGAGCGGTGCGGTTCAACGCTCACGCCGCGAGCGCGCGCATTAAGTCGATCCGGCGCATGGCTTTGCCTGGCAGAGCGGCCAAGCGCTTGTGCGGCAGGCGCTCGATTTGGGATCGCAGCACGTTTTGGCTTTCCCGGAAGGCGCCTGAGAGCGAGCCGCCGCTGACGACGCCCCATTCGAGGCTGCGTTGCGTCGTCGAAAGCTGGCGCTTGTACTGATAATCGCCCGGCCCGAAATCGACTTCGGCAATGCCGTGATCGGCGGCCCAGCCGATGATGCGGCGCGCAAGCAGGACGCCGGGCGAGCAGGAATCGTAGCCGCTGTCGTGCGCGACGATCCAGAAGTGCAGCACCTTGGCGCTGCGCAGGCAGAAGGCGGCCGCGGCGAGCTGATCTTGCGCCGAGAGCGTGAACAGAGCGCCGCTGAACGACGGCGCCTGGGCGGCAAAGCAACGCTCCAGCGTTTCACGCACCCACGGCGTCGCCCAGATCTCAGGCTGGCCGCTGCGCTTCAGCTGCGTGTTCTTCCAGTTCAGCAGCGTCTCGAAGTCGATGCGCTCGCGCGAGCAGGCGCGGAACTCGATCGGGCCGCGCTCGCGTTCGAGCTTGCGCGCCTTCTTGTCGGTCTGGCGCACGAACTCGGCCCGCCGCTGCTTCAGAGCGGCCTCGTAAAGCTCGCGCGCGCCGTGCGTTTCGGCGATCCAGGAGCCTTCGGCGCCGGCGGGTTTGAACAGCGCCTGGCCGGCGGGGGTGTGGCTCAAATCGATGCGGCCGACACGGAGGGCGCGGCAGAGCGCGGCGCTTTCGATCTGAATGTCTTCCGCGGCGACCAGGCCCTGATAGTCGGCGATCGGCGCGCCGAGGCCCATGGCAGCGAACCGGGACATGCGCTGCGCAGCGAAGTAGCCCTGCCCGTCATCGATGATGCAGACGCGTGCGTCCTTGCGCGCCGCGCCGACGATCTGCGCCCAGTCGGGCGTGAGATACGGGCTCAGCGTGCCGGGGCGCTGGTGTGTGCGCCAGCGCTCGATGTCAGCCGCGCCTAGTTCATAGGGGTGTATCGTTTCGAGACGCACGAATCCGCCTTGCTCCGCTCGCCTGGCGCGAGAAGCAAGGCTCGGGCCCGGATTGGCGTTGACTGCGAAAGGCGGAACCGAGGCTCGCGGCGCCGCGGCTTGATCTAGCGCCCGGCCTCTGAAACAAGCGCGGCCATGCCCACGCCTGTTCTTCATATCGGCAACAAGAATTATTCGTCCTGGTCGATGCGCCCTTGGCTGGCGTTGAAGTGGGGCGGGATACCGTTTCAGGAACACATCATTCCGCTGGGCGGAGAGGGCTACGGCCGTTCCGAGATCAAGGAAGTGCGGGCGGTTTCGCCAAGCGGACGGGTGCCGGCGCTGCATATCGGCGACGCCGTGATTCATGAAAGCATCGCCATCTGCGAGTGGGCCGCCGAGCAGTCGCCGAATTTGTGGCCGGCCGATCCGATCGTGCGGGCGCAAGCGCGCGCGGTCGCCGCCGAGATGCACGCGGGCTTTTTCGCGCTGCGGCGCGACATGTCGTGCAACGTGCGCCGGCGGCTCGCGCGGGAGCCGGACTGGCCGGAGGATACGCGCAAGGACCTGGAGCGTTTGTTCGAGCTCTGGGCGGGCTTGCGGGTGCGGTTCGGCGGCGAGGGCCAGTTCCTGTTCGGCCCGCGCAGCATCGCCGATGCGATGTTCGCGCCGGTCTGCACCCGGCTGCGCACCTACGCCGTGAAAGCGCCGCAAGCGGCGCAGAGCTATTGCGCGGCGGTGTTCGCCGATCCTGTCTTCAAGGATTGGGAGCAGGCGGCGGAAGCCGAACCTTGGACGATCGAGCAAACGGAAGCCCTCTACCGATGATGAGATTGATCTTGGCCGCCGCCGCGCTCGCGCTCGCGGCCTGCGGTGAACGAGAGAGCGGCGTGGTGGCCGAGATCGAGCGCGCCGAAAAGGAAGAGGCGCAAGCGGCCGAGCAAGCGTCGGCCGAAAGCGCGACGTTCCTGGATCGCGTGCGCGCGCAGCCGGGCGTCGAGGCGCGCCCCTCCGGCTTGCTGATCGAACGCCGCGCCCGCGGCGCCAACCAGTCGCTGCCGCGGCCGAGCGAAGAGGCGGCGGTGCTGGTGCATTACGAAGGACGGCTCGCGGACGGCACGGTGTTCGATTCCTCGTTCGAGCGCGGCGAGCCGGCGCAGTTTCCGCTGCAGGCGGTCGTGCCTGGGTTCAGCGAGGCGATCACGCAGATGCGACCTGGCGATGAGATCGTGGCGACGTTTCCGATGGAGCTGGGCTATGGGCCCGAAGGGCGACCGCCGGTGATTCCGCCCGCTGCGCCGCTGCAATTCCGCATCGTGCTGCTGGCGTTCCAGGAGCCGGGCGGACAAATCGTCGAGGCGCCGCGCTAAGTGAGCGAGACCGCCGCGACGCTCGATGTGCTGGCGCGGCTGATCGCGTTCGATACGACCTCGCGCAATTCCAATCTGGCGCTGATCACGTGGGTGGAAGATTATCTCAGCGCGCGCGGCGTCGCCGCGCGGCGCGTGGCGAACGCGGATGGGACCAAGGCCAATCTCTACGCGACGATCGGGCCGGAGGTCGGCGGCGGCGTCGTGCTCTCGGGACATACCGACGTGGTGCCGGTCGACGGTCAGCCGTGGACGAGCGACCCTTGGGTGCTGAGCGAGCGCGGCGGCAAACTCTATGGCCGCGGCGTCGCGGACATGAAGAGCTTCGTGGCGCTGGCTTTGGCGCATGTCGATGCGATGCTTGCCGCGCCGCTGAGGCGGCCGGTGATTATGGCGTTCTCGTATGACGAAGAGATCGGCTGTCTCGGCGCGCCGTCGATGATCGCCGAGCTGGCGGCGCTGCCGCAGCGGCCGAGCGCCGTGATCGTCGGCGAGCCGACATCGATGAAGGTCGTCTCCGCGCACAAGGGCGTGCGCTCGTTTCTGGTCGAAGTGATCGGCCGCGAGGCGCATTCGAGTTTGCCGGATCAGGGCGTCTCCGCGGTGATGGAGGCGCTGAAGCTGATGCGGCTCGTCGCCGAAATGGCGGAGGAGGCGCGCAGCGTCGCGCATGCGCATTTCTCGCCGCCGGGGCCGACGATGACGATCGGACGCGTCGAAGGCGGCACGGCGGCGAACATATTGGCGCGACGGTGCGAATTCGTGTGGGACCTGCGCTGTCCGGAGCAGGCTGAAGGCGATGCGATCGAGGCGCGGTTTCGCGCCGCGGCGGAACAGCTCGACGCCGAGATCAAAGCGCGCGCGCCGGAAGGCGGCGTTACGATCACGCGACGCTCGAATACGCCGGGGCTGGCGATCGCGCGCGACAGCGAAGCCGAAGCGCTGGCGCGGGCGTTGACCGGCGACAACGAAACGCGCGCGGTCGCTTATGCGGCGGAAGCCGGGCTGTTTCAGCGCGCCGGCATTCCGGCGGTGATCTGCGGTCCCGGTTCGATCGAGCAAGCGCATCAGCCGGACGAATGGATCGAGCTGGCGCAAATCGAAGAAGGCGTGGCATTCATGCGGCGTTTGGTGCATCGGTTGAGCGTTTAGGCAGTGGGCAGTTGGCAGTAGGCAATAGGCGCGTTGGCGCGCCGGCGGACGCCGGTGCTCGAAAATTCCTACTGCCTACTGCCCACTGCCTACTGCCCCTAATGAGAGGCGGGGCGCGTCGGACGCGCTGAGGTAGTCTCTAGTGTGCGCTGCCTGTCGCCAGACAACGCTGCGCGTCGAACGCGCCCCGTGATCGGCCGTTATTCCCGGATTGGCGACCAGGAGTTGTTGGCTCACCAGCATGGAAAGCATGCAGGGGCCTTGGCTCCTTATGGCCACGAGCCGGTTCAGCGCGTCAGAGTCTTCCGAAAAACTCTGGACCCTGCGGTTTCACGCCCCGCAGGCAATGCAGACCTCGTTCGCTTCGCCCTACGGACCTGGAAAGCGTCGACCCTCTCTCAAGGGCCCTCTCGACATTCCACGTCCGCGGACTTCCTCAACGATGGGCATCACGTCGGTTTCTTTGTGGACCGGTGCGCCTTCGTGTTTTTTTACCACGGCGACACAACGGATTTCACAGCGATCACAACGCTCTTTCTTCCATCGAAGCGACGTCTGCCGCGCCGGTCGATGCGCTCACATTTCAAAGCTTCGGAGCTCTTCGAAATCCTCTCGTGTGAGAGCAAGGGCATTATACGCCAGCTCTGGCGCTGTCGGATTGATTTTTGCGCGGGCGTTGATCGGATTGGAGTTTTGCCCGGAAACATGGGGGATAGAGCGTGCATCTATCCAACAACACACCGTCATCCCGGACGCGCGGAGCGCGATCCGGGACCCAGGGGCGAGCGGCAGTGCGTTTGCCCCTAGGTCCCGGCTCTACGGCGCTTCGCGCCTGCGGCCGGGATGACGGCAGTTATTGTAGTGGACGCCGGCGCTAGCGCTGCGTTGCTCAGCTTACGTCAGCGCGGCGAGGGCGGCTTCGCGGGCGGCGTCGTTGGCGTAGGCGACGAAGCCGCGGATGAGGAAGCCGCCGGCGCGGTCGCCGTAGATGAGCGGGGCGCCGTCGAGGCGCATGATGCCGCCGCCCGCAGCGTTGAGAATGGCGTGGCCGGCGGCGGCGTCCCATTCGCTGACTTCGCCGAAGCGCGGATAAAGATCGGCGGCGCCTTCGGCGATGCGGCAGAACTTGATCGACGAGCTTGCATGCGCCGGCACGCCTTCGAGCGCGCCGATGAAACCGGCGGTCTTCACGTCACGGCCCGAATTCTCGGAGGCGATGATGCGCCAGGGCCGCGTCGCCGCCGTGTTGGCGACCATTGGCGCGAACGGCTTGACGATTTCGGCCGTGTGCGGATCGCAGCGCGCGGTGCGCGCGGCGTTCGGTTCGCCGGCGAACATTTCGCCGCTCGCCGGCGCGTAGACAACGCCCAACGTGGGCAAACCGTTTTCGATCAGCGCGATGTTGACGGTGAATTCGTCGCCGCCTTTGGCGAAGCCCTTGGTGCCGTCGAGCGGATCGACGCAGAACCAGCGATCGCCGCATTCGGGGATGCGGCCTTCGGCGACGGCTTCTTCGCCGATCATGGGAACGTTCGGCGCGAGCTCACGCAGGCCCTGTTCGATGATCGCTTCGGCGCGCTGGTCGGCGATGGTGACGAGCGAGCCGTCGAGCTTGGTCTGCGCTTCGAAACCGGCTTCGCGCACGGCGTTTATTTCTCGCCCGGCGGCGAGCGCGAGGGCGATGAGGGAGTCGAGTTGCACGCTCATGCGCCTCTCTCCGCGAGCGAAAGGCATCCCGTCATCCTGGGGCGCGCATAGCGCGAGCCCAGGATCCAGGGGCCTACGCCGGGTCGCTTCCCCCTGGATCCTGGGCTCTCAGCTGCGCTGAGCCCCAGGATGACGGTGTTGTGCGCGGGAGCGAAGATCATGCTGGCGCGATAACGCACGCGCGGCGGCGCTAGTCCAGCGCTTCAGGCGTATTTTGCTTCAGTTCCGCCAGCCATGCGGCGGCGCTGGCGTCGCTCGGCATGCGCCAATCGCCGCGCGGGGAGAGGGCGCCGCCAGAGACGATCTTCGGCCCGTTCGGCAAGGCGCTGCGTTTGTACTGATTGGCGAAGAAGCGGGTGATGAAGACTTCGAGCCAATGCTTCAAAGTGACGTAGTCGTATTTTTCGCGCCAGGCGTTCCAGGCGAGGTAGAGCACTTTGCTGGGCGCGAGGCCGAAGCGGGTGATCCAATAGAGATTGAAGTCCTGCAGCTCGTAGGGGCCGACCACGGCTTGCGTGCTCTGCGGCGTTTCGCCGGGGATGAGTTCGGGGCTGATCTCGCCTTCGAGCACGCGGATGAGCGTTTTCGAGACTTCGGCGTCGAAGATGTGCTTGTCGGCGACCCAACGGATCAGGTGCTGGATCAACGTCTTCGGCGCGCCGCCATTGACGTTGTAGTGGCTCATGTGATCGCCGACGCCGTAGGTGCACCAGCCGAGCGCGAGTTCTGAAAGATCGCCGGTGCCCACGACGAAGCCGCCTTCGGTGTTGGCGAGGCGGAAGAGGTAATCGGTGCGGAGGCCCGCTTGCACGTTTTCGTAGGCGACGTCGTAGACCGGCTCGCCGCGGGCGGCGGGATGGTTCAGGTCTTCGAGCATACGCTGCGCCAGCGGCGCGATCGAGACTTCGCGCGCGTCGACGCCGAGCGCGTTCATCAGCGCCCAGGCGTAGGACTTGGTGGCGTCGCTGGTGGCGAAGCCCGGCATGGTGACGCCGACAATGTTCTTGCGCGGCAGGCCGAGAAGATCGAAGGCGCGGGCGATGACGATGAGCGCGTGGGTGGAATCGAGGCCGCCGGAGACGCCGATGACGACGCGTTTGCTGCGTGTGGTTTCGATGCGTTTGGCGAGGCCGGAGACTTGAACGTTGTAGGCTTCGTAGCAATCGCGGTCGCGCTTGGCCGGATCGTCCGGCACGAACGGAAAGCGATCGATCGCGCGCTTCAGCGGCGTAGGCTCGGCCGCCGCGTTCAGCTCGAATGGAATGCGCGCCCAGATGCCAAGGCCGTCTTGCAGCGGCGCGGCCGCATCGCGGAATGTGCCGTTGCGCAGCCGCTCTTGCGCTATGCGCGCGACGTCGATGTCGGCAGTCACAAGCTGAGGTTCGCGGGCAAAGCGTTCGCCTTCGGCGATCTTCTCGCCCATCTCGTAGGCGATGACCTGACCGTCCCAAGCCAGATCAGTGGTGCTTTCGCCACGGCCAGCCGCTGCGAAGACATAGGCCGCGATTGCTCGGCGCGATTGGGAGTCGCACAGCACGGCGCGGTCCTCGGACTTGCCGATGACGATGTTCGAGGCCGAGAGATTGAAGAGGATGTTGGCGCCCGCCATCGCACCGTAGGTGGAGGGCGGAATGGGCGCCCAGAAGTCCTCGCAAATCTCGACATGGAAGCTGAAGTTCGGCGCTTCCGTCGCGGTGAAGATCGTCTCCTCGGTGAAGCTGACGATTTCGCCGCAGAGTTGGATCACGCCGACATTGGTGTCGCGCGCGCTCGAGAAATGACGTTTCTCGTAGTACTCGCGATAGTTCGGCAGATAACTCTTTGGGACGACGCCGAGAATCTTGCCGCGATGAATGACGACGGCGCAGTTGAACAGAGCGCCGCGCACCCGGAGCGGCGCCCCGACGATGAGGATCGGGAAAAGCGTCTTGCTGGCTTCCTTGAGCCGGGCGATCTGCGCTTCGGCGGCGTCGAGCAATGCGTCCTGCAGCAGGAGATCGTCAATGGCGTAGCCGGTGAGCGAGAGTTCGGGCGTCAAGAGGGCGGCGGCGCGTTCGGCGTCGGCCTCGCGCCAGAACTTCAGGATGGCGTCGGCGTTGGCGGCGGGATCGGCGGGCGCAACCACCGGCGCGCAGGCGGCGACGCGCACGAAGCCGTGCGCGTAGAGGGAGTCGAAACGTTTGCCGGAAGCTTTGCGGGGCGCCATCGGGAAGAGCCTACCACATTATGCTCCGCCCGACCATAAACGCTCAGTGCGGATCGCGGTCGATCTCGATGCGGTCGTCGTAGCCTTTGCGCGCCGAGTAGAACACGAGCGCCATCAGGCCGCCGCCTACCGCTAGCGAAATCACGGTGCCCAAGGTTAACGCGATCCAGCCGTGAATGCTCATGGCCGAGGCGTCCCAGCCGGTCAGCGCGCCGAACATCACGATGGCGAGAATGCCGCCCAGCGACAGCGTGAGCAGGAAGACCTTCATGCGACAAATATGGTCCGCGCCGTCATGAGCGCCCACGCGCTACGGCGCCGCGCGGCGATTTGGCGCCGCTAGCTGCAGAAGGGCGGCATCACCACCGGCTGCGTCGCCGTGCGCTGGCGCCATTGGCCGTTGGCGTCGCGATAGCGCTCGCCGACGCCGATGCGGCTTTCGAACACTTCGCAAGCGACGGCGGCGGCCATCTCGTTGACGGAGACGTTCCGCTCGGCGGCGCGGCGCGTGTAGAGCTGGCGGCGCTGGATGTTGTTGGCCTCGACGCGGCCGCGCAGCGTGGCGGAGATGTTAGCGCCGGGGACGAAGCCGAGATAGCCGTCGGCCTGTTCGCCGATCAGGCCGGCGTCGACCGCCTGGTTCAAGGTCGCGTCCTGCGCCATCGCCGGCGCAACGAGCGCCAAAGTCGCGGCGGTCAAAGCGGCTGCTGCAAGTGCGCGGATCATGGGGTCGTGCCTCCGAACAGGTCGGTGTTGTTTTCCAGGAGCTCTTCGGCGTCGCGTTCGAGACGGACGATCACTTCCTGGCGGATGTTGACGTTGAGATTGATCTCGATCGGGTCCTCGGGGGCCTGAATCTGAACCGGGATGCAGGCCGCCAACGCGGTCGCCGCGCCTAGGCTCGAAAGCAGCAGTGCTTGCGTGCGCATGAGGAACTCCGTGCTGCCGGGTTTAGCGGCGCCCAGCTGAATGGGCTCTGAAGCGGCCACTTATTCTGTCCCGGGCGCATCCGGGTCAACCGGTTCCTCGTCCTCGTCGTTCCGGCGCTGATTGATCAGGGCGCCGGGGTCGGTGATCGTCGCGGCGGTCTGCGCCAGGCGACGGAAGGGGGCGGTGACGCGGACGTTGAACTCGAACGGCACGCCGCGGACCTGGACCTCGCCGAGGCCGGGAATGATCGGCCCGAGATTGACGGGGCGGCCGGCGTTGCGGCCGGTGAACTCGATCGAAGAGACGACGTCGCCGTTCAGATCGCCGTCGAGCGTCAGCGACAGCGTGTCATAGCGGAAGCTGCGCAGCGCTTCGAAGGCGATGCGCGACACGCCGGTGGCGCTCTGGCCGGCGTTGCCGGTGTAGGAGATCGTGCCGCCTTCACCCTGGGCGCGGACGACGCCGCCTTCGACGAAGGCGCTGCGGCGCGTCAGGATGAGCGGGAACGAGCCTTCGAGACGCCCGGTCGCCTGCAGGTCGGGCACGTTGAGGGTGTCCAGGAGGCTTGCAGCGTCGACATCACGCAGCGCCAGTTCGAAGCGGGTTTCGTCCGACCCGAGCGTGATCGTGTTGGGCCGCATCGAGAGGATGCCGGAAGCGAAGTCGAACTCCGCCTGTTCGATGGCGACGCGCTGCTCGCTCATCAGTTGGAAGCGCACGCGGCCGTTGGTGACGGCGACGCCCGGATTGAGCAGGCCGACATTGAGCATTTGCCCGGGCGGCGTCGTCAGCGCGAACAGGTCGTCGAAGAAAACTTCGCCATTCACATTTTCGACGATCGGAATGGTCGCGGTCGCGAGCGAGACGCCGTTGAGCCGCACGCGGCCGGTGCTGGTGATGGCGTCGCGCGTCCAAGCGATGTCGCCGACGATATCGGCGCTACCGGTCACGTTCTCGACGAAGCCGCGGGTGCGCTCGGTGATGTCGTAGGGCTGGAGGTTGGGGCCGAAGGTGAGATCGGCCGCGACGATGCGCGCCGTTCCCGTGCCCGGGTCCATCAGGTGCTGCGCAGTGAAACTGGCCAGCTGCCGCTCTTGCGCCTGCAGCAGGATCGCGCCGTTCGCATCGACAACGCCTTGGCTCAGGACGGCGTCGACATTGACTAGGCGCAGCGGATTGAAGAGCGGGCGCTCGTCTTCGCTCGCCGGACGATTGGCGGTGAGCAGCGCCTCGGCGGCGACGATGCGGACGACAAGGTCGTCGTCCTCGTCGGGCGCGGCGGACCACGTTCCCTCGATGGCCGACACCGAGCCGGGCAGGGTCGGATCGGCGAGCGTGCCGGCGACGAAACCGCCTTCGACGCGCCAACTGTCGGCGATGTGGGCGTTCGCGGTGATGCGCTGCATGCGCAAGGCGAGCGTGCGGTCCTGGTCCATCGCGATGGTGAGCGCGGGCGCTTGGGCGGCCACCGCCAAAGTCACATCGCCGGAGCGGCCGCTGAAGCGGCCGATCACGTCCGCGGCGCTGACGCGCGCGGGCTGGCCGCGCGGACCTGCGAGGCGCCCGTTCAGTGCGAGTTGGCGGACGGAGAAGCCGCCGGTGAGGTTGTCGTAGCGGTCGGCGGCGATCAGCGCGCCGCCAAGCGGGCAGAGCGAGAAGCGGCCGCCGGCGAAAGAGAGGCCGGCGACGTCGAGCCCGCCGAGGGCGACCGGGAGGCAGCCGCGCTCCTGGGTGACGCGCCAGCCGTCGCCCCACGAGATCGCGAGATCGAGCGCGGCGACGAGGTCGCGCACTTCGCCGTCGCCGAGCGGCCCGGTTATGCGCGCGGGGCCGCGCAAGTCGACGCGGCCGGCGCCGTCGGGGAGAACCGAGATGCTGACGCCGAGCTCCTCGGCGACGATGCTCGCACTGCCGGCGCGCCAGTTGGCGAGCGAGAGCGTGCCATCGGCTTCGAACGGCGCCTCGGCGGACGAACTGAGCGTATCGAGCAGCAGCGCCGCGGTCGGCGCGCCGCCGCCGGAGAGTTCAAGCGCCACGGCGCCGTGCAGGCGCGGGCCGGGCCATTGCAGCACGAGGCCCGGCGTGTCGCGCCGGAGCGGCGACAAACGCAGCAGCGCGCCGGTCGCGGCGCGCGCTTCGGCGGGCGCGACGAGGCTGAGTCGCACGCCTCCGGAGTCCTCGCCAATGATGATGGGCGCGGAGAGCGTGAAATTGTCGGCGGCGGCGTCGAGCGCATTGCGGGCGCGCTCGAAGGTCGGGTCGATCGGCGCGCCGTCGACATCCGGCAGCGCATCGCGGAGCGAATCTTGCGCTTCGGCGTCGAGTGCGGTGCGGGCCATGGTTACGAGCGCATCGCCGCTCACTGCGCCCTCGCTGTCGATGAAGAGTCGCCCTGCGGCGGCCGGCTGCTGCGAGATGAGGCCGACGCCGTCGAAGCGCGCGCCGCCGAGCGACCAGCGCGCGCGGGCGCCGGCGCCGGTGCTTTCGGCTTCGGCGGCGAAGCGCGGGCGCTGCAGGCTGACGTCCTCGAGCCGCAGCGTTTGCGCGTCGGCGGTCGCGTTCGCGCGCCAGACGGCGATTTCCAGCGCGTCCTCGCGCATCGCGGCTTCGCCGTTCAATCCGCCGGCGAGTTGCGTTGCGTCCACGGAGGCGGCGTTGAGCGCGACGATGCGCCAGGCGATCTCGCCGTCGATGCGGCCAAGATCGAGCGGCGTGCGCGCCAGCGCGAGCACGCGCGCGTTCTCGACGTCGGCGCCATCCCACACAAGATGCGCAACTTGCGCGGAGAAGCGCAGCGCGATGGTGTCGTCGTTGGAGACGACCACGAGTTCGGCGCCGCCGCGGTCGAGGGCGTAGTTTTCGCCCGGGCGCGACGTCTCATTGATGAGTGCGGTGGCGGTGAAGTTTTCGCCGATCCGGCCGTTGGCGCGAAACGCGCCGTTGACCGTGCCGAAGGGCGCTTCGAGCAGGAGCGTCCCATCGACCACCTGGAGCAGGACGGGCGGGATTGAGAGACGTTCGCGGCTGGGCGTGGGCCCGCCGATGCGGTCGAGTGCGCCGGCCGAGAGGCGGCCTTGCCGATCCAGGCGCAGCCGCAGCAGCGGTTCGGTGATCCGCACCGCCTCGAGCTCGGGCGCGAGCCCGCGCCAGCGCCAGCGCGCTTCGAGCCGGGCGATCGCGGCGTCAGGGGCGGTTTCGGCGCCGAAACGGAGGTCGGTGAGGGTGAGCCCGTTCAAGTCGAGGCTGGCGACCTGGAAGTCCGCCTCGGCGCCGCGCTCGGCGAGGGCTGCGCCAATCATGAAATGGGCGAGAGGCAGGCGGGCGAGCCAGAGGCCCAGGATCACCAGGAAGGTCGAGACCGCGAGCGCGGCAAGCGCCGTCGCCCAGCCGATAAGATACCGGCGGGGGCGGGGCGGTTCCGCAGGCGTCTGTGGCGCCTGGTCTTGACTCGCAACGGCCTGGTTAGACCTATGTGCCATAATCCTTCGCTTGGCGTGGTCCTTGCTGGTCTGGACGCTCCCCGTCGGAGGGCTTCCAGGACCCCTGGAATGACGTCACTTCAGTTTCCGGCTGGATAACCAAACAGCTGAAAACGCTTGTCGGGCCTATGTTTTTCCCCTGGGCCGACAGTGGAGCATGAGATTGAGAGCAGAATTCGCTCATCGGCTCATGGAGGCCAGACGAGGTCTGACCGCGTTCGGCCTGATGGCCGCAACGGCGGTCGTGGGCCTGGGCCTTGCCTGGCATGCCGGTTTGTTTTCCGGCGCGGCGGGCGCCGCCGCCGCAGAAATTGCAGCCCAGCGCGAAGAGGCCGCGCGCCGCGCCGAGCACCGGGCGTTTACGGAAGTTTACCTTGCCCACGAGGCGCGCGAGCTTCGCGTCGCCAATGGCGAGACGCTGGTGGGCGTGCTGACGCGCGCGGGCGCGACGAGCGCCGAGGCCAACGCGGCGCTGGCCTCGATCGTCGACGTCTATAATCCGCGCGAATTGCGGCCGGGCCAGCCGATCAGTCTCTTCTTCGACCGCAGCAATGGCGGCGCGCGCCTCACCGGTGTCGCGTTCCGCTCCGAGCCCGGCGCATCGGTGACGGCGAACCGCACACGCGCGGGCGGCTTCGCGGCGCGCGAAGTGCTGATGCCGGTGACGTTCGAGATCGCGCGTATCGCCGCGCCGGTGGAGACGAGTCTTTATGCAAGCGCGCTGCAGCTCGGCGCGACCGACCGCGAAGTCGCGGCGCTTGCCGACGCGTTCGCATACGACGTCGACTTCCAGCGCGACGTGCGGCCCGGCGATCCGTTCGAGATCGTGTTCGAGCGCTATTACGACGACGAAGGCAACACCGTCCGCACCGGCAACATGCTGTTCGTTTCGCTCGAAACCGGCCGCGGTTCGCGCAAATTCTATTCTTTCATCGCGCCCGGCGACGCGCGCCCCGATTGGTATGACGAGAACGGCCACAGCGCGCGGCGCTTCCTGATGAAGACGCCGATCAACGGCGCGCGTCTTTCCTCAGGCTACGGCATGCGCCGGCACCCGATCCTCGGGTATTCGCGCATGCACCGTGGCACCGATTTCGCCGCGCCCACGGGCACGCCGATCCTCGCCGCGGGCGATGGCGCCATCGTGCGCGCGGGGCCTTACGGCTCGTACGGCAACTATATCCGCATTCGCCACGCGAACGGCTATGAGACGTCTTATGCGCACATGTCGCGGTTCGCGCGCGGCATGCGCTCTGGGGTGCGCGTGCGCCAGGGCCAAGTGATCGGTTATGTCGGTACGACAGGACGTTCGACCGGACCGCACCTGCACTACGAGGTGATGCTGCGCGGACGGCAGATGAACCCGATGACGCTGCGGGTCGCCACTGGGCGAAACCTCGAAGGGCGGGCGCTGGAACTCTTCATGATCGAGCGCGAGCGAATCGATACACTGCGCCAGGTCAGGGCCCGTGAGACGCCGTTGGCCGAGCCGATCGGCGAATTGACCCCCGTCGCGCGCGACGCGTCCTCCCCCTGACGCTGCGCGGCAACTCGCGCGTGTGCCACACAACTCAGCTGTTGAGCCGCTGGGGAATCCGTCGCATTGTCTAGCTCGAACTGGGGTAAGTCGGCCTAGGCCGACCGAACGAGCTGAAGCGAGAGAAATGCCAATACGCGCACTTGTCGCCGACGATCACGAACTGTTCCGGAGCGGCCTCAAGCAATTGCTGATGGACTCGCTGGATGCGGAGGTGGTGCGCGAGGCAGAGACGCTCGATCAGGCGATCGAGTTGCTGACTAATGAGGGTGCGGGCGATCTCATACTCGTCGATCTGCGTATGCCCGGGATGTCGGGCGCGGAAGCTTTGGCGGCGCTGCGCGACGGATTCCCGGATGCTAAGATCGCCGTCGTCTCCGCTTGGGAAGAACGCGCTGAGATTTTGGCGGCGCTGAGCGCCGGCGTGAACGGATACATCCCGAAGTCGCTGCCCGCCGCCGAGATCGCCGACGCGATCAAGCAGATCATGGACGGGAAAATTTTCGTTCCGCCCGCGATCGGCAAGCGCGAGCCGGGCGCGCCGGTGTCGGCGGCGCCGATGGCGCACGGCGAAAGCAAACTGACGTTGCGCCAGCGGGAAGTGCTAAGCGAACTGCTGAAGGGCCAAGCCAGCAAGGAGATCGCGCGCACGCTCGATATCGCCGAAGGCACGGTGAAGATCCACCTCGCGGCGATCTATCGTGCGCTCGGCGTACGCACGCGCGCCGAAGCGATCGCCAAGCTCAAGTCGAACTGACCGGCTCGTTTTCGAGCAGCGCCGCTGCGGCGGCGCCCAAATCCGCAGGATCGATCGGCTTGATGAGCCAAGCGTAGCCCGAGGCGCGCAGCGATTCCAACGTCGTCTGCTCGGTGTCTCCCGTCACCATGATGACCGGCGGGGCAGGGGCGAGCATCTCGCGCAGGCGCTCTGCTATCTCCAGCCCGCGCAATTGGCCGTCGATACGCAAGTCGAGGACGAGGAGCTTGGGCGCGAAGCCTTGCTGCACGATAGCTTCGGCGCAGGCGCCGTCGGCGCAAGCGCGGACCTCGGCGCCCAGATCGGTCAACAGGCCGGCGATCGCTTCGCGCGCCAGCGTGTCGTCATCCATCGCCAGCACCGGAACGCCGCGCAGCACATTAACGCTAGCTGCGCGCGCGGGCGCGCTCGCGAGCGGCGCCGCGAGCGGGGCCCGCACGATGAAGCTAGCGCCTTCGCCCAGCGTCGACTCCACCGTGACGCTGATGTCGAGCAGCTCAGCCAAACGGCGCACGATGGTGAGGCCGAGGCCCAAGCCGTCGCTGCGGACGCCTAGCCGTTCGAATTCGGTGAAGATGCGCTCCTGATCCTCCGGCGCGATGCCGGGCCCTTCATCGGCGACAGTAATTTCCGCCGTGTCGCCATCCGCGCGAACGAGAATGCGCGCCGAGCCGCCGTGCTTCACCGCATTGCCGACGAGATTGGAGACGACGCGCTCCAGCAATCTCGGATCGGAGCGGATGGCGAGATCTGTGGTCGGCGTCTCTACCTTGCCGCCCGGGTTCTCCGCCGCGGCGGCGTCGAGGATCGGCTGCAGCGGCGTGTCCGTGATCTCCGGCGTGATAACGCCGGCCTGCAAACGGGCGAGATCGAGCAGGCTCGCGAACATGCCGATCATCGACTGCACGGCGCGATCCATTTTGCCCACGATCTCGCGTGCTTCCGTGTTCTCGACGCGCCGCTCCAGCGCGGTGAGATAGAGCGTCAGCGCATGCAGCGGCTGGCGCATGTCGTGGCTGGCGACGGCGAGGAAGCGGGTTTTGGCGATGTCCGAGGCGGCTGCTTTGGCGCGGGCGTCCTCCGCCGCGGCGTGAGCGAGGCGCCATTGCGTGCGCTCGCGCCGCAGCGCCAACAGCGCGAGGCACGAGCCGATCAGCGACAGCGCGGCCAAAGTGACGGCGAGCACGCTGAGCTGCACGCGGGTGGCGTTCTCCGCCGCGCGCGCCTCGTCGATGCGGCCGTTCAACAGCACGAACAAGGCCGCGCTCTCGGCGCGAAAATCGGCGTAGACGCTCGCTTGCGGACGCTCCGGCGAGAGCAGGCGTCCCTGCGCCGACGTCTCCGCGTCGAGGAGATCGAAGCGCCGCTCGAGCAGATTCTCGATGCGCGTCACCTGGGCGCTCGCCTCGGCGTCGGCGTTGACGAGTCCGCGCAAGTTCGCGAGGTAACGGCGCGCGCTTGCCTTGGCGGCCTCGAAGTCGCCGAGCAGCGCGCGATCATCCGTCGCCGCGTAACGCGCGGCGATGGCTTCGGCGTCGTGCTGCGCCTGGGAGGCTTGAATGAGCTGGGTGCGCGCCGCACGCACACGCTCCACGACGGCGCCCTCGTTGCGGTGCTGCATCTCGCCGGACCACAACAGCATGCCCATCGAGATGACGATGAGCGACACCACGCCGATCGCGGCCGCCAGGATCGTCTCGGCGTGCGGCGTGTGGCGTGTGTTTGGCCGATCAGGTTCCGCCATGACACTTCTTGCCGCCCGTTCGCGGCGGAGCACAAGGCGTTACGTGCGCTCCAGCCAAGCCAGGATAGCTTCGGCGCGGGCGGGCTTTTGCATGATTTCGTAACCGGCGGCCTGGGCGGCGACCGCCGCCTTGGCGTGAAACGATCCGGACAGCACCAGCACTCTGAGGCCGGGGCATTGCGCCGCAAGGCGTTCGGCGATCGCGACGCCGCTGACGCCCGGCCCGAGATGAAAGTCGGTGATGATGTAACGGAAGCCGGCCAACCGGTCCGACGCCATGGCGTCGATTGCCTCGGCGCTGTCGGCGTGGGTGACGTCCGCGCCCCAATCGCGCAGGATCAGCGTCAGGGCCTCCGCCGAAGCGAGATCGTCCTCGACGAGGAGGATGGAGGGGGCCGATCGCGTCATGGTCTGGGATCACATCACCACGTCGCCGCCCACTTGGGCAGGGCGGAGTGCGATCTAGACCGGAAGGCATAGACCGTAGGTCTAGGCCGAATTTCTCCTTTTGGGACAGCGTTCGTCTAGGTCGTCGACCAAGACTTCTGTGCAATATTCGCGTGCGCGAGATTTTGTCATCTCTATCGGGCCTCGAGTTTTACCTGCGCTCTCGGAAGGACCCAGAATGGATCGTCTCACGCTCAACCTCGCTCCCGATTCTGGCGACGATTGGATTGGTGTCGGCGGGTCGCGCGGTGAGCAGGACTTCTGCTCGCGCGAGGGCGCGCTGGCGCTGAAGGAGAAGATCGAAGCCTATTGGCGCGAGCGCGGCCAGCACGTGATGATCGCGCTGCACAATGTCGGCTTCCACCCGGCGATCCGCGCCGCGCGCTACGACGTGCGCAGCGACATGGTGAACGGCATGCCGCGCGCCGCGCGCACGGCGAAGCCGGCGACGCAGGAAGAAGTATTCGTCGACGACTTCAGCGGCGACGACGGTCTCGCTTTCGAATAAGAGTTTCCGAGTTCGGGCCTTGGGCGGCTCTCGGTGAAGGGCGCGGTCGCATGCGGCGGCTGCGCCCTTTGCTTTGGGGAGTCACTATTCGCTCTTGAACGCCCGTTCGCCGGGGCGCGGCTCGCGGCGCTGGATCGGCTTGAACACGCCTGTGCCGCTGATCAGCGTGCGATCGCCGGCCCAGATGCGGCCGCGCACGACATAGAGATCGTCCGCGCGCGAGAGCACTTCGCTCTCGCCTTCGACCCAATCGCCGAGCTGCGCGCTGGAGAGAAAGTCCACCGTGAGGCGCACCGTCACCCAATAAGACGAGGTCTCGACCGAGACGATGTGTCCCCAGGCCATGTCGGCGAAGCTCATCAGCATGCCGCCGTGCGCGTTCTTCATGCCGTTGGTGTGGTGCTCCTCGACGCGGAAGCCCATCGTGTAGGACTCGCCGCGGGCGCGCCGATAGAGCGGCCCGATCTGGCGGCCAAATCCGCGCCGCCAATCGAGCGCTGTGTAGCCTTCAGGGATTTCGAACGAAGCCGGTGCGGCGATGTCGTCGGACATGGGCAAGGCAGTAGGGCAATAGGGCAATAGGGCAATAGGGAGGAGTGGCGCATGCGGCGCGCCACACATACTGCCCTACTGCCTTATTGCCCTACTGCCCTAATCAGCAGGCGTCGTCGGTGTTGAGCACCGCGGGGATCGTCATGAGGAGGATCCAGAACTCGCCGAGCCAGGACCATTCTTCGAGATATTCGCGGTCGTAGCGGATGCGCCGCTCGTAGCCGGTGCTCGAGCGGCCGCTCACTTGCCAGAGGCCGGTGATGCCGGGGCGCACCAGCAGATAATAGCGGCGGTCGCGGCCGTAGCGGTTGAGTTCGGCGCGTGTGATCGGACGCGGGCCGATGACGCTCATGTCGCCGCGCAGGACGTTCCAAATCTGTGGCAGCTCGTCGAGGCTGGTCTTGCGCAGGAAAGCGCCGATGGCGGTGATGCGCGGATCGTTGCGCAGCTTCTGCCCTTCCTGCCATTCCGCAGCGGCATGCGGATCGTTCAGCAGAATCTGCGCGAGGCGCTCTTCGCTGTCGGTCGCCATGGTGCGGAACTTCAAGCACTCGAAGCGCTCGCCCTGCCGGCCGACGCGGGTGTGGCGATAGAAGACCGGGCCGCGATCGGTCAGTTTGATCGCGAGCGCGATGGTGAGGAACGCCGGCAACAAGAACAGCAGCGCTAATGCTGCAAGTGCGAGATCGAACGCGCGCTTCAGCGGCCCGTTGGCCGCCCTGACCTTGCGGATGAGACGACGGTCCGTGATCCGATGCGCGACCCGCGCCTCGGCTGTTCTGTAGCGATCGCCTGCGTTCTGCCGGCCACGAAACGGGATTTGGACTGTAGTCCCCGTTTCGATCATTTGGTTCGCCATTAGTGCACGACCCCCGCCATTTCCCTCGCTAATGGCTTGGTAAGGTTTGGCACGCGTCCATTGTGCATTGCAATCCCAGTCGCTTGATAGGTTAGGCGCTGCCTTAGAAACTTGTTTGGAACCGTCTCCTGTCTAGAGTCGTTGAGGTTGGTTGTGCGCCGATCCGGCGAGTCGTTCTTGGAGTGAGTTTTGGGGGCTCTTCGCCGCCCGCAGCCTGAATTGGAGCAGCGCGCTGCGCCGGCCAGTCCCTCTCGCGTGGAGACGGACCGCGCCGCCCGGCCGCCGCGCTGGCTCGTCGTCTCTGGCCTCATTCTCTACTGCTCTGTTTTTTGGATGTTAATTTGGGCCGCTGGCTCGTTTGGCATTGACCTGATCCGCGCCGCGGCCGCTGGCGCGCCCTGAACAACGCGACAAGCTTGTGGATAAAGTGCAACAGCGGGCGCGCCGGTTCTTAACCGGAGTCCGCTAGCCTCCTCGTCCGAGCGCCGGCGCAGCCTATATGGCCGCGCGCGGCTTTCTGCTGCCCTGGGGAGAAACCCTCGATGACGCTTTCGCAAAAACCTGCGCGCGCCGGCACGCGGACTTTCCCGCCGCGCGAGCAAGCCGTTGCTTTCATGATGAACTCCGCGGAACGATCGGCGCAAAGCCGCCGCTCCCGCTTGGCCAACCAGGCGGCTTCGGCGCGTGCAGGGGGATGTCCATTGCGCTTTCATCGCGTTCTTTCCGCTTTCGCCGCGTCGCTGATCGCGTTCGCGCCGCTTCATGCTGCTGCTCAAACGACGGAGGACAGCGTTTCCGTCCGCGAGCGGCCGCGGCCTGAGTTTGATCCGCTCGGCACGCGCCTGGGCGCGTTCAATTTGAACGCCGAACTCAATCTAGGCGTCGCCAGCACCGACAACCTCTTCGCCGAGGAAGACGGCTTCGAAGACGAAGACATGATCTACACGGTAAGCCCGTGGGCGCGTCTTCGGTCCGGCTGGTCGCGGCACGCGATTCAAGTCGAGGGCGGCGCGACCTTCACGAGCCACGAGGATTTCTCGAGCGAGGACTCCGACACGCATTTCATCCGCGGCCTCGGCCGTTTCGACATCGGCAGCTCGACCAGCATCACCGGCACGGCAGGGTTCGCGCACGAAGTGGAGCCGCGCACCGATCCGGACTCGCCGCTGACGCCCGATCCGGTCGAGTACGACCGCAACGACGCCTCGGTGACCATCGCGCATGCGTTCAACCGCTTCCGCGTGAGCGCCGAAGCGGCGCGCGCCGAGACCGATTTCGAGGATCTCCAGAACATCCGCGACAACGAGCAGAACCTGCTGCGCGGGCGCATCGAAGCCGAGCTCACGCCGCGCATCGGCGCGGTCTTCCAGGCGACCGTCGACGAGCGCGAATACGAGAACGATCCGACGCTCGATTCCGAAGGCCAGACCTATCTCGCCGGCGTCACCGTGAACTTTACTGATCTGATGGAGGGCGAGTTCACGGTCGGCCAGTTCGAGCGCGACTACGAAGGCTTCGGCTCGACCGACGGCCTGGCGATCGCCGCCGAGCTCGAGTGGTACATCACCCGGCTGACGACGCTCACCTTCAACGCCCGCCGCAATGCCGAAGACGTCATCGGCGGCAACTCGTTGCTGCCCTACATCGAAGAGACCTACGGCGCGCGCGTGGACCACGAATTGCTGCGCAACCTGATCCTCACCGGCGCGGTGCAGGCAGGCGCTCGCGAGTATGACGTGGTCGACCGGGATGACGAGTTCTTCAACGGCGAAGTCGGCGCCGATTATCTGATGAACCGTCGCGTGGCGCTGACGGCGCGCTATCGCCACGAGGAGGTGGAGTCGTCCGGCGCGGCCGCGTACCGCGACTTCGAAGTGAACACCTTCGCCGTCGGGCTCAGCCTGCGCCTCTAGGCTCCGGCCGCGGAGGGGCGCTAAGCTGGGCCTGACCCATGAGCTTGGAAACGCCTATGCCCGCGGCTGCAAAGCCCAGACCCAAGACCCCGGCCAGGGGACCGTCGAAAAAGGGCGCCGCGCGGAAACGCGCGGCGCCGGCCGTTTCGCTCGCCGGCGCGCTGGCGGAGGCGGCCTGGTCAGAAGCGGACGCAGCCCTGGCCCAGGCGCTCGCCGATCTCGACGAGGCGCAGGGCGCGCAGGACGATACGGCGCGGGAGGACGCGCTCGATAGGCTGGCGCAGTCGCTGGCGCGCGCCGCGCGCAAGCGCGGGCTGACGCGTCTCGGCCAGCTCGGCGCGCGCGAGGCGTACGACCCGAAGCGGCACGAATTGACCGATGCCGGGGCCCGGGCGCCGAAGACGGTGCGGGTGGAGGCCAGGGGCGTCGCGCGCGGCGGCGAGGTGCTGGCGAAGACGCGGGCCGGGCGCCTGCGCAAGGCCAAGAGCTCATGACCAGCTGGACGCTCTGCGTCGATTTCGGCACCGCCTACTCGAAGGCGGCCGCCGCGCCGGCGGATGCGTGGATGCGCTTCGACCCGGCGCTGGTGCGCCCGTTGATGCTGAGCGGCGCGCAAGGGACGGGCAATCCGTTCCTGCTCGACAGCGCCGTCTTCGTCGACGAAGGCCGGGTGCTGTTCGGACGTGCGGCGATCGCCCGCGCCGACGCCCTTGCCGGCAAGAGGCGCGTGGCGCTGAAGTCGTTCAAGACGTTGCTGAGCGTCAGCGATCTCGACCGCGCGCTCAACACCAACGCGCCGCTCTCGATCGACCCGCACCGCGTCTTCCAGATGCGCGATCTGATCGTGCTTTATCTGGCTTATCTGCTCGAAGCGGTGGCGCAGGCGTGCGCGGCCGATCCGGTGGTCGCCGGCGCTACGCACATCGATTATCGCTACGCCGCCCCCGCCTGGCGCAGCGGCGACAGCGCGGGCATGCACGATATCATCATGCGTCTGTTCGGCGAGGCGGAAGCGTTTCGCGGTCTCGCCGGCAAGAAGCTGATGTCGCCGGACGGCGTCGCCATCAATACGATCGCGTCCGCGTTGCCGAAGGCGATGGCGCAAGCCCGCAGCTTCGACATGGGCCTCATCTTCGAAGCGACGGCCGCTGCGGCGTATACCTCGGTAGGGCTCGAGGACAGCGGCTCGCACATGATCGTCGTCGACATGGGCGCGGGCACCACCGACATCGCGGCGCTAGCGCGCGTCGCCACGCGCGCGGTCGAGCTGCCGGAAGCGCGCGTGACGCTGAAGCAGGCCGGCGATCTCATCGACCGTATCATCGCCAACAAGGTGATCGAGCGGGCGGGCGGGCTGCGCAGCCGCGAAGACCAGACCGATCTCTGGAATGTGCTGATGCGGCAGATGCGCGACATCAAGGAAGGCCTGTTCGCTGATGGCCGCGCCACCTTGCGCCACCGGGGCAAGAGCATCGCCCTCTCGATGCGCGACATCGAGCGCGATGCGGATTTCAAGGACTTCTACAAGAGCCTCAACGAGGCGTTCGCGCACGGGCTGCGCGTGGCGCGCGGCGACGCCGTGATGCGCGGGCGTTCGGAGGTGCAGGCGATCGCTGTCGGCGGCGGCGCAGCCGCTCCCTTCATCCAGGATCTGCTGAAGAAGAAGATGACGCGGTCGACGCCGCGCGTTGTGGTGCGGCCAGCGACGCCGGAATGGGCGCATGCCCGGGAGTTCCAAGGCAACCTCGCGCCGGTATTTCCGCAGCTGGCGATCGCGATTGGTGGCGCACTCGCGCCGGACGGCATGCTTGCCGCGCGCGGGGCCGTCAGTCCGGCCGCAGCCGTCCAAATCGATATCGAGGCGGCACGCGATTGACCCAAACGCCGGTCTCCAGATGGGGCCGGCGGCGCAGCGACCGCATCGCGTTGCGCACGGCGCCGAGTTGTGTGCGGTCCCAGACCGCGACGACGACCGCCTTTTCCGCCATCCCGGCCAGCACGACGCCCTCGGCCGCGCCGAGCGCCGGCGGGCAATCGAGCACGACGAGATCGTAGGCCTCGCTCAGCGCATCGATCAGCGCCGGAAAGCCGCGCGAGCCGGCGAGCGTCTTCCACGGGTTGCGGAGCCGCGCCGCGGGAAGGAAGTGAAGGCCGGTCTCCTCTTCCTCGGCGATGAAGCTGCGCCAACGATCCGGCTCGGCGCTGGCTTCGAGCACGCCCGCTTCGACATCGTATTCGAGCGCGCGCGTAAGGCCGCGCCGCCGAAGATCGCAGTCGATTATGATGACGCTGCGGCCTTGCTGGGCCGCACTGACCGCTGCGCAGAGCGCCGTCGTCGTCGCCCCGTCGTCGGCGAGCGCGCCGACGAAAGAGACGATGCGCTGGTTCTCGAGCGCGCCCTGCAGATCGCGGAAAGCGGTGGCAAATGGCGACGCAGGCAAAAAGGCGAGACAGCCGATCGGCGTGCGCTTGTCTGGCGGCAGCTGACGCAGCGCGTTTTCGGTCAGCTCCGGCGCGGCGCCGAGCACGGCATAGCCGCGATGTTTGCCGAAGCTGGAGATCGACGTGATGGTGTTGCGGCGAAGTTCATTGACCGCGCCCACCGCAAGGCCGACGGCAAGCGCTACCGGCGCCCAGAATTGCGTCGCCACTATCGCACGCACGCCGCCTGAATAATCGAAGGCCACCCCGGCGGCGGCCACAAGGACGGCGACGGCCAGCGTCAGCAGCCATTGGCGCCCGATCGCGCGGCCGAGCCGGGCCCAGGCTAAGGATTGGGATTGACGTGGGGGCCCGCCAGCCGCTTGCGACGCTCCAAGCGACCCGGCTTCGTGCCTGGTCCGGTCGCTTGTGAGTGGTGACGTCACGAGTCTGGCTCTCCCCGCGGGCGTACGGCTGCACGTCTCTGCGACGGCGCACCGCGACGCGCAATCCCAGCCTGCAGCCGCCGCCGAACGCTGTAACGCTCTTTTTGTTTCGTGGAAGCCGATTTATCCACAAGCGGGAGATGCAGCCGCGGCTGTTTTCCCATGCCGCGCGCGCCCTGTGGCCGTCGGACGGCAAGCGAGAAATATTAGCGGCTGCGCGTGCGGCAAACGTTGCCATTTGCGGCAAGGTTTCTAATCTCGGTTCGATCAAGGCTCAGGATCGTCAATGCTCATCCAGATGCCTCGCGGGTCGGCTGACCAGCAGGGTTCGCAGAAAGCGGAAGCAGGCAACGCCTTCGAAGCAGCGCTGAGGCGCGATCTCGCCAGCGCGCCGGTCGTCTCCTACGACGCGATGCTGGGCGGCTGGCCCAAGCGCGCGGTCGATCTCACGCTGACGCTGATCACTCTGCCGATTTGGCTCCTCGTGCTGATCGGGGCGGCGCTCGTCTCGAAGGTGCGTCACCCGGCGCCTGTTTTTCTCGTGCAGGAGCGCGTGGGCTACGGCGGCCGCGTGTTCAAGTGCTTCAAGCTGCGTATCGAGCCGCCGACGGCGAAGGTCGAGCGGCTGCGCATTGCGGGCGAGCCCGAAGAAGCGCCCGCGAACGACTGGAACGCGATGGCGGTGCAAGCCGAGGCCCCGCAAGCGAAGTGGCGGCGGGCGCTCGAACGCATGCCGCAATTATTCAACGTGATCGGCGGCGACATGGCGCTGGTCGGGCCATCGCCGCTCTCGCGCGACCAACTCGAGCCGCTCAAGACGGCCAAGCGCTATTATCTGAGCGCGCGACCCGGCGTCGTTGGCGTCAGCGCCATCGCCGACGCCGACGAGGAAGACGCGGCGCAGTACAAGATGTATGCGCTGGCGTGGTCGCTCGGCACGGACGCGTTGATTCTCTGGGACGCGTTGCGGTCATTGCGCGACCGCGGCGAGCTCTGGAAGCCCAGCTTCAAGATCGCCCGCGCGCGCGCGCGCGCGAAAGCGGCGGCCGGCGAGCGTCCGATCGTGGTGCGCCGGCGCAGCGGGGACTGAACCGCTTTCCCAAGTCGCGCTTTTCGCGCACATCGGGAGGTGTAGCGCCTGCTGCGGGCGCGTGGACGGGCGGGCTTGGCTGAGCTGATCTTCTTCGGGCACGACGCGCACGATGCGGCGGTACAGCGCCGCATCAAGGCGTTCGAGCAGACCGGCGCCTCTGTGCGCGCGTTCACCATGCGGCGCGGGCCGGCCTTCGCGACGCCCTGGATCAATGTCGATCTCGGCGAAACGCATGACGCCGCGTTCGGCCAGCGCATCGGCGCGCTGCTGCGGGCTCAGCCGATCCTGCGGGCGCGGCGCGAGGCGCTGAAGCGGGCGGACGTGTTCTACGCGCGCAATCTCGACATGCTGGCGTTGGCGGCGTGGGCGCGGGGCATGAGCGGCTCGCGCGCCAAGCTGATCTATGAATGCCTCGACGTTCATCGCTTCATGACGCGCAGCGACCAGCTTGGCGCGGCGATGCGGTTCGTCGAGCGAAGATTGCTCGCGGGCGCGGCGCGGGTGGTGGTGAGTTCGCCGGCGTTCGTGCGCGAGTATTTCGATGTCCATCAGCCCGGCCGCGCCTCGACCGTGCTGATCGAGAACAGGCTGCCGCCGGCGTACGATTACGGGCCGCGGCCCATCGAAGCCGCGGAGCGCCACGGGCCGATCCGCATCGGCTGGTTCGGCAATCTGCGCTGCCGCCGCAGTCTCGATCTGCTGCTGGCGCTGGCGGCGCGGCTGGGCGAGCGCGTGGCGCTCTCGTTTCGCGGCGCGCCCGCGCGCACCGAGATCGCGGATTTCGAAGCGCGTGTCGCCGCCTATCCGAACGTCACGGTCGGCGGCCGCTATGCTTGGCCGCAAGGTTTGGCTTCGATCTATGGCGATGTGGATCTGGTTTGGGCCGGCGACTTCCACGATCCGGGCGCGAACTCGAAATGGCTGTTGCCGAACAGGCTTTACGAGGGCGGCTATTATTGCGCGCCGCCGATCGCGCCGGCGGACAGCGAAACCGGGCGCTGGATCGAGCGGCACGGCTTCGGCTTCACATTGGCCGAGCCGCTCGAAGAGACGCTGCCGGCGCTGGTCGAAAGTTTGAACCGCGAGCGGATCGCCGCGGCGCGGGCGAAGCTGGCGCAGGCGCCGGAAAGCCTCTTCGTGCAGCCGGCGGACGAACTGAAACAGCTGCTGAACGCAGTGCTCGCGGAGGAGGGCCCGTGAGCAAGCCGGCGCTGCTCATGCTGCTGACGCGCCATCCCTACGCGGAGAATAGCGGCCGGGCGACGATGCTGCGCCAGCGCATAAGCCAGGCGCGGCTCCGGTTCGAACCCCACATCGTCGTGTTCGGCGCGCCGGCGGGCGATGCGCGGGACGAGGGCCTCCGTTTTTTGCCGCTGGCGAAGCCGTTGTCGGTGCTGCTGAACGCCTCGCGGATGCCGGCGCTGCCGCTGCAGACTTGGCTCTATCACAGCCGCGCCGCGCGCGCGGAAGTCGCACGCTTGGCGGCGGAGACGAGCGCCGCGGGCGTCTATGTGGACATGCTGCGGTTGGTCCCGCTGGCAGCGGATCTGCCGCCGCACGTGGCTCGCATCGTCGATTATGACGATCTGCTCTCGTTGCGCTACGCGCGGGCGGCGAGCCAGGACTACGACGTGATGGGCTTCCTGGCGCAGCGTGTGGGGCCGCTTGCGCGGCTAGCGCGCGCCTTTGCGCGGCCGCTTCTCGCCGCGGAATCCGCGCGGTGCGCCCGCTATGAACGCGACGTGCTCCACGGCTCCGATCTCGTGCTGTTCACCTCGCCGCAGGAAGCGGGCGCCGTGCAAGGCGAGAACGTGCTTGCAGCGCCGCCTCTGATCGCGGCGCACGACAATCCGCCGGCGCCTGGCGAGCGGCTGATCTTTCTCGGCAACATGCGCTACGCGGAGAATGTTGTCATGCTGCGCGCGCTGGCGGAGGCGGTGCGCGAGTCGGAGGGCGCGCTCGCGCCGGATGTGGTCATCGAAGTCGCTGGCGATCACGCGCCGGAGCTGGCGCGCGAGTTCGACGCGCGGCGGTTTCGCTTTCTCGGCCGTGTCGAGGATTTGAGCGTGCTGGCTGGCGCGGGCGTTTTCCTCGCGCCGGTGATCGGCGGCAGCGGCGTGAAGCTCAAGGTGCTGGACGGCATGGCGCTGGGTTGCCCAGTGGTGGGCACGGAGAAGGCCTGCGAAGGGCTGACGGCGCGGCGCAATCGCCATCTGCTCGTCGCGGGCGATGCGGCGGGCGTGCTCCGCGCGGCTGTGCAGCTGCGGTCGCGCGCGGCGTTGAAGGCGATGCTGGCGCAACGGGCGCGCGCGTACCTGCAACGAACGCACGCGCCCGCGATCGGGGAGGCGATCGCCGAGGCCATGCTGGCGGCGACGGCGCGCGCTGCTGAGCGGCGTCAGGAGACGCTGTAGTAGGACTTCGACTGATAGAAGTAGAGGCTGTCGGCGTACGACTGCCAATGCGGCAGCACGCAATTGAGCGCAATGCCGAGCACCTTGCCGCCGGCCGCTTCCGTCTGCGCCACCGCCGAACGCACCGCGCCGATGGCCGAACGCCCGGCGCGCGCGACCAGAACGGTGGTGTCGGCGTGCTTCACCAGGATCCGTGTCTCGGCGACAGCCAGGATCGGCGCGCAATCGAGAATGACGAGATCGTAGTGGGCGCGCAGTTCCCCTATCAGGCGCTCCATCGCTTCGGAGCCGAACACGTCGCGCGGAGTGAAGCCCGAAGTGGCCACGGGCAGCACGTGCGCGTCCGAGTTCGGATCGCGGACGATGGCCGAGCGCCACGGCGCTTCGCCGGCCAGCACCTGCAGGATGCCGACGTCGGTTTCGATGTCGATCACGTCGTTGATCGATTGCTTGCGCAGGTCGCAGTCGACGACGCAGACGCGCTGGCCGGACATGGCGGCGACGCGCGCGAGGCACATGGAGATGGTGGTCTTGCCTTCATCCGGCAGCGCCGAGGTGACGGCGACGACCTTCACGCTGAAGTCGAGCTTGGAATAGACGATCACTGTGCGCAGTACGCGCAGCGCCTCGGTGAAGGCAGACATCGGCCGGCCGACGAGATAGCCCGAAGGGTGGCGCTCCGCCGGCGGCATCTGCCGCATCATGCGCTTGGAAATGGTCGGGATCGACGCAATGGCCGGATAGCCGACCTTCGACTCCAGATCGTCGGCGTTTTTCACCGACTGATCGAGAATCTCGGCGACGACCCCGGCGCCGATGCCGAGCAGGAGCCCAATGGCGATGGCGAGCGCGAGCGAGATGCGCAGCTTCGGCGACGACGGCGAAGTGGGGGTCGAGGCGTAAGCGAGCAGCCGCGCGTCCGAGATGTTGAGCTGGTCCTGGTCGGCGATTTCCTGATAGCGCTGGAGATAGCTCTCATACACTTCGCGGCTCGCGGCCGCTTCGCGCTCGAGTTCGCGCAGCCGCACGCTGGCGCCGGAATTATCCGACAGATCGCCAGCCGCTTCGCGCATGGAGTTCTGCAGCGTGGCGAGCCGCGCGCGCGCGACCGACACCTCGTTGCCGAGGTTCACGGTGATGCGCTGGATTTCGCGCTGGATCTGGCTCTCGATGTCCTGCCGCTCGGCGCGAATGGCCTGCACCGCGGGGTGGGTTGGCAGATAGCGGTTCTCCAGGTCCGATTGGCGGCGGGCGATGTCGGCTTCGCGTTCACGCAGGCCGCGGACGGTTTCTGAGTTCAGCGCGTTGCCGATGCTCTCGAGCGGCGCGCCGGAGTCGCGCAACTCCTGCAGCTGACGGAACCGCGCTTCACGCTCGGCCAAGTCGGCCTGCGCCTGCAGCACCTGGCTTTGCACGTTGATGGTCTGCTGTTCCTGCAGCGTCGAGCCCTGCGCCGAGACCAGGCCGGACTGCACGCGGAACGTTTCCGCCGCGCTCTCCTTCGCCTGCACGTCGTCGCGCAGTTCCGCGAGGCGGCGAGCCAGCCACGAATTCGCGCGCTGGGCCGTATCGACCCGCTGGTTCACTTGGCTGGCGATGTAGACGTCGGCGTAGGTGTTGGCGATCAGCTGGGCACGCTGGGGATCAGTCGAGTTCGCTGTGATCTCGATCACATAGGTCATGCCGCGGCGGTTGACATCGATAGCGCCCGAGAGACTGCCGGCGATGTCCTCCGTCGACAGGACTTCGCCGCCGGCGCGCTGGGCTTGCAGGCCGAGCGCCGCGGCCAGGTCGCTCATCAGCGCCGGCGAACGCAGCAGTTCGATCTCGGAATCGATCGCAGAAGACTGTAGCGGCAGCGAGCCGACAACCGCCTGGCTGTTCAGCACTGTTTCCTGGCGCGGATTGATGATGAGGAGGGAGGTGGCGCTGTAGCTCGGCGTCTGCAGCATCAGGAAGGTGAACGCGGTCGCGGCCACGGTGGCGCCGACGAGCGCCATGATCAGAAACCGGCGACGCAGCATCTGCATCGCTGCGGTGACGCCAAACAGTTCCGCAAGCCCCTGCGGCGCGGATCCATTCGGGTAGCCGGGAGAGCCGGACAGCGGCTCCTGGTTCATCTTATTCATTGGTGCGCAAAGCCCCGTCTCCAGCGCGAAATACGCCGGCCGGAAACGTCGTCAACCTAGCACAGCGGCGTGGTTGATGTCGTCTCCCTCGACGCGGCTATGCATGCTCTGCGCCGCTTTATTGTGTCGAAAGCGACGCACATTCGCGCAACGCGCGTCGACGCGTCTTAGAACAGCCGCTCGCCGATGCGGATGGTGTCGCCGGGCATCACCGGCGTTGCGATCGTCAGCGGGTACGCGCGCTCGTCCGGCTCGTTGGCGTGGCGGATGAAGACCCGGTTGCGATTCGCCCGATAGGTGAATCCGCCCGCAGTCGCCACGGCGTTGAGAACCGTGAGATTGGCTGAGTAGGGATACGTGCCGGGCCGCTGCACTTCGCCGAGAATGAAGAAGGGCCGGTAATTCGCCACCTCCACACTCACGTTCGGTTGGCGGATATATTCGCTGAGCGCCTGTTGCAGCTGCTCCGAGAATTCGCTGACCGTAAGTCCAGCGGCTTCGACTGTGCCGACCAGCGGATAAGAGATCGTGCCTTGAGAGCCGACCACGAACTGGCCCGTGAGTTCCGCCTCGTTGAACACGGTGATGCGGAGCTGGTCGCCGGGGCCGAGGCGATACTCGGTCGGCTGGGACACGTCGGCCGGCGTGCTCGGCATTGTCGCGCAACCGCCCAACAGGCCGGCGCCAGCACTGAGCGAGACACCGAGCAGGAGCGTGCGGCGAGTGTGCCAAATTGGCTTGGGCATGAGCGAGAAACCTCCCGGCGGTCTTACGCGATGGATCGTCTCGCGCAAAGGCTGGACCAGCCATACAAACTAGCGACGCGCGCGACAAATTTCCGCGCCGTACATCGACGGGGCGAACCTTCGTCTCACGCGCCTGTGGAGAGCGGCCGGCGCGGGCCGCGCCCGGTGCTCCGCAGCCACGCCTGTTCGGCAAGCTTTCCACACAGGTAGAAAGCCGCATCGACAGAGCGGAACGCTGAGACCGCCATCGCCGCATCGCGCGCCTTCACGGCGCTGATCAGACGCCGCCACTGCAGGCGCCGGTCGACACTGTTCCAGTGCCGGCGAAGCGCGTTTTGCTCGGGCGGCGTCAATGGCCGAAGCGCGGCGACCGCCTCGTCGCAATCGCGCAAGCGCAGAAGGTCAGCCTCGCTGTGCGCTTTGCTCAACGAGCCCGTCCGCTCGACCGAAATGTAGCCGGCCTCGCCGCAGACGAGGAAACGGGCGTCCAGCGCAAGTGCGCGCGCGTAGAGTTCGTAATCCTCTCCGAGACGCATATCAGTTCGGTAGCGGAGCCCATGGGCGTCGAGAAAGCTGCGGCGCATCAGCGGTTTCAGATAGCCGAGATCGAGCGGCCCAGCCGCGCCGCCCAAGTTTCCAAGCAGGAACGTCGTCAGATCGAGCGCCCGCGCGGACAGCGGCGCAACGGCCCAAGCCGGCTCGGCGCTAGACGGCATGCGGATCAGCGCGTCGCCGACGAAGTCCGCCTCATGGGCAAGCGTGTGCAACAGCGCAAGGCGGCCTGGAACGACGTAATCGTCCGCATCGAGGATCGTGAGCCATGGGGAGGCGCTCGCCTCGATGGCGAAGTTTCGCGCGGTAGACGGGCCGGCGTTCGCGTCGAGGCGCCTGACGAGAACGCGCGTGTCACGCGCGGCGAGCGATTGAGCCAAGCTGAAGGTGGCGTCCGTCGAGCCGTCGTCGACAATGCAGATTTCCGCGGCCTCCGGCTCGGCGAGCGCGGAGGCCACCGCACGCTCGAGCGTCGGCTCGGCATTGTACGCGGCGATTAGCACGGCGGTGCGGGTGTCGGCGGACATATTCGGCGCGAGGCTAATGCAAATGCTGCGCTGCGTCATGCGCGGACGCGTTTCGCGCGCCTCTCAGCCCGTGCTCATTCAGAGCAAAGTTGCCGGCCGGCATAGCTCGGCGCATAGGCGATGCAGGACACGGTGAGCCGCCATGGCCCCTGCCAAGGCAGGATCGGTCCGAGCCAGTCGGTCAGGGTCTCCGTGTTCCAAAGGTGCAGATAGAGCCGCTGCGGCGCCTGCGGCAGCGCTCCGTTCGCGCCGTTTTCTTCGTGCATGAGCCGCCCGTCGACGTACCAGCGAATGGCGCGCGGGGTCCATTCGAAGCCATAGGTGTGTTGCGCTTCGGCGGCGTCGAACGGGAGCGGCAGCGTGGTGATGTTGCGCTCGCCGCGCCGGAAATAGGTGAATTGAATCGATCGGGTGTCGCGGCCGAGGATTTCGATGTCGATCTCGTCCCAGGTGTTCTCGGCGGCGGGCCGCGTGTAGGTGAAGAAACCGGTGACGAGCCCCGAGCCGCGCGGCACGCGCATCCGCGTTTCGAAATAGCCGTAGCGATAAACCTCTTCCGACTGCAGTTCGCCGGAGGAATAACGCTTCTCGCCGTCGCGCGAGCGGGCGAGCACAATTTCAGTTCCTCCCGGAACGGCCCTGATCTGCGAACGGCGCCAATCATTCGCGGTCCACTCGCCGTTGCTCCAGCCGTCGGCGACGCGCCAGCGGCTCTCGTCGATGGTCGTGAGCGGATCGGTGAACGCCGGCCGGCGCTCCTGGGCGAAAGCTTGGCCGGCGAGGCCAATCGCCAGGCACATCGATAGGAGAACGGCGGCTGTGCGCATGACCTTCTCAATCTGCCTCAGAACGGACCGGCGCGCGAGCGCTGAACCGCGACTATTCTCCGAGCAGGGTCGCGACGTGAGCAGCGGTCTCGGCGTCCAACGGCGTCAAAAAGGCATTGCGGCGCACGTTCTCCACCCGCGACGATGAGAACAGGGTGACGCCATCCGGGTTGCGGGCCAAAGCGGCGCGCAGGAGCAGCCTGGCCATGCCAGGGCGATCGGCGGGCGAAACGCCGGTGTCCGCCTCGAACTGGCGGATGCCATCTGGGTTCGTCTGCGCCCGGGTCACGCCGTGTTCGAGTCGACTGCCTAGGACTGAATGAACGATGGTCGTGATCCCGGGCGGCAACGCGCCGAGTTTTCCCGCGCTCGCCACCGGCGTCTGAACGATCTGGAATGCGCCGGGATAGCGCGTCAGCAGCGCCATCGTGCTCTTCGGCGCCGCGGCCAAGCCCACCGCTGCGATCTTGCCGCTGCGTTTCATGTCCTCCAGCAATCGCACCAATTCCTCGCGCACATCTTCCGGCGTAGGCTCGTGCAGCAGCAATCCGTCGAGCCGCTCGCGCTTGAGCTTGCGGAGGCTGGTTTCGACGCTTCGCCGGATCTGGCGAGGCGCAAAGTGCGCTCTATGCGTCGGCGCCGCCATGCCCGACAGCCTGCCGGCCGCGCGCTGCAGACAGCTTGGCGGCACGAGGCCCGCTTTGGTGAAGATCGTCAGACCGTCGCCTTTGCCGGCTGCGAATTCGCCCAGCGCCTCCTCACCGCGGCCCCACCCATAGAGCGGCGCTGTATCAAAATGGCGAATGCCGCTTTCGTAGGCGGTTTCGAGCAGCGCGAGCGTCTCGCGTCCGGTGTAGGCCCCGGACACCAGCGCGGTGCCAAAACCCAGCCGTGTCGCCGACTGTAGGCCAGCTGACGGCTGGCGAGCGGGTTCGACGTCGGATTGGAGCGAGGGACGCATGTTCAAGTTTTATGCAATGCCTCTGCCGCGGCGTGGCGGCGGCTGCGAAGGTAGGGCATAGACGAGCTTCTCGGCGCCGGGGGGAAACGGTTTCCGTCATGCGCCGAACGCGCGGAGTTTTAGCGGCCGCTCCGCACGCAAAGGAGCAATATGGTTAGCACTGACCTCGCGGCTAGGGAGCGCTTCGCGATTCTTGACGGCATGCGCGGACTGGCGGCGCTAGCTGTTATCACAGATCACGTGCCTTCCGAGGCGCTGACCGGCTTGCTGCCGGGTCGCTATCTCGCCGTCGACTTCTTCTTCGTGCTGAGCGGTTTCGTGCTCGCGCATGTTTATCTCGATCGGTTGCGCGGCGGCATGACGGTCGGCCAATTCCTGCGTGTGCGGGTGATCCGGCTCTATCCGCTTTATCTCGCCGGCACGGCCCTGGGCGCTGTGCTGATGCTGATCTCGATCATGCAGGGCTGGAACGACGCGGCGCTGCCGCAGCTTGCGGGATCGCTCCTATTCGCCTTGTTCCTGCTGCCGTGTCCGCCGCCGCTTTCGATCTGGCCGAATGCGCCTTATCCGCTGAACGGCCCGGCCTGGTCGCTATTCTTCGAGTTGTTCGTCAACACTATCTTCGCGCTTGCGGCGCGGTGGCTGACGCCGGCGGCGTCGCTCGTCTTCGTGGCGCTCGGCGGGGTGCTGCTGGTCCCGACCGCGTTCGGGTTCGGCCAACTCGACGGGGGCTTTGCCTGGTCGAACTTCATCGCCGGCTTTCCGCGGGTGACGTTCAGCTTTTTCGCGGGCGTGTGGCTTTACCAAGTGCGCGCGCACGACCGTCTGCCGGCCCTGCCGGCCTGGGCGGCGTATGCGCTGCTCGCCCTGGTGTTTATGATCCCGGGCGAGGGCGCGGCGCGCGCGCTGATCGATCTGTTCGCCGTGCTGATCGTCTTTCCGTTGCTGGTCGCGACCAGCGCCAACGCGCCGGCCGGGCGCACGCTGCTGCACGTCAGCACCATCATCGGCGTGCTTTCGTACGGCGTTTATATTCTCCACGTGCCGCTTTGGGGCTGGACCGAGCTCGTATTGGGGCGCTTCCACATCGAACTGCCCGGCGCGGCCGATGTCGCTCTCGCGGCGATCGTGGCCCTGTCGGCGGCCGCGTTTCTGGACGCGTTCTACGATCGCCCTCTCCGGCGGCGCCTTTCTCGCAAGCGGCTGCCCGCTGCCGTCCCCGCAAGGGATTGATTTCAGGGCGGGTCAAAATAGGCTCGGAAAGCGAAAACGCTGGCGGCAGTTCGCGCTTTGCAGCAAATCGTCTCGTCGAGGGGCAGGGCAGGTCGTGAAGCAGGCGGTCAAAAAGCTGGTGCAGAAGACCGGGCTGCGCCGCCAGCACATCGAGGCCGCCCGCATGTACGGCGAGCGCCACGCTTTGGCGACCGTCGCGCCGTTCCGGCGCCCGCGGCGGCAGGGCCGCATCCTTTGCTATCACTCGGTCGGACAGCCGGAATTCGGTGTCAACGACGTGAGCCCCGCGCGTTTCCGCCGTCAGCTCGAATTGGCGCTCGAGCTCGGCTATCGTTTCGTCGCGCCGGCGGAGATTGCGCGCACGGGCGGGCGGGAGAAGGACCTCGCCGTCAGCTTCGACGACGCGCTGAAGAGCGTGCTCACGAAGGCCGATCCCATTCTCCGCGATCTCGGGATTCCCTATAGCATCTTCATCGTCTCGGAATGGTCGGAGCAGAAGCTCGATTGGCAAAAGAGCGGCGTGCTCGGCTGGGACGAGTTGGCGAAAATGGCGGCGGACGGCGTCGAACTCGGCAGCCATTCCGCGACGCACCGCGACTTCGGCGAGATCGACATCGAACGCGCCAAGGATGAGTTCGAACTGTCTCGCAGGACGATCGAGACGCGCCTCGGCTTCGCCCCGGACAGCTTCGCCATCCCGTTCGGCCAGTCCCGCAACTGGAACGAAGAGGCCGACAAGGCCGCTCGCGAGATCGGCTACAGCACGATCTACGCGCAAGCAGAGGAAACCCGCCCCCCCGGCACCATCCCGCGCACGTTCGTCACCCACTTCGACGACGACCGGCTATTCAAAGCGGTCCTGCGCGGCGCCTATGATCGCTGGGAGGAGTGGACGTGGACCTATTGAGCGCGGCCCACGCGCAAGAGCCGCACGGCGCACTGGTCCGCACTGTCTCGGTGATCGTGCCGACGCGCGACCGGCCGAACTATCTGCGCCAGGCGCTGGCGAGCATTCGGGCGCTTGAAGGGCCCGATCTCGAGATCGAGATTCTGATCGGCGACAACGGCGCCTGTCCGCAGACCCAGCTCATCGCCGAGGAGTTCGGCGCGCGCCGCGTAGAAGCGCGCGAGGGTGAAGGCGCGAGCGTCGCGCGGAACGCCGCGTTGCGCGCGGCCACAGGCGACTACATCGCCTTCCTGGACGATGATGATTGCTGGGTCGCGACGCATTTGCGCGAGCACCTCGATCTGCTGGATATCCGCCCCGATCTCGAAGCGGTGATGGGCCAGGTGATCAGCGCCGATCATCAGCTCCGGCGCGTGGGTGCGGCCTGGCCGGCGGAGCCGCCGGACGACGGCGACGAACTGTTGCGGCGCATGCTGAGCGGCTACTTTCCGCAGATTGGCGCGGTGGTTGCGCGGCGGGGCGTGCGCGAGAAAATTGGCGGCTTCGACGAGAAGTTGATCGGCGGCGAAGATCTCGACTGGCTGTTGCGCCTGGCGCGCCAACATCAGCTCGCCGTCATTCCTGTGGAGAGCGTGCTGTTCCGCGGCCGTCCGCTCGGTGTTTACGACAATCTGCAGCTGCTGCGCAGCCGCTTCGATCGCAAGGTTTTCCTCCGTCACGCGCTGCCGGAATGGCGCATCTGGGAGTCTCCGGCGCACCTCTGGCTCGCCCACTACGGAACGCTGAAGCACTTCTATCGCTATTTCGTCGACGCGGCGGCGCGGCGGGCGGCGCGCGGCGAAAGGGCGGGCGCGCTAAAGGCGATCTGGTTCGCGTTCCAGGTGTTTCCGTTGCGGACGCTTTACCATCTTTTCAAGTGGCGCCGCCTGCGCATCGCCTTTCTTGGCGCCGTCTTGCCGCGGCGGTCGCGCGGCTGTGCTGGCGTGGCCGGCACGCTGCTCGCGCCGGCGGCGGAGCTCGGCGAAGGCGGCGCGATACAGATGCTGATGAACGCCGTCGCGCTGGTTCACGCTTAGGTGGTGTTCTGGCTTGTGCGCCGCCTTTCGCCGGCGCAAGGAAGTCCGCAATGAACACCACGTCCCGCCGGCTCATCTCGGTGGTCGTGCCGACGCGCGACCGCCCGGACTATTTGCGCCAGGCGCTGGCGAGCATCCGCGCGCTGGAGGGGCCGGAATTCGAGTTCGAGATTCTGGTCGGCGACAACGGCGCCGATCCGCGCAGCGTCGAGGCCGCGCGTGCGTTCGGCGCCGTCCACATCGCGGTCGCGACCCCTGGCGCAGGCGCGGCGCGCAATGCCGGGCTATCCGCCGCGCGCGGCGAGTTTATCGCCTTTCTCGACGACGACGACGTCTGGATGGACAGCCACATCCGTCCGCATCTCGCGCTGCTGGACGCCAATCCCGAGCTCGATGGTGTCATGGCCCAAGTGATCGCCGTCGATGACGAGATGCGCCCGCTCGACGAGCCATGGCCTGTTCGCGCGCCGCGCGAGGGCCACACGCTCGTTCAGTCCATGCTCAGCGGCTACTACCCGCAGATCGGCGCGACGATCGTGCGTGCGCGCGTGCGCGATGAGGTCGGGTTGTTCGACGAGCGCCTGCTCGGAGACCAGGATTGGGATTGGCAGCTGCGCGTCGCCCGCAGGCGCAGGCTGCTCTACACGCCCGGACCGTGCGTCCTGTTCCGTCAGCGGCCGCCAGGTTCGTATGACGCCTTACGGCTGCGCCGGCTCGGCTTCGGCCGCCGCGTATTCCTGCGTCACGCTTTGCCTGAGTGGCGTGTGTTCGGCTCGGTGAAGGGTCTGGTGCGCGCCTATCAGAATGTGATGTGGCAGTACTACGAGTACTTCGTCGAGGCCGCCGCTGAACGCGCCGCCGAAGGGCGCCCGCGCAAGGAGATATGGCGCGCGATTTGGGGCGCCATGCGCACGTTCCCGTTCCGCGCCGCTTATCATCTCGTCGCGCCGAAGCCGCTGCGCAAAGCTTTCCTCGCATCGCTCGCGCCGCGCCGGCATCATCCGCCGCCGCCCGTTGTCAGCGCGAACTGAGCCATGCCGTCCCGTGTCGACGTTATCATGCCGGCCTACAACGCGGCGGCGACCGTGCGTGAAGCAGTGCAGAGCTTGCTCGCGCAGACGATGAGAGACTTGCGCGTGGTCGTCATCGACGACGGCTCGACGGACGACACCCCTGCCATTCTCGCCGCGCTGAGCGCTGCGGATGGACGTGTCCTGGTCACGCGCAAGGTGAATGACGGCATCGTCGAAGCGAGAAATCACGCCTTGCGACTCTGCGACGCCGAGTTCATCGCCTGCCTCGACGCCGACGACACTGCGTTCCCGGATCGGCTTGAGCGTCAGATCGCCTACTTGGGCGAGCACCCTGACTGCGTCGCGCTCGGCGGCGAAGTCGATCATGTCGACGAGAGCGGCGCGCCGATTGAGGGGCTGGTGCAGCAAGGCGATCCGGGTCGCGCCGATCCGGCGAAGGCGCCGGCGCTCGAGCCCTACATCGTGCATTCGACGATGCTGGCCCGGCGCGCGGCAGTGGTCGAGGTGGGCGGCTATCGCCATGTGCCGAACTCGGAGGACAGCGACCTTTTCTGGCGTCTGCAGGAGCGGGGAGCGCTGGTGAACCTGCCGGTCAAGTTCGGCGCCTATCGCGTCCATACGGCGAGCGTTTCGAGTTCGATCGTCAACGGGCGCATCATGGCTGTCGGGTCGCAGCTCGGCGCGATCTCCGCGCTCAGGCGCCGGCGCGGCGCGACCGACATAGCGTTTCCGCGCGAGCTGCACGCTTCGCTCCGCGCCGCGGTGACGATGGAGAAGATGTGCGCCGCCGCCGCGCGCGACATTGAGCCAGAGGAGGCGCAACATCTGCGCATCGCCGCGGCGGCCAAGCTGATGGAGCTCGCCCGCTATCGCCCTTATGAGCTGGACGCCGGCGATTGCGCGTTCATCCGCGCCGCGCTGCCGCTCGCGAAGCAGCTGTCACGCAAGAACCAGAAGGAAGTGGCCTGGTATGTGAGCGTCACCGCGGCGCGCCTGATGCGCAAGGGTATGTTGTCCGAGGCTCTGACCTTGGCGCCGCCGAAGAGCTATCCGGTAGCGGCGGCGCGCGCGCTGCTGCAGCTCTAGCCCTTCATAGCGCGCTTCAGCCATTCGGGAAGCAGCGTGTGGCTAAGCGCATTGCCGGCGCTGCTGAATGCGCCGACGGCGCTGAGTTCGCGCCAATGGGCGATCCGCTGGCGCAGCGGCAGAACGCCCATGTAGCTCTTCAGGAATTGCTCGATCGGCCAGTTGCCGCCGAAAATGTCCTCGTGGCGCCAGTCCGGTTCGCCGAATTGCGGCGCTTCGGTCCGTTCAAGCATAGCGCGGTTGTCGAGCGGCGCGAGTTCGCCGGCGCGCGCGTACACCGCTTCCATCCAGCACAACCAGCCCGGCGTGTTGTGCTCTTTCGCCACCGCGGCGCGCGCTTGTTCACCAAGCCGCTCGCGCTTCGTCGGGTCGGCGATCAGCTCGCTGAGCAGCGCGCGATATTCCTCGAACGACGCCGCCTGCAGCGTGTTGCCGACGAGCGCGACGTGATTGATGCCGAAAATGCGCGTCTCCTGAGGGTAGGTGAAGATTGTCACCGAGGGAAGGCCGTAGCCTGCGGCCTCCATCAGCGAGGTGGACGAAACGAACGGATAGGAATCGACGTAGATATCCGCCGCCTCGAAATAGATATTCGGGCTCGGCAGCTCTGGCTTGGAGCGGATGCGGTCGCCGAAGCGCGCTTTCACCGGCGCCCAGTCCTCAGGATCGTCGGCGCCGACGACGAGCAGCATTGCCTCCGGATTCTTCTCCAGCAGCGGCGCGTGGATGTCGGCGAAGGTGACGCCATGCATCGTCTTGTATTTGAGCTTGCGGGCGACGGAGACCATCAGGGTCGCCGCCGGATCGATGCCCAGTTCGCGCTTGGCGTCACCACGCGAGCGCGTGCGCGTGACGGCCTCCGAGAGCGTAGGCATCAAGATGCTGCGCTCAGGCGAGAGGCCGCGGCGCGCGACGCCGAGATCAAGCGCGGCGTCGCGGAGGCTGATGGTGAGGTGCGAGATGCTCGGGCCGTACCAGAAGAGATGGTCGGCATGGTTCAGCACCAGCACCGGAGGGTGCTTGCTCGGATCGGCGAACGCAATCAGCGGGATCACGTCTTCGCAGTGCGTATGCAGAATGACGAGATCATACCCATGCGCCAGTGTGCGCAGCTGCTGCGCCCAGGCGACGAACCCGCCCGGGCGCCGGTTCAAGTAGGTAATACGTCCGCCGAACGTCTCCTGCACGGACTCCGGCACTGGTCCATGCTGCTGCGTCAGCACAAGAGAGTGCTCACGCGCGCTGTCCGCCTTCACCCAGAGGCCCAGCATTTTCGTGAGGCCGCCGACCGCCGCCATCTGCGTGCCGACTTGCAGGATGCGGCGCGGCGCCTTCACCCGCACGGGCGCCGGCCCGAACGGCAGGCGCTTGCCGATCTCCGAAAGCACTTTCTCGGCCCGTGGGCTCCAGAAGATGCCGGCATGGTTCTGAACCGGAATGTGCGAAGCAACCGCGCAGTGCACCGCGACGGCATCGAGCTCGCCTTGCGCTAGATAGTCCTGCGCGCGCTTCAGGTAACGCTCGAACGCGGCGAAGTTCGCGGCGATCCGCGCTTCCTGCATCGCGCGCTCTTGGGGCGGCGCGACGGCGGTGTCGGCGGCGCTCATCGGCTCAGCCGCTGAAGGTGATTTCTTCCGGCAGCTTTAGCACGCCGTCCTTGACGTAGCGCTTCAGCCATTCCGGGAAGAGATAGCTCGCCGCTTCGGCATTGCTCTTGAAGCCGCCCTCGCGGCGCACTTGTTTCCAATGGGCCCAGTGCTGCCGCGCGGGCATCATGCCGATATAGCTCATGACCACGCGGATCGTCGGCCACGCGCCGCCGAAAATGTCTTCATGGCGGATGTCCGGCTCGCCGAAGTGCGGCGCGTCCACGGCTTGCAGCATCGGCCCGTTGTCGAGGATCGGCAGCTCGAGCGCACGCGCGTACACGGCCTCCATCCAGCGCAGCCAGCCGGGCAGATTGTGCTCCTTCCGCACCGCTGCGCGCGCCTCGGCGCCGAGCCGTTCGCGCAAGGCGGCGTCCTCGATCAGGGCCGAGAGCATGCCTCGGTATTCCTCGAACGAGGTCGCCTGCATCACATTGCCGACCAAGGCCACGTGATTGATGCCGAAGATTCGCGCCTCCTGCGGATAGGTGAAGATCGTCACCAAAGGCGTGCCGTAGCCCGCCGCTTCCATCAGCGACGTCGACGACACGAACGGGAACGAGTCGACGTAAATGTCCGCCGCTTCGAAATAGACCTTCGGGTTCGGCGTTTCGGCGATCGAGCGCAGCCGCTCGCCCACGTCCGCCTGCACCGGCGCCCAGTCATCGTGCTGGCCTGCGCCGACGGTGATCAGCGTGACGTTTTGATGCTTCTTCAGCACCTCGGCATGGATGTCGGCGTAGGTGAGCCCGCCCATGGTGCGGTACTTGGCCCGCCGCGCGGCGGAGACCATCAGGATCGTGTCCGGATCGATGCCCAACTCGCGCTTGGCCTCTTCGCGCGAGCGCGTGCGCACCACCGCTTCGGCTAGCGTCGGCATCAGGATATTGCGTTCGGGCGCGATGCCGCGGCGGGCGATGGAGATGTCCTGCGCCGCGTCGCGGAGGTTGATGTTGAGGTGCGTGACGCTCGGTCCGTACCAGAACAGATGGTCGGCGTGGTTCAGCACGAGCACCGGCGGATGCTTGCTGGGATCCGCGAAGGCGATCAGCGGAACGATGTCCTCGCAATGCGTATGCAGGATGACGAGGTCGAAATCCTTGGCGATCTCGCGCAGCCGGAGCGCCCAATCGATCTGGCTGCTGGGCCGATGGTTGAGCTGCTCGACCTTGCGTCCGCCGCTGGCTTCGAACACCTCGTGGACGAATCCTGGCGTCGGCCCGCGATGCTCGGTCAGCACCAAGGTGTGTTCGCGATCCTTGTCGGCGCGCACCCATTGGCACAGCATCTTGGTGTGCCCGCCGACGGCCGAGACCTGCGTGCACACTTGCAGGATTCGCTTGATCTCGCTCGGCCGCGGCCGCGGCGGCGCGTCGGGCTCGAGCCGGCGGCCGATCTCGTTCAGCACCTTCTCGGCGCGCGGGCTCCAGAAGATGCCGGCGTGATTTTGCGTCGCCACGTGCGAAGCGATGGCGCAATAGGCCGCCGCGGTCTGCAAATCGCCCTGCGCCAGGAAATCCTGCGCCTTCAGGACGTAGCTTTCGTACTCGGCGAAATTGCGCGCGAGCCGGCGTTCCTTGTCGGTCATGGCCGGGGCGGGCGAGGCCTCAACCGACACGGTCTTTCACCTCGCTGAGGCGCGCCGGCGCATCCGCCGTCACGCGCCATTCGCCGCTTTCGTGGAAGACGCCGAACGTGGTCGACGAAAAATCCGGGTGGCGCACGTGGAAGCGCCCGCCGATTTGGCCGCTCAGCATGTGGCCGTCGGCATCGCGAACGACGACATTGCAGGTGTAGAGATCGGAGACGAGCTTGATCGGCGGCGTCGTCAACTCGATCGCGCCTTCGCCTTCGAGATAGGGCATCGGCACGCCGTCGGTCATGGTCGAGAACGTCATGCAGTGGGTGTCGTCGTCGCGATCGAGGCCGATGCGGATGTCCGGGCGCTCGACGCGGCCTTTGGTCTTGTAGCGCAGCCGGATCGTCATCCGCTCGCCGAAATCGAACACGGCGCCTTCGCTGCCCTCCTTGCCGAGGAATTGCACGTCCTCGAAGCTGATGCGCCGGCCGCCTTCGGGTTCATCGAACCACGGCACGTCGGCGAGGCGGCTGTCGGCTTCATAGAGCTTCAGGCCTTCAGCCGTCGGCCCGTCGAACACGACTTGGCCCTTCTTCAGATAGATCACGCGCTGGCACATGGTCTTGATCGAGAACATGTTGTGCGAGACGAACAAGATCGTTGCGCCTTTGCGCTGCAGCTGCTTGGCGAAGTTCATGCACTTGCGCTGGAACGCGAAGTCGCCCACCGCCAGCACTTCGTCCAGCAGCAAGATGTCCGGATCGAGGTGCGCGGCCACGGCGAAGGCGAGGCGCACATACATGCCGCTCGAATAGCGCTTCACCGGGGTGTCGATGAACTCGCGGATCTCCGAGAACTCGACGATCGCGTCGAACTTGGCCTCGACTTCCTTGCGCGTCATGCCGAGAATCGAGCCGTAGAGAAAGACGTTCTCCCGGCCGGTCAGTTCGGCGTGGAACCCGGTGCCGACTTCGAGCAGGGCCCCGAGGCGGCCCTTGATGCGGATGTTGCCAGTGGTCGGCACCGTGATGCGCGAGAGGAGCTTCAGCAGCGTCGATTTGCCGGCGCCGTTGAGGCCGATGATGCCGACGTTCTCGCCCGGCGCGATCTCGAAACTGGCGTCCTTCAGCGCCCAAAAAGTGTTGCGTTTGGTGCGCTCGTCGCGGGCGGCCTTCGAGGCGAACATGTCGCCGATGCCCGCGGCGATCACGTCGCGCAGCGAGTCGTGGCGTTGCGAGCGCAGCAAGCGGCGATAGCGCTTGCTGAGGCCGCGGACGGAGATGGCGAAATTCTCCATCAGATCACGTCCGCAAAGGTGCGTTCCATGCGGCGGAAGAAGACGAGGCCGCCCGCCAGCAGTAGAACGATAATGGCGCCGCTCATGGCAAGCGCGGTGAAGTTGGGCTCGCCGCGGTCGAACACCGCCCAGCGGAAGCCTTCGATCACGCCGACCATCGGGTTCAGCGCATAAATCGCTTGCCATTCCCGCGGCACGATCGAGAGCGGATAGACGATCGGGCTCGCATACATCCAGATTTGGATCAGAAACGGCAGCGTGTGCTTGATGTCGCGGAAGCGCACATTGATCGGCCCCAGCCAAAGCCCGATCGAGAGCGCCAGCAGCGCCGCCACCACCATCAGCGGCGGGATCACCAGGATCTTCCAGCTCGGTGCGATGCCGTAGAACGCCATTAGGACCAGCAACACGACGAAGGCGATGCAGAAGTCCACCAACGGCGAAATCACGTTCGCCAGCGGCATGATCAAGCGCGGGAAGTAAACCTTCCGCACCAATTCGGCGTCGGTGACCAAGCCGGTACCGGAGCGGCGCACCGCTTCGGCGAAATACGTCCATGGCAGCACGCCGGCGAAGGCGAAGAGGGGGTAAGGCACGCCTTCGGACGGCATCTTCACGATGTAGCCGAAAATGATCGAGAAAATGATCACCGCGAACACGGGCTGCAGGATCGCCCAGCCGGCGCCCAGCAGGGCCTGCTTATACAGCACCTGCAGGTCGCGCATCACCAGCACGCCGAGGAGCTCGCGGTATCGCCACACGGCGCCCAGATCGAGGTCGAGCCAGCCGCGATCCGGCCGGATCTCGGTGATGACTTGCGACGGCGCGGGATGCACGTGCGTGCTCACGCGCAGGCTTTCTTCAGCGCTTCAACGACGGTGACCTGCTCTTCGTCCGTCATCGAGTGATAGAGTGGCAGAATGAGGCGGCGGTCCTGCGCGAACTCGGAATTCGGCAGATCCCAGCCGTTCTTATAGAGGTCTTCGCGATGTGCGCACATGATGCCGCGGCGCGAGGCGACGCCGGCGTCGAGCATGGATTGCATCACCGCGCGTTGATCGCAGCGCTCCGGCAGCGTCACCGAATAGGACTGCCAGTTCGAGCGCTTGTTCGCCGGTTCGAACGGCGTCTCGATGCCGAGATTGTTTTGCAGCAACTCATTGTAGCGCGCGGCGAGGCGGCGGCGCGTGGCCAGGATTTCCGGCACGCGCTTCAGCTGCTCGCGGCCGACGGCGGCTTGGATGTCCGTCATCCGGTAATTGTAGCCCAGAACCGGGTGAGTTTCGAAGATCACCTGGTTCGAGCCGTGGCGGACGGTATCCGGCACGCTCATGGCGTGCTGGCGCAGCAGCTTGAATTGTTTGTCGTATGCTGGATTGCACGTCGTCAGCATGCCGCCGTCGCCGGTCGAGACGATCTTGCGCGGGTGGAAGCTGAAGGCCGCGATATCGCCGCGCGGGGCGCCGATGCGCTCCCACTGGCCGTCGATCTGGATCTCCGAACCGATGGCGCAGGCCGCGTCTTCGATTACCGGCAATCCATGCTTCTTGCCGATGGCGACGATCGCATCGATGTCGCACGGCATGCCGATCTGGTGGACGCAAAGGATGGCTTTGGTCTTGGGCGTGATCGCGGCTTCGATCTTGGCCGGATCCATATTGTAGGTTTCGAGCTCGACATCCACGAACACCGGCTCGGCGCCGCAATACTTCACCGAATTCGCCGTCGCCACATAGGAATGCGACACGGTGATGACTTCATCGCCCGCGCCAACCCCCACCGCCAGCAGCGCCAGATGCAGCGCCGTCGTGCAGTTCGACACCGCCGTCGCGTGCGGCGCGCCGACGAATTCCGCGAACTCGCGCTCGAACGCCGCCACTTCCGGGCCTTGCGTCACCCAGCCCGACAGGATCACGCGCGAAGCCGCTTGCGCCTCGCGCTCGTCCATCAGCGGCTTCATCAACGGGATCATGCGACGTGCTCTTTGTTGACGCGCCACCACGAAACCAGGCGCTCCAGGCCTTCTTCGAGATCGACCTTCGGCTCCCAGCCCAGCATGCGCTTGGTCTTCTCGATCGAGGCCAGACGGCGCGGCACGGCGTTCACCTTACGCTCCGGGCCATATTCCGGCTGCAGTTTCTTGCCCATCACGCGCATCAGCGTTTCGGCCAGCTCGTTGAGGTTGGTCTCGACGCCGGAGGCGACATTGAACACCTCGTCCGAAACGTCCGCCTTAAGGCCTGCGACATTGGCGCTGGCGATGTCGTCGATATAGATGAAGTCCATCGAGGTCTTGCCGTCGCCCAAGATCAGCGGGGGCACACCGGCCTCGATGCGCTCCATCCAACGGATCAGCACTTCGGTGTACTTGCCGTGGATGTCCATGCGCGGACCGTACACGTTGAAATACCGGAACGCGCAGTATTCAGTGCCGTACATGTCGTTGAAAGAGCGCAGCAGGCCTTCGAGCATCACCTTCGACGCGCCGTACCAGGTGCGGTTGTTGTACGGGTGATCCTTTTCGGTTGTCGGGAAGTTGTCCGCGAGGCCGTACACCGAGGCGGACGAGGCCGCGACGATGCGTTTCACGCCGGCCAAATGCGCGGCTTCGACCACGTTGAAGGTGCCGTCGCACATCACTTCGAGCGCTTCGCGCGGATGCTCGGCGCACGCGGTGATGCGGATCGCCGCCATGTGGATCACCGCGTCCATGCCTTCAGTGACGCGCCGCGTCGCTTCGACATCGCGGATGTCGCCTTTGACCAGCTCAACGCGCTTGTCCTTCAGGATTTCGGCGACGTTGTGCATCGAGCCGCGCACGAGATTGTCGAAGATCACGATCTTCTGGACGTCCTCGCGCAACAGCTGGTCGATCGTCGTCGAGCCGATCAGGCCGCAGCCGCCGGTGACGAGGATTTTTGCGCCTTCGACGTTCATCGTGCGAGCCCCGCATCCTTCTTGTGCAGTTCGATCACCGCCGCGGCCACTTCCGCCTGCATCTCCGCCGTCAGTTCCGGAAACATCGGCAACGAGAGCTGCTCCGCCGCCGCCTTCTCAGCGTGCGGGAAGTCGCCGTTCTTGTAGCCGAGGTCCGCGTAGGCCGGCAGGTTGTGGATCGCGATCGGATAGTGGATGCCTGATTGAATGCCCCTGGCGTTCAATGCGTCCTGCCACTCTTGGCGCTTGGTCGTGCGCGTCGAGTAGATGTGATAGACGTGGCGCGACTTGTCGCTGACGTATGGCGTCGGCACCCCCGAGCCGGCGAACAAGGCGTCGTAACGCTTCGCCGCTTCGCGGCGCGCTTCGGTCCATTTCTCCAGATATTTCAGCTTCACCCGCAAGATGGCGCCCTGCATGCCCTCGAGGCGCATATTGTAGCCCTTGAGCACGTGCTGGTACTTCTTCTCGGCCCCCCAATCGCGCAGCATGCGGATCTTGCGTGCATACTCGTCATTGTTGGTCGTCGTCGCGCCGCCCTCGCCATAAGCGCCCAAATTCTTGCCCGGATAGAAGCTGAACGCCGCGAGGTCGCCGATCCCGCCGACGCGTTTGCCGTTCCACTCCGATCCGTGCGCCTGGCAGGCGTCTTCGATGACGATCAGGTTGTGCTTTTTCGCGATCGCCATGATCGCATCCATGTCGCAGGCTTGGCCGTAGAGATGCACCGGCAGGATCGCCTTGGTCTTCGGCGTGATCGCAGCTTCGATCTTGGCCGGATCGATCAGGTAGGTTTTCGGATCGATGTCGACGAACACGGGCTTGGCGCCCGTGTACCAGATCGCCGCAACGCTCGCGACAAACGTGAACGGCGTCGTGATCACTTCATCGCCCGCGCCGATATCGGCGGCGAGCATGGCAAGATGCAGCGCGCTCGTGCCGTTATTCACGCCCATGCAGTGCTTGGCGCCGCAATACTCGGCGAATTCCTTCTCGAACGCCGCCACTTCGGCGCCCAGAATGAACTGCGTGTTGTCCAGGATGTGCTGGATCGCCGCGTCCACCTCCGGCTTGATCGAGAGGTATTGGGCTTTCAGGTCGACGAAAGGGACGGTCACAGTACGCGCTCCGCACGGGGAAGATGAATGGTTTCGCCGCGCGCCTTCATGGAAGAGGTCGCGGCTTCGATGATCTGGATGACGCGCGCGCCGAGGCGGCCGTCACACAGCGTCTGCTTCTTCTTTTCGATTGCTTCGACGAAGTCGGTCGCGCCGGCGCGCAATGCTTCGCTTTCGTCGAGTTTCGGCGCCCACATGTCGCCCGTGCGATAGCCGACGCGCATCTGGTAAATCTTCTGCGGATCGTCCGTGAACGAGACGCCCTTGTCGTAGATCTTCAGCTTCTCCGACGGCTGCAGGTCGTCATAGACGAACATCTTCTTCGTACCGCCGACGAGCACCGTGCGCACCTTGACTGGCGCCAGCCACGAGCAGTTCACGTGGGCAATCGCGCCCGAGTCGTAGAACATCGTGATGTAGGCGAGATTTTCCGGCGTGCCCGGGAAGTGGTTGATGCCGCCGGCTGAAACAGCGGTCGGCTGCTCTTCCAGGAGATAATCCAGGATCGAGAAGTCGTGCACGGCGAGGTCGCTGATGACGCTCACGTCGCGCTGGAAGAGGCCGAGATTTACCCGGGTTGAATCATAATAGAGAACCTTGCCCAACTCATCGGCCGCGACGAGGTCCTTCATCTTCTGCACCGCGCCCGTGTAGATGAAGGTGTGATCGACATGGAGGACGAGCTTCTTCTTCTCGGCGCACTCGACCAACTGGCGCGCCTGCAGCGAGGTCTCCGTCATGGGCTTTTCCAGCCACACGTGCTTGCCGCTCTTCAGCGCCGCCATGCCGAGTTCGAAGTGCGTCGAAACCGGCGTCGCAATGGCGATCGCGTCGATCGTCGGGTCGCGCAGCATTTCCTGGAAGTCGGTCGTCGTCTTCACGGCGGGGAAGCGCTTGTTGACGAGTTCGAGCTTCTTCGGATCGAGGTCCGCGACAGCCGCGAGCTCAGCGCCTTTCAGCTCCGCGAAGTTGCGGACGAGGTTGGGACCCCAGTAGCCGTAGCCGATTACGCCAATCCTGATCATCGTGATCGCCCTCAAGCCTGCTTCAGCGCTTCGGCCGCGCTTTTTCGTTTGTCCCGCACGTCGCCGACGACCTTCGCCGGCACCCCGGCCACGATCGCGTAATCCGGGACGTCTTTCGTCACCACCGCGCCCGCGCCCACCAGCGCGCCTTCGCCGACCGTGACGCCGCCCATGATCGTCGCGTTGGAGCCGATTGAGGCGCGCGTCTTGATCCGCGTCGGCACCACCGCCCAATCCGACTCCGATTGCGCCGAGCCGTCCGCGTTCGCCGCCTGTGGGAAGATGTCGTTGATGAACATGACGCCATGCCCGACGAACACCTCGTCCTCCACCGTCACGCCCTCGCAGATGAAGGTGTGCGAGCTTATCTTGCAGCGCTCGCCGACATGGGCGTTCTTCTGGATTTCCACGAACGCGCCCACGCGGGAGCCGGCGCCGACAGAGCAGCCGTACAGGTTCACGAGCTGGGGATGGTGGATCATCACACCCTCACCCAGGCGAACATTGTCCGAAATCGGCATCCCAGCACCCTTGCGCGAAGACCGCGCCCTACGTCGCAATTTCCCTGCCGCGTTATGCTTAACGGGCGCGCGTCTCGCGTCGACCAAAAGCCGCGGAACAGCGGTCTTTTGACCAAGCGGAACCGCGTCTCCAAGCCATTGCGGCGCTAGGGAGAATTTCGCCCCTATTGGGACTGTGACAGCGATGTCGGCAAGGAAATTCGGGCCGGTGCGGCTTCGTCGCCGCGGACAAAAGCAGTGAGGCCGCGGAAGCATGCCGCGGCGGAGAAGTGTTCGTTCGCGCACGCCAGAGCGGCGGCCGAAAGCGTGGCGCGGGCGTCACGATCGCCGAGCAGCGCGACGCAAGCGTCCGCGAACCGCGCCGGTTCATCTTCGCGCGCCATCGCGCCCACGACTTGCGGCTCGATGCCCTGCGCTGTCACCGAAGTGCCAACAACGGCTTTGCCGGCCGCCAGCGCTTCGACCAGTTTTATTTTCAGCCCCGACCCGGTGTAGAGCGGCGAGATGACTACACCGGCCTCGGCGTAGAGCGGCTCAAGATCGCCGACGAGGCCGAGCATGGTCACGCCTTCGGGCGGCGGGCCGAGCGCACGGGCGACGGAGCCGGCGACCTTCAATCTGGCGGCGGCCCGTTTGGCGCGGATCAGCGGCCAAATCTCTCGAAAGAACCATTCGAGGCCGACGACGTTGGGTGCGGTGTTGCTGCCGACGAAGAGGAGGAGGTCGTCTTCGCCCGGCTGAGGCGCGGGCGCGAGTTGGGTCGAGTGTGGCGCCGTTATCACAACGCTATGCGGCAGGCTCATTCGAACACGCGCGGCTTCGTCATGCTGGATCGCGATCACCGCGTCCGTCAGCGACAGCATCCTGAACTCGTCTTCGGCGCTGATCTTCACTGTGTTGGTCTCGGCCGCGTCGGCGACGCGCGCCGACATGAGGTCGTGCATGACGATGGCCGAACGGGCGTTCGGCGAAAGCGCGTAGGGGGCAAGATCCGAGGTGAAGGCATAGTCGCACAGGACTGCCGCCGCGTTCGGCGCAGCGTTGCGTGCAATCCAAAGCTGGTCCGCGCGGGTCGCTGTGGCGCCTTGCGCATACTCCGCCGGCTTGCTGAGGCCGTTGATCCCCACCTTGCTCAGCGCCCGGTCCGCCACGGCCATTGCGGAAGCAAGCCAGATGCGCGGGTCGCGCGCTAGTACGATGTTCCCGGCGCGAAACCCGCCGCGCACGAGATAGCGGTCGAACACCCGCGTCTCGGGCCGGAGCTTCAGCATCGCCCAGCGTCCGAACAGCTTGGGCGATGCGCCGAGATAGTCGACGGCGTAGCCGGCGTCGCTCAAGGCGCCCGCGAGCGCCAACACGTACGCCGAACTGCCATTGGTGGCGCCGACGATCCGCTGGCGCGAGATCAGCGTCACACGCGCTTGCTTGGTAGAGGTGCGCGGCTTTGTCCGGTTCAGCCGCGCCAGCAGCGGGTCTTTCAGCAGCCGCAGCGCCGAAGGACGATTGAGCGCTGCGGACATCGCGCGCCCCCAGCTCTTCGCCTTCAAGCCGTCGATCAGTTTCGTGAACGCCTTCGCATCGGCGCGGGCGGCGGCGCCGCGCGCGATTTCGCGCTTCAGCGCGGAGTCCTCGCCCGGATCGAGCCGCGAATAGGCCGCGTCCAGCGCATCGATCGAAGCGAGGTCCAGCCGGTGCGAGATCGAGGCGTCGTGCTTGCGATAGAAATAGCCGAGCGCCGGATAGAGCCGCAGCCGCGCGCCGGCGATCATCAGCCGCAGGATCAGCTCGGAATCCTCGCCGATCCGCAGTGTTTCGTCATAGCGCGCGCCAAGCGCGCGCCTGAACACGGGCTTGAGATAGCCAAGCGCCGGGCCAGGCCCAAGCAGGCGGTTGGTGCGTTCGTAGCACCATGGCTTGATCCAATTGTCCCGGTCTGCGAGGGCGCCCCGGAGATGGGCGTGCGGCGGCTTCTCGACGGAGTCATAGAAGGTGAGGAGATCGTCGGCGGCGATGTCGGCGCCGTCCGCTTCCGCCGCGTCGATCAACCGCTTCAAACGTTCTGGGTGGATGTAATCGTCATTATCTACGATCGCGATCCAGTCGCCCTGGGCGTGGGCCAGGGCACGGTTGCGCGCCGCCGCCGGGCCGGTCCGGCTGAGCTGGGTCGTGACGATGATGAGCCGCGGATCGCCGGCCGCCGCATTCCGCGCCATCGCCAGGCTGTCGTCGGTCGAACCGTCGTCGCTGACGATCAGCTCCAGCGCCGTCTCGGTTTGGCGCAGCACCGAGCGCACGGCGGCGGCGATGTGCGCCGCACCGTTGAAATTCGCCATGATAACGGAGACCCGCGGCCCCGCGGCGGTCGCGTTCATGATGCTCTGGCCGTGCCCCTTTCCTCGGCGCGCTGCAAGTTCTGCTCCGCTGATTGGTGGCGGTAAGGGAACTTCATTGCCGCTCCCCGCAGCGGGGCATAAGTAGGACCCCATGCAATTGCTGCGGATGTTCGAGCGTCCTGCGCCGCCCGCTGCGAAATTTCCCGCGGAGAGGGTAGGTTTCGCCATCGGGGACATACACGGCCGCTCGGACCTGCTCGCCGACATGCTCGACCTGCTCGAGGCGCGCGCCGACGAGGGCGTCCGGGCCGGCGGTCCGCCGCTGGTGATTTTTCTGGGTGACTATGTTGACCGCGGCCCTGACAGCAGGGGCGTCATCGACCTGCTGCTGACCGGCCGCCCGCACGGCTACGAGCGGCGGTGCCTCAAGGGCAACCACGAGCAATCCATGCTCGGTTTCATCGATGACCCGATGTCCTACCGAGCCTGGCTGCTGCAAGGCGGGGCCGAAACGCTGCTTTCCTATGGTGTCCAGCCTCCCCCGCCAGTCGGCGCCGAGGAGCAGGACTGGATCGGCGTCGCTCAGCTCTTGATGGCTCGGCTGCCGCCTGGCCACTACGACTTCCTGCAAAGCCTCGAACGCTATGTCGAACTGGGCGACTACGCCTTCGTCCACGCCGGCATCGACGCCGGCCGCAGCCTTGAGGAACAGACCGACGAGGACCTGTTCTGGATCCGCGCGCCGTTCATCGCCTCGAAGCGCCCGTTCTCCCATCGGGTGGTGCATGGTCACACGCCGGTCGATCAGCCCTATGCCGACCAGCGCCGCATTGCCATCGACACCGGGGCTTATGCGTCCGGGACGCTGACCGCCGCCCGTTTCGAAGCCGATCAGGTCAGCTTCCACGCGGTCAGCCGCCGCGTCGGGCGGTAAGCGCGCCCGCGACGCCGCCGCCGCTTGTTCGCCCGCGCAACGCGGTTTACACCCCGGCCACAACGAGGAGATCTGGAATGGCGCAGGCTGGCGGCGCACGCGGACATATGGACATCCATGACCAAAAGGAGACCTTCCATGGTTTCCTGATGGCGTCGGTCTGGTGTGGAGCGCTCGTGATCCAATTCGTCGCGCTGCTGACGCTGGCGTTCGCGATTGGAGCCGGCTGGTGGGCGGGTTGGATCGCTCTGGTCGCCATCGGCGCGGCCGCCGGCTTCTTCTTCCGCCTTTCCAGCGTCTATTGGGCCGTTCAAGTCGGCGTCTGGGTGCTGCTGGCGATCGGCGGCCTGATCGTGCCGGCGCTGTCCGGCATGATGGGCTGATCCGTTGCGGATCGCGGTTCTCAAGGAGAGCGCGCCCGGAGAGACGCGTGTCGCGGCCACGCCCGACACGGTCAAGAAATTCGTCAGCCTGGGGCACAGCGTAACCGTGGCCGCCGGCGCAGGCGTGAACGCCAGCGTGCCGGACCAGCACTACAAGGACGCCGGCGCCGAAGTCAGCGCCGATGGCGGAATCGGCGGCGCCGATCTCGTCGTCAAAGTGCGCCGTCCGACGGACGCCGAAATCGGCACGATGAAGCCGGGCGCCGGCTTCGCATCGCTGCTCGAGCCGTATGGCGATAAGGCCGTCATCGACGCGCTGGCCAAGGCCAAAATCGATGCGCTGGCGATGGAGTTCATTCCACGCATCAGCCGCGCGCAGTCGATGGACGCGCTCTCCAGCCAAGCCAACCTCGCCGGCTATCGCGCCGTGATCGAAGCCGCGGCGCTCTACGGCCGCGCCTTTCCGATGATGATGACGGCCGCCGGCACGGTCGCCGCCGCCAAGGTCTTCGTCATGGGCGTCGGCGTCGCCGGCTTGCAGGCGATCGCCACCGCGCGCCGGCTTGGCGCCGTCGTCAGCGCCACCGACGTGCGGCCAGCGACGAAAGAACAGGTGGCTTCGCTCGGCGCCAAGTTCGTCGCGGTCGAGGACGAAGAATTCAAACAGGCGGAGACCGCCGCGGGCTACGCCAAGCCGATGAGCGCGGAATACCAGGCCAAGCAAGCGGCGCTGATCACTGAGCACATCGCCAAGCAGGATGTGGTGATCACCACCGCGCTCATTCCTGGCCGCGCCGCGCCGGTGCTCGTCACCGAAGCGCAGGCGAAATCCATGCGTCCGGGCTCGGTCATCGTCGATCTCGCCGTCGCGCAGGGCGGCAATTGCCCGCTTTCGAAGCCGGACGAGTTGGTCGAGGCCGGCGGCGTGAAGATCATGGGCTTCACCAATCTGCCGGCGCGCCTGCCGGCGGACGCCTCGGCGCTCTACGCGAAGAACCTGCTCGCGCTCTTGCCGCTGCTGACCGACAAGGACAGCAAAGCGTTCGCGCCGGCCTGGGACGACGAGATCATCAAGGGCGCAATGCTGACAAAGGCGGGGGCTATCGTCCATCCATCCTTGGCCCCAGCGAGCGCCGCATGAATGATGTCCAGTTCGCCGAACGCTACTACGCCGCGTGGAACGCCCGCGATCTCGACGGCATCCTCGAACTCTATGCCGAAGACATCGAATTCTCCTCACCCTATATCGCCGCGCTCGGCTTTGCGCATGACGGCGTGATCCACGGCAAGACCATGCTGCGGGCCTATTTCGAGCGGGCGCTCGAGCGTGCGCCGCAGCTCGTGTTCAGGCCGGAAGCGCTGCTCGTCGGCGCGCGCGGCCATACGCTGATTTATCGCAATCATCGCGGCGAGCAGGCCGCGGAAACTCATGAGATCGACGGGGCTGGGCTCGTCGTGCGGGCTGACGCAACCTACCAGACAACTTGAAAGGAGGCTCGCATGATCGGCATCGGACGCATCGGAGGCGCAGCCGCGCTCCTCGCCGCCGCACTCATGTCGACGCCGGCGCAGGCGCAGCAGGGGGCTTCGATCAGCGCACTGACGACATGCGCGGGCGCCATCGCCGCGCACGCGAACCTCAACATCGTCACCTATCCGCGCGGCGCGTCCGGCCAATGGGCCAACGTCCTCGGCCGCATCCTGGCGCAGCTCAACACAATGGAAGGCGTCGAAGGCATGACCGGACGCTACGCCGCCAGCGCCGCGCGCACGCATTGGCTCGAGCAGCCGGCCGCCGATCGCGAGGCCGCCGCCAACCAATGCCGCACACGTTTTGGGGGCTGACGCATGGTCGATCCGTTCGTTTTCTATCTGGCCATTTTCGTACTGGCGATCTTCGTCGGCTATTACGTCGTCTGGTCGGTGACGCCGGCGCTCCACACGCCCCTGATGGCCGTCACCAACGCGATCTCGTCGGTGATCATCGTCGGCGCTTTGATCGCCGCCGCCGCGAACGCCGGGGCTGAAAGCGGCTGGGTCGCCAAGGGCGCGGGAGGTCTGGCCGCGGGTCTCGCCGCGGTCAACATCTTCGGCGGCTTCCTCGTCACCCAGCGCATGCTGGCGATGTACAAGAAGAAAGAGAAGAAGTGACGTGACGTCTGCGGAGTGGCGGGCCCTTATCGAAGCTTTTCTCGACGGTCGTCTCTCCGCCGAGGCGTTCATGCGCCGCTTCGTCGATGCTTGGCGCGCTTCAGGCGGCGTTGCGCCGCGCGCCATCACCGCGCTGCAGCCGCACGTCGAAGCGTTCGAGGCGGAGGTCGCCGAAGCGCGTGAAGAGGGCGCCGCCAGCGACGATGAATTGCGCCAAGCGGCGCAGCGGGCGCTGTCGAATCTGCGCGAAGAGCCGACTGTTTCGCCGCATACGTTCGATCGCACCCGCGCCCGCGAGGACATGCGCCGCTTCCAGGTGCGCGTCTCGCGCCTCGCCGGCGTCGGCTGCTTGATCGCGCTGGCTTGGATCGCGCTTTGCGTGCTGCAGATCAATTTCGTGATCGAATGGATCCACGCCGAGCTGAACCTGGGCGTCTGGCTCTCCGCCATCGTCGGCTTCTTTCTCGCCTTCGTGCCCATCGTCGGCAATGTGCTCGCGTTCCTGGGCGCGACGGAAGCGGGCTGGCCGACTTGGGCGGCCGCCATCGTCTTCTTCGCCGCGCCGGCGGTGACGCTGCTTTCCGGCTGGTCGCGCTGGCGGCGGCGCTGAACTTGACCTGGGGATAGGAAGGGCAGATTCTTACCGCGTATGGCCGCTTTGCTCGACACCGTCCTCGAAACGATCCGCGCGCGCCGCGACGACATCGAAGCGCGGTACGGAATCCGCTTGCTCGGTGTGGTCGGCTCGGTCGCGCGCGGTGAAGAGCGGCCGGACAGCGATGTGGACATCACGTATCAAGTTACGCGGGGCACGACGCTGTTCAAGCTCTCCGACGCTGCGTTTGAGCTCTCATCCGAATTCGGACGGGAAGTTGACCTTGTCGATCGGGACGGCATGCGGCCGGCAGCGCGGGCGTACATCGAGCGCGATTTGGTTGTCGCGTGATCGACGCTCGCACAAGGCTCCTGCTCGAGGACATGCTCGTTTATGCGAGGCATGCGGAGGACTACATAGCCGGGCTCACACCTGAAATATTTGCGCAAACCTATGTGATGATTCACGCCGCCACGCGTGCGGTGGAGGTTGTCGGCGAGGCGGCGTCGCAGATTCCGGCTGATATCAGGCAGATGATGCCAACGATTCCGTGGCGTCAGGCCATCGATATGCGCAACAAGGTCATACACGGCTATCGCTCGCTCCAACCAAACACGCTTTACCAGACGATCCGCGACGACTTCCCGCCGCTGATCGCAGAGATCGAACGCATTCTGAATTCCGGGGCTTGAGGGGCTTTCATGGACGCCAATATCGCTGCGCTTTTGTACCTCGTGAGCGGGGTGCTCTTCATCTTGGCGCTGCGCGGGCTCTCCAGTCCGGAGACCAGCCGCCAAGGCAACAATTTCGGCATGATCGGCATGGCCATCGCCATCGGCACCACGCTGTGGCTGGTGACGCCCGACACGACGACTTGGCTGATCATCGCCGGCGCCATCGTCATCGGCGGCGGCATCGGCGCGATGATCGCGCGCTCGATCAAGATGACGGCGATGCCGCAGCTGGTAGCGGCGTTCCACTCGCTCGTTGGTCTCGCCGCGGTCGCTGTCGCCGCCGCCGCGTTTTATGCGCCGGAAAGCTTCGGCATCGCCGAAGCGGGCGGCGGCGTGCATATGCAGTCGCTGATCGAGCTTTCGCTCGGCACCGCCATCGGCGCGATCACCTTCACTGGTTCGGTGATCGCGTTCGCCAAGCTCAACGGCAACATGTCCGGCGCGCCGATCATGTTGCCGGCGCGCCATCTCATCAACATCGTCATCGCGCTCGCGATCGTGGCGCTGATCGTCATGATGATCCAGGCGCATGGCACAATCGGCTGGCACTTCTGGGCGCTCGCGGGGCTTTCGCTGCTGATCGGCGTTCTGCTCATCATCCCGATCGGCGGCGCCGATATGCCGGTCGTCGTCTCGATGCTGAACTCCTATTCGGGATGGGCCGCCGCCGCGCTTGGCTTCACTTTGGAGAACGTCGCGCTCATCATCACCGGCGCGCTGGTTGGCTCTTCGGGCGCGATCCTCAGCTACATCATGTGCAAGGGCATGAACCGCAGCTTCATCAGCGTCATCCTCGGCGGCTTCGGCACCGGCGACGGCGCAGCGGCCGCGGGCAAGACCGAAACGCGCCCGGTGAAGCAGGGCAGCGCCGACGACGCGGCCTTCATCATGAAGAACGCGTCGAAAGTGATCATCGTGCCGGGCTACGGCATGGCCGTCGCGCAAGCTCAGCACAGCGTGCGCGAAATGGCCGATCTGCTGAAGAAAGAGGGCGTGGAGGTGAAGTACGCCATCCATCCCGTCGCCGGCCGGATGCCGGGACACATGAACGTCCTCCTGGCCGAAGCCAACGTGCCGTACGATGAAGTGTTCGAACTCGAAGACATCAACAACGAGTTCAGCCAGGCCGACGTCGCCTACGTCATTGGCGCCAACGATGTCACCAACCCCGTCGCCAAGACCGATCCGCAATCGCCGATCTTCGGCATGCCGATCCTCGACGTAGAGAAAGCGAAAACCGTCCTCTTCGTGAAGCGCGGCATGGGCTCGGGCTATGCCGGCGTCGAAAACGAACTCTTCTTCCGCGACAACACCATGATGCTGTTCGGCGACGCGAAGAAGATGACGGACGAGATCGTGAAGGGGCTTTAGCATTTCGGTTCTCGGTTCTCGGGACTGGGGACTCGGGACGAGCGTGCGTGCAGCGTGCGCTGGATCAACGCCGCTGTTTTCGAATCTCGAATCCCGAGTCCCGAGAACCGAGTCCCGAGATGGGAGGCGGGGCGCGTCGGACGCGCTGGGGTAGTTCCTAGTGTGCGTTGCGCATCGCTACGCAACGCTGCGCGTCGAACGCGCCCCGTATTCGGCCGTTATTCCCGGACTGGATTAGGACTTGCACTGCTCACCACGATGGAAACCACCAGAGGGGCCTTAGGTCCGAGTTCACCAGTTTTCACCGGTTCAGCGCGCATGGGTCGCCGAAGACCCATGGACCCTGCGGTTTCATGCCCCGCAGGCAGAATGCCATCGCCGTTCGCTTCGCTCTTCGGTGAAGGGACCTCTGCCGAGCATCCCACCCCTCGAACTTCCTCAACGATGACGCTTAGCGAGTTTCCTCTACATCATCGAAGCGACGACAGCCGCGCCGGCCGCTGCTCTGACCTTCCAAAGGTTCGGTCGACTTCGAAATCCTCCCGTGTCAGAGCGGAGCCATTATACGTCAGCTCGGGCGCGGTCGGATTGATTTTGTTCGAAGCGTTGTTCGCATTGGGATTTTGCTCGGAAACATGGGGGATAGAGTGGGCCTCTATCCTCGTTTCCGTCACGCTTGGGGGCCCGCGCTAGCGCGAACGGAGGTTGGAGAGATCATGGTCCGCGGCGCGCAGGCGGCCTGACGGTGATTAAACGCGCCCTTCAAGCGGCGGGATTGACGTGGCATCCTCTGTGCTCATGAGGCGCTTCGTTCCGATCCTGCTGGCTATCGCCGCGATCGTCCTTCTGCCGCTCGTGGCGCTGGCTGCTTACGCCAATTCGCTCATCTATCACCCGCACACTGAAGAGGTCGCGCCGAACTTCGCCGAGACGCAGGCGGTGCGTATCGCAACCGAGGACGGCGAATCGCTCGTCGCCTGGTATCGCGCCCCGCAGCCGGGCCAGCCCATCTTTCTCTTCTTCGACGGCAATGGCGGACGGCCGCAGATTTGGGGCGGTCGCTGGCGGCGCATCTCGGAAAGCGGCGCGGGCTTTCTCGCGGTCTATTATCGCGGCTATTCCGGCTCGAGCGGCCGTCCAAGCGAACGCGGCCTACATCTCGATGCGCGCGCCGGATACGATTGGCTGCGCGCGCAAGGCTATCAGCCGCGCGACATCGTCATTCACGGCTTCTCACTCGGCTCCGGAGTCGCGGTGCGCTTGGCTTCCGAGCGGGCCGCGCGCGCGCTGGTTCTGGAAGCGCCGTTCACCGGCGTTGACGATGTCGCCGCCGCGCACTTCACGCCGCTGTCGCGATTGCTGATCCGCGACAGCTTCCGCTCCCGCGAATGGATCGGCGGCGTGCAAATGCCGGTGCTGATCGTCCACGGCGACGCCGACACGCTGATCCCGTTCTCGCAAGGCCAGGCGCTGTTTGCGCTGGCCAATGAGCCCAAGCGTTTCGTGCGAATGCGCGGCTCGGATCACGCTACGCTCGTGCGCGACGGCATTTATCCGCATATCGCCGCATTCCTTGCCGAACACCCGTCGGAGTGATCAATCGTGAAGGGGCTGTGAGGCCTACCCAGGCGACGGGCCTAGTGCTAAACTTGCGGCATGTCTGCCAATTTGCCCCCCGAACTGGACGAGTTTGTCCGCGATGAGGTGAAAGCCGGCCGTTACGCCGATGAGGCGGACGTGATCCGTGACGCAGTGCGGCAGCTGGCCGAAAAGCGCGAAGCAGCGGACGCCGCGAAACTCGCCGCTCTGCGCGCTGCGCTGGCGCCTGGGCTCGCCGATGCGGCAGCGGGACGGTTCGCCGAGGGCGGGGTGATGGACGCCGCCGCCCGCGCCGCCGCTGAATGAAGGGTTATCGGCTCACCGCAGCAGCCGACACTCATTTGCAGGAAATCTGGCGCTTCACGCGTGACAGATGGAACGCCAAACAAGCAAACGACTATCTCGCGGCCATCGAGGCGGCGCTCGACTCTGCGATCAAGACGCCCTCGCTGCTACGTCCGCGTGCTGAACTCGGCGCCGGCATGTTAGCGCGGAGGGCGCAGTCCCATGTCGTGTATGGCTTCATGGAAGACGATATCCTGATCGTCGTCGCTGTCTTGCACAGCCGCATGGACCCGAGGCGGCATCTTCTGCGCGGGGCCAAGTGACGGGCGATCGTGAAGGGGCTGTGGGGAGCGCGCATGAAGGAAACTTATGGTCTTCAGTGCTTCGAGTTCGATCTCGACGACACCTGGGTTCTGCTGGAGGAGACTGAGTTCGACGCAACGTCGGACACGTTCGCATTCCACAATCAGGACCTCGACGTAAGGCTCTTCATCTACGGAGCACGAATCGACGCGACGGGGCGTGACCTTCTTGAGCTTGCCACAGGCATGAACGGAGCTGTTCTATCCAGCCTCCGCAAGACGGTGGGTGAGCTCGGAGGCTCGCTGCTTGTCGATGAGCGCATGTGGATTGGGGACACCGAGACAGGTTTCGAGGTCGATGTAATTGCAGAGGCTGCGGGACCGCCGGGTGTTCAGCAGCGCATGTTGGTCGTGGCAATGATCAACTCGGTCGTCGCCATCTACGTCCGCTTGGAGTCGCCGACATTGATGGGCGACGACCTGCGCACCCTGTGGCGAAATCTGCGACCCGGGTTGTTCTTAGCTGAGCCATTTCCGTCGGAGGCTTAGCCGCGACGTTCACGCACCGGAGTACCGCGACATGCCCGAGCCCAAAACCCAGCGCACCAAGGCGTCCGCCGCCGGCTTCATCGCCGCCGTCGAAGACGAGACGCGCCGCAACGACGCGAACGCTGTCGACAAAATGATGCGCGAGATCACTGGCGAGAAGCCGGCTATGTGGGGGCCGACGATCGTCGGCTACGGCGAGTATGACGGCGCCACCGGCAAGTGGCCGCGCCTAGGCTTCAGTCCGCGCAAAGCCAATCTCGTCCTCTACCTTATGGACGGTTACGAGGGCGAGCCGCTGATGAAGAAGCTCGGCAAGCACAAGACCGGACGGAGCTGCCTCTACATCAACAAGCTCGCCGACGTAGACGAAAACGTGCTGCGCCAGCTGATCGCGAAGAGCTGGAAGCGGATGGCGGTGAAATATCCGGATTGAGCGCGCTTACGCCGCTCGTCATTCCGGGGCAATGCGAAGCATTGAACCCGGAACCCAGGGGCAAGTTGCAGTGCGTTTGCCCCTGGGTCCCGGATCGCGCTCCGCGCGTCCGGGATGACGAGCGAACAGGAGGCTGAACCCGCACAAAGAAAAAGGGGAGCGGTTCTCACCGCTCCCCTCGATCGTTTCACGCTATCTGCGCTTACCAGATCGTCACCCGATCTGCCGGCGCGAGATAGAGCGCGTCGCCTTCGGTCACGTTGAACGCGGCGTACCAGGCGTCCATGTTCCGCACCGTGCCGTTGCAGCGATAGATCGCCGGCGAGTGCGGGTCGGTCAGCACCTGGTTGCGCAGCGCCTCGTCGCGGATGAGGCCGCGCCAGGCTTGCGCCCAGCCGAGGAAGAAGCGCTGATCGCCGGTGTAGCCGTCGAGCGTCTCCGCCGGACGGCCGCCGAGCGAGAGCGTGTAGGCGTGGTAGGCGACCTGCAGGCCGCCATTGTCGCCGATGTTTTCTCCGAGCGTCAGGCGCCCGTTCACGTTGATGCCTTCGAGCGGCGAGAAGCCGTTGTACTGCTCGACCAGGCGATCGGTCACCGCCGTGAAGCGCGCGACGTCTTCGGCGTTCCACCAATCGCGCAGCACGCCGCGCGCATCGGACTTGGCGCCTTGGTCGTCGAAGCCGTGGCCCATTTCGTGGCCGATGACGCCGCCGATGGCGCCGTAATTCACGGCCGGATCGGCGTTCGGATCGAAGAAGGGCGGCTGCAGGATCGCGGCCGGGAAGACGATCTCGTTGAACACCGAGTTGTAATAGGCGTTCACCGTTTGCGGCGTCATGAACCACTCGTCGCGGTCGGTCTGCCGGCCGAGGCGATCGAGGTCCTGTTGCCAGTCCCACAGCTGGAAGCGCTTCGAATTGCCGTAGGCGTCGCCGGCGCGGACTTCGAGCGCCGAATAATCCTTCCAGCGATCCGGATAGCCAATCTTCGGACGGAACGTGGCGAGCTTTTCGCGCGCCGCCACCTTGGTCTCGGCCGACATCCACGAAAGCTGATCGATGCGCTCGCCGTAGGCGCGGCGGAGGTTTTCAACCAGTTCGGTCATCTGCGCCTTGGCTTCCGGCGGGAAGTGGCGCTGCACGTAGATCTGACCGACGGCTTCGCCGAGCGCGCCGTTCACCGCATCGACCGAACGCTTCCAGCGCTCGCGCTGCTGCGGCTGGCCGTTCAGCGTCTTGCCGTAGAAATCGAACACTTCGTTGTCGATGTCGCGCGGCAGCACCGAGGCGTTGTTGCGGACCAGGTGATAGACCAGATAGGCGCGGATCGTGGCGATCGGCGTGCGCGTATAGAGGTTGGCGAGCGGGCCGATGGCCGAAAGCTCGCGCACCACCACTTCGTTGACTTGGCCGAGCCCTTGCGATTCGAACGCCGCATCCCACGGGAAGTCCGGCGCGAGGGCAGCGATCTGCTGGCGGGTCTGCAAATTGTAGGTGCGCGAGCGGTCGCGGCGCTCGGCGATCGGCCAGTGCCGTTCGGCGACACGGGTTTCGAAGGCGACGATGTCGCGCGCCTTGCGGTTGGCGTTGGTTTGGCCGGCCAGCGTCAGCAGGCGCTCGATGTGCGCTTGGTACGCTTCGCGAATGGCCGGGAATTGGCCGTCGGTGCGGCGATAATATTCGCGCTCCGGCAGGCCGATGCCCGCATGAGTCATGCCCACGCAATAGCGGTCCGGATTGCGCTGATCGAGCGAGACGTAGGTTGCGATCGGGAAGTTCACCGCAACGCCCGGGCGGGCGGCGATGACCGCGGCCGCTTCGTGGTCGCGCGCGGCGTTGATCTCGTCGATCTCCGCCTGCACGGTCGTGAGGCGCAGCGCGTCAATCGCATCCTGGTTCAGGTAGGCGTTGTAATAGTCGGCGATCTTCTGCTGCACCGAGCCCGGCGCGCCGCCGGCGAGGGCGACTTCCTCGATGATCACGCGCTGATCGCGGTCGGACTTGTCGCGCAGGATGTCGAATGTGCCCCAGCGCGTGCGGTCGGCCGGGATCTGGGTGTTGGCCATCCACGTGCCGTTGGCGTAGCGGAAAAAGTCATTGCCGGGATCGACGCTGAGGTCGCGGGCGGCGAGGTCGACGCCCCAGGCGCCGATCGCGGCCGGCGCGCGCGCCGTGGCCGTCGTATTCGAAGCCGTGCCGGTGGCGCAGCCGGCGAGCAACGCCAGCGACGACACGCCCCAGGCGCGGCGAGTCAAAGCGATCATGGATGTCTTCTCCCGAGTTCTACTCCGCCGCGGCCAGTCTGCGGCGGCCCCCATAGAGCCGTGTGTAGAAGCCGAACAGGCCTCCGAACACGCGCTTGATGTCGACGCCGATCATGTAGAAGGCGGGCGTCAGGATCAAGGTCGCCGGCATGCAGAAGAGCACGCCGAAGGCCAGGGAGAGGGCCATCGGCTTCAGGAACTGAACGATGGCGGCGTTCTCCAGCAGCATCGGAGCCATGCCGACGAATTCCGTGACCGAAGTCAGGAAGATCTGCCGGAAGCGGGACACCGAGGCCTCGACGATGCCGCGCTCGGCCCGCACGCGCATCACTTGGAAGCCGGCCTGCTCCAGCATTTCAGCGCGTTCGCGGTATTCGCTGGCGTCCCACTTCATGTTGGCCGAGCTGCGCAGCTCGATCGGGGCCTTTTGGAAGCCCTTCTGCGCCGACTCCATGATCAGCTCTTCGTGGACTTCGAGATCGGGCGCGATGGCGATGTACTCGAACATCTGTCCGTCCGGCCCGGGCACTTCGTGCAGCTCGATCGGCTCGCCTTCCTCGTCCACCGGCGCAGCGACGCCGGCTCGCTTCAGCCTGAGCGCGAAGTAGCCGCGGATTTGGTTGCAGCGGTCGACCAGCACGACGTTGTCGTTCACGACGACGCCGATGGCGGCGATGACGCCGAGCCAGGAGAAGAGGGCGAAGCTGGTGTTGAAGATCAAGTGCCCGGTCGTGGCCCCGACGATTGCGAACGGGATCACCGAGAGGATCATGATCGGCTGCGCGTAGGAGCGGAACGTCACCGCGAGCAGGAAGTAGATCGCTGCGAACGCCATCGCCATCAACGTGCCGAGCTGGGCGAAGAATTCGGCCTGGCCCTCGGCTTCGCCGATCGCGCGGCGCGAGACCGTCGAATAGCGCGCCTCGAACTCGGGCCAGAAGTCGCGGTCGAGCGTGCGCATGATGTCGTTGCGCGCTTCGGCGTTGACGAGATCGGCCGTCACCAGGATCGAACTCATGCGCTGGCGGCGGTCGAGACCGGTCACGCCCGGCGCGAACTCCCAGGTCGCCAGCGAGGCGAGCGGCACTTCGCGACCGTCATTCGTGCGCACGCGGAAGCCGCCCAGGCTTTCGAGCGTGCGGCGGTCATCGCGCGGATAACGGACGTAAACACGCACGTCGTCGCCCTCGCGCGGCAGCCGCTGCACTTCTTCGCCGAAATAGGCTTGGCGCACTTGGCGGGTGAGGTCGCTCAGCGTGACGCCGAGCTGTTCGGCGCCCGGCAGCAAAGTGAAGCGCAATTCTTCGATCGCTGCATCCTGGCTGTCGCGCACGGACGAGACGCCTTCGAACTGCAGCAAGCGCGCTTTCAGTTCTTCGACAGCGGCTTCGAGGTCTTCCTTGTTCTCGCCCATCAGCGCCATGTCGATGGCCGGCGAGCCGCCGCCCGAGAGCGAGAAGCTGATCTGATCTGCGTCCGGCACTTCGCCGAGCAGCTCTTCCAGCCGCTCGGTCACTTGCCGCGAGCGCAGCTCGGGCCGCGTCTGCGGCGGTGTCAGCCCGACATAGGCGCGGATCGAGTTTTCTTCGATCGACTGACTCCAGGAGCGCACCACGCCGCGCGACTGTGCGCCCGTGTTCGGATCAGGCTGCGCGTACTGGGTCGTTTCCTGTTCGAGCGCGAGGCGGGCGGCGTCGAGCTGTTCGGCGACCTGCTCCATGCGCGAGAAGGGGGTGGTCTGCGGCAATTCGATCGAGACCTGCATGAAGTCGCCTTCGACTTCAGGCATGAAGGTCTGCTTCACCCGCCCGGTCATCATCAGGCCGATCGCCAGGATGGTGATGCCGAGGAAGACCGACCAGGTGAGGTAGCGCATCTTCACGGCGCTCTTCACCAGCGGCTGGTGCAGATTCTTGGCCACCCAGATCACCGAGTGCGCGCAGCGCTGCTGCAGCGCCATCAGCTTGCTGAACATGCCCGGCTTGTTCGGATCGGGCACCGTCACGTGCGCCAAGTGCGCCGGCAGGATGATGAGGCTCTCGATCAGCGAGAACACCAAGGTCGACATAACGACGATCGAGATCGCGCGCGTGAATTGGCGCACGTCGCCTTCCAGGAGCGCCATCGGGCTGAAGGCGATCATGGTCACGAACACCGAAGCCACCAGCGGCTTCAGCACCATCTGCGTCGCGTAGATCGAAGCGTCGGCGCCGGTGTGGCCGCGCTCGGCCCGTTCGTAGATCGCCTCGCCGACGATGATCGCGTCGTCGACCATGATGCCCAGCACCAGGAGGAAGCCGAACACGCTCATGAAGTTGAGCGACACATCCATGTACGGCAGGATGAAGAACGAGCCGGCGAAGGCCGTCATGACGCCCAAGGTCGCCCAGAACGCCACCTTCGGGTGCAGCGTCAGCAGCAGCAGCACGAAGATCAGGAAGAAGCCTTGCGCGGCGTTGGAGAAGAGGATCTCCAGCAGCGAGTTGTAGTCTTCGACTTCGTTGTAGATGGTGGTGATCTGCACGCCTTGCGGCAGCTCGGCGCGAATCTCGTCCAGCGTTTCCTGGACCGCTTTGTCGGTCTCCCAGATGTTGAAGCGGTCGGCGGTCTGCACCGCGATGATGGCGGCGGGTTCGCCGTTCATGCGCGAGTAGAGGTTCACGTCTTGAAAGCCGTCGCTGACGGTGGCGACATCGCCCACGCGCACCGTGCCGCCGTCCGGCGTCTGGCGGATGATGATGTTCTCGAAGTCGAGCTCGGTGTCGGCGAGGTTGCGCGCCTGGAGCTGGAAGTTGCCGTCGGCTGTGCGCACCGCGCCGGCGCCGGCGTTGAGCGAGTTGCCGCGCACCGCGCGCGCCACTTCGTCGAAGGTGAGGCCCCAAGCTTGCAGAGAAGCTTCCGACACTTCGATCGAAACTTCGGGCGTGCGCACGCCAGTGACCAATGTGTTGGCGGCGCCCGGCTGAAGTGAGAGCCGGTCGCGCAAGCGTTCAGCGGTGTCGCGCAGATCGCGTTCGCTGATCGAGCCGTGAACGCCGATGATGATGGACCAGTTGCGGCCGACTTCGCGCGCGACCGAGATCGGCTCCATCCCTGCGGGCAGGCCGGAGATGGATTCCACCCGCGCGCGCACTTCTTCCGTCATCGCGTCGACGTCGGTGCCGCTGTCGATGGCGATCCGGACCCAGCCGAAGCCTTCGCCGGCGCGCGAGCGCACCCAGTTGACGTTATCGAGATCGGCCGTGGCCTCCTCGATGCGCACGACAACCTGTTGCTCCATGTCTTCCGGGCTGGCGCCCGGCCACACGGCCTGGATGAACACGCCGTCGCCGCGGCCGGCCGGGAAGAACTCCTTCTCCATCTGCTGGAAGGAGAGGTATCCCGCGACTACGCAGAACAGCATCAGCAGATTGCCGGCGACGGGATTGCGTCCCCACCAAGCGACCAGGCCCTTCAACATGCGACGTCTCCGGCGTCTTCGGGCGCGTCAGCGCCCGCGCGCTTATCTGCGAATTTCCAGTTGTTCTTGGTTGGCCGGCTGAGCGGGCTGCTCGCTCGCTTCGCCCGCGCGGTCGATCGGCGTCACCGCCATGCCTTGGCGCGGCGAGGTCAGCACCGACACGACGACCCGTTCGCCGTCGGCGACGCCTTCGCGGAAGAGCACTTCATCTGCGGTCGTCTGCGCCGCGCGCACTTGGCGCACGTCGATCGTGTTGTCGGCTTTGACGACGTACACGAACTCGTTGCGCTTCAAGGCGCTGCGCGGCGCGGCGACGAGGGTTTCACGGCTCGAGCCTTCGAGGCGCGCCTGCACGAACATGCCAGGCGCGAGCGGCGCCGCGTTGCGCGAGTTGAACGGATCGCGCACCTGAACGACGCCATAGACGAGACGCGTGCGCGCATCGACGGACGCTTCGGTGCGCACCAAGCGGCCTTCCCAGGTATAGAGGCGGCCGCCGGTGACGCTGGTGACGTGGGCGGCCGGGCCAGGATTGGCTGCGCTCGCTTGGAAGCCAACCGGGATGCGCATGGATGCGAGGTCGGAGTCGGTCAATGGCACGCGAATTTCCATCGCGTCGGTCGCGAACATCACCGCCACCGGCGAGCCGGGGCCGACATAATCGCCGACATTGGCGCGGCGCTCGCGCACGCGGCCGGCGAACGGCGCGCGGATCGAGGCGCGGTTGAGATCGAGTTCTGCGCTGCGCAGGGCGGCTTCCGACGCCGCCAGTTGCGCGCGGGCTTGCGCCAGCTGCGGCTCGCGCACGGCGAGCGGGGGCGCTTCACCACGGCCCAACGCCTGCCAGTCCTGCCGCGCCAGCTCCGCTTCCGCTTCCTCGCGCGCCAAAGCTTCCTGCGATTGCGCGACTTGCGCGCGGGCGCGGACAACGGCGAGTTGATAATCGGCCGCGTCGATGCGGGCCATCACCTCGCCTTCGGCGAACGAGCCGCCTTCGGCGAATTTCGGGCTTGCCCAGACGATCCGGCCGGCGACTTGCGCCGCCAGCGTCGCTTCGACGCGCGGGCGCGCCTCGCCTTGCACATTGAGCGAGATCGTCGTCGGCCGCGCGTGCGCCACCGCGAACTGCACCGCCGGCGGATGCGGCGGCGTGCCTTTTTCCTTCGCCTGGTTCGCCGTCGCGAACATCAGGAACATCAGCGCCGCGACGCCGACCAGAACGACAACGGGCGCTGCGAAAGCGAGCACGCGCCCGATCTTGCTCAAGAAGCCCTTCGGCTTCTCTTCTACATCAGTCGCAGTCGCGGATGTCATGTTGCGATCCATCATGTTCATGGCGCCAATTCCCGGTCTTCGTCGATGCCGCCCGTGCGGGCGCCGCCGCCCAAGGCGACGTGATAGGTGATGCGGTTGGAGACGCGCGCTGCGCGCGCCTGAATGAGGCCGCGCTCTGCGTCGATGCGGCGCGTGTAGGCGTCGATCAGCTCGAACAAAGTGGCGACGCCGCGCGCATATTCGCGCTCGGCCAATGCTTGCGCTTCGCGCGCTTCGTCGGCGGCGATCGCGAATTGCGTCTCGCGCACTTCGAGGCTCTGGTCGGCGCTGATCGTGCCTTCGACTTCGCGCCACGCCGCGATCGAGGTGCGCACGTAGTCCGCCGCCGCGGCCCGACGGTCGGCGACTGTGGCGCGCGATTCGGAGAACAGGGCGCCGCCGTTGAAGATCGGCATGGTGATCCCGGCGATCAGGTTTGAGACCATGTTCGCGCTGTCGTCGATGTCGTTGATGCCTTGTCCCGAATTGCCGGCGGTGCCGGTCAGGGTCAGCCGCGGCAGCATCGCCGCGCGCGCTTCGTGCATGCGGAAGCCCGCTGCACGCATGCGATTTTCCGAAGCGAGCACGTCCGGCCGCCGCTCGAGCAAATCGGCCGGCGCACCGGCGGCCGCAAGCGGCGCCAGTTGCGGCAGTTGGCCTTCCGCACGCAACGTGCCGTCGGGATAGCGGCCCATGAGTTCCTGCAGCCGGCGCGAGGCGATCAGCAGCGAATCCTGCGCCTGCGCCTCGAAGGCGCGCGCCGACGCCACTTGGCTCCGCGCTGTGCGCAGCGCCAGCGACGTCGCGATGCCCGCGTCATAGCGGCGTTGCGTCAGATCGAGCGCGCGCTCGCGCGTCTGCAGATCTTCTTGCGCCAGCGCCAGCAATTGCTGCGCTTCAATCAAGTCGACCCAGGCGCGCGAGGTTTGGCCCGCCACCGAGAGCCGCGCGCCGTTCAAATCCTCTTCGGCCGCGTCAGCGTTCAAATCCGAAGCCAGCGCGCGTGAAGCCAGGCGGCCCCACAAGTCGATCTCCCAGCGCGCGATGACGCTCGACGTCATGAATTCAGTGCGCACGCGCTCGTCGGAGCCGGGGGTCGGCTCTTCTTCGCGTGTGCCGTCGACACCGATTTCGAGGCTCGGCAGCAAATTGCTTCCGAAAGAACCGCGCGCACGCCAGCGCGCCGCGCGATACTGCGCTTCGACGATTTGCAGATCCGGGCTGCCTGCGAGCGCTTCGCGCGCCAGTGTCGACATCTCCGGAGAGTTCATGTCGTCGAGCCATGTTGCCGCTGGGGAAGCTGCCAGCTCGGCAGCGCGCTCGGCGCCGATTGCGTCAGCCGCGACGTAGCTGTCCGGCTCCGGCGGCAGGTTGCGTCCCGCGCATGAGCCGGCGGCGGCCATGAGCCCCAAGCCGATCCAGAGACGCACCCCGTATTTCATGTTCCCTCGCAGCACCCGCTCTAGTCCTGGCCCTCTCGAAAGTCAATAAACCTATATTGAAATTCGATAAGGTTTCGTTCTCTGCCGGCTAGGCGTACGTCCCCTGTCGCTGCTTGGATGCCGGCGCTGTCGCTTTTGGATGCGGACCCTGCTGTCCCACGACGAATGCGCCGATTTCCACGCCGAACGACCGGGCTCCCGCCTTATGACGTCCCAAACCGGCCCGAACCGACATCGCCGCCGCGCGCCCTTGGCGACTCCGCCCCCAGGGCCTAAGCCCCGCCCGATGGCATTCAACGAAACCGGCGCCCGCCGCTGGCGGCTCGAGCGCATTCCGGCCGCGGCCTGGGCGGCGGCGAGCCTGGCCGCGCTCGCGGCGTTGTTCGCGTTCGCCACCGACGCCTCTGCCGCCGTGCTGATGCTGCTCGCGGGGGCGGCCTGCTATTGGGCGCTCCGCGAGGGCAGGCGCTTCACGATCCAATCGCGCGCCGACGACGAGATCGAGCTGGTCGGCCTCGCCGAACTTGCCCCGCTGCTTGAAGCGCTGCCCGATCCGGCGCTGCTGATCGACGCCGAGAGCCGCATCGTCAGCTCCAACGCCGCCGCGCGCCGGCAAATGCAGTTCGAAGCGCGCGGCCAGTTTCTGACCTCGATCTTGCGCCATCCGGACGTGCTCGAAGCGGTGCAGGCGGCGATGCGCGAAGGCGAGACGCGCGCGGTCGAATACGAGAGCGCGCTCCAGGTCGAGCGTCATATGCGCTGTTACGTGGCGCCGATGAACTGGGGCTCCGAACGCGCCGCGATGCTGGTTTTTCACGATCAAACCGCGAGAATCAGCACCGAGCGCATGCGCGCGGACTTCCTCGCCAACGCCAGCCACGAGCTGCGCACCCCGCTCGCTTCGCTGACTTTGCTGATCGAAACGCTCGCCGGCCCGGCGCGCGAAAGCGCCGCCGACCGCGACCGCTTCCTCGCCATGATGCAAGTGCAGGCCGACCGCATGCGCCGCCTGATCGACGATCTCCTGTCGCTTTCGCGCATTGAGCTCGACGAGCACGTCCCGCCCTCCGACCGCGCCGATTTCGCCGCCGTCGCGCGCGAAGTGATCGACGCGCTCGCGCCTGTCGCCGCCGAGCGTGACGTGCGCATCAGGCTGATCGAGCCGGCCGGCCCGGTCAGGGTGGTCGGCGAACGCTTTCAGCTGGCGCAGGTGGTGCAGAACCTTGTCGACAACGCCGCCAAATACACGCCCGCAGGCGGCGAGGTGGTTGTCGAAGTGGCCGAGGGCGGCGATCGCGAAGAGACCTGCCTCCGCGCCGGCCGCCGCTGGGACAATGCCGGCCGCGTCGCGATCCTGACGCCGGCCGCGGCCGCGAACGTCTCCTACGCCTATGTCCGCGTGGAGGACGCCGGTCCCGGCATCGAAGAGCACTTCCTGCCGCGCCTGGCCGAGCGTTTCTTCCGGGTCGAGCGCGAGCTCGGCAACGAACGTGGCGGCACCGGGTTAGGCCTCGCCATCGTCAAGCATATCATCAACCGCCATCGCGGCGGGTTCCTGGTCGAGAGCCGGCCCGGGCGCGGCTCAGCCTTCGCCGCCTATGTGGAATCGGCAGGGGAGGACTGATGCTTCGCAGGGGCCGTTTCACATCAGTGTCACGAAACGCCCCTAGAGAGGCGTCCCGTGGGGAGTGGGCGAGTCGGCGGCCGCGAGGTCTGCCCGTCAGGGGTGCGTCATGGAATTTTCTTCCGCCGGAGCCGAGCGCGCGATGACCAGTTTGTCGATGACCGCTCCGACCGTGAGAGCCGCCGCCGGCGAACTCACCGGCGCGCCGGTGAAGATCAACGCCCGCGACGTGAACGTCTTCTACGGCGAGAAGCAGGCGCTGCACGATGTTTCGATCGACATCCCTGACCGCGCGGTCACCGCCTTCATCGGTCCCTCGGGCTGCGGCAAGACCACGTTCCTGCGTTGCTTCAACCGCATGAACGACTTGATCGAGAACGCCCGAGTCAGCGGCTCGATTCAAATCGAAGGCAAGGACGCGTACGCCAAGACGGTCGACCCCGTCGTGCTGCGCACCCGCGTCGGCATGGTGTTCCAGAAGCCGAATCCATTTCCGAAATCGATCTACGACAATGTCGCCTACGGGCCGCGCATCCACGGGATGGCCAAGTCGAAGACCGACATGGACCAGATCGTCGAGCGCTCGCTCCGCCGCGCCGGCCTGTGGGAAGAGGTGAAGGACCGGCTCGCCCAGCCCGGCACCGGTCTCTCGGGCGGCCAGCAGCAACGCCTTGTCATCGCCCGCACCGTGGCGGTGAACCCGGATGTCATCCTGATGGACGAGCCGTGCTCGGCGCTCGACCCGATCGCCACCGCCAAGATCGAAGAACTGATCGACGAGCTGCGCGCGAACTACTGCATCGTCATCGTCACGCACTCGATGGCGCAGGCCGCGCGGGTGTCGCAGAAGACGGCGTTCTTCCACCTCGGCAAGCTGGTCGAGACCGGCGCGACCGAGGAGATATTCACCAATCCGCGCGATACGCGCACACAGGATTACATCACCGGCCGGTTCGGCTAGTCTCATGGCCGCGCTGAAGCCCAAGAAGAGCGCGGCATCGCCAGCGCTTGCCCGCCGAGTAAAAGCGACCATGGCCGAACACACCGTCAAAGCATTTACCGAAGAGCTGGACGCGCTGACCCAGGAAGTCGCGCGCATGGGCGGTCTCGCCGAGACCGCCGTCAACGACAGCCTTTCCGCCGTTGGCCGCCGCGACACCCAGCTGGCGCAGAGCGTCATCGAGCGCGACGCCAAGATCGACCACGCCCAGCGCGAGGTCGAGCGCCGCGCCATCAAGCTGTTCGCGCTGCGCCAGCCGATGGCGAGCGATCTCCGGGTCGTGCTGACCGCCTGGCGCATCGCCGGCGAACTGGAGCGCGTCGGCGATCTCGCCAAGAACATCGCCAAGCGCACTTTGATCCTGAACCAGGCCGAGCCGATCCAGCTCACGCGCAGCGCCGAGCGCATGGGCAAGATCGCCGCCGCGCACCTGAAGCAGGTGCTCGACGCCTACGCCAACAAGGATCTGCAGGCGGCCATCAATGTGTGGAACGGCGACGACAACATCGACGCACATTACAATTCGCTGTTCCGCGAACTTTTGACCTACATGATCGAGGATCCGCGCACGATCAGCTCCTGCGCGCACTTGCTCTTCATCGCCAAGAATCTCGAACGGATCGGCGATCACGGCACCAATATTGCCGAGTACATCCACTTCCTGGTCACGGGTGAGGAAATCGCGACGCAGCGGCCCAGAGCCGATGCGGAGGCATCTGACTAGCAGGATTGCTCAGCGATGGCCAAAGCTCCACACGTGCTGGTGGTCGAGGACGAGGCGGCGCTTGCCGACTTGTTGAAATACAATCTCGAGAAGGAAGGCTATCGCGTCTCCGTCGCAACCGACGGCGAAGAGGCGCTGATGGCGGCCGACGAGACCGCGCCCGATCTTGTCGTGCTCGACTGGATGCTGCCGAAGGCGCCGGGGATCGAGGTCTGCCGGCGCTTGCGCGCGCGTCAGGACACGCGCAACACGCCGATCGTGATGCTCACCGCCCGCACCGAGGAGAGCGACCGCATCCGCGGCCTCGATATCGGCGCCGACGATTACATCACCAAGCCGTTCTCGATGAGTGAATTGCTCGCGCGCCTTCGCGCCGTGATGCGCCGTATCCGCCCCGCGCTGGCCGACGACAAGGTCGTCGCCGGCGATATCGTCATGGACCGCGTCTCGCACCGGGTGAAACGCGGCGCGCGCGACGTGCATCTGGGCCCAACCGAATTCCGTATCCTCGACCACCTGATGCAGCACCCCGGCCGCGTTTTCAGCCGCGAGCAATTGCTCGACGCCGTCTGGGGCTCGGATGTCTATGTCGAAGCGCGCACCGTCGATGTTCACATCGGCCGCCTGCGCAAGGCGCTGATGGTCGGCGAAGAAACCGATCCCATCCGCACCGTCCGCAGCGCCGGCTATGCGCTCGACATCGAAGCGGCCTGACAGCGGCCGCCGGCGCAGCTCCCTAAGCGCGTTTGATTATTCCGCCGGCGGCGGCTGCGTTTGTATCGACTGCAGATAGACGATGATCGCGTTCACGTCTTCGGGCTCGAATTGGAATTGCGGCATGGCCGGATGGCCGACGCTGATGCCTTCCGCCAACGCTTCTTCGAGATCGGCGACTCTGTAGTTCTGCGACAACGTCCTGAATGGCGGCGCTTCCGGCGCCGGACTTTCGCCCGCCGGCCCGGTCGCATGGCAGCTTCCGCAATTGGTTTCGACCAGCGCCTGTCCGCGCGCCTCCGGCGTCTGTTCGGCGGTTTGCGCTTGCGAGGCGCAAGCGCTGATCGAGATCAACACGGCGACGAGGAACAAGCGCTTCATGGCCGGGTAGTGTAACGCAAATGGGCGCGGAATTGCGATGGCACCTTGTCGGCGCGGCCTCGTAGTTCCCGTTTCAGCGGAAGGGAACCGAACATGAGCTTCAAGTCGATTCTGACCGTGGCTTCCGGCGCTCCCGAGGATGCGGATGTTTTTCGCGCTGCGGCTAAGTTCGCGCAGCGCCACGGCGCCCACGTGCGGGTGATGCCTGCGTTCCCCGACCCAGCAGCCGACCTCGTCTATTACGGCCTCACGCTGCAATCGAGTTCGGTGATCCCCGAACAGATCGCGGAGTCCGAACGCGCCGCACAGCAGCGCATCCAGGCGCTCGCCGACGAGATCATCGCCGCTGAAGGGCTGAAGTCGATCGCGACGCCCGGCGCCGCCTCAATGACGGTCGAGCAGCGCGCGCTGCAGCCGGCGGTGGCGTTGGCGCCGGCGGCCGTTCTCGCCGACCTCGTCCTGTTCGGCGCGTCCGTCGCCGCTTCGGCAGGCCTTGGCGGCCTTTTCGCCGAGACGCTGCTCGCCACGCGCGCGCCGTGCTTCCTGGTGAAGCAGGGCGCGTTCGACAACGGCGCAGTCGCCGTCGCCTGGGACGGCAGCGCCCAGGCCGCCCGCGCTGCGCGCGCAGCGCTGCCTCTGCTGCAAGCCGCTTCGCGCGTCGTGATCTTGCGCAACGTCGACGATCAGACGCCCGAGAGCGAAGCCGGCGGCGACCCAGCGCGCTTGGGCGCCTATCTCGCTCTGCACGGCGTCGCGAAGGTGGAGACGCGCACACTTCATGGTGGGCACGTCGCGCAGTCGCTGCTGGACGCGGCGCGCAAGGAAAGCTGCGAGCTGCTCGTCGCCGGCGCCTACGGCCGGCCGCGCCTGTTCGAAATGGTGCTGGGCGGCACCACGCGCGCCCTTGTGCACGCGGCGGATGGGCCTAACCTGCTGCTCGCGCACTGATATGGCCTTCAGAGACATCCTCGTTCCCGTCATCTCGATCGACAGCGATCAAGCCGCGCTGGAGACCGCCGCCTCGCTTGCGGCGCAGTTTGAAGCGCGAGCCACGGCGATGGTTCTCGCCGTGCATGTTTCGTCCGAGTACGCCGAGCGAGCGCAGCCGCTCTCGGCCGTGCTCGAGGATTTGCTGGCCGGGGCGCGCTCGGCGGCCGCGCAGGAGCACGAGCGCCTCGCCGCCTGGCTCGGCGCTCAGCAACAGGAGTTCGACCTTCGCCAGTTGACCATCGAGAGCGCCGTCGACCAGAACCGCATCGCCGCGCACGCGCGCATGGCCGATCTGATCGTCGCAACACGCGCCGGCACGCATGCGCGCGCGCGGCAAGCCTTGATCGAGGATGTGCTGTTCAGGTCGGGCCGGCCGCTGCTGCTGACGCCGGAAGCGAGCCGGGTCAGGCGCTTCGACACGATCGTGATCGGATGGAATGCGAGCCAGGAGGCGGTGCGCGCGATTGCCGGCGCCATGCCGTTGTTACAGGCCGCGACCAAGGTCGTCGTCACGACCGTCGATGCGACGCCGAGTCCGGGCGGGCATGTCGAGCGGCCGGGCCGCGAACTTGCCGATCATCTCAAGCGCCACGGCGTCGTGGCGGACGTGCGCAATGTCGATGGCCTCGGGCGCAGCCACGCCAAGGCGCTCGAGGACGATGCGATCGCGATCGGCGCCGATCTCATGGTGTTGGGCGCCTACGGCCATTCGCGCGCCCGCGAATTCGTCTTCGGCGGCGTCACCCGCGAGCTGCTCGGCCATGGCCGCTTGCCGCTCCTGCTCTCGCACTAAGCGGCGCCGACCTCCTTTGGATCGATCAGGTATTGGCGCGAACAGAACTGGCAGCGCGCGTGCAGCATGCCGTCGGGTTCGATCAGGTCGTGCAGCTCTTCTTTCGGGAATTGCCGCATCACATTGGTGAGGCGTTCCTCGTCGCAGGTGCAGCGGTCTTCCAGCGGCGTGGGCGTATCCATGCGCGCGCCTTCCTCGTGGAAGAGCCGATAGAGCAGGCGATCGGCCGGCAGGGCGGGATCGATCAGTTCTTCATCGCGCAACGTGGCGAACAGCAGCGAGGCGCGGTTCCAGTCTTCGCCGGTGTCGCCGCGCGCTTCATCGCCGGCCAGACGCTGCATCAGCATCCCGCCGGCGCGCCAGAGCGGGGGCGCATCGCCCGCATAGACTTCGCCGACGGCGAGACGGATGCAGGTGTCAGTCTGCTCGCTGACGCGGAAGTAGTTTTCCGCACACGCCGCCAGCGTCTCGCCGTCGAGCGGCACGACGCCCTGGTACGAGGTCTTGTTCTCGCCCTGGTCGAGCGTGAGCACGAGATTGCCCGCGCCCAGCAACGTTGCCGGCGCCATCCGCTTCGCCTGGCTTAGCTTGTCCGCCGCGCCTTCGGCCATGCGCGCATAGCCGCGCAAGCCGCCGCCGGGCGTATACTCCGCCACCAGCAACGCCACGGGCCCTTCGCCCTGCGCCTGCACGACGAGGCGGCCCTCGGCTTTGAGCAGCGAGCCGACGAGCGCCGCGAGCGTCAGCGCCTCGCCGAGAAGCATCGCCACCGGGCGCGGATAGTCGTGCCGGCGCAGGATCGGATCGAGCGCGCCGGCGCCGACGCGCACTGTGCGCCCGCGCACCGGCGCGCGATCGAGGCTGAACGCGGCGACGATGTCGTCGGAGGCGCTCTGCGCCGGAGTGGTTGTGGCGAGGGACATTGGAAGCGACTTAGATAGGCGAGCGCCTAGAGCTTTCCCAGGCACCACATCAGCACGGCTTTCTGCGCATGGATGCGGTTCTCGGCTTCGTCCCAGACTGCCGATTGCGGGCCGTCCATCACGGCGTCGGCGACTTCTTCGCCGCGGTGGGCGGGTAAGCAATGCAGGAACAGCGCATCCTGCGCCGCCGCCTGCATCAGCTTCTCGTCGACCGCGTAAGGCGGGAACGCGGCTAGGCGCGCGTCCTTGTCGGTATCGCCCATCGACACCCAGGTGTCGGTGACGACGACATCGGCGCCTTCGACCGCCTCGCGTGCGTCAATTCCGACCTCGATGTCCGCGCCGGCTGCTTTCGCCGCGGCCACCTCTTGCGCGCGCGCGGCGTACGCCGGCGGCGTGGCGATCCGTAGCTTGAAGTCGAGCTTCTCGGCCGCGTGGATGAACGAGGTGCAGACATTGTTGCCGTCGCCGAGCCAGGCGATGGTCTTGCCGGCGATGGCGCCCGCGCGCTCCTCGATCGTCTGGATGTCGGCGATGATCTGGCACGGGTGCGAGAGATCGGTGAGGCCGTTGATCACCGGCACATCGCTCGCGAGCGCGAAATCGATCACGTCCTGATGCGAGTTGGCGCGGATCATCACCGCATCGACCATGCGCGAGAGCACGCGCGCGGTGTCTTCCACCGTCTCGCCGCGGCCAAGCTGCGTGCTGGCGGCATCGAGCACGATCGAGACGCCGCCCAATTGGCGCATGCCGATCTCGAACGAGACGCGCGTGCGTGTCGAGTTCTTCTGAAAGATCATCGCCAAGGCATAGCCGTCGAGCGGGGCGTCGTCGTCGCGCTTCGCCTTCGGCCAGTCGAGCCGCGCCGCCTTGCGCGCATGCGCTTCGTCGAGGATGGCGCGCAGTTCTTCGGCGCTCATGGCGCTGATGTCGAGGAAGTGGCGGACCTCTGGGTTCATGGCGCTATTTCCCGCGTTGCCTTCGACAAGCTCAGGCTGACGCTGCCGTTGAAGCAGACCGGTTTGACAATGGCGTCACCCTGAGCCTGTCGAAGGGCGACGCCACGCACCGGCGCGCACTCGTTACGCACCAGCTTCCGCCATCTGCGCCGCCAGCACCGCGTCGATCGCATCGATGGCTTGGCGAACCTGCTCTTCGTCGATCACCAGCGGCGGCGCGAGGCGGAGCACGTTGTCGCCGGCGACGCCGACCAGCACCTTGCGGTCGCGCAGTTTGCCTTGGATGCCCTTCGGATCGATCTTCAGCTTCAAGCCGCGCAACAGGCCTTTGCCGGTTACGGCGACGACCAGTTCGGGATGACGATCCTTAATGCCTTCGAGCGCCTGGCCGAGGTGGTTCGCGACGACGTTCACACGCTCGAGGAATTCCGGCTTCGAGAGTTCGTCGTAGCAGGCGTTGCCGACCGCCATCGCCAGCGGATTGCCGCCGAACGTGGTGCCGTGCACGCCCTTCACCATGCCTTTGGCCGCTTCCTTAGTGGCCAGGAATGCGCCCATCGGAAAGCCGCCGCCGACGCCTTTGGCGACAGCCATGATGTCAGGCGTCACGCCGCTCCATTGATGCGCCCACATCCGGCCGGTGCGGCCGGCGCCTGACTGCACTTCGTCGAAGATGAGGAGCGCGCCGTTGTCGTCGCAGAGCTTCCTGAGGCCGCGCAGGAATTCGTCGCTCACCGCGCGCACGCCGCCTTCGCCTTGAACCGGTTCGATGATGATCGCCGCCGTCGTCGGCCCCACGAGTTTCTTCACTTCTTCCAGGTCGCCGAACGGCGCCTGGATGAAGCCGGGCAGGCGCGGGCCGAAGCCTTCGAGATAGTTCGGATTGCCGCTCGCGTTGATCGCCGCATAGGAGCGGCCGTGGAACGAGCCTTGGAAGCCGATGATGTCGATCTTCTCGGGATTGCCGTTCGCGGTGTGATATTTGCGCGCCGTCTTCAGCGCGCCTTCGATCGCTTCGGTGCCGCTGTTGGTGAAGAACACGACGTCGGCGAAGCTGTCGCGCACGTACTTGGCGGCGAGCTCTTCCTGGCCTTTCACCTTGAACATGTTCGAGGTGTGCCAGAGCTTCGACGCCTGCTCGGTCAGCGCCTTCTGCAGCACAGGCGGGGCGTGGCCGAGCGCATTCACGGCGATGCCGGCGATGCAGTCGAGATATTTGTCGCCCTTGTCGTCCCAGATCCAGCAGCCTTCGCCGCGCACGAAAATCTGCTCCGGCGGGGCGTAGACGGGAAGGATATGGCTTTCTGCGGCGCTCATTTTGGCTCTCGGAAGGCTGGGGAAGGCGGGGTTCTGGTCCGCGCCGCTTGCAAGGTCAAGCGGTCGGTATAATCAACAATTTATGAGACGAGACCATTCCCTGCCACGCGGCGAAGTGCATCGGCTTTGGCACAGCTCGGAGGTGCTGAAGGGCAATCCGCTTGGCGATCCGGCCGAGCGCGAGCTGCATGTCTGGACGCCGCCGGGCTGGACGGCGGCGGAGCGGCTGCCGCTTCTGGTCGATCTCACCGGCTATTGGGGTTCGGGGCTGAAGCACACGAGCTGGAAGGATTACGGCGAGAATGTCCCGGAGCGGCTCGACCGCTTGGCGCATGCCGGCATGGCGCGCGCGATCGTCGCCTTTCCCGATTGCTTCACCAAGCTCTACGGCAACCAGTATCTCAACAGCGCGGGCAGCGGCCGCTACGGCGATTATGTCTGCGACGAGATCGTGCCGTTTGTGGAGCAGCGCTTCGCTTGCGGCGGAGCGGGCCGGCGCGGCGTGTTCGGCAAATCCTCCGGCGGTTACGGCGCCGCTTGGCACGGCATGAACCGGAGCGACGTCTGGAGCGCTATCGCCATCAATAGCGGCGACATGGGCTTCGATGCGGTGTTCATCCCGACGTTCTATGACGACCTCGAGCGGCTGCGGAAGCACGACTATTCGATCGAGCGCTATATCACGCATCTGGAGACGAAGCCCAAACTCGACGGCAAGGACCGCATGACGCTGATGAACCTCGCCATGAGCGCGTTCTACGATCCCGATCCGACGCAATTCCGCTCGATGCGCCTGCCGCTCGATCCGCACACGGCCGAGCTCATACCCGAGCGCTGGGACAATTGGATGAAGCACGACCCGGTCGTGATGTTCGATACGCTCGGCGAGAATCTGCGCGGCCTCAAATTGCTCTACATGGACTGCGGCAACCACGATCAATTCCGCATCCATTACGGCATGCGCAGGTTTGCCGCGAAGCTGAAGGCCGCCGGCATCGCGCATACGTACGAGGAATACGACGACGATCACTCGGACGTTGATTATCGGATGGATGTGTTTCTGCCGAAGCTGGCGGCGGCGTTGAACCGTTGAATCAGGTCAGTGGAGTCGGCACGCAAGGGGTGAATACCGCTGGATCGAAGAGGATGACAGCCGTCGCGCAGCAGATGCTTAAGTTGAGGATGCCGATTCCAAGTGCCAGCCAGTCGCACGTGAGAAGGAGGCGCGCTGAGAACCCGCAACAGATCGCGACGAGAAGCGCACTCGCCCACGCCACTCCAAGCTGCGCAAATACACGCGGCTCTGGGATCACGTCCTCCGTCACGCCATCGTCACGGCCAGCGCAATTTCCGTGATGTGCGGACAAGGCGATCGCAAGCAAGACGAGCGCTGACGCCCAAACAAGGACCACTAATAGTCTTGGCCACGTGCGAGCTCCGATCCATCGAGCGAGCGACAAGCCCAACCAGCATCCGACCAGTAGAGAGAGCGTTACGAGTACGATCACGAACGCAGCCGGTACCCGCTCTTCAGCATCGCCCAGCAGGCCCAGCAGAGCGCGAGGGTCAGGGCGCCGGAGATCGCGGCGCCGAGCATGAGCGGCGCGTCGTGGGAGCCGATGAAGCCGTAGCGGAACCCGTCGATGAGGAAGAAGACCGGGTTGTAGTGCGAGAGCGTGCGGAAGGGTTCGGGCAGGACGTCGGTCGAGTAGAAGGTGCCGGAGAGGAAGGTAAGCGGCACGACGATGAAGTTGGTGACCGCGGCGATGTGATCGAACTTGTCGGCCCAGATGCCGCCCATGAGGCCGATGGCGCCGAACATCACCGAGGCGACGACGCCGTAATAGAGCGCCGCCAAAGGTTCGGCCGGCGTGATGTTGGCGAGCCATGACACCGCGAGCAGACTTGCTGCGCCGACGAGGATGCCGCGCGCGGCGGCGCCGACGATGAAGGCGATGGTGAGTTCGAGCGCCGAGAGCGGCGGCATCAGGAAGTCGACCGCGTTGCCCTGCACCTTGGCGATCACGATCGACGACGAGGCGTTCTGAAACGCGTTCGACAGGATCGACATCATCACGAGGCCGGCCGCCAATCCGTCGGCGTAAGCGCGCTCGGTGCCCGGCCAGGCGCCGCCGCGCAGCACGAGGCCGAACACCATCATGAACAGCAGCGTCTGCACCAAGGGCGCGAACACCGTTTGCATGCCGACTTTGAGGAAGCGCTGGATCTCGCGCTGCGTGAGCGTCTTCAGGCCGAGCCAATTGACGCCGCCATAGCGGCGGCTGGCGAGCGGCGGCGCAACGACTTGTGTGTCCATAACGAGAACGCGCCTTTCATAAATTCTTAACGCTTGTAAGCGCCCATTAACCATACCGGCCGCGCTAAGCGCCCGTCGCGCCACAGATAATGTGCGTTGGCCGCGAGGAGCAGCCCTTGAGTTGCCTGTTAGGAAAAGATTACCGATTTGGGGATAACGCTACATCATATGGTGTATCCCCAAAGAACCGACCGCAACAGATTGACTTTCGCTCTCCAGAAGCGCGAGTGTGTCTTTACCTTGTCAGACACGGGCAAGGCCATGGGCCAAGGGGGCTTGAGCATGTGGACTGATGACCGCGTAGCCACGCTACGCAAGCTTTGGGCTGAGGGTTTGTCCGCCAGCCAAATCGCGAAACAATTGGGCGGGGTTACCCGCAACGCCGTGATCGGCAAAGTGCACCGTCTGGGCCTCGCCGGCCGCGCGACGCCGTCGCGCCCGGCCAAGCGCCCGGTCCGCACGGCCCGTCCGCGCATCGTCGGCCCGAGCGCGCCGCGTCTGCGGGCGCCGTCGCACCTGCCGACCGTGGTCATTCCGGAGCTCGAACCGGTGAAGTTCGAGGACGGCAAGACCGCCAGCGTGCTCACGCTCAACGAGAGCATGTGCAAGTACCCGATCGGCGACCCGACCGACGCGAGCTTCGCGTTCTGCGGCCGCGCTTCGTGCAACGGCCCGTACTGCGCCGATCATGCGCGGCTGGCGTATCAGCCGAGCCAGGCGAAGAAGCGCCGCGCCAGCCAGCCGGACGAGCTGCGCCGCATGCTGCGCCTCGCGGCGATGTAAAAAGACTACCCCTGTAGAGACTAAAGCGCCGCGGCGAACGGGCCGCGGCGTTTTTGTTTGCGTTTTTCCCTTGCTCTGCAGCGGGGAGGGTGTCGCCGCAGCCGACGGGAGGGACGGTGTGTTTCCCCCTCCCTGCGGGCTTCGCCCGCTGTCCCTCCCCCGCTTTGCGGGGCGAGGGGAGGTCTGGTTGTTTTCAGATCGTTGAACCCGCCTATCCCCTGGATATTGCGCGTTGCGAGGCAACTTCGGCGCGGTTCGCGCGTTCGCCCGACAGGGGAGTTTCCCATGTTCGATCCGTCCGACGACACCAGCCAAGACCTCGTGCATCTGTCGGTGCTCGCCGCGGCCGTGCTGATGCTGCTGGCGGTCGCGCTGTTCGGCATGTCGCTCTAACGCCCGCCATGGCGAAGCTCGTCAAAGGTCTGAAGGTCTTCCGCACGAAGATCGGCTTCGACGAGTACGTGGTCGCGACGAGTTCGAAAAAAGCCGCGCTCGAAGCTTGGGACGTGACGCGCGATCTGTTCGCCGCCGGCGAAGCCGAACGCACCGAGGATGCGAAGGCGATCGAAGTCGCGTTGAGCAATCCGGGAAAGGCGGTGGCGATGCCGCGCGGCGGAGCGCGGAAGAAAGCGGCGAAGAAGAAGCGCTGAGCGGCGGGGCGGACCCACCGGTAGTCAGATCGACAGCTCGACGTCGCCCTCAACCATTTCGCGGCGCATCTGGGGGCGTGCGCCTGGCGCCCAGCGCGCGACGCGATGCACGACACGGTAGCGCAGCGGGCCGCCGTCCTCGGTTTCGCTCCGCTCCAGCGGCGGCGGGATGCAGACGAACTCCGTCTCCAGTTCGTCGGGCGAAGCACGCACCGTGGCGTAGCCGTAGCCGCCATAGTCGAGGAAGGAGAGGTGCGGTGCGTTATCCGGGTTGCGCGCTGCGCGCGCCTGCGCCGGATCATCGGTGTCGCGCAGCGTGAGCGCCGCGCGCACGCCGTGGAGCAGCGTCGTGTTCAGCGCGCACTGCGTCGCGCCATCGGGGCGGTCATGCACGTAGAACGGCCGCAGCGGGTTGTCGCGCGGAAACGTCAGCGCCTGCACTTCAGCAGCGTTCTGCGCCGAGATCGACCCGGTGACGAATTCAACGCCCACCGGTTCAAACGGCAGCGGCGGCAACGTCTCACTCGGATAGCCGGCCCAGAACGAATGCCTGTCGCCCACGACGATCGCAAACCCCGTGATTCCCTCATCGCGCACCATGCGGAAAATCTCGCCGTGCTCCACCACGTAGGAGCGATAGTAGTCGCCATATTCGGGGCTTGGCCACATCGCCGAGAATTCGGGCGGTAGGTTTTGCGGATCGCTGCGCGCCGTCAGCGTCCCGAACGAATGGCCCCAGATTTTCCAAGGCGCCTCTGCTGTGCGCAAGCGGTCCTTGAACCAAAGCATTTGTTCGACGCCGAGATAGGCTTGCGGCGGCTCGTTGATTTGTGGGTTGGGGACTTCTGTTGCGCCAAGGCGGATGGTGGCCGGCGGCGAGCCGTTATTGTACTCGCGGCCCGCCTCCAGAACGTCGTTGGCGATCTCCGGCGTGAAGCCGAAGTCCGGCACGGGCAGGTTCGAGCCGTCGAGCGGCGCCGACATGTACGAGCGATTGTCGGTCAAGATCATGTCGACGTTCTTGCCGAACCGGAACGCACGCTCGATCCGCAGCGCCTGGATCGCGGTGATGTTGTTCGGCTCGTGGCTGAGGCCGCGCGCGTCCACTTCTCCAAGCGGCGTGTTCGTCACGGCGGGCGCCTCGAACGCATCGCCCGCGCCGGGTTTGACGACGCGCGCGGGCTGGTATTCGTACCAGGCTTGGCTCGCTGCGACTTTCAGTGTTTGCGCTGGTTCCGCCGGGTCATTGAAGAGTTTCGACATACCTTGGTAGCCGCGCCACGCGAATTCGTGATTGTCCCACACCGGCACGAACGGCCAACGCGCGCGCGCATCCTGCAAATCGGGATCGGTGAGATAGCTTCGATAGACGGTGCGATAATCCTCGAGATCGGCTGGGAAATTGAAGTTGCGCACCCTCTTGCCGGTCGGATAGCGCACGACGTCGCGCAACCGGCGGCCGCGATCCCTGCCGTCTCGGCCGTCCTCGGGGTATTTTACGATCTCGTAGATGAAGTCGCCGAGGTGCAACACGAAGCTCATCTGTTCGGCGCGCGGGCGGCGCACGTCCTCGTAGATCATACGCCGATAGGCGTTGAGCGCGCCGATGGTGACGTCCTGACAGCTGACGAACGCGAAGCGCACCGGGCGATCGTCGTTCGATGCGGGCGCGGTGAGCGTGCGCCCGACGCGGCTGGTGTTTCCGGCTTCGTCGACGAAGCGATACCAATATTCGCGCGCGGGCCTGAGCCCCGCGGCAAGGAAGCGGCACGTCCAATCGGTCGCCGCGCTGACCTCCACATCGCCGCGCGCGACGATGTGCGTGAACGCCTCGTCGCCGGCGACCTCCACCATCAGCCGGTGCGCGCTCGCGCCAGCGTCCGGCGCGCGCCGCGTCCACAAGATCACGCTATCCGACGCGGGATCGCCTGACGCCACGCCTTGCGGATAGAGGTCGCGCCGTTCGATGCGCGGACCGGTCGGCGTGTGGGCGCAACTCTGACCGAAAGCGAGAGCCGCGCCGAGGGCCGCAGCTTGCCGCAGCAGCGACCTGCGCGTTGCATGTCCGCTCATCGATTTCACTCCCAATCTCGGGCCCGCCTCGCCCCCTAAAGTCAGGGCGCGTTCGAGGCGTCTTCGCGCGAACGGGTGGGGAGCAAGCGGAGATCGATAAACCGCGAAAAGGAGAGGGACGGATGGACGTGCTTCGGCAAATTGGCGCTGTTCCGCCGTTGGCCGGAAGGAGGTCGAACCGCAGGGCGGATGAGAAATCGGCCCTTGCGCGGAGAGGCTGGCGTCACGCGGCGCTGCTGGGATGTTCCCGCCGCTGGAGCTTAGGATTTTGTAACCGCGCGAGGGGTGGCTTGATGCTTAGAGGAACCATAACTGGCTACCGGGGTTTAGGCCCGTCGGGGGCAGCGACCGCCGTGGGGTGGGCGTAAGCTGCGTTCCGCACCTTTAGGTCGGGTAGAATGAGGGATATTAGAATGCCTATGATGAAGCATCTGACGACGGCCCGTACCCTCGGCGTCGTGATTGTCGCGACTCTGAGCCTGGGCGCCTGCGCGACCAGAGAAGATATTGCCAATATCAATGCACGCCTCGATTCCATCGACGCGCAAGTGCAGACCGCGGCCCAGAACTCCCAAGCCGCCAATCAGTCGGCGCAGCGCGCCAACCAGCGGCTGGACGAAATCGAGGGCCGCATCCAGCAACTCGAAACGCAACCGGCCCGCAGGCCGCGCGGTTAATCGCGTCGCGCACACTTCGTGACGACGGTTTGACTCGGGACCTCGTTCTAAGGAACCGCCTCATGGGTATGTGGACGCACCTTACAACTAGGGCCGTTCTCGGCTCGCTGGCGCTGGCATTCGCGACCTTCGGCGTGGCCGAGGCCGAGGATGCCAGCGCGCAGTCCGTTTCCGCCGCCGATCAACTCCCCGCGGGCCAGGATGTGTCCGGCACCGCGATTGAGCTCGCCGGCTGGGTTGTCGCGAGCAGGGATAGCCAAGGCTACCCGTTCGCGATCATCGACAAGCGCGCGGCGCAGATTTTGGTGTTCGGGCGCGATGGCCGTCTTCGCGGCGCGGCGCCGGGGCTGTTTGGATCTGCGGTCGGAGATCATACGGCGCCTGGCATCGCGGGGCTCGCGTTGCGCGCAATCCCGGGGCGGGATCGCACAACGCCTGCCGGCCGCTTCGTCGGCGGATTCGGTCCGTCGATCGACGCAGGGCGCGTGCTGTGGGTGGACTACGAGTCCGCGGTCTCCATCCACCCTCTCATTGACGGCCCGACCGAGAGGCGCGGCGAACGCCTTGCATCGCCTTCGCCGGACGACAACCGCATCACCCATGGCTGCATCAACGTCTCGCCCGAGTTCTACGAGCGGATCATCCGTCCGACGTTCGAGCGGGGCGGGGTGTTCTACGTCTTGCCGGATCGCGCGCCGTTGGCGGAAACCTTCCCAGATTTCGCGCAAAGCCGCGAGAGCGCGCAACGCAACGAGGGAAGACGCGCACGGGCCGACCGGCAGTGAGGGACGCATGCGCGTGTGGCGCGCGGGGCGGGTGTACGCGGCGCTGTCGATAGAGGTTGGGGCTCTTCCGTTTTTCGGCGACTTCGTGCCAGGGTGCTTAGTTATTGACCGGATTGAATCGCGTCGGCGCGTTGCGCTGCGGCTTGAGAAAAAGCCCGGCAGGGGTCATGCTTTAGCGTCATGGATAGGCGCTCTGCTATCGTCCTAATCGTTGTCGGCGTTCTGTTGCTGATACCCTCAGCCTACGCGGCGCTGACTATTGCCACGACGAACAGTTGGGCCGTGGCGCTGACAATCGTTGCGATTGCCCTTTTGGTGACGCCGATGGCGGCTCTGGGGCTAATCGCGTGGGGAGTAGCTCGACTTATACGAAAGATGCCCCGTCCTTAAAGCACCACGTCGAGAGAAGCCTCATCGAGACGTGATAGGACATGACCAAAAAGAGGGGCGCTACATAAAGACTGGACGGCGGTTCTCGGCGAAATGCAGAAGTCGCGTGTTGGGCCACCCCGTGAGCCCGCTATCGCGCTATGACCTCTGGGCCCCGGCTCTCCGCTTCGCTCTGGCCGGGGCGCTTGTTCGGACCGTTAGCGCAAGCGTGTTGCGGCGCTACTTCATCTTTCGATCGATCAGCACGGCGAGGAACAGCGCCGGGCCGCCGTGAGCTGTCCATGCGTGTGACGTGCCGCGCTGGATCACGATTTGGCCGGGCTTCAGGCGGGTTTCGCTGTCGTCGAGGATGAGCGAGGCGTCGCCGGAGATTAGGCAGATGATGTCGAGACTGTCGGTCTGGTGCATCGCCGGGTGGCGGTCCTGATCGGTGAGATAATCGGCCGCGTCGAAGTCGGCGAAGCGCTGGCGCGCGATGTCTTTGAGCATTTGCGGCGGCGCGCCTTCGGGCGTCGGCGCGATCACGAACCAGCGCACTTTGACGTGGCCGTCCGCCGGCGCGAGCCCCGGGCGCGTTTCGCCGCGATCGCGCACTTCTTTCGGATCGAGCGGCTCGCCGAGCGCTTCGTGCCAGATCTCGAACAAGCCGCCGAGGTTCGGCTCGCCGATCTCGCCGGAGGGCGGGCCGTCGACGATGACGACGGAGTTTCCGTTTGCTGTGTCGCCGGTGATGACGCGGCGCATGGCTGCGGCGAAGTCGCTCATCTTCGTGGCCCTCGTGTTGTCTTCGTGCCCTCGTGTTTAAACACGAAGACACAAAGCGTACACGACGATCACGAAGGCTAGTTGGCGAGCCGCGAGTGGTGCGGGGAGTCGAGGGCGAAGAGGGGCACGCCGATGTCGAAGGCTTCGCCGGTTTCGACGCGCTGCATCGAATAGGCGCCGCTCATCACACCCGAAGGCGCGGCGAGCGGGGCGGCGCTGGTGTAGCGGAAGCTCTCGCCCGGCGGGATCACCGGCTGCTCGCCGATCACGCCGGCGCCGCGCACTTCCTGCGTCAGCCCGTTCTCGTCGGTGATGCGCCAGAAGCGAGAGATGAGCTGCACCGGATCGCCGGTGCGGTTCTCGATCTCGATCGTGTAGGACCAGACGAAGCGGCCCTCTCTCGGCTTGGACTGATCGGCCAGGAAGGCCGGCTCAACCCGCACGATCATGCCCGCTGTCTCTTGCTCGTACATAGGCTGATCTTAGCCCCGTCCGGGCGCTGGACAAAGCGGCCGATGCAAGCCAGCAAGGGCGCTCCGTTGGGGAAAACGAGGCGAAAGTGACGGCCACGCACGGGGTTCTCTCGGACACAGAAATCAAGCGCGCGATCAAGCAGGGCTGGATCGCCGCCGACGCGCCGTTCCTGGACGACCAGATCCAGCCGGCGAGCCTCGACCTCCGGCTCGGCGAAACCGCCTACCGCCTGCGCGCGAGCTTCCTGCCGGGCGCCGGGGCCAAGGTGCGCGATCGGTTGGACGGTGAACTCGTCATGCACGAGATCGATCTCACCAAAGGCGCGGTGCTGGAAACCGGCTGTGTCTATCTCGTGCAGGTGCAGGAAGAGCTGACGCTGCCGGCGCACATGCACGCCGCCGCCAATCCGAAAAGCTCGACCGGCCGCGTCGATGTGTTCACGCGGCTGATCACCGACGGCGCGCAATCGTTCGATCACATTCCGATGGGCTATCACGGGCCGATGTGGGCGGAGATTTCCCCGTGCACGTTCTCGGTGCTGGCGCGCACCGGCACGCGGCTGTCGCAAATTCGGCTGCGGCGGGGGCCGCCGCATCCGAAGCGCGAAATCAATTTCACCATGGACTTGTCGCTGACGGGCCCGGTCGGGTTTCGGGCGAAGCGCCATTCCGGCGTCATCGATCTCGACCGCATCGGCGGCTACGATCCGCGCGACTTCTGGGAGCCGCTCGACGCCCGGCGCGGCCGCGTCGTGCTCGATCCCGGACAGTTCTACATTTTCGCGTCGAAGGAAAACGTCGTCATCCCGCCCGACGAAGCGGCCGAGATGGCGCCAATCCGGCCGGAGCTCGGCGAGTTTCGCGCCCACTATGCGGGCTTCTTCGATCCCGGCTTCGGCATCGCGCCGAACGAAGGCCGCGCCGTGCTCGAAGTGCGTTCGCGCGACGTGCCGTTCATCGTCGAGGACGGCCAGCCGGTCGGCAAGCTGGTGTTCGAGCCGCTGTCGGGGCCGGTGGAGCGGCTCTATGGCGAGTCCGGCTCGAGCTATCAGGGGCAGGGCCTCAAGCTCTCCAAACACTTCGCGCCCTGGCGGTAAGGACAAACATATGCGTCCTTTTGGAAAACATGCTTGACACTATATAGGCACGAATGACAAATATGTTTGTCATTTAGGCAAATGGATTTGTCATGCCGCAGACCAAGACTTCCAAAGCCCGCACCTATGGCGTCCTGACCCTTGGTCTCGCCGCGACCCTTGTCGTCGCCACCGGCCGGCCGGATTCGGAGGCGGCGGCGTGGATCGCTGAGGCGGGTCTGCCGACAATGGTGCTTTATCTCGCGCCGATCGCGGTTTCGTTCGCCGCGCTCTTGGTCGGCGCGTGGCTCGCGCCCGGCAAGCCGGTTTTGGTGCGCATGCTGATTTACGCTGGCCTCGGCGCCGTCGCCGGCTTCACCATGGCGATGTGCCTCAACTTGTTCGCCGCCGCGCCAGGCCTGATCGAGACCGTGACCGGGCCGCTAGCCGAGCCGGGCCTCATCGAGATTCTGTTGTGGGCGATGACCGGGATCTGTGCAGTGCTTGGCCTGATGGTGCTCGCGCTCGCGCTGATCGGCGGCAGCGCCGTCGTGGCGATCAACGTCGAGGAAGTGGATGCCGAAGCGCTCGATGTGTTGAAGGCGGAACGCGTCACGTTCGGCTGGAGCGCAGCGGGCATGCTGGGGCTTGCGTTTTCGGTCGGCGCGCTCGCGGTCGCGCGGCAAGCGGGGGAGGGCGCCGCGTTCGGGCCGGTGATCGGCTCCATTGTCGGCTTCGTTCTGTACAACATCGCCAGCATCGTGCTGTGGCGCGGCTTCGATGAATTGGAGCGGCGTCACGTCGTCGACGCGTTCTCCATCTCCGCCATCCTGGTCACGATGGGGGCCTTCATCTGGGCTGTTGTCGACGCATCTGTCGGCGCGCCGCCGATCGACGCCGCCGCGCTCTATCTGACGCTGATCTTCGTCCAGATCATCGCGACCTTCTACGTGACCGCCAAGATGATGGGCGAATCCTCGGTGTTCGGTAAGCTGGCATGAGAAACAATCTGCGCGTGCTCCGCGCCGAACGGGCGTGGAGCCAGGCCGAGCTGGCCGAAAAGCTCGGCGCGTCGCGCCAAACCGTGAACGCGATCGAGACGGGGCGCTACGATCCCTCTTTGCCGCTCGCGTTCAAGATTTCGCGTGTGTTCGGGCGGCACATAGAGGAGATATTCTTCGACGACGCCGAAGCCGGCGCGGACGCCGCGGAATGAGAATGGGATCGAGATGAAGCTCGGAAAACTCAAGACGACTTTGTTCGCCGCCGCGGGCGCGCTGCTGATGGGCTGCGCCACGGCGCCCGCCGAGCCGCAATTTCCGCCCGGGCCGGCGCTGTTCGTGGCGCGCGATGCGGATTCGACGATGTATCTGTTCGGTACGCTGCACATCCGTCGCTCGGGCGCGCCCTGGGGCGGGGCGCAGGCGCAGGCCGGTCTCGCCGAAGCGGCGGAAGTCTGGACCGAGATGCTCATTTCGCCGGAGACCGACGCGCAGACGCAGTCGTTGGCGATCCAACACGGCATGGCCGAGGAGGGGCGGCCGCTCTCCAGCTATTTCAGCGCCGAGGAGAATGCCCGCATCGCCGCGACGGCGCAGCGGCTCGGGCTGCAGATGCAGATGCTGGAGCGGATGAAGCCGTGGCTGGTCGGCGTCACGCTGTCGGTCATGCCGATGCTGCAGGCGGGTTACGATCCGGCGCAAGGCGCCGACCGTCTGATCGACGCGTACGCCGATCAGCATGGCAAGACGCAGCGTTCGTTCGAGACGGCGGAAGAGCAGATCCGGATGCTCGCCGGCTTCAGCGACGAGGTGCAGCGCCAGATGGTGCTGGAAGCGCTCGACGAGATCGACGAGGGCGGCACGCAGATGGAGACGATGGCGACGGCCTGGGAAACCGGCGATCTCGCGACGCTCGAACGCATGGTGGTGACCGAGTTCCGCACCGAATACCCGGAATTCTACGAAAAGCTGCTCGCCGACCGCAATGATGCGTGGGTGGAGACGCTGGACGCGGAGCTGCGCGGCGCCGGCGTCGATTTCGTCGCCGTGGGCGCCGGCCACATGCTGGGCGAGGACGGCGTCGTCGCCCAGCTGCGCGCGCGCGGCTATACGGTCGAGCGGGTCGAGTAGCCGCTAGAACGAGCCGGTCAGCGCCAGCACACGGTGCGGGGTGATGTCGTCGCGGCTGCTGCAGACATCGCGCCGCGCCACCTTGCGGCGGTGGCGCAGCGTGTTGAACGCGGCGCGCAGGGCGCGCTCGAGCGGGCTGCGGCGCGCTTGCTTGCTCAGCGTGCGCGGCGCCTGCCAGGCTGCGACATAATCCGATTGCTGGATCGGCTGTTCGACCAAGGGCGTCGGCTCGCCGGTCTTCTGCGTCAGCACCAGCAGGTGCAGCTGATCGCGGCTGGTGATGTCGACGCGGCGGCCGACGTCGCGCGGCGCGCGCACTTCGTACCAGAGATCGGGCGTGCTGGCGGGCGCGGCGAACACGCGCGTGCCGGCGTAGCCGCGCTCTGGGGCGTAGAGCTGATAGAAGAATTCCGGCGAGAATTGATAGAAGCCGTGGCCGACGAAATTGTTGCTGGGCAGCACGTGCAGGATGTGCGCGCCTTTGGCGCTGAGCTTCGCGACGTTGTCGAACGCAACGGGCACGTTGAAGACGTGTTCGAGGGTGCCGAAGTCGAGCACGACGGAGAATTGCTCGCCGCGGTCAAGCGGCTTGTTCATATCGTGGATGATGTCGGCCTGCTCGTAATCGGAGGCGTCCATGGATTTGACGAGACCGGCTTCGAACGCGCTCTTCAGCAGCTCTTCGCAATAGCCTTGCAGCGAGCCGCCGCGGGCGATGGCGGCGAGGTCGGCGCGATTTCGCTGACGGAAGAATGCTTCCAGCTCGTCGTTGGAGACGTTCATGCGGTGGCGGCCGATGGTGACGACGCGCGAGAAGTCCGCGCCGCTCGAACGTGCGAGCGCCATCAGGCCGAGCGCCCCGGCGTCAACGCCCATATTCCTCCCCCGCATCGTTGCTTTGATCGCCGCCACATTGCCACGCCGGCGGGCGCCGGGCTAGGGGCGGCTGCGCCTCACGGCTGCTGTTCCGCGCTCTCTTCGATCAGCTTCATCGGCGCGGCCAAAGCGCCGGCGCGCAACAGGATGGCGAGCGTTGTGGCGCTTTCAGCCGTGAAGTTGCCCGAGATTTGTCCGGAGCCGCCGCAAATGGCCTCATTGATGCGCGGCGCGGTCAGCACTTGTCCGTCGAGCAGGATAGCGAAGCGCTCGCCGGTGTGGTCGCGCGTGATGCGGCAGAAGCGGCGCGCGCCTTCGCTGTTCAGCTGGAAGGAGAGGACGAACTCACCCGTCTGCGGATCGGTGCTGGGATGGGCGCGCGCCAGCTCGTCGCCGGTGAGCCGCACGCGCCGCTCGACCACTTCGGCATTGTCGCCGGCGATCGGGTGCGGCGGAGCGAGGATGGTGTTGATCGGCAACGCGCCGGCGGACATGTCCTTCGGCGCGACCTCGCGCACGAGGTGAAAGGTGAGCAGCCCGGTTTCGCCGACCAATGTGCGCAGTCGGTTCATGTCGTCGACAGCGGATGCGTTCACGCGGATATGATTGCGTTCGGTGACCTCTACCGATACTCGGTCGCCGAACGAAGCTAGGCGCCGGCGCACAATCTCGGCGTTCTGACTTGCAGCTTCGCCGGCGAGCGCTTCGAGCTGCTGGTCGTTGACGCGCGCCTCGAGGACGCCGGGCGCGGGGGATGCGATGTCGAGACCCAGGGCGCCGTTCTCGGCGCCGTAGCGACCTGCGGCGCTCAGCGCGCGTTGGGTGTCGTTGCTGTCCGCCAGTTCGAGACGCACCGCGCCTTCAGCGATCGAGGCGGACTCGATCGGAATAGCCGGGCTGACGACGCGCATCACGGTGGCGAGCCGCTCCCGCGCCGCTTCGAGGCGCTCGCTCCGAATGGCCTCGCGATCGATCTCGAACACCAACTGCGTGCGCAACCGATGTTGCGCGGCGGCCGCCGTGAACTGGCTCGAGACGCTCGGCCATACGATGAAGGCCGCGCCGGCTAGGCCGAGCAACAGCGTCATGGCCGCGATCGCAAGCAGTCTCATACGGGCCTCCTGCCGGATCATAGCGGAAGCAGGACTGCACTCAAACACCGGGCAGGATCAGCTCTGCCGGACCGTGCGGCGAATTCTAAATCCAGCCCCACTCGTCGCCGAGCGTCGCCAGTGCGCCGGCGGATTGGATCGCGTTGCCGTTCAGCAGCCAGACGAACACTGTGCCGGTGTCGTTGTTCTGCCAGGCGATGTCGTCGCGGCCGTCGCCGTTATAATCGCCCACGGTCTGCAGCGTCCATTCGGCGGGATCGATGCTGGCGAGGACGCCGGCGCTGGTCAGCACGCCGTTCTCCATCTGCCAGCTGACGATCAGCCCATCGTCGCGCTGCCAGATCAAATCCGAGAAGCCGTCGCCGTTGATGTCGGCGACCGCGCCAAGGCTCCACTCCGTGCCGGCGAAGGCCGAGGTCGGCGCCGCGCCGGCGATGCTCATGCCGTCCATATTCCAGATGAAAGAGAGCCCGTCGTCGCGCCGCCACAAAAGATCTTCGCGGCCGTCGCTGTTGAAGTCGCCGACGCCGTCGAGGCTCCACTCCGGCCCGAGCGCCGTCAATGCGCCGCCGCTGGCGATGGCGGTCCCGTCCATCTGCCACATGACGACGGTGCCGTCGTCATGGCGCCAGATGAGATCGTCCTTCCAGTCGCCGTTGAAGTCGCCGGCGGCGAGATAGCTCCATTCGGCGCCGAGCGTCAGGATATCGCCTTCGGCCTCGATCGCGGCGCCGTTCATTTGCCAGCTGAACACGCGTCCGTCGGCGTCCTGCAGCAGGATGTCGTCGCGCCAGTCGCCGTTGAAGTCCGCCGTGTCGAGCACGGTGGAGCCGGCGGGCAAAACCGCCAAGCCTGCGGCCGCCGTGATGCTCATCCCGCTGACGTTCCAGCTCACCAGGAAGCCGTCGTCGCGCACGAACAGCATGTCCGAGGTGCTGTCGCCCGAGAACGTCCGTTGCGGCGCGCGGAAATAAACGTCGCGATCGGTGAAGGAGAGCGCTTCGATGCTGGTGAGCGTGTCGAAGCCGAGGGCGCTCCAAACGTCCCACGTGCCGTCTGCGTTGCGTTCCCAACCGGCGCTGCTGGACTCGATGTCGAACCGCGCAGTATCGAACCCGGCGCCGCCGTCGATGATGTCGTCGCTTTCGCGACCTTCAAGATTATCGTCGCCATCTGCGCCGACCAGCGTGTTGGCGTAGCCGTTCCCTCGCAGCGTATCGGCATGCTGCGAACCGACGATCGCTTCGATCTCGACAATCATATCACCAGCGGCGTCGCCAGTGTTCGCGGCGGAGTTGATAAGGTCGACCACGACGCCGGATGCGGCGTCTTCGTAGCTCGCGGTATCCGTATCGCCGTAGCCGCCGTTGATATCGTCTGCGCCGGCTCCTCCGATCAGATAGTCGTTCCCATTTTGCCCGACGAGATCATCGTTCCCATCGCCCCCGATCAGCACATCATTGCCGTAATAGCCGCCATCCAGCCGATCGTCGCCGGCGCGGCCCTCAAGGTGATCGTCGCCCAACAGGCCCGAAGTCAGAATGTTGTTCTGCGTGTTCCCCCGCAGCGTGACGCCACCCTCGCCGCTCGTGACATTTTCGATAGAGACGTAGGTGTCGCCGACGGCTTCGCCGGCGTTGGCGCCAGGGTTCTCCAAATCCACCGTTATCGGGCCGGCGTAGAAAACCGTATCCGATCCATCCCCGCCGTCGAACTGATCGGCGCCGGCGTATCCGTAAAAGCCGTCATTGCCGCCGCCGCCGAAGAGTTGATCGTCGCCGCCCAACCCATAGAGGGTGTCGTTGCCGCTTCCGGTCGTAAGGATGATTTTTTCGAAGTCTGTTGAAACGGGCCGACTGACAACGTTAGTGGTAAGCGATGAGAAATCGATGATGGCGATGTCGAAGCCATCGCCGCCATACACCTGAACGCCTCCACCGCCGATCGCTGACGCCGACATGCTGAATGTGTCGTCGCCATGCGTAAGCCTGAGAGTGCCTAAGGTCTCGACGTTTCGAACCGTGACGGTGCCGAAGGTTACGCCGGCCTCGGTCGCCATGGCGGCCGTGGAGAAGTTGACGCCGTTCAGCCCACGCTCAAACATCGACAAGAATTGTAAATGGTCAGTACCCTCGCCGCCGTCGATGATGTCGCCGCCGGCGGCGGTGATGACGGCAGGCCAGGACTCGAAGGAATCGTCGCCGGCGCCGCCGTACAGAGTGTTGCCGCCATCGAAACCGGTCAGGTCGTCGTTGCCGCCGCCGCCTGACAGCGTATAGCCGCCGTTGCCAACCAGGGTGTCGTTTGCCGAGCCTGCCGTGATTTGCAGCCTCGGTCCGTAAACTTTGAGCTGGTAGCCGCCAGCGTTTACCTGATGGGTTGACATGAACACAGCGGTGTTCGTCGAAGAGAGATCGAGCACCACCGTATCGGCCGTTGTGCCGTGGACTTCGAGGCGAATATTGAGCGCGCCGACAAAATTCACGGTTTGCGCGCCGGTTCCCAAAAGGATCGAGAACGTCTCCATGTTCTGGAACGTCGTGCCGTTCGCCAGTGTAACCGGCGACGCGGATCCCCAGTTGCTGATGTCGTACGCGCCCGGATCTGCGAAGTAGACGCTTAACCGATCAAAGCCGGCGCCGCCGTCGATGATATCCTGGCCCCGGGAGGCTATGGAGTCATCTCCATCGCCGCCGTTCAGCGTGTTCGCGCCATCGCCGCCGTTAATGGTGTCGTTGCCGGCGCCGCCTTCGATGATGTCATCGCCGCCATAACCGTCGAGTCCGTCATTGAGGGCGCTGCCGTTGAAGGTGTCATTTCCCTGAAAAAGGATGCTGTAAAACGTGTAGGCGTCCTTGCCCGCGGCGTTGCGAAACGCCGCGACAGAGATTGAGAGGCCGGTGATGTTGACGATGTTGACGCCGCCAGCGACGAACGAAATGCCGGTGATCGTGCCGCTATTTGGCAAATTGCCGCTGTAGCTGCCGAAGCCGGTCCCGGTGAAGAACCAACGCTCGTCGAACGCTGCGTAGTAGGATTGGAATTGCGTGGAGGAGTAACCCGGCTGCCCAACCGAGGAGGCCATCACGCCGGCGCCGAGAGGGTCGCCCGAATTAGCTCCGCCAAAATGTGTAATGGTCGCCATCTATCGCCCCCAAAGGCGCGCCGTTTCGAAGGATGTTACGGGCGTACCGTTAGGGCGTCTAGGGCGCTCCAAGCTCAGCCGGGCAGAACCAGCTTGGCGCTGAAGCCTCGGGGAGTGCGGTTTGCAAGCTCGAGGCGGCCGGCGTGGGCTTCGGCGATGGCTTGGGCGATGGCGAGGCCAAGGCCGGCGCCGTTCGCGCTGGAGCTGCGGGCTTCGTCGGCGCGGAAGAACGGGGCGGTGAGTTTGGCGAGCTGGTCTTGCGGCACGCCGGGGCCTTCGTCGTTCACTTCGACCACGGCTTCGCCGCCTTGGCGATAAGCGCGCATGACGCCGCCGCCGGCGTACTTCGCCGCGTTCTCTGCGAGATTGCGCAACGCGCGGGCGATTTCGCTCGGGCGGCATTCGGCGATCACCGGCTCGTTCGCTTCGGCGCGTACGTTAACGCCCATGTCCTGCAGCTCGCCGCAGAGCGTGCGGGCGATTTCGGCGAGGTCGACCTTGCTGCGCGCTTCTTCGCTGGCGCCGGCGCGGGCGAGGGCGAGCGCCTGTTCGGTCAGCTGCTCCATCTCTTCAACCGAAGCGAGCAGGCGCTGGCGCGTCGCTTCATCGTCGACCAGTTCGGCGCGCAGGCGGATCGCGGTGATCGGCGTGCGCAGATCGTGGCTGAGCGCCCACAGCATTTGCCGCTGACGGCTGAGCTGTCGGCCGAGCCGTTCGGCCATGGCGTTGAAGGCGGTCGAGGCGCGGCGCACGTCTTCGGGGCCGCTCACGGGGGCGGCGACGTTGGCTTGTCCGGCGCCGAGCGCGCGCGCGGCGTTGGCGAGGTCCGCAAGGGGCCGGCCGATCTGACGCGAGACCAAGGCGGCGCCGATGCCGACAATGATCACCGAAGCGAGCGCCGCAGCGAGCACGCCGAGCGGCGCAGGGCGCGGGCCGGGCAAGCGGGCGCGGGCGTTGAGCCAGGCGCCTTCCTCGAGCCGGACCGAGACGATGACTTCGGTTGCGCGCACGATCGGGCCTTCTTCCGGGTCGATGCGGCGAAGATGGCGCGGGCCCTCGCCCTCGAACTCGCGCGTGCGCCGCCGCCAGCGGCGCGAGGGTCCTTCGACCGTGCGCGATTGTGCGCGCACGTCGGCGTTGGCGAAGCGCTCGGCGATGCCGCGGGCGATGCGCCCGCCGGGCCCGCCGGACGGGGCGTGCTCCACTTGGGGTGCTTCGCTGACATTGTAGCGCAAGCTGAAGTCGCGGATCGCTTCGGCGACGAAGGGGCGCCTGTCGGCGGGAAGCTCGCGCAGCCGCTCGGCGGTGAAGGCGACGCGCTCGATGACGCTGCTCTCCGCCGCGCGCCGGAGCGCCGCGCCGCGTTCGTTGGCGTAGATGGCGAAGGCGATCGCGTAGGAAATGATCACGGCTAGCACGGTGACGAGCACCATGCGGCCGGTCAGCGTGTTGAACGGATTGAGCTTCACGCCTTTTCGACCGGCGCTGTGAAGACGTAGCCGCCGCCCCAGACGGTCTTGATCAGCTTCGGCGAGCGGGCGTCGGCTTCGATCTTGCGGCGGAGGCGCGAGACTTGGGTGTCGACGGCGCGGTCGAACACGTCGGTCCCGCGGTCGAAGGCGAGATCGAGCAATTGCTCGCGCGAGAGCACGATCTTGGGCCGCTGCAGGAAAGTGAGCAGCAGGCGATATTCACCGGTGCTCAGTTCTTCGACCTTGCCCTCGTCGTCGACCAGTTCGCGCTCGGCGAGCTTCAGCCTCCAGCGGTCGAACGCCAGCACCTCGCCGGTCGGCGCTTCGACGTTGGGCGGCAGCGCGTGGGTGCGGCGCAGCACGGCGTCGATGCGGGCCAAGAGCTCGCGCGGGTTGAACGGCTTCACCACGTAATCGTCGGCGCCAACTTCGAGGCCGATGATGCGGTCGAGCTCCTCGGCGCGGGCCGAGAGCAGGATGACAGGGATGTGGTTGGTCTCGCGGATGTGACGGCAGAGCGAAAGGCCGTCCTCGCCCGGCATCATGATGTCGAGGATGACGAGGTCGATCCGGTTTTCCTTGATCGCCTTGCGGGCGGCTTCGGCGCTGTCGACGGCGCTGGCGCGGCGGCCGTTCTTCTTCAGGAACTGGGCCAGGGATTCGCGGATTTCGCGGTGGTCGTCCACGACCAGAATGTGCGGGTCCTCCAGCGTCATGGGGCTTAAGTGCGCTTGGGCTCGCGAAAAATCTACTAAGCACGCGTGCCGAACTTGTGCCAAAGCTTGGCGCCGCCGGAGAGGCGACACACTTAGGCAAGAATGCGGGCGTCTTGCCTTGAGGCCGCCCAGATCGGCGCCCCTCTAGGGGTTGAGATGTGAGGGATGACTCGATGCGCTTCAGATTTGCTGTCGGACTGGTTTGCGCCGCTTTGACGTTGGGCGCCTGCGCCAGCGGCGGGGCCAGCGGGTCGCGCTCCGACGAACCGATCCGGGCGCTGATGTCCGCCGACGCGCTGATGTTCGTGAGCTTCGACACCAATGCCGACCTGATCACCAGCGCGGCTGAGATCGACGCAGGCCGCGAACGCGAATTCACGCGCGCTGACGCCAACAGCGACGGCTCGCTGTCGCCGATCGAGTTTCAGAACTGGGGCAATCTGGTGCTGGGCGGCGGCCAACTCGGGCCTTATCGGCTCGATTTCGACCGCAACGTCGACAACACCATCACGCGCGAGGAATTCGACACCGAGATCCGCGGTCGCGTAGTCGATTACGACCAGGACGAGAACGGCGACTTGGCGCGCTCCGAGTTCGTGCGTCTGGTCGGCCAGGCCCGGCCGCCGCGGCGGCGCATCACGCCGACCATGCCGCCGAACTGATCGGCGCCGACAAAGTCTGGCGCCAGTCCGGGGTGCGATGAAAAACGACGGACAAAGGTCGGTCGTAGCGTTCAACCCATCGGACGGCGCATTCCCCCTCCCCATGGCGCCGTACGAGGCTCCTCGCGCATCTCCCTCGCCGAGGAGCCGGAGATGAATGGCGGCCGGCGCTTCTCCCCCAGCGCCGGCCGCTTTTTTTGCGGGACCCCGACAAACTTTGTCGCAAGCGCGACCAACGGGCGCAAAAGCACGCTTGTAGAAGCGCAGCATGGCCGGAGCGTTGGGCGGCCGATGGAGAGCAAAATGCGGAGAATCTTGGCGGCCGCGGCGGGACTCGCGGCGCTGGCCGGCGCAGCAGGGATCGCGATGGCGCAAACCGAACCGGCGCAGGCGCCGGAACGCGGCGTGTCGCGATTGTGGCAGGGCGATTCAAACAATGACGGCGTGCTGACGCGCCAGGAATTCGACGCCGCGCGCGCGGCGCACTTCGGCGTGCTGGATCAGGACAATAACGGCCAGGTCTCGCGTGCGGAGTTTCGCGAGCTGCGCGGCGAGCGTCATGAGCGCCGGGGACGCCGCGGCCATCGCGGCGGCATGCGGCATCTCGCGGGCGCCGATGCGAACGAGGACGGCGCCGTCACCCGCGAGGAATTCCTGGCGCGGCCGATCGCGCATTTCGAACGCCTCGACGCCAACGATGACGGCGTGATCTCCGCTAATGAACGGCCGCAGCGGCGCGAGCGCGGCGAACGCCATGGCCGCCGCAGCTTCGATTCGAACAACGACCGCCAGATTTCGCGCGGCGAGTTCGCGTCGATGGGCGAGCGCATGTTCGAGCGGCTCGACGCCAACGATGACGGTCGCGTGACGCGCGAAGAGGCCGAGGCCGCGCGCCATCATCGGCGCGGGCGTCACTGACACGGGGGGCGCGGTCGGGTGGCGGGCAATCCTCCGGTCGCGCCTTTGCTCTGTCGCAACGGGGGAAGGGACTTGCCGCCGCCGCGCCGGCGGCCAAGTGAGGATGGGAAATGCTCGCCGCACTGAAACAGAAAGTCGCTGAGATCTGGTCCAAACGCCCCGGCGTGCTGCGGGGGCGCAACCTCTATCTCGTCGGCGGCGGCCTCGCCGTGGTGCTGGCGATCTGGATGATCTTCGGCGGCGGCGACGACGAGGAGCCCTATCGCACCGCGCAGGTCGATCGCGGCGCCATCACGCGCGTCGTGAGCGCGACCGGCACGCTGCAGCCGTTGGTGTCGGCCAATGTCGGCTCGACGGTGTCGGGCCCGGTGCAGAGCGTTTCGGTGGATTTCAACAGCCAGGTGCGCGCCGGCCAGGAATTGGCGCGGCTCGATCCGACGCCGTTCCAGCAACGCATCGTCCAGGCGCAAGCGCAATTGGCGCAGGCGCAAGCGCAGGCCGCGGTCGCGAACTCCGATTACCAGCGTTACGTGCTGCTGCAGCAGCGTGGCTTCGCTTCCGAGCAATTGATGGCGCAGCAGCGCGCGGCGCGCGATACGGCGCGCGCGGCGGTGGCGCAAGCGGCGGCGCAAGTCGCGACCGCGCGCACGGATTTGGAGCGCAGCGTGATCCGCTCGCCGATTGATGGCGTTGTCGTCGATCGGCAAGTGAACGTGGGCCAGCCGGTGGCGTCGAGCCTGCAGGCGGCGACTTTGTTCGTGATCGCGCAGGATCTGTCGCGGCTGCAGGCGAACATCACCGTCGATGAGGCCGATATCGGCGAAGTCAACGAAGGCATGGCGGTGCGCTTTACCGTCGATGCGTTTCCGGACCGCGAGTTCGAAGGCCGCGTCAGCCAGGTGCGCCAGCAGGGCGTCGCCGAAAGCGGCGTTGTCAGTTACACGGTTGTGGTCGAAGCGGACAATCCCGGCCGTCAGCTGCTGCCCGGCATGACGGCGAACGCCGAGATCGTGCTGGAGCAGCGCGAGAACGTGCTGCGCGTGCCGAACACGGCGCTGCGCTTCCGCCCGGCGGATGAAGAGCTGGTCGCGCGCGGGCAAGAGCTGATGCAGGGCGAAGGCGGACGCCGTCGCGGCGGCGCCGGCGAGGCGCAAGCGCAGACGCGCGGCGAAGGCGGCGGTCAACGCGGCGGCCGAGGCGGGCGCGGCGTCGGCCAGTTGGCCGAGGCGCTCGAACTCACCGAAGCGCAGCAGGCGCGGGCGCGCGAGCTGTTCGAACAGGCGGCGGCGTCGATGCCGCGCGGCGAAGGCCGTGGCAATCGCCGAGCGGCGATGCGGCAGGTGCGCGAGCAGGTGATCCGGGAGCTGGAGCCGAGCTTCACGCCGCGCCAGCGCGAATTGCTTGCGGCGATGCGCGCCGGCAATGGGCTGCGTCAGGAGATCCGTCAGCAGGCGATCGTCTGGGTGTTGCGCAACAACCGGCCGGAGCCAGTGCTGGTGGAGATCGGCGTCGCCGACAATTCACATACTCTGGTGCATGGCGGGCTCGAGGAAGGCGATGAGGTGATCATCGGCGGCGGCCCGCAACGCGAAGAGGAGCAGCGCGGCATGGGCGGACGCGGCGGCCCGGGCGGCGGCGTGCGTATCCGGGGCGCATGATGGATACGCTGATCCAAGCGCGTAACCTGCTGAAGCTCTATCGCATGGGCGAAGAGACCGTGCATGCGCTCGACGGCGTGAGCTTCGAGATCGGGCGCGGCGAGTATTGCGCCATCGTCGGGCCATCGGGCTCCGGCAAGTCGACGATGATGAACATTATCGGCGGCCTCGACACGCCGACGGACGGCAAGATCGTCATCGACGGGGCCGATATCGGCGAGATGAGTGACGAAGACCTCGCGCTCTTCCGCAACCGCACCATCGGCTTCGTGTTCCAGAGCTTCAATCTGCTGCCGCGGATGACGGCGCTCGAGAATGTCGAGCTGCCGATGATCTATGGCGGCGTGCCGCCGAAGGAGCGGCATGAGCGCGCGGCGGCGCTGTTGCATCGCGTTGGCCTCGGCGAGCGGATGGGACACAGGCCGACCCAGCTTTCCGGCGGCCAGCAGCAGCGTGTGGCGATCGCCCGCGCGCTCGCGGGCAAGCCGCCGCTCTTGCTCGGCGATGAACCGACCGGCGCGCTCGACAGCCACACCGGAGTCGAGATCATGCGACTGTTCGAAGAGCTGAACAGCGAAGGCGTGACGATCGTGCTGGTGACGCACGACCACGACGTGGCCGCCGCCACGCGGCGCACGATCGAGATGCGCGATGGGCGCATCGTCGCTGACAACACACAACAGCGGAGCGCGCGCCATGATGCGCACGTCTGACCTGATCGCAAGCGCGGCGCGGGCGCTTCGGTCCAATCCGATGCGCTCGGCGCTGACGGCGCTTGGCGTCATCATCGGCGTCGCCTCGGTGGTGGCGATGGTGGCGCTGGGCTCGGGCGCGCAGGCGCAGGTGGAGCGCTCGATCGCCTCGCTCGGCTCGAATCTGTTGATCGTCGTGCCCGGCGCGCAGCGCGGCGGCGGCGGCGTCCGCGGGCAGGCAGGCGCCGGCGGCGGCTGGGACGCGCTGACGATGGACGACGCCGAGGCGATCGCGGCGCAGGTGGAGGGCGTGGCCGTTGTCGCGCCTTCGCAACGCGCGCGCACGCAGGTGATCGCCAACGGCCTCAACTGGAATCCGGAAGTAAACGGCGTGACGCCGGCCTTCCTACTGGCGCGCGATTGGGAGATCGCGCAAGGGCGCATGTTCGACGAAACCGAGGAGCGGCAGGCGCGGCGCGTCGTCGTGCTCGGCCAGACGGTGGCGACGGAGCTCTTCCCGAACGTTGATCCGATCGGCCAGAGCGTGCGCATGTCCGGCGGGACGTACGAGGTGATCGGAGTGCTGGAAGCCAAGGGCCAGACCGGCTTTCAGGATCAGGACGATGTCGTTCTCGCGCCGCTGACGACGGTGAAGCGCCGCATCGCCGGCCGGCGCGGGCGCGGCAACAGCGTCAGCCAGATTTCGGTGAAGGCGCAATCGGAGGACCTGCTCACCAGCGTTCAAGAGGACGTCGAGACACTTTTGCGACAGCGCCACCGCACGCGAGAGGGCGAAGACGACTTCATGGTGCAGAATTTGAGTTCGATCAGCGAGGCGATGGCGCAAACCACAGGCGTATTCACTGCGCTTTTGGCGGGAATTGGCGGGGTGTCGCTGCTGGTCGGTGGTATAGGCATCATGAACATCATGCTGGTGAGCGTAACTGAACGGACGCGTGAGATCGGTTTGCGGAAGGCCTTGGGCGCGCGGCGGTCAGATATTCTTCATCAGTTCGGCTTGGAGGCGGTGACGCTTTCCGTTGCGGGTGGGATCATTGGCCTCATTATCGGCGTCGGCGGCGCGTGGTTAATGACGAGTTTGTTTAACCTGCCGCTCGTACTATCGCCGCTGCATGCGGCGCTGGCGATCGGCTTCTCGGGCGCTGTCGGCGTCCTGTTCGGCGCTTACCCCGCGTGGCGCGCGGCGCAGCTCGATCCGATCGAAGCGCTCAGGCGGGAATGAGGAAGAAGTTCTCATGCGTTTGGTGATTGCATCTCTGGCCGCCTTGATCGCGGCGACCGCGCCAGCATCGGCCGAGACGCTGGCGGAGTCGATGGTGTCGGCGGTGGAGTCGAACCCGACCTTGGCGGCGCAGCGTCAGCGCTTGAACGCGACGCGCGAAGCGCTGCCGCAGGCCTGGGCCGCGGCGCTGCCGCAAGTTTCGCTTTCGGCCGGCGCCACGGCAGGCGATCGCGATTCCGACAATCCGGCGCTGGAGGAAGACCGCGACGAGACCTGGACCGCGAACGCCAATGTCTCGCAGCTCCTGTTCGGCTCCGGCCGCGTGATCGCTTCCACGCGCGCGGCGCGGGCGCAGATCGCCGGCGCGGTCGCGGATTATGAATTAGCGCAGCAGACGCTGCTGCTCGATGTGACGCGCGCTTATGCGGACGTACGCCAAGCGCAAGCCGTGGTCGCTGCGCGCGAGCAGACCGTGTCCAACCTTTCGCGCCTGCTCGAATATGCGCAGGCGCAGTTCGATGCGGGCGTCGTCACGCGGACCGACGTGGCGCAGGCGCAAGCGCGCTACGCGCAGGCCCGCACACAACTCGTGCAGGCGCAAGGCACGATGGCCGCCGCGGTGCAGGCCTATCAGCGCCTGGTCGGGCGCCCTCCGTCAGGGTTGACGGCGCCGACCCCAGCGACAGGGCTGCCGTCGGATTTGCCAACGGCGCTCGATCTTTCCGTCGACAACAGCCCGGTGCTGATCGGCGCGCAGGCGGATACGCGGCTGGCCGACGCTAATGTCGATGTCGCGGCGGCGCAGGGGCGCGTGAACGTGACGCTCGAAGGCGGCTTCGGCACGGGCGGCGACTTCAACGACGATGCGCTCGAAAGCACCAGCGACAGTGTCGGCGTGCGCGTTTCGGTGCCGCTGTTCGAGGGCGGCGCGATCCGCTCGCGCACCCGCGCGCAGCGGGCGCTGCGTTCTGCCGCCAACCTCGATTTGGCCTCGGCGCAGCGCAACGTGCAGGAGGCCGTCACCAACGCCTGGACGGGCCTTGCCAGCGCGCGCGCGGCGGTGGAGTCTGCGCGCGAGCAGGTGGCGGCGGCCGAACTTGCTTATGAAGGCGTGACGCTGGAGCAGGAGACGGGTCTACGTTCGACGGTCGAGGTGCTCGACCAGGAAGCCGATCTGCTGACGGCGCGCATCGCGCTGGCGCAAGCCGAACGCGATCTCGTCGTGGCCGAGCGGCAGCTGCTGGCGGCGGTGGGCATCTTGAGCGTTCAGGCCGGCGGCGGCGGCGTGATCGAGGACGACGACCTGCGCGGGCGCTGAGGCGCGCGGCTCAGCTTTCGGCGCGCTGCGCGTCCGGCGGCGTCTCGGCCGCGGCGCCTTCGGCGTAGGCGGCGCTGAGCTGGCGATAATAGCGCGAGTTGAAGGCGAAGATCGTCGCCATGACGCCCAATACGCCGGCGATGCAGAAGACGAGGGCGATGCCGCGCTCCGGTCCGCGTCCGAACCAATCCCCGATCGCGTCGGCCCCTGCGCCCGTGGTCATGAACGGGATGAGGACGAACTGCGCCAGCGGCGCGATCAGGAACGCCGTGAGCGGCGAAGCCGCCTGCTCGACCGCCTGCGCGAAGCCGAACACGCGGCCCTGACGTTCGAACGGGACGACTTTCTGCAAGGTCGTGTGCTCGGCCGCTTCCGCATAGGGGCCGAGGAAGAGCCAGATGAAGCAGCCTGCCGCCAGCAGCGGGATCGACGATTGGATCGTGAAGACGGCGCTGACCGACCAGACGATCAGATTGACGATCATCAATGTGCGCAGCGGATTGGGGCCGAGGCCGGTCCGCGCAATGACGAGGCCGCTCAGGATGAAGGCGGTCGACACGAACGCCCAGAGCAGGCCCCAACGCTCGACCGACATGAGCGAAAGGCCGTAGGCGTCCATCAGCGCCATGAACACGCCGCCCAGCAGGTTGTTGAAGGCGCCGAAGATGATCAGCGCGATGAGGCCCGGCACGCCGATGACGACGCGGACGGTGCCGGCGATATCCAAGCGCCGCGGCTCATGGCTTTCGCGCGTGAGAGACGGTTCGTCGACGTGGACGAAGGCCAGGTGCGCGAAGGCGAGGACCGAGAAGGCGAGCGCGAAGCCCAAAGTCGCGACCATGCCGCCCCAGGCCACGAGGAAACCGCTGATCGCCGATGTGGTCAGGAAACCGATGCCGGTCACCATGCCGACGAGGCCGTTCGCCTTGTCACGGCGGTCTTCGGGGATGAGCGCGGTGACGAGCGTGGGCAAGGCGATGTTGCGGATGTTGCCGGCGATGACGCCGAACATCACCGTCAGCACGAACAGCCAGAGCGGAACGCCGGCGATGTTCGTCAGGCTTTCCGCAGGCGTGGCGGCGTGAATGGCCCAGGCGGCGCCGTAAAGCGCGAACGAGGCCACACTCGATCCCATCATCACCAGCTTCTTGCGATGATGATCGACCAGGCCCCCGAACCAGATGCTGAGCGCCGCGGTGAGCACCAGATAGATGCCGGCGATCATGCCGGTCGCGAACACGGACTGGGTTTCGAGGAAGATCCAGAACGTCACCGCGAACCAGACGGTGAAGTTGGTGATGCTGGCGACGAGCGTGTTGCCGAGGAGGTGGTGGAAGGCCGTCATCGCGCGCTTTCGAACCTGAAGCGCAGCAGCTGCGCGATCGGTACACATAGTCGCTCAGCCCCGCCGGCCGCCAGTGGCGCCGCCGCGCGCGTTGGGCTTGCAGCCGGCCCGAAACGCGTTATCTCTCTCGGCCGCTATTGCGGGCGTAGTTCAGAGGTAGAACGTCAGCTTCCCAAGCCGATGACGGACGTGCGAAAACAATAGGATAGCTGCAACATCGGCCTGTGAACCGCCATTGATTACACTTGGTTTTTTGGGTCCGTTGCAACAGAAAAAAGCGTGGGAATCGCGATCCGAAACATCCGAGCCGCGGCCAGCCTCCACCCGCGTTCGCGTTGCTGATTGACGCTCGTTGGATTCGCTGAAGGCGGTGAACGGGGGGCGTCAGATGTCCCCGAAGCGTGCGTCATGGACGGCCGACTGGAGCATGCGAACCGGCACGGCGCGAACCAATGGAGGGCGGCGATCGATTTGATCGACTTTCTCGAATCCGTGCTCGGCTTTTGCAACGAAGTCAGCCTTGGCGGCGAACGCGCGGGCGAGGGATAATTCGCCGTCCTCAGGGGCAGTCGTTTCTCGCGGTGAGTATAGCGCGGGCCGAAGGACATGACGTGCAACCACCCACGCAGCCAGCCGGCGCCCAGCGACTCTAGGTTTTCGAGGACCTTCGGTCCGATCGCTTTCGCACTGAGCGCAGCGCCGCAAATGCCGAGCGTCAGGCGCTCTTGGACTGGGGCGCGGCGCCGGTTGAGGCGGCAAGCGCGGCGCGAACCTCGCGCAGTTTGGGCGGTTTGCTCAAGACATGATCGATGTTGGCGGGCAGCGCTTCCTCGGCCATCAGCCTTTCGCCCCAACCGGTCAGCAGCAGAACAGGCGTCTTAGGCGAGGCTGCCTTCACGGCGGCCGCCACGCGCCTTCCGTCGAGCTTGGGCATGCCGAGGTCGGTGATCACCACATCGAACGCCTTGGCCGTTCCCAGCGCGCTCGTGAAGGCGGCAACCCCCGCGGGTCCGTCGTTGGCGGCAGCCACCAAATGCCCATCGCCCTCCAGCACATCGCGAAGCGAGCGCAGAAGGATCGGGTCGTCATCGATGATGAGGAGCTTGAGGCGCTCGGCGGGTCGTGCGAGTTCGGCGGGTTGTGCGCGCGCGCCCGCCGAATCGGCCGGCGCTGCGTCCAAGATGAGCCGCACCGTCGTTCCCTGCCCAAGCGCGCTCTCGATCTCGATGTCGCCGCCATGACGCCGCACCGCGCCATACACCATGGCAAGACCAAGCCCTGTCCCGCGCTCGCCTTTGGTTGTGAAGAATGGCTCAAGGCAGCGAGTGCGCGTGGCCTCATCCATACCGGCGCCTGTATCGGTGACCTCGATCTGGACCTTGCCCGCGCCGCGCCCTGCGGCATGTCTGGTGCGCAGCGTGATGGCCCCGCCTGCCGGCATCGCATCGATAGCATTAAGCACCAGATTGATGAGCGCCTCCCTAAGCTCGCTTTCCACGCCCCATACGGGCGGGGCCCCTGGCGCAAGCTCCGTCTTCACTTCGATCGACACGCCCCGCTCCTCGGCCATGTCGCGCCAGCGCGCCTTGGTGAGGTCGATCGCATGCTGTATCAGGGCGCTCATTTCGACCGGCGCCAGCTTCAGCTCCGGCTCGCGCTGACGATAGAAGTCCTTCATGCGCGAGACGGTGTGAGCCGCATCGTCGATGGCGCGGTCGATAACCTCCAGCTTGCCCCGTCCTGCGGGCGAAAGCCCCGGCTCGCTGGCTAGGAGAGATTCGGTGTAGAGCGCGATCGGGGAGAGCGCGTTATTTATATCGTGGGCGATGCCGCTCGCCATTTGACCGAGCGAGCGCAGCCGCTCCTGCTGCATGACCGCGTCTTGGGTGTGGCGGAGTTCGTTATAGGCTTCGCTGAGGGCGCTGTAGAGCTGCGCCTGGTGGGAGGCGAGCGCCACGTGCTGACTCAACTGCCGCAGAAACTCGCATTCCCCGCTCGAGAAGGAATTGGCCTCATGGCGCGCGACAATCAAAGCGCCGAACACCTGGCTCTCCACCTGCAAGGGCGCAGCTACAAAGGCGTGAAGCCCTCCTTTTGCCAGACGCTGCGGGAATGGAAAGCGCGAGCTTTTAATGTCGGGCTCATAGACGAGCGCGCCGCGAACGCAGCGAGAGAGTCCGTTCTCGTCGATTTCTATGTGCGCGCGCTCGGGCATGGCGAGCGAAACGGCGAGCGCTTCGCTCTTTGCGCCGATGCGCGCCACGGTGAGCGCTTTATTCGGTCGGTCATAGAGACAGAGACAAACGAAATCGACCGGCAGCTGATCCTCAAGGCTTCGGACGGCGACCTGGAAGATGCTGTCGATGTCCTGGCGTTCGCCGATCGCGCGGGTGATTTGGTCGAGCAGGGCCATGCGTTCGAGCTGCGCCCTGAGCTTGCCTTCGGCGATCTTGCGCTCGGTGATGTCGCGCACGAAGGCGCTGAAGCTCACCCCGGCGCCGGTGCGGATTGGCGTAATTGAGAGCTCGACCGGAAATTCGCGCCCGTCGCGATGCAGAGCCGCGATCTCTATGCGCTGATTGAGGACCCGCGCCTCGCCCCGCGCGAGATAGCGCGCGAGGCCCGCCCGATGGCTGTCGCGGTAACGCTCGGGAATGATGAGATCGGCGAGCGGACGGCCGAGCGCCTCCTCCCGCGTCCAGCCAAACATGGGCGCCGCCTGAGGGCTCCAATCCGCCACGCGGCCTTCTTTGTCCATGCCGATCACAGCATCAAGGGCGGTCTCGATGATGAGACGGGCGCGCTCTTCGCTCTCGGCCAGTCTTTCTTCGGCGCGTTTCAAATCGGTGACGTCGGTCGAGATGGCGAACGTCGCATAGGGGCTGCCGGACTCGTCAAGCAGCGGCGCCTTGACCGAAATATAGGTGTGCGCGCCGTCGGCCTGTGGCTCTGTCTCTTCCTCGGTCAGCACGGCCTCGGCTCGGGCGACGCGTTGGTCCATTGCGCGGAACGCGTCCGCCGCCTCTTTGGCGAAGATGTCGTAGTCGGTCTTGCCGAGCACGGCCGCGCGATCGAGATGGAAGGCCTCGCAATAGCGGCGATTGACGAGCAGATAGCGTCCGTCGAGATCCTTTACATAGAGGATTGCTGGCGAGTGCTCGGTGATGGCGTCCAGAAGCTCATAACTTTTGCGCCGCTCGGCGATCTCGGCGGCAAGCTGCCCGTTGCTGGCGCGCAGCTGCGCCGTCTGCTCGCGCACACGAGCGTCCAATTCTTCGTTTAAACGCGCAAGCCGCGCTTCGGCGCGCACCCGCTCGGCCATGTCGAGCGCGGCCATGTGCATGAGCGAGAACAGAAGCGCGAGATAGCCCGCAACGCGGCCCAGATGGGCGATGATCGCCATCGTGTCGGCCGGAAAGCGCGAATAGAGCATGACCGCGCTAGAGATGAGGATGGTCAGCCCCATCAAACCGAGCGAGGGGATCGCGCGCTCGCGATCGCGCAAGCGCCAGCACGCCCAAGCGATCAGCGCCCAGAGCAGCGGCGCGGGAATGAGCGAAGGGCGCGTGATGCCAAGCACGCCAGCCTCGGCATAAGGCGCAACGCCTTGAAACAGAAGAAAGAGGCCAAGGGCGGCAATCGCCTGCAGAACGGCGAACCCGACAATGGTTCGCACCCTGCGCTGTAGTAAAACGAGCGCAAGGCCGACGCCCACCGGCAAGAGGGCGGCGGGCGGGGGCCAGGTCAGCGGACGCAAGTCTGCGCTCATCCGAGCAATCGCCGCCATCGGGCCCGACCACTCGACCGAGACCGAAGCGTGCAGGGCCTCGAGCAGCGCAACGCTCGCGAACGTGATCGAGAGATGTTTCAGGAAAGGCCGATCGAGCCTCCGGCCCATGTCCCAGAGCAGCAGCGCCAAGACGCCCGAGAGCACGAACATGGCGGTGTCGAGAATGGTGTGAAGCTCGGGCAGATCACTGCCCACCACCCAACCCAAAACGATGCTGACGCCAACGAAGCTGAGAAGCGTGGCGATCGTCCCGCGCGGAATGTTGGGCCTGTCTGCGGTGTCGCGCATCTCTTCGCCCGCCCGTTTCTTATTGCTCTTCATGCGGGCGCGGGGCCAACCTCGCGTGCGAGGGCTCGCATGCAGGAACCGCCAAATGCTCCCAGCTCTAGGGAAGACCACAACCACAAAGCGATCAAGCGTAAACGAGCTTGCTCGCCCCTGCCGTGTAACGATGCAATGATCTGCGCCACATCGGGCGCCATTTCTGTTGTCGCCTGATCCTTTTTGCTGATTCGAAGTATTGGAGCACCGAGCGCGCAGTATTTCTGTGGCGCCTGGGTGGTGGCGCGATTTGTGGAGTGGTCGGTACTTCCTCGCTATCAGTTGATCTCACGGAACTACTGGACGGCGCCGTCCGCACTTCATCCGCATTGCGCCTTCGTGGGTTGAACCGCGAGACGGACGCGTGATCCCGCCGAGCGCCGACGCGCGCGCCGAATGTCCTGACCGGCGCTGCTTTTCGCGGGTCACATCGCGATGATGCTTACGCGAGAAGGCGCTCGTCCGTTGCGGTCGCTGCAGATCATCGCGGCAGCTTCGTTGCCGAAGATGCGGGCGAGCGCTGCCCGCGCGCAGGTGATTTCGCCGCCGCGTCCGGCTCGGCTGACTGCGGGCGATAACAGGAGGCGGGTTCTGACGAAGCCGAGCGATGGTCGAACCGCCATCGTTGCCTCGGGCATAGCAGGCCGTGCGGGCGAGGATGACATGATGGGCGGGCGTGCAAGGCGGACAGGCGCGCTCTCGTCAAGCGTGCGCGGCTCGGCAAGTCACTCAGCGAAGGCTAGACCCGCCACCCCATCGCGTTGCCACACCACGCGGGCCCGCGATTTTATCCGCAGCGTGGGTTCGACGAGGATCACCACCGCAGGCAACTCACTGCGCGTGAAATACTCCACACGCGCGCCCGTGGCGCTGATGTTCTTGAGCGCCACCGGGAGCTTTTCCCCCTCGGCAAGAATGAGTGCGCCCTCTCTGAACACAGCTTGACGAACTGCGCGTTCGATCTGGCGGGTCAAGGAAAGGCCAGATGGCGGCGGCGCCGTCGGCCGCTCGACCGCCCGGCGCATGCGTTCGCTCAAGGCGCCTTTATTTGAAGATGGCTTGGCCTTGCCGAACATCGCCTCGCCGAATCGTTTTCGGGTGGGCTTAAAGGTTAGCACCTGCCGAAGGTGGCAAGGCAAGCGCGCTCGCTCCCTGGCGTGCTGCATCAGTCTCGCGGGGCCCTCCCGCGTCGCCGATTGGCTATCCAAGCGTCGAGGTCGTCACAATCGTAACGCACAGCCCGATCGGTCGACTTGATGAAGCGCGGCCCTTTGCCGGCGCCCCGCATTTTGTCGAGCGTCGATTTGGAGAGACCGAGCCGAGCGGCCGCTTGACGGACATTGAGCAGTGCGTTGGGTGGGATCGGTTGGGCGCTTGGATTGGAGCGCGCCTGACCGGGGCTTGTTTTCGCCAAGGACGGCGCTGCACGCTGGGCCGTGTGCGCTTTCTTCGGCAGGCGAGGCGATGGGGGCGCGGCGGCGCCGAAGAGATCGGCCTGATTTTGCTCGGCCGCTGGTTTCGCGCCTCGCCGTTTTGTCATCGCCGGTAGGGCCTCAGCACAATGTCCTGGCTGACGAGGACACGAACCGGCGCCCCGGCGCGAATGCGAAGCGTGGGACGCACGCTGAGCTCGCGGTCGATGATGCGGCCGCCCACCCGCGCAGCCTCTTGCGCAGCGGCGTCGCCGACACTCTCGGTCAGGCGATCGCTGTCGTCGTCCTCCGCTTCATTCGCAGCGACGGAGAGCGCGCCGGACAAGAGCGATGCGACGGCGATGCGGCCAAAATGGGCGTCGACCCTGTCGCGAACGCCGGAGGCGCCAGCCGCGTCCGCGCCAGGCATGCCGCGGAGCGCAATTGACCAGCCATTCGGCATGACCAGCCGATTCCAGACAATGAGGAGGCGCTGATCGCCATGACTGACGGCGGCGTCGTACGCGCCGAGGAGACGCGCGCCTTGCGGCACGAGCAGATGATCGCCGCTCACACTGTCGTACACGTCTTCGGTGACTTGCGCGACCACGCGGCCAGGCTGGTCAGAACTGAGCGCCGTCACCAGTGCAGCCGAGATCGTCGATCCCGCCTGGATGGCGTAAGGCGAGCGCGGCGGACGATAGGCGGCGTCGAGCACATCGTCGTCGCGGCCGCGCTGACTGGCGATGAAAGCAGCGTCGGGGCCAGGCGGGGAGGCTGCGCCTTCGACCGGAGGCAATCGCTGGTCTGCGCCAAAGCGGATTGCCGAAATACGCGCCGCATCGGCTTCCACTTCGAGCGGTGAGGGCGCGGGCGTCGAAGCGTGCGCCGCTACTGGCGCGTCATCCAGCGTTTCCGCTTCGCCATCCGGACGCTGATCGCCCCAGGATGCGCCCCGGTCTTGGCCAAGATCAAGGAAGAAGAGCGCCGGCTCCACATCGCCTGCCAGTTCATGACGGGCGCGTTTGAAACCTCATATCCGGCGATCAAGAACCTGATTGCGCAGGGACGCTACCGCAACGTGCTCTTCAACCTTGATCAGTGCGGTCACTCCAAGGTCGATATTGGGACGCTTGGCGACATCATGACGTCCACCCATTCGGCCGAGATATTCTTCACATTCTCGATCAAGCCGCTGCTCGCGTTCCTGCACAAGAGAGATCCGCTTAAGTTGGCGCGCCAGCTCAAGCACGTTGGAGTCAGACAAGCCGATCTCAACGACATCGACGGCCTGATGAGCCATCAGGGCTGGCTGGGCGCCGCTGAGAAGCTCGTCTTCGACCAATTTGCCGCGTGCGCCCGCTATGTAAGCCCGTTTTCGATTCACAATCCGACGGGCTGGCGCTATTGGCTCATTCACTTCGCCAACAGTGCTCGCGCGCGGCAGGTTTACAACGACATCCTGCACGACAATTCCACGAGCCAAGCGCATTTCGGCCGCGCCGGCCTTCATATGCTCTCCTACGATCCGAGCGCGGAGGGCGCGCTCTACCTGTTCGACATGTCTGGGCGCGAGGCCGCGCGAACGCAGCTGACTGAAGACATTCCGCGACTCATCACCGATTGCGGCGATGCGCTGGGCGTGCGCGAGTTCTACGAGACAATCTACAACGCCACGGCCGCGCACACGGACGACATCCACACTGCGATCATGGCGTGCGAGGATCTGGAGGTGCAGACCGAAACTGGCGGCGTGCGTCAGAAAGCAAGTACGATCGACGTGCGCGACACTATTCGCCTAAAAGCGCAGCGCTCTTTCTTCCCGATGTTTCTTCGTTCAAAATGACATCGAGCCGAAGGCCGAGGTCTGACGCGTGACAACATCACGAAATATGCTGGACGTGATCTCCGGGGTCCTCGCAGATGCGTTGGTGGGGGCAGGTTTTCCGCAAGGCGTTCGAGGTCGCCAACTCTATTCCGTTGCTGACTTTAGCGGTGCGCACGCTAGTGCTGGTTACGATACCTACGCGTTCTTAGTTTTCGACATTGATCGGAACAGTTGGTGGTTGAGGGCTCAACGAGCGTTTCGCTCGGAGGTCCTCAAAAGCCGGAGAAGGATGTCATTTAAGAATTTGAAGGATCGGGCAAGGCGACGCGCTCTAAAGTTGTTTCTCATGGCGGCTGAGGAGATCGACGGCGCGCTCATCGTCTTTGCCATCAAAAAGGATCATGGCTCCATGTTTATGACGTCCCCCGTTGAACGGGATGACGACGTTCTGAATGCGTGGAAGCCCACGGTAAGGGAGCGCTTGATGCGCATCCTGCACTTGGGCGCGTTGGTGGTTGCAGGTGTGTCAAAGCCAGGCCAAGACCTGATGTGGATCACCGATCAAGATGAGATTGCCTCGAACGACACGCAGCTTACGCAGATGACTTCTGTTTTCGCGCGTATTTGGGGCAATATGACCGATCACTCCTTAGGACATTTGCGCTGCGGAACTACGCGATCGGACGATGGCGACCTCGCGCTTGAAGATCTCTGTTCGATTGCGGATTTAGCTGCCGGCGCCACGTGCGAGTTGCTGTCGGTGATGGCGCGCCAGCGCCTCTTTGCCGTAAAGGGGATAGTCACGCCGCTGCGACCCTCCGCTTTTTCGCAAAAGACGATGGCTATAAGCAATTGGCTGGCTGAGCGAGCGAGGCCGCTAAAGCGGATCATCATCGTCTTGGATGCGGATGGGTCAAACGGCGCCGCACGTGTCACGCACCTTAGGCTTGAACCACTCCCTTCTCTATAGTGGGCGCGCATGCACAATGAAGAAGACCGTACGAGCGATCATGACGGCGGATATTACATCCTGCCGGAAGCGGCGCTGCAGTTTCTTCCACCGGAATGGAGACTCCATTTTGAGAAGATTGCCGAAGACGGTCGCGCCGTTCTCCACTCGGTTGACAAGGAATTGTCGCAGCTTGTCCGACTAACAAACTCTGTTCCTGCATTGGCCGCGTTGAAGCACGCTCAGAGGCGGCTGTCCGAACATAAATTTGCTGCGGAGATGGACGCGCTGCTAGAGCTGGATATGCTCACGACCGCTTTTGTCGTGACTTATGTTCGCCTGCACCAAGGAGGAAGCAGCGGCGGGTTCGCGCGGGATTCACTTCCTGTGAACCTTCGCAGTGTTCATGACGAAGTCATTGAGTTTAGGAACAAGCGTTTCGCCCACAATACGGGTCATTCTTCAACCAGTAACGCGATGGAGGTCGCGCTACATAATGATCGCTTCGAAGTCGGATTCACGCTCAGTCTTGGGTATTATGCCGGCGGCGCAAAGGGATGGTCCGAGCTGGTCGATTTTCTGCACGAGTTGTTTTATGACCGACTGCAAAAGGTGCTAGGGCGGCTCAAAGAGAAAACCGGCCGTGACTGGATATTCCCAACTGCGCCCGCGCCCGATTGACCACGCTCGGGTGCGCGGATCGTTTGGCCGTTGTACCGGAGTGGCTCAGGCGGTGGAACGACGGATTAGGTCTGCTTTGGAGCGCCAGGCGGACAATGTCTGTTGTTGGGATCACGCCGAGCTTCGACGCTTTAGTCTCGATAGAGCGATAGAGTGGTCAAATTTCTGTCGGCGTTGATTTGGGCTGCCAGCGCACGCCATTGAGTTCAATCATGGTGATGTGCTGATCGGGTGCGCGGTTCATCCAAAGCAGCACGCTCAAATCTTCCTCAGGGATCGCTCGCCCGTGCGTGTCGATGAGAGCTAAGTTGCGCTTCATGTTGGCGATGACCGCATCGACATCATCGTAGCGCATTAGGCGCACTGAGATAAGGGCGTGCCGATCGGCGCTTCCCGTGAGCAGGCCGACATATTGTCCGACATCTGGCTCAAACTGTCGCCAATCACCCTCCACCACGGTCATTCCGAAAGTTATCTCGTGATCGTGGGGAGGCGGGGCGATCAGGTGAATGCGTTTCTTCGGTTCGATCGGGAGGGGCTTCGGCATCAGCGCAAAGCCCGGTAGTCCAACACGCATGACGTTCCGATACTCGCCGGCCGCCAACTCGTTGAATTCGAGGACGTGATAGTGTCGGCTGTGGAGCGGGGGCCCGACCCATGCTTCCGGCTCGGTTGAGGGATCCGCGAAGCCAAAATGGGCCCGCGTTCGGTGCACTGAGCCCTTCATGTCGCCTTGGATCGTGTTTGCCGTCACGAAGAAGTCTGTCGTCTTCTTCCGTGTTGAAAACTTCCAGACAGCGGACCGGCGCATGTCGGGCGCTGCTTCTCCCGCGCCAATGGCGAGCCGAAGCTGATCGACTTGTTCGACGACTTCGCCGTCTTTTAGCCAGTAAGCCTTGTTGGGTTGGGTGGGCGTCGTGGACATGTTCGTTGGTTCAACGTGGCGAGCGCAGGTGCAGTTCATCCGCAAGCCGCCGTGGCGCGGTGATCGGGTCGCGGGTTGCGTCGAACACATGGAGGACGCGTAAGTTTGGCGGGAGCGTTGAGAGCGATAAACCGGGATCGATTAGAACCGGCACGAAGCGTGCGCCCAGGTTTTGGGCGTGGTGGATCTCGCGCTGAACCCAGGGGCTTTGCATCGAGCGTTGAGATAGAAAGGCGATCACCCAGCCATGAGTTGCGGCTCGCTCCAATTCCGCGACGATGCGCGCCTGCCAATCATCGCCTGGCACAAGCACCTCAAGATCGTTGAACACCTCAAATCCCCGTCCCTCCAACTCGTCCAAGAAGGGCGCAACGATAGGCTTGTCCTCGCGTTTGAACGAGGGAAACACCCTAGTTGTCGCGATGAAGGCGTCGAGAGCTCGAAGGTCTAATTCGCCGTCGTCGACGCGAATTGCGCCGATGCGTTTCGGCTTGCGGCCCTGCGCCTTGGCGACTGCTGCGCGTTCGCGCTCGACCCATGGTGAGCGCGCCGCCGCATCGCTCTCACAATAGAGGAAGAAATCTCGCGCCACGATTTCACGTTCGATGACCGGCCAGAACTCCTCTTCGTGCTCCAGCGCGAGCAGGTGGAAGAGGAGTGGCGACGCATCCTTTTCTTCGAGGTAGTTTCTGACTTGGCGAACCGCCTTCAGGTCAGCGCTTGCATGCGACACGAAAATCCAGGTCCGGTCCGAAACGCGCGCCATTTCTTCAGCCCCCAAACGCCATTCAGATCCCAGTTGCTCGCCTGTTCAAATAGTGCTCGCGCCAGGGTGCGCAATGAGATCGCCCCGTGCACGTTGCGTCAACAAACGGCGCGGCGGGGACTCGCATGGCTGTCCTCAGAGTGCCAGGGCCCGAACTTGTATGGGAATTGATGAGACTGTTGCAACAAGTACCGCCGCCGCGCTGAGGGGCTCCATCACAATGCCCATACTTCGACTACGAGCCACACATCGATCTTGGGTAGTTGTCGGGTTGGCGAATGTCCGCTAGCGGCTGCCCGCACGCTGACGTCTCTTGTTGGGATTTACTGAACTCAGGGGCTCTCTACGACTTGATCCTCCGACTATTGGCAGGGCCGCGAATGTCCTAATGTCGGGGGTGCTTCTCGCTGACGATGCACTGAGTGCCGAGGTAACGGTCGATGATATGCGACATTCCGACATCCGCTGAGTTTGAGACTGCGGCGCTCAATCTGCTTAATCTCGCTTGGTCGATTGGAATTGATATTGCGACCGAGTTAGATGAGGCGCACGGCTTCGGCGTAGAGCTCAACAAGAAAGAGACCGCCGACTTCTGGTCTTTGGCTCAACCCGCTCTCGGAAATGGATTTGCTCTCGTCCAGCAAGCGCAAGAAATGGCGCTTAAGGGGCGCATTGCGGCAATAAGCCCCTTTTTGCTGATCTCAGGCGCACCCCGCGAATGGCCAAGCGGATCATCGAAGCAAGATACATCGTTCGCGCGGTTTCGCACGATTGACGCAGCTGATCTAATCAAGGTGCTGCACACGGTCTGTGACTTGAACGGGCGGTTGCCGACTGGATTTGAAGAGTTCTTCGAAAGGGTCCGCCTGCAGCGAAACGCAATTGTCCACGCAGGTGGAATAGGTCGTCAGGTTGAGGTAACGGAACTTCTGATCGGAGTTCTTCAAACGGCGCGTGACTTGTTTCCTGCGAAGAGTTGGGCGAAGCGCCGTCGCGAGTATTGTGAAAATGACCGTATCGCCATCACCTACTCAACAGATCATGTTGGGTACCAAGTGCTCCGCGAGTTTGGTAAAGCACATGGGCTACTGAAGCCGGCGGAACGCCAGACATACTTTGGGACGACGAAGGCGCGTCTGTATTCGTGCCCGCAGTGCCGGGCAGATGCAGACAGAATCGACGAGGAGATTATCGCTCTCGCACAGCTACGACCCAACTTGCCAACCTCTACGCAGGTGTATTGCTTCGTTTGTGAGGAAGAGACGGCGGTGGAGCGAAGGCAGTGTACTGAGGAGGATTGTCTGTCCAACGTAATCTGCGCCGATCCGAACTTTGAGAACGAATGTCTCCTTTGCTGTTGCAGTCAGAGCTAGCGCCCCGGCAATAGGGGCGGGGATGGACCTCGATGGTTGATGGTTCCCGCGCAATGTCCAGTTTCCGACGCAATGCCGCCGACGTCGCTTCTTGGGATTCCGCGAGCAGCCGCGACGCGAGCATTTCGCAAGGTCGAAAGAGATCCGGACTGAGTATGCCTAGCGGGCGAAGTGGCATTTCGGGTAATCCTGAGCACTCGGAGATTACGAAATGGCCGTTCAGCCAGTGATTATGGGAGAGTCCGTCAAATCGCTCATCATCAAGATGACGGTGAAGGGAACGGCGCTTTCCACCGGCACGGCATTCGTTGCAAACTCCAAGAAAGGGCCGGTTTTGGTCACAAACCGGCACAACGTGACGGGGCGGCACCAGCAAACTGGCAAACCTCTCTCGCCGACCGGCGGCTTCCCGGATGCAATTGAGCCGTGAGCGGGAGCCATCCACCTCATCTGCTTTGGGAAACCCGACCGACTTCTGCTTCCGGGATGAATCTGCTGCTGGACCTCGAACAATTCAGCCACTTGAAGGCGAAAGCCTTGCGGTAGCTCCAATTGGCCGGTCTCGGGTAGCCGCTGCTACACATGTATAGCGCGGCCAAACAAGCCGCGAATCCTCGCAGTATTATCTCATGAGCAACCCGCCAGAGCTGCGATCTCTCTTCTTCCCGTACGCCACGCGCCAACTGGCAGCGATGAAAGAGGCCGGCTTTTTGGTGCACTACACCAGCGCCGCGGGCGCCGCGAACATCCTGCGCTCGCGGGAGGTGTGGATGCGCAAAACGCGCGCCATGAACGACTTCAGCGAAGTCGAGCACGGCAAGGAGTGCTTGCGCGAAGCTTACGCCGGCGAGGCAGGCACGCGATTTTCCCGCGCTCTGGAGAGCGTGTTTCCAGGCATAAAAGGCAAACTGGAGAGCGCCTTCAACGGATGGCTCCCGCACTTTGAGAAGGACACTTTTGTTACGTCGCTCTCGGAGCATTTGGCTTCGGAGAACGAGCTGGGGCGGCTCTCGATGTGGCGCGCGTATGGACAGGGATCGGGTGTCGCCCTGGTCGTGCGGATGACTCCATTTGAGTCGGAGTCAGATGCGCTCAAGGCTTATTCCAGCCCGGTTGCCTATTTGTCGCGGGCTGGTTTCGCCTCCGAGTTCGCGGCGCTCGCGGCGAACATCGAAGCGAACCGGGATGTATTGAGTGCGCACGGCGAAGAGCTAACACTCGGCAATGCGTTCACGATGCTGCGGTTCGCCATGCTCTGCACCAAGCACCTTGGATTTGCTGAGGAACGTGAGTGGCGCGTGCTGCATAATCCGAGGCTTGAGCCCTCGGAGCGACTGCGCACCAGCGTGGAGCTAATTCACGGAACGCCACAGCGCGTCTATCGGATTCCGCTTGAAAGTCTGCCAGAGGAGGGCTTGGCGGGGATGGAAGTCGCCGAGTTGTTGGAGCGTGTGATAATCGGCCCCTGCGCAGATCCTATCCTCATGTGGGAAGGCTTTGTCGAGTTGCTGACTGAGGCGGGCGTTCCGAATGCGCATGAGCGCATTGTGATCTCGAATATTCCGCTCCGCATCTGAACGGGCACGCGCCTCATCTCGGCGCTTGGCCGACATCCGATGTCCGCTTTGAGACGGCTCCAGTGTAGAGTCCGTACTTGGAATTTCGCCGTCCCAATCGACAGAAAATTGCGGAGTTTGAGAAGAGCGACAGGTGGCGAGAAATACCAGGCGGACGTGAAAAAAAGCTGGCGTTATCTTTACACTACTGAAAGTTGCGGCTCTAGCTTGGTATCTGCTCGAGGTTCTGAGAGACTTCGCGATGATTTTTATAAGTCACCACACGAACGACACGCTTTTGGCGGCACGCATCTCGCGCATTATTCAAGCCCTCGACCTCGGTGATGTGTTTTTGGACGCCGATCCGGGTAACGGCCTGCGGCCCGGTGCGCCGTTTGCAGGGCAATTGGCGGAAAAGCACTCAGAATCGCACTGCTTGGTCCTAATTGTTACCCGAGATTGGATTGGCTCGAGTTGGTGCTTGGCGGAGTATCGTGGGGCGATTACCGCGATGAAGTCGCGCATTCCAGTTCTGTTGGACGAAACGCTTCTGAAGGAGCTGCCGGCCGACATTGGCAGCGAGCAAGCTCTCGTTTGGACGAAGCCGGCGATTGTTGATGAACTGAGGGCTGCTATCGAGCGCTTGCAACGCGCGTCCAGGCGAAGCCGCCGCACGCGTCTCAAGGGAGAGGTAGAACCGCGGTCCGAGCTGGCCGCCTTTCGAGAGCGCGCGCGCCGAGCGCTCTCCAACTCCCGTTATCGGACGACTGACGTGATCGAGTCGAGCAAAGGGACCGTCGACTTCGTTGCAGAGTTTTCAGATGCGTTTTCGCAACAACGCGTGGCCATGAGTTGTTGGCCGCGCTTGGAGCCGGGGATCGATCGAGATCTCCTGCATTCCAGCCTAGACGAGGCGTTGAGGTTCTGCAAAGAGCGAGAGTGCGCCAGCTTGGTCATCTGTCATCGAACGGAAGATCCGCCCAAACTCGCCGGCGCAGGGGTTGTCCCCGTGCTGTTCCGAGATCTCTCAGACATTGAGAGTGAGTTTTCCAAGTCTGATGCCTATTTAAGGGGCGCTGCCGCGAAATACCTGTCCTATTTCACCGATTCTTATGTTGAACTCGATGCGCGCGTCGTCGGCAAACACGGCGAGCGATTGGACAAGGTATCGGATGTCGCGTCGCATATAACGCGCTTGTTTGCTAACAATCAGAAGAATTTTGTTTTCTTGCTCGGTGACTATGGCACCGGCAAGACGACTGTCGCTGAGATTGTGCACCGGGACCTCTCGTACGGCTATTTGGAGGGGCTAACGCAGATTTTTCCGATGATCTTCTATTTGCGTACGCTCAAAAGTTCGACCTCGACCGACAAATTCCTGACCCAGCAGATCGCTGATGCTACCAAAGAAGTTGGACCCACGTTCTTGGATGATATGGCCAAGCGATCGGAGCTTCTCTTTATCCTGGATGGTTTTGATGAGGTGGCGGCGAACTCTACCGCAGCCGAGCGCGACTACTATTTCGGTCAGGTCTTCGAAATGGCCGAGCGTGCGCAACGTGTACTCATCACTTCGCGTGCGACCGCATTCACGAATTTCGCTGAGTTTGACGCTTTAGTCGGGAAGGTTTCAGACCTGCGCATCCGCGATGCGCACGGAGAGACGCCGACGTCGCGGCGCGCGTACGCGGATTGGGCGGAAGTGCAGTCGCGGATGCGCACGCGATTGCGGGCAAGGTATGGCAAGCCACGTCTTCGGAAGTTCGCGGAGCATCGCTCCGTTATTTTGACATTGGCTCCGTTTTCCAAGGAACAGATAATCCGCTTCTTGGCTACAGAAGCGGAGGAGATCTGGGAACGGCATCAGAAGACGCCGGAGCAGGTCTACGATCTGCTGCGGTCCGTGCACGATCTGACGAACATCGTCTCACGCCCGTTGCACCTGGAGATGTTTCTCTTCTTGCTTGTCGAGGGCATGATTGATTTAGACGACCCTGTGCTGAAGGTGGGGCCTGTGTGGCTCTATCGGGAGTACATAGATCTCCATCTACGCAGAGAGGAGGAGCGCAGCCCCGCTGTGGCGCGCACAATAAAATACAGGTTTGCTGCGGCGGCGGCACTCGCAATGCTTGATGCGGGCGGCGCGATGGTGGCTTCCGTCGATGCCATAGGGGACATTGTACGGAAAATGCCGATGGAGGAACTCGACGAACTTAAAGCGGAGGAAGATCTTGAGCGCGTCATCACGGAGCTGCGCAATTCAGGATTCCTATCGATAACGACCGACGAAAAGGTGGTTTTTGCGCACAAGTCCTTCATGGAATTTCTGATCGCCGACGAGATTAGTCGAAAGATCGCAGGGCGCGAAGTTGCGGAGGAGTTAGATCGCCCGCTGAACTATGAAATCCTGCAATTTGTCGGGGGGTTCAGCATGGTGCGGGAAAATTATGGCGACGCGGTAAGACAGCATCTGGTCTTGGTCGGCGAAGCGGCGTCGCCGACCTATCGGACTAACCTTAAGGTCGTAGAGCTGTTCATCGACTTGGTGACCCGCAATCATGCATTCGAGGACATGCGCGTCGATGGTATTGCTCTGCGGCGCCGTCGGTTTGTAAATTGCACTTTCGGGCAAGTGAGTTTCTCATCTGCCGAGATCGTGGATTGTCAGTTCGAACATTGCAGGTTTGAAGCTGTCGGTTGGGCTGGGTATCTGAAAGACGTCGCCCTCACGGATTGTTCGGGGGAATTCGAGTTGCCCAGTGTTGTCGAGGGGCTGAAAGTGCGTCACGGCAGCTTACGTATTTTCGGGGTCGCCGCATTGGATCGAGCCGACTTCAACGCTACGGACTTTTCGTTGTTTGAGACGCGCGAAGTGATCGTCACAGACTCAAGTCTAAGCGCAAGTCGCCTTCAGCTGGAGGCGAGTTCTAGGCTGTCGTTTGTCGGTGGCGCCTTGGTGGACACGCTGCTGGTGTTTGCTGGCGACAGCAAGACGCGCCTGCGCAGTCGTGACGATTCGCTCCGAGCACCGAAGGTGCTGCCGTTGCGGCTTCGAGACATACGCTGCATCAACGTCGCCACTTTTGGCTTGCGGCTCACAATGGCTGAATACGCAGCGTCGAAAGATGTTCTCAGTAAGTTCGCTGGTGTTGTGATCGTCGACGATCAAGAGCAGAGCTTTGACGAGTTTCGTGTTACGGAACGCGGCGTTGACGCGAGCGGCAAACCATTCGAGCGCGTTACATATCGGGGATGGTTGCGGATATCTGGCTTGTGGATTGTGGGCTCCAAGTGGCACGCACAGAACACATCGCTATTGGATCGCCTGCTGCATGAGTTAGAGGGTGCGCGGGCCACGAATGAAGCGCGTCGATCATATGATGAAATCGTCGTGGAATTCCACAAGACGCATCTTCCCTAATGGGAAGTAGACCGCTCGCGTGCAGAGGTCATCTAATTTCAGAGATTCAAAATTTAGGGCTTATGGTATGGGCCACTCATTTTGGCGCTCGGCACCGCGGCCAATTCCGCGGCGCACGCGGAGCTAAATGTCCGTTGTCCGAGACTGGTAGAGCGATGTCCGTTCTTGATGCTGTGGACGGCGCCCACCCGGCGGCGGTGAACCTGATCTAGGGTTCAGCTCCGTCAAAGGAGGGCAGCATGCAGAGCGTGGTTACAGTCGGGCTCGATATCGCCAAGAACGTCTTTCAGGCGCATGGCGTGGATGAAGAGGGCTCGGTCGTTTTTCGGAAGCGCCTCACGCGCGCGAAGGTGGTCGAATTCTTCGCGGCACTTAAGCCTTGTTTGGTTGGCATCGAGGCGTGCGCCACCGCTCATCATTGGGCGCGTAGCCTACGCGAGCTCGGCCACACCGTAAAGCTTATGCCGCCGGCCTATGTGAAACCGTACGTGAAGAGCCAAAAGAACGACGCGGCGGATGCGGAAGCAATCTGTGAGGCGGTGACGCGGCCGACGATGCGGTTCGCGGAGGTAAAGTCGATTGAGCAGCAGAGCGTTCTATCGATGCATCGCCTGCGGGCGCAGCTCATCAGGCACCGCACCCGATTAGCCAACACGATACGCGCGCATATGGCGGAGTTTGGGGTCATCGCGCCGGTTGGGAGATTGGGCCTGGAGCGGTTGATCCACATTATTTGCGATGAAGCCGATGCCCGCATCACGCCGATCGTTCGCAGAGCGCTCGGTCATCTCGTCAATCAGCACGACCAACAGGTGATGCAGATTCTTGATCTCGATCGGCAGATCATGATCTGGCACCGTGGCAACGAAACAAGTCGGCGATTGGCGACCATCCCGGGGATCGGACCGTTGGCCGCGAGTGCGCTCGCCGCGACGATCGGCGATGCTAAAGTTTTTCGGTCCGGTCGTGCTCTGTCCGCATGGCTCGGCCTGGTGCCGCGACAGAACTCGAGCGGCGGCAAAGAGAGACTCGGCGGCATTTCAAAACGCGGGGATGGCTACCTTCGAAGCTTGCTGGTCGCAGGATCGTTAGCGGTCATCAAATACGCGCAGCGAAATGGAACGAAGCGGCCGTGGCTGGTGAAGCTGCTAGAAAGACGCACGTCGAAGATCGCCGCCGTGGCGATGGCCAATAAGATCGCGCGCATGGTCTGGGCCGTGATGATCAGAGGTGAAAGCTATCGGGAGCCGCTATTGCGCGCCGCGTAACGAACGCGCGTCCCGGCGGGCGCACAACAAGGTTGGAAAGGGCAATTCGAGATCATGTAAAACCGGTCGAGCCGGGGATCAGGCGAACCCATTTATCCCAGAGCGTCTTTGAACGCGTGTTTTTGATCGGGATCTGATCCGCGGAGAGCATGAAGGCCAGCGGCGTTCGCGTCGCACAAACAGGCCGAACACATGGGCGCACCGACCGTCGAAGATGATCAGAGATTTTCCTTGCCAGCAGGGTGCCGTCCACACACGGGATGTTTGGGTGGTTCGTGGCGCGCGTTCCGTCCGGCCTTGAAATAAACCGTCGTCGGTGCTACCTCCCGGCACATGACTACTCGGAATGCATCTGAATCGTATTGCATCGACGCATAGCGTCTCTCGTCGAACGAGAGGCATGGCCTCTCCTCGTGTTGGTCCGAACCCTGGTTGGCCCCGCCTCCAGGGTTTTTTGTTGCGCGGTTTTGGCCGCGCGAGCGGAAGGAAGAGCAATGTCACGGCTGTTCGCCACCAACGCTTCGGCACACGTGCGCGCGGAAACGCGCTGCGCGAACGAAGCAGCATGGGCAGCAGAAACGTAACAGCTCCGGCCATTCGCCCGGAGCCGTTCGACGGACTTCGGGTTTGATCACTCCATCATCCCGCCGGTCCGCCGGCGGGTTTTTGTTTTGGGGCGCGTGAAAACGCGCACCCGCAAAAGAATTGGCGCGCCAATGCCAATGGCCGCCGCGTCGGACCTGATCACTCCGGCGCGGCGGCGCTCAAGAAGGAAGTAAGCGTGATGAAATGAGCAAAGTGCATGTAAACGTCGGCACCATCGGCCACGTCGACCACGGCAAGACCACCCTCACCGCTGCGATCACGCAGGTTCTGGCCAAGCGTCTTGGCGGCAAAGGTCTGGCGTTTGATGAGATCGACCGCGCGCCCGAAGAAAAGGCGCGGGGGATCACCATCAACACCACCCATGTCGAGTACGAGTCCGATGCACGCCACTACGCGCACATCGACTGCCCCGGCCACGCCGACTACGTGAAGAACATGATCACCGGCGCGTCGCAAATGGACGGCGCGATCTTGCTCGTCGACGCCACCAAGGGCGCCGCGAAGCAAACGATCGAGCACATCCTGCTCGCGCGTCAGGTCGGCGTTCGCCACATGGTCGTGTTCGTCAACAAGATGGACATGCTGGCCGACAACGAGCGCGACGACATGAAGGCGCTGATCCAGCTCGAAACCGAAGCGCTGCTTGCGGCGCAGGGTTACGAGGGCACGCCCTTCATATTCGGCAGCGCTCTGCAGGCGCTCGAAGCGGTGGCGCGCAACGATCTCGCCGATCCGGCCGTCGCCGGCATCGTCGAGATCGTGACCGCGCTCGACAGCTCGATCCCCGATCCGGTACGGGACTTTGACGCCCCGTTCCTGATGCCGATCGAAGGCGTCCACACGATCGAAGGCCGCGGCACTGTCGTGTCCGGCCGCGTCGAGCGTGGCGTGCTGAAGGTGGGCGACAAGGTCGAGATCGTCGGCCTCGACAATGAGGGCGCCGAAGTGGTGGTCACCGGCACGCAAGCGTTTCGGAAGGACATTCCGCAGGCGCGGGCGGGCATGAACGTGGGACTGCTGCTCCGCGGTCTGAAGCGTGACGATGTCGAGCGCGGGCAAGTTCTGTCCGCGCCCGGCGCGATCAAGGCGCACACCAAGGGCAAGGCGCAGATCTTTGTCCTGACCAAGGAAGAAGGCGGCCGGCACACCCCGTTCGCCAGCGGCTACCAGCCGCAATTCTTCTTCGGTGTCACCGACGTCAGCGGCACCATTCAACTCGCTGACGAAAGCGTCGTTGTGTCGCCCGGCGACCAAGCCGAGATCCGCTTCGATCTCGGCAAGCCGGTGGGCATTGAGAAAGGCATGCGCTTCGCCATCCGTGAAGGCGGAAAGACCGTCGGCGCGGGCCTGGTGACGGATGTCATCGCCTGACTGCACCAAGCTTCCGGCTCGGCTCGTCCGAGTCGGAAGCGATGGCGCCGTCCGCTTTGGGGTGGGGAAGGGCTAAGGTCTCAAGTTGGGATGATCCGCCATTGGCCCAGAGCGTTCATTCGTTCGGCCGCTGGCGCCTGTCCAACCTTTTGCGCGCAAGCTAGAGCGCAGGAACGGTGGCGAACGCGCATATCTCTTCCATGGAGCCGTCAGCGTCGGGGCGCAGCACAAAATCGCTCAACGGCCGGTTCGGAATCGCCCAGCGCGCGTGCAGATAGGTCACGCCATAGCGGAAGATCGGCGTCAGTACGACGTATCGGATCTCCCCGAACGCGGTTTGATCGCCGCCATAGATGCGCCAGCCTTCGGCGCGCAGATTCGAAACGTTATCGGTGAAGTCGTGCGCCTCGCGGCGCATGATCAGTCGGCCTTCGACCGGAGCGGGCGCGAGCGCCCAGAACATGGCGTCGATGTAGTTGTCCTGGTTCTCAACCAAGACAGGGCGATCGCGCACGCCGTCATTGTCGAGATCGAAGCCATCCGCAAGCCATTGGTCGCGGACGCGATGCCTGGCGTTGCGGTCGACGATCATCTCTCTCGGGCGGCTGGGTACATAAGCGGGCCATTCATCCAAGGGCGAAGTGAACCGAGGGATCGCAGGCTGGACGAGTGAGCGGCAGAAGAGCTCCTCGCCTGGTGCAGATCGCTCCAGCCAAAGCGACCCCGCAGCGCCGCGACCGGGCTCCGGCTCAAGGCCGGCCAAACGATGCGATGCATCCGCACACGTTTGCGGCCGGCCGGGAAGTTCGGGGTCGGGACTTGCTTCAGTGTAGCGGCACTCAATCACGCGTTCGGGCTCGATGATTACAGTTGCGAGCGTCTGAAACGGCTCCATTCGGCGCCAAATCCCTTCGCGGCGGTAGAGGACGCGATCGTCGACGCGCAGCGTGAAAAGATTCGAGGACACGCCGCCGCTCATGCCGTAGGGCGTCGCGTCGCCGAGTCTGGTGTGTGAGAGCCGCACGACCCGCCCATCCCTTAACGTGCAGGTCGAAGGATCGCGCACCGGCGTCCGCGAAAGCCCGCGATCGACCTCCGCTGGCGGCGCGGAAAAGACAGGCGCCGTTTCATTGTAGGCAAGGGCGAAGCGCACCAACGCCCGATCTTCCCGGCACACAACGGCGCCATAAATCCAGGCGTTATCCGCCGACGCTTGGTTCGCCGCGCCAAGCACGCCTGCCAAGACCATCATCGCCAACGCGCGCTTCATGCGAATGCTCCAGAGAGCCTATTAGCAAGGCAGCTTTAAAACTTTCCGGATTGAACAAGGTAAATCCTCTTGGCGCTTAGCGGCGAACGTCCGCCCGGCGAACTACACGCGCCAGGATCGAGGCCCGAAGGACCGATCCGACGCTGGCAAGCTAGGCCTACTGCGCGCTCAGCGGCAGCTATCGGCGGAAAGCAGACTGCCGCCGTCTGCTCTGCGGTGTCGAAGCGGGAAGGGCTCCTATTGGGATCGAACGGCACGGAAGAGCATTCAATCGGCCGGTCGTAATAATGTGACGCGCGGCTAAGATTGGCCCTTTGCAGACGTTCGCCTTGGCCACTAAAGTCGATGCGGACACGGGGAGCATGTTGGTGTCGCGGGCCACGGTTTCAATTCTGTTTTGCGTTGCGGCCTTCTTCTCCGTGCCGACTGTAGTGTTGGCAGACGACACTGCGCGTTGGGCGCTTCGCAGTCCAAGTGAAGGTGCCCCGCCCTGTCGGGCGGTGATGTCCGGACCCGAGATAAGCGTATATTTGGTACGAACGCGCGACGATCACATCGGGCTAATGGTTGGCAATTCGCCGGAAAGTCTCTCTGGAAGCTCTGTTCCTTTGACGCTCTCAATCGATGGGGCCGAACCGATTTCGCTAACGGGTTACCCCGTAGGCCCGCTTGTGTTGATGCGCATCGACGACCCTGTACAAGAACGGCGCGTCAAGGATGCTACGACGCTTCGTTGGGTATTCGCCTGGGGCACATACACCGCGCACGTGGAGGGTCTTGGCGAAGCCTTCGACACCATTGGTGTTTGTCCGGGCTGATCAAACGTCCGCTTTCGGCGATTTCGCGCCGGTCGGGCTACTGAAGGCCCCGTCCGCTTTGCGGCGGCCTCAAGCCAGAGTCCGGAGTTGGGATGCATCTGCTGTTTGGCCCGAGGCGGACGTTCGCTAACCGCGCTGGTCGGAGTGCTGTTGTCCGGAAGCGGAGCAGCGTTGTCACTTCACAATGGCAAAAGCCGCTGAAAGCGATGATGCCTGTCGTGCCTGCCCGTCGGCAACGATGTAGTGCATCGCAGAATAGTTGCCGTCGTCCGCCTTACTCTGTCTGCCACGTCACTGAAATGCGAAGGTGCCCGCCATCTACGGCGCGCCCGTCCTGCGTCGCTGGCGCCACTTCGTAGTGTTGGGCCAGTTCGAGCGAAGCGTCGCCGAAGCCCCAGCCAGTGGGCCGTTCGGACGCCACCCGGCAAAATAAACTGCCGCTCGTTGCCACGTCGCAATCAAGAATGACTTGGCCATCCTGATTGCGTGAAAGCGCCCGCCTTGGAAAATATCGAGCCATTAGGCGATCGTCTGGCCGCCTCAGCACCCGCGCCTCACTAATGACGGACGTTGGCGTGCGGGACGTTGTCGTGGGCTCTCGGCCCGGAATTGAATAGCTCGGAAGGTCGGGGCGAGACGGCGAATAACTCGGTTGAGCAGCCGCTTCTTGATCGTTGAGGGCGCGCAGGTAGTCGGAAGACACAAAACACAGAAGTTCGCCGCGTCTCTCAACGAGGGACCAACTACCGCCAGGGGATCGTCCAATGACTTCGACCTGCTCGCCCTCGGCGAGCCAGCCGAGTTCGCGATGATCACGGCTTGGTCCTTGGCGATAACGGACCCGCTCTGTTGCGACGTGTGCTGTCGGCGATGGCAAGCGTTGAACCGCTCGATCACCCAAGCAGGGACTTTCGATTTGTGGCGCGTCCGAACGGGCGATCATGCGATCAATGCGGCCGTGGAGGCGATCGCGCAGGTTCGCCGCCGGCGGCCAGTCGCCAAGGCCGAGACGGAACGCCAGAAGAAAGAGGCCGACATAGAACGGCACAAGCAAAACGGTTTGGAAGATAAAATTGCCCAAGGCCGACCAGAAGGAAGGACGGTCATCGTCAAAATCCCAAGAATCGTCGCGTTCGTCGTCATGCGGGCGGGCGGCCATGCGCCGAATGGCGCGAAAACCCCGCTCGCGAATGCCCAGCGCCCACTGAAAGCCTGTGCCAGGCGGGGGCGGGCCGCGCCGCCGCTGAAACGGGGCGAGCATGAGGCTGAATACGTAGAACGGAAAACCGACAACGGCGATGCGGAACCAGATCAGGGTTCCGAGCACCATCCAGAATGCCCAAGCGATCGCGGCAGCAATGGACCTGAAAATCGAGAACAGCACGGCCTCGGCCCCCGACGGCAAACTAGGCCAATTGGCACGCCCGCACTAGTTGAGTTGTGCTGCCTCGGCGGGCTCTTCGACCATTGCCGCCCGTCGGCATGATGACCTGTTGTTTCAGGCAATCCCCAACGTGCCGGCGAATGTCTCCCGAGGGCGAGGCTCGCTTCGAGTGCAGCTCGATCGCCTGGACGACCGGCGCACGTCTGCTTTTGGGTGCTCGGGAGGTAAGGTCTCTAAATGGGATGATCCGGCTGGTCTGCGCTCAGCTCGAGCCATCGGGACGTTGTGGCGGTTGGGCATAGATTGGCTAACCGCGCCTTGAGATTTCCGAACTCGCCTACTTGTACGCCACCGCTGCGCTCGACGGCCCGGCGAGCGGAATAATCTCCGTCCGCTTGAAGCCAACCTCCTTGCACCAGCGCGTGAAATCGGCGCCGGTGAAGTCGAACGCTTCGCCGAACTCGACCAGCATGTTGAGCGACATCAAGAGGCCGAAGGCGTTCTGGCGTCGCGCGTCGTCGATCAGCGCTTCCACCGCGATGAACGCCCCGCCCTCGGGCAGCGCCTCATAAGCCTTGCGGATCAGCATCATCTTATTGTCGAGATTCCAATCGTGCAGGATCATGCCCATGGTGATCACGTCGGCTTTGGGCAGGGGATCGGTGAAGAAGTCGATGTCCTTGGTTTGAATCCGATCGGACAACCCGTAACTTGCGATCTTGCGCTGCGCGATCGGCGAAACTTCCGGCAGATCGGCGGTCGTGCAGGCGATGTGCTTGTGGCGTGAAGCCACCATGATCGACAGCACACCCGCCGCGCCGCCAACATCGCAGAGCGTCTCATACTTGGAGAAATCGAACTTCTCCGCCAGCGCCATGAAATTGCCGGTCGAAACCCCGGTCATCGCTTCGATGAATTGCTCGAGCCGCGCCGGGTCGGCGTAGAGTTCGCCGAACATCGACTTGCCGCCGTTCTTCATCTCGTTCTGCGGCTTGCCGGTTTTCAGCGCCTCGGTGAGATCGCCCCAGAAGCGGTAGAGCCGCGCGTTCGCCATCTCCAGAATGCCGCCGACATAGGAGGGCCTGCTGCGATCGAGAAAAGTCGCTGTCTCCCGCGTGTTGTGATAGCGCGCGCCTGGCCCATCGCCATCGCGCTCCAGAAAGCCGAGCGCCAGCAAAGTGTCGAAGAAATCCGGGTTGGCGCGCGCATTGAGTCCCAGCGCGGCATTCAGCTCCTCGCCAGTCATCGCCTTGTCCGCGAGCTTCGTGAAAAGCCCAAGCTCGACCGCAGAGAGCAGCGTCTTGGAGGCCCAGAAACCAAGGCCTGTCTGGAGGATGCGATCCGGCGTCACCTCGCTCATGGTTCTCCCCAAGCTTAGGGCCGCGAGGCTACGTCAACCCGGGTCCACGCGCAAACGCTGCATTGGTTGGTCAGAAACGGGCACCTTTCTCATGGGCATCGACTATGTGTTCGCCCCGTCGAATTGGGGCCGCAGCCTTTTCTGGCTTTGTGTAATTGTCGTCGCGCAGTTCCAGGGATTGAGGATCGCAAGTAGGATTCACGGAAGTTAACGACCCACCGCTTCCGGCGAAGGTGAGCCGGTCGGGCCGTGCCTAAGCCACTGTCCGGATTGAATCGAGCAACCCGTTCGAGGAGTATTGCTCGGTTCCGGGCCTGGCCCGAATGTATGGTCCGGCTGCCGTTCGCAAGTGAGCTCAGAAGTTCGGACGTCGCTTATATGTATCCGGCCTGTGGATCGGCGCGCGGGCCGTGGCCTTGATGGAAGTACGCTCACGTCTGGGTCTCATTAGCGGACAGATCAATTCTGACCATTAGGGCCATCAGACTTCAGATGTGCTCTTTCATCCGTTCCATTCCGTTCTCAATCGCGAATTCCTGTTTTCGACGTCAGATCGCGGGGACTGTTTCGCGATGTGCGTCAAAGCTTCGATTTCGCTGCAGCACGCTCCATGCGATGCGGGCGAGCTTGTTGGCGAAAGCGATGGCGAGCTTGAAGCGGTTCAAGCGTCCGGCCGCTTGCTCGAGCCAGACGCCAAAGCTGACTTGGGGCCAAAGCTTTTTGCGCATCATTATGACGCGCGCGGCCTGCACAAACAGCATGCGCAGATAACGGCTTCCGCGTTTCGTGATGCCGCCGAGGATGGAGCGTCCGCCCGTTGAAAATTGTTTGGGCACAAGCCCCAGCCAAGCGCCAAAATCTCTGCCTCGGCTAAACGCTTCGCCTGATCCGACCGCGGCGACCACGGCGGAAGAAATGATGGGACCGATGCCCGGCACTGTCAACGAGCGCGCCGTTCTCCTTGCGGTACTCCATCGCAATTGAACCGCCATCTCTACATCGATGGCGCGGGTCTGGCCCATTGCTGAGCAAGTTTGTGGGCGAATGGATGCGCTCTAGGCGCTCGATTTTTCCCAAGCGCGGTAGCGTGACGCAAGTTCATCTGGAAGCGTGCGGATGAACGTCTCATCCAGCGGATAATGGGGCATGTACGCGCGTACGGCGTTGAGAAGGGCTCTACCCTGTTTCAAATCCTTAGGGCGCTTCAGTGCGTTGCGCTTCGTCTGCTGCCCCATCCAGAGTTTTTGTAGTGCGAAGTAGCGCGGGTCGGGGGCGACGATGCGGGCGGCACTTCCGTCTCGGCAGAGCACAACCCGATCGACGGGACGTCCAAGCAGCAACCATTCTTGCTCGGGCAAGGGTACGGGGCGCGGCTGATCCAATTTACTCATGGTCTTTGCTCTGGACGGCGCCACCAGAATTTCGACTTCATAGGCGTCGGCGTTGCGCGCCTGGAAAGTGCGTTCAAAATTCATCGTGAAAGTGGAATCCACCGCTTTCAGCAAATCCCAAATTGGCTTTTCTTCGGCAGGCTCTGTCGCTGACCACGCCATGTCGAAATCATCTGTCTCAGCGGGCGCGTCATGGATGATGCCGCCCGCCTCGATGGCGTATGCGGCGATCGCGGTCGTGCCCACGATCAACAAATGCGAGCCTAGGAGTCTTCGCCGATCAGCTTCGCGGATGATTGGTCCCGCAGCGCTTGCGATCATCGGCGCGCGCACGGCGCGCGCAAGGCGGCCAGTTTCCTGAAGGCGCGCGGCGCTACGCTCGAGGCGCTCCTTGGCGTCCGCCTTTTGCGCCTGATATTTGGCGAGCTGTTCGGCTGCGGCCTCTGACCAGGGCCCAAGGCTCCGGCCGTTCCCGCGCCGGTCTCGGATCTCATAAAGGTAAGAGCGGCCAGAGATCTCTTTGCGCTGGAGATTGTAGGGCAGTGCATCGAGTGCGCGCGCAGCGTCGATCCAGACGCTGTAATGCTGCTCAAGATTGACCAGCGTGCGGGCCTGTTCGTCGGTGAAGGGGGTGAACAGCATTGCGAATGTTATCCGTCAAAAGCACATATAGCCGATTTTGACGGATAATTAGCTCGAAACACGCTAAGAGGAGCTTATCCGTCAAATGGGAGACTGGCGGGTTTTGACGGATAGCCTTTAAGCGGCGGTTTATTATCGAAATTCTGGCGCAAAGTGGCGCTGGACAACCCCGTCGGTCATCAGGCGGAGGTTCGCCGCCGCGTCGCGATCCAGGGGTCCAGATCGAGCGGATCATAGCGCACGGAGCGGTGTGGACTTCACAAAGGGCGGATCCTTTCCTTTGATCCGCATCTTGTCGAGGGTGGATTTTCGACCAGCCGATACGCACGCCAGCTCGCCGCACATCGAGAGGCGCATTGGGCGGTGGCGCAATTGGCGCGGCGGTATTTCATCGAAGCCTCGCCGTTTGGCGCGTAGGGCGACTGGCTGCAATCGGCGATCGTGAGCCGGTCGGGCAGGATGCTGGCCACCGTCTCGATTGCATCGACTAGGGCGATCGCCGCCGTGACAACCGCTGGTCAGCCAATCATCTTCAGCACTGCATCGGCGCCGACGAT